>Ga0179593_1280717_pt1 | contig 19114 bp, 23 predicted proteins | sample CZODoug2_1_08_16_FD_185931 | JGI IMG/M metagenome (GOLD analysis project Ga0179593, IMG submission 185931) | Vadose zone soil fungal communities from Angelo Coast Range Reserve, California, USA - CZODoug2_1_08_16fungal (PacBio error correction) | ecosystem: Environmental > Terrestrial > Soil >...
CACCGAACCTGGCAGACGCAGCGGAGTGCTTAAAGTTGGGGGAGATTCGGAGGAGGGGAAAGAGCCGCCTAGTGGGAAGGAAAAAAGGGAATGAGACATAACCTTCGATAGGAAGGAAGCAAGAACTGAGACATGGAGGGAAGAAAAGGGAGAAAGCGACGTACGGCCAAGTAGCAGCGCTCCTCTTGCGCCCAGGGGAGAAAGAAGGTTGTAAGGATCGTTGGAACGAAGTCCCCGGACATGAGGAGGCGGAGGGACGGGCTGGCCTTGTGACGGCCTTTGGTAATATGCTCAAGACCCCACACGCTGAATCAAAAAGGCCGACGCGAAAAAAACACGGGGACCTACAGATGCGTCATGGTCTATGGGGGGATTTCAACAAGGGCAAACGAGTTCTTCAGGAGCGGGATTACACCGTACGGGGGAGAGGGGAAAAGGGAAAGCGGGACAAGGAGCGGGGGGGGACGCACGCCGGCTGGGGAAGGAAAAAACGATTAAAGGGCAGGCGAGGAACCAGGACTATGTCTACAAAGGGGAGGAAATCCAGAATGGCGTGCGCCTTCCGGCGAGGAAAAGCATTCCGGGTAAGAACGTTAAGGAAAGACGGCTGGGATGTAAAGCAAGCAAGTCGTGCCATGCAAAAAAGAAAGTGAAAATGGCGTCAGCGCCAGTGGGAACATTCTTTTCCGCTCACAGGAAGGGAAGAGAGTGAAGAGGAGAAGGAAGAGTTCGGGAAGGAACTAAACGGAGTGGAAACGCGTCGGGGGAGCGAGTTGGTGATAGAAAAAAGAAAAGCCATGAATGGCCGAAATTTCGTCGCAGAAATCCTCATTCTTGAGGGGAAGCAACCATAATAAGGCATCGGGAGGAAAAGAGGAAGAACAAACGCAGAGCTTTCCAAGGGGGATGCCGCATCAGCAAGAGCAACAATCCTTTTGAAAAGATGAATACGCGGACCAACAGCAATCAGAAGAAATCGAAGAAGGTGGACGAATGGGTGCGAAGCAGGGCTGAACCATATGTTTACAAAGAGGACAGTGCTTTGGCTGGGTCCATGGAATCCGAGAGAACCTGGTATTCCCGGCCTGAAAAGACAGAGCAATCGGATGTTCGAACCAGGACCGTGAGAAGAGAGAGAAAATGTCCCGACTAAAAAAAAAGTAGGGTTCCAGCTCTCTAGGTAAGGGGACCAAGAGAGACCTAGAAGTGCTCCTAAAAGAAAAACCATTGTCACATGGATATCGGGGTTCCGGGGGCAGGACGGTGGTCTACATCATTTCCCTATCTAAAAAAAAGATGGTTGCCAAAGGTGCGAAACAGTGGGTTTGGGCCGGCTGGAGGCAGCAATACTTCGTCGTAGGTGAAACAGGCGAATTAACCTCATCAAATGAACTAATTCGTCTCTTAAAAAGGAGAATTATTTCTCTGTGAGGCTCGCCGCCGACAGGCTTGAATTGTTCAAGGCGGCGGAGCGGACAATTTAAAACAGGAGCTACCGTGTCGAGTCCCAGACCTATATCAAAGAAAGCTTCGATGTTCGCTAAAACAAGAGCAGGGTTCAACCTCGAGCGAGCTTCGAAAGGGAGTCGAGAAGAAGAGGGGAAACCACATTGTCAAACAAAAAGATAATCGGAGCGAGAAGCAGGAAGAGGGAAACGGAGTGCTGGTCACGGTGTGTGGCTCCGGTGTAAACAAAAACCCCGACCAGCAGGTCAGGGGAACCTACAGATCCGAATGAAAGGGAGGCTGCTTCGCACAGCTGTATGTGGGGGCAAAGGAGACGGGCGGAAAAACGGTGGAGTGGACGTCCCATATAAAAAGATCTTAAATTCAGCGGCAACCAAGGACCACAAAGAGGGATGCCCCGGGCTACAGCAGGCGCCCTCGGACGCTCACGTATAGAACCGCCCACGACGCGCGAGGGCGCCGAAGAAGGATACACGTGGTCCGAAAAACTCGGGGAGGACGAGAGGCTGGAAGGATAGTTCGGTGGACAACAAAGAAAGCAAAGGAGGAACGGAAGGGAATAGGAAAATCCAAATGGTGCGGGAAAGTAAGAATTACCCTAAAAAGTCTAGTCGACGCAACCGCGGAAGAGTACTAAAAGGAAAAGTCCACATCTGCGAATCTGTGCCGAGAGGACACAGTTTTGAAAGGGTAAATTCGATCCGGGAAATACGTTGTAAAAGTTGGGGTCGGGGGGAGGGAAAACATAAACGGAGAGAAAACTAGTAACTCAAAAGCGGTGGGTGAAGAATGGAGAAAAAGAAGATTAAAGGCTCACCTAGTAAGGGTACCCAGAAAAAGTCAACGGCGGCTGAGAGGGATCCTTACGTTCCGGGGGGGTTTTTGGGAGGGTCTAAACCAGGGTGGAGGAAGGATAGGAGGCTTCGGGAGGGGAACTCCGGACGTATCTCTAAACAGGGAGTATTAGGAAGAGAGAGGCCTAAAAGATGCTAAAGCTAAATATAGAACCCTGTTAAGAAGCAACCTGCACCTCGGACAAGCGCACGTCTTAAGGGGGACACTGTCGGGTACGTTAACCAGGGGGCGGAAAAAAACTAGAGTCGGGACATCTCAGGAGGTCACAATGATTTGACGGAAGACCGAGGGAAACTTTCAGGACAGGGGCTCAGAGAACACATTGAAAAAGAAAAAGCGGAGGAAACGATATCACAAAATTTCTTAAGTCGATTGCAAAGAGCGAGGGGGTCAAGCATGTATTCGGAAAGGGGATAGCCTCTTCCGGGTGCGGCGCACCGGGGGAAACTAGCTATTTGATCGTAGGAAAGAAAGAAAACATTTGTAGAGGGCGAACGGATGCCTAATAGTGGACCTCTTCGGGGACCACAGAAAAAAAAAAAGAAGAAAAGGCACAAGACATCGTCCCTAAAAGAGGTCAGGGGGGAGAGCGGGGATAAAAATCACGAGGGCAGATATGCGCAGAACCTGTCAGGATGGAAGAGGGTCAAGTCAAGGGCGGCGGAGGGAGAGGCCGATGATCTGGACGCAGTTTCTGCACCTGGGATATGCATCTCAAGCCATTTGCGGAGATCAGAATCTTCAAACGTAGGAATACCGTGAAAAAAAGAAAGGGGCGGGTTTTGACAAAGGTAGCCACAAAGAAAACTCACGAGGGCGCAGAAACTGACATTATGGGGGGAAGCTGGGGACGGAACCAGCCGAGGGAAAAAATCATGTATAGGGGGTGAAAGAAAAGGGAAGGTGGGGAATCGAAACTTGGGCAATTAAATGTGCCAGAAAAGAAAGGATGGGGTGAAATTCACGGAAAGACTTGGAGGGGGGGGAGTCCGCCGACGCAGCCGACAGAAAGGATCTCTCCTAGAGGAAATAAGAAAACTCAGAGAATACAGGGGACAATTCACGGTACTGAAGGGGGTACGTTCGGGGCGGGGTGAGAAGAAAAGGGGCCAATCTCACGAAAAGAGGATTCGCGAACCAGAGTCCAAACCTTGGGGGAAAAAAACTAGGTCCTCCGGGGAAACCAAATCTTGCTCCAACATCGGTCCTGGGAAAGGGGGGGAGGCCCCCCGTCCATGCTCACAAAAATCATCCAAAGGAAAAGACACGGGGAGGAAGCTTGAACGCCAATCGGCAGCTGTCAGCAAAAGGGGGAGACCGGAAAAGAATGAGACGGAAAGTTGGAAAGGAAATCCATGAGGCGCACGGGAAGGAAAACAATCGATGGAGAGATGAATAGGCCAAGGAATAAGAAAAGTAAATCGAACGAAGGGAGAGAAGTGGATGGACATTAAGAAAAGTAGTATAGCCGGCTGGGGGAAAGAGGTAAAGAACCCCCAAAGAAACAAATCCGGCCACACCACGAAAAGCAGGGAGAGGGTAGGTCCCGGGGATTAATCCGCGGGGACTAAAAGTACCTCGCTGGGGGGGGAGTTTCAACGAGCGAAGCGAGAGGGGGAAATCGGAGCATTGGAGAAGGGGAATTCGAGGGCCGGCCCAACAATATCGGCTATGCGTGAGAGCATCGACAAACGACTGTATATGGTCGTGAAAGAAAGAGGGGACCAAGCAGAGAGTTTACTCTTGTCAAAGGAAAAATTCAACTTCGCGCCGACGAACACGCTGCAATGACTTGCCTGCAGGGGGAAGAAAGACAATACACGTCCAACGGGCGACCATAATATAGCGGTCACAAAAAGGAGAACTGGAGGGAAAGAGAACCGAAGGGTAGCTTGATGAAAGGGAAAAATAATGAGCGTTGAAATCTAAACGCCGGGATGCGAAACCAAAATCTGGGAAAAGAAAGCCCCGTAATCTTTTATCGAGAAACCGGCATCAAGGGGTAAAATCCATGAGACGGAAAGCCTTTCCAGGAAGAAAGAGGCGTCCGCGTCCACGCGGATCACCGGTTCGTTTCAATAGGCAAAAAAATCACGGATCGCTTGGACGGTAACAGCGAGGATCCAAGAAAACAACATTAATACCATAACAGGGTGCGTAAGAAAAGTGGATAGTACTGGCAGAGGATTGACGCAGGGGCGATACTGGGGAGAGAAGAAAAACGCACAGCCAAGCCGGTAAACCAAATCGTTTCGACCCTCAGAAAAGGAGACCGGGGGAGGCACATGACGGATAAAAATCATTTCCTAGGGAAGGGGGGAGCAATGTCGAGCTAAGAGAGAAGTACTAACAAGGGGGGGATAAAGCGGCCTACATGACTCTAGGGAGGCCATGAGATCTGCCTATGGGCTGTTCGAAAAGGTTCTGGTTTGGGAACCTACACTAGCGATAAGAAAAAAAGAAGAGATGCAAGTCGAGCTTCTTGCAGAAAATCGATCCTAGAGCAAAACAGGAGAGATCTAGAGACGGCAAAAAAAAAGATTATCGAAGGTTGTTTGCATAAGGCAAAGCGGGCAGAAGCGGCGATGTTGGGATTCAAAACTTGTCGAAGGGAAGCGACAGGGAGTGGAGGGGTCGCCAAGAAAAGGAAGCTATATAAAATATCCACGGGAGAAACTCATGCCAAGAGCCAAGATAGCACTACGCACCCCGTTCTTAATAGTGATGACAAAGTGTATTTTCTCCAGGGGATGCAAAGTCCAGCGGGACTTCTCTGTGGACGGGGTCGGCGCCAAAAGGGGAAAAGGATGGTAACGTAAAGCACGGAATCGATCCCCAGACGCCCGACCGAGAGGAAAGGAGGAGCCGAGACAAGGACAGCAAAGTTATCCGACTATACAGGGTGGAGTAATAAATGTCGCACGATCCGTGCCGGGACGGACTCGCAGATAAAGGAAGGAAATACCGCGGAACTCCGGTTGGGTGGGCACTCGAAAAAAAGGGGTCATGAATGTGGGGGGAAAGTGCGATCCGCCGGCTTGTCAGATAATCAAGGCAAAACGGGGGGAGCAAATTCCCGGCGGGGGAAAAAAAGGCAATCAAATTATCGAGGGAGCGGAAAGAGGGAAAATCAGCAAGGGGGGATAAAAAACGGCAGGCAAAGATTATGCATAACGATCACGGGTGGATATGACCAGAGCATCCTTGTGGTCCGCGTCATGTTCAAGGAACGGAGCCATGAGACCTACCGCAGGCTGCAAGTCCTTTGCGCAAGCGGTGCAACGATTGTGGAGGGGGAAGGGACGACAGGCCAGTAAGGCAAGTCAGAGCAGGACATTCGTCGCTAAATGCTGCAATCGTGGAGAAGTCCCTTAAAAAAATCGACATCGGGCGGGAAAGAAGATGTAACCCAAAAGGCTCGGGCAAAAAAAAGGGAAGCTTCAGTTCTCACAACACTGGGGGGGGGGGCGAGAGCATCCTGTAGGGGCCACTTCAGCAGACAGGAAAAGACAGAGGTGGCGGGAAGGAGGGAAACAAATAGTGGCTACAACTTAATGAGAGTAGGGGGGGATCGGTGGGCATTGAGGACTGTGATATATCCCCCAGCGTCGGTCAGGAAGACAAAAGGACCAGGGGAAGGGAAGGAAAAGTGCTTCCGAGAGGGCGCGCGAATAGCATCAACAAAGCAGGCCAGAAGGGAGTCCATGAACGGTGGCGCCGCATGGGGGGGTCTTCTACGAGGCAATGGACCAGTAATCGCGAGAGAAGGTGGCGACCAAAAAAGAACGTGACTAAGAGAAAGTGTACATGCTGACTCGCAGGAACACGTCAATAATAGGGAGAGGCGGGGAAAAAGGAAGTTTGATATGTGAAGATACCTGCATTAGAACCAGAACTACTGGGAGGAACGTGGGGTGTCAAAGGGTTAATAGGCACATGGAGGGAAAGGGCGTGGAGGGGGGCATCATAACACAGTAAGTACGGGAAGAGGGTGGCCCAGTTGCAGGGGAAAGAAACATGCCGGCCGAAGCCCAGAAACAGTACGGCTCGTCAAACTTGGGAGGGGAAGTGTTTCTGCGGATTACTCGCCGCCTGCTACGCCAATCGAGGGCGTAGAAACCGTGGGTGGAACAACCGCCACTGGACGAAGACAAAGAATATACAAAAAGCAGGGCCACGAATAACATAGCAAGGTGTTCAAAACCCCTGCGCACTCGAGGGGACTGAGATACCGGAATGGCGCACTAGGGAAAGGCAGCAAAAGGGGGCAAAAGTGCGTTGTTGGCTCCGCGGAAGAACAAAAAAAACGAACAAACGTAACAAGTTGAAGACATCTTGGCTGCGGTCGCTAGGCAGGTATGGTGCAGAAAAAACCAGGTGGGAGAGAAGATACCCTCATTCCGCGACAAGAAAGAGGGGGAGACGCTGAGGCCGGCGCAAAGTACGCGATTCGCGGGGGGGAGGCACAAGATCGAACCAAAAGTGACCGTCATCAAAAGAGGCCGAACCTAGAACGGGTCAGCTCTGGGCTGGGATATTTTGGACGGACGACGTTTAAATGGAGCAGAAGAGGCCAAAAAGTGGGGGTCGATTTCCTACTGATCCAAAAATCTCAGTCGCAGGAGGGGCCAATCATATCCGCCAATGCTGACCAATGGAGATCGGCAGGGGCCTTTGCCGTCCATAAGTCACGGGAATTCGTACAACAGGACCTTGTTGAGTACTACGGAAATCAGAAGGGACCCTAGTGAAGCCTACCTGTGGACTAGAAAAATGCAAAAGCCAAAAGCACAGGGGAAGCAGCACCTTATTAAAACCCGCCAGAACAATCAGGGCTCCTGGGGAATGTTTGGGGTTGGTGAGGGGGAAGCGAAAAAAAAACCATGGGGGTGATATCTTTACATGATCAGCCTCCAGTCGCAGTGAATAAAACAACAACAACGAGTAGTACAAGGGGGCGAGGCGAGAGGCAGTAAACCCACCCATGGGGTACCACAGAGGAAAAGCACCACAAAAAAAAACGACAGCAGAAGAGTACGAGTAAGCCTTTCGGGTATCGTTACACGCGAAAAGTGAGCAATCATCTCTTTTGAATTCATGGTCAAAAGCGGAAAGGCGGGGTACACGGCGGGGGGATAGTCACTGAAGTAAAACATCGCCTCCGACAATGGGAAAGGCAGACGTAAAGAGGTCCAACGGGCACAACTGACTCTGAAAGAGAGAGTCGGGGGGGGGGGCAAGGCTGGGGGGCAGCCAGTTCTATGTTATCTTTTGGAGGGCACGTCAAGAGGGTCTAGGTTGACAAGGAGGTCAAATCTAAAAAAATTAGATCCCTCCAGGAGCCTCGAGGACACGAGTATCTAAAAGAAATATCCCGAAAAAAAGAGCGTCCAAAACGCAAAAAAATGGGAAAGCTTTGGGATCCTACGGTAAAACCTACGTCAGGGGACCGCTTGGCAGAAGGTACGTTCCTTAAGGGGAGCAGTTGCGCAGCCGGTGCAGCCTTCATCACCTTGATGGAAACTGAGAGGGCGAGATTGACGCCACCCGGGGATGGGAAAAAAGGGCAGTAAAAAAGGTTCGAAACCAAGAAGAAATCTAACCTTAAGGCTAGTCAAGTGAATAAAACCGGGCTGGCGGGGGGTTGGGTGGCTCAATCAGGAGACAACAAAAAAAAAAACTCTCGCTTACAAATGTCGCCGCCGCAGAGCATGGAACTCGAAGCTCAGAGTAACGGTGAAACCTTGCTCATGTGGTAAAGAGGCTCGACGTTCATTAACGGTTTCCTTGGCCGACTCGTTCGGAAGGCTTGCGGTAGAGTCAGAAAAAGAAAGAAGGGCCGCGATGAAGAAAGGGTGCTAGACTCTGGTCAAAAAGAGAACGGAAACGGGGACGGCAATTCCGGGCATCGATTGGGGTGCCGAATGCCAACATATCCACTAAGGATGCTGCCCTGAAGAACAATACAAAAGGTTAAAAAAAACGTGCCTAACATTTGTCCACAAGAGGACCCAGCCGACTGGGAATAGTCGAAACCGACAACACATGAATCCCAGGAAGAGGTCAGCAGGTAAGGGCCAAAAAGCTGCACAGGACGCGGAGGGGGGGGAGTCCTCACTCCGACGAGAGAGGGAACCTTGATATTGGGCCCTGTCATAAAAATGCTGCGACGGTATTAGGGAGGACTCAAAGGATAGGTCGTCCTGCGCAAAGGTGTCTCTCCTGGGGGCTCATAACCCGATCGAATGGTAAACTCAAAACAGCAGGAAAAGAAGAGAGAAAAAAGGGCGATTTTTCGAGAGTAAGTCATGAAAGATGATGATCTAGGAAGCTCCCGGAATGATCGCGTTTAATGCGGTCGAACGCATGTGGCGGAAGGAACTACGGATTTCCACAAGAAGAAGGCATATTGATTTTTAGATCCAGCGACAAACGACTTGGACCCGAATGGATGACAGAATGCCGCGACGCGTTACTACCCAAAAAACACCATTCGCTAACGCGGGAAAGGGATGGGGAAGAAAAAACTGGGGAAGATCTCGCATCGGAACCTCGTGGAAATATGAGGGCGAAACCACCATGCTGACCCTGGACCGGCGAGAAGGTATAGTGGAGATGGAAGGGCCGCCCTTTTTGGAAATGAACACGCCGATATCGGACGCCGCTCGGACTAGAGAAGACCTAAAGCGCCCAGGGCTTCTAGGGGGACAATACAAAAGAAAGGAGCCGGCAAAAAAAAGGAAAAAGGGGTATGGGACCGTTCCATGGTCCTACAAGACGTGACTAAGGAACCACTGGAAATGCCAGCGGAGGAGGCATACTGGATCGCAGTGGCGACGCTACGTGAGGAAATCCCCCACAGAGATAGGGGGATGCTCCATAAGAAGAAGGATTCTCTTTTCCTAAAGGAGGGGGGCGTCTGGGGCTCAGCAAGAAGCACGCCGGGGAAAAAGGCCCTGCTGGAGGAGATAAGAAAGGAAGGTGGCAAGTCGGAAAACCAGAAATGAGGAAAACTGCATGTCCGCGAAAACGTCTATAAAAAAGGATACGACGCGGTGTCGCGACTTTGCGCGAAGAGGCTAGGGAGAAAAATCCAGGGCGTCGAACGTATATGCCGACAACTAGGCGAGATCGCGAAAGGGAAAAAAAGGCCATCGGGCACCAACAAAAGCGCAAGATCGCTGCGAGTCCACGAGAGGCAAAAAAAACAACTAATAGGAGATCGCGAGCACGTGGGGCATACGACAGCTGATATTAGCGGCGGGAGAGTACTTAAAGGGACGGGTCAGACGATGGGGAGAAAAAACGCGGCAAACCGATGAGCACGATGCACATAGATTCTTAGCCGGAGATGTAAGAAGGGCAAGACAAAGCGTCGGAAGAAAAAAGCGACCTCTGGGGGAAGCAACCGTGCCAAAGAACATACTAGGGTCAGTGTTATAACCAAGCTCAGGCAGATGCACTTACAAAATACAAATAAAAAGGCCGAATTCACATATAATCAGCATGAGCGTCTGGAACATCAATGCCTTGGGGGGCCATCGGGAGATGCGCGCGCGATCCACATAAAGACGTCAGGTCAGGGAAAAAAAAGCGGAATCACTAAAAGGGGGGCCTATTAGGTTATTGGCGTGGATTTCATAAAGGCGCAAGCGATACATTAGGACGCCGTGACGCCGACTCGCTGGAAGAAAAAAAAAAAAACCCTCGTGTAAAAGGGGAGGGGGAAAAATCGGAGGTACGGGATAAGTCCGGCGTCATGTCGGATGTCCGAACGATCCGACGGGGCAGGTCGATATCAAGCCCGAAAGGTACTGTCAATCCCTTCTCTATCAAGCGGCCATGCGGCGATCGGAGTTTAACAGGCGGCAAATCGGTGACCCACAGAACGATCTCGTTCAAACAAGGAGGGGAAGGGGAGCCATTCATCAGGGAGGGGGCCTCCTCTCATTGGGGAAGGGAACCAAAGCGCGTCGGAAGAGATGGACGCAGGTCTGCAAGGCCGTCATGGTGCCTCGGAAAGGGGGGGGGGGGTACTCGCCCACAAACTGAAAAGACGTCCGAAAGGGCAGTCGGACTCCTAAGGGGTCCCAGTCCCGTCGCGCTGGCGCACCCTGGTCAGAGAGACGTGTTTCACAAAGAGGGGTCTCAGACTCTCCTCCGGGATTTTCATGACCTCAGCAGCGCGTTTGCACGGCCAACAGCAGGCGGTAAAGGAAAACCTATCCATGAGAACATAAAAAATCGCCAGGTGTCGCTGGGTAGCGCCAGGGGGAAATTAAACATAAATGTCCTGCCCAGTCGATGGTACTTGGCGGTACAGGGGAATTTCGATCCATCGGAAAGACCCAACCTGTTCATACGGCCGATCAAAAAAGAGCATCGGATCGGCGTGGGAGACAAGCCATGACGGTTCAAAAAAATTCACGATTCAATGTTCAACGGGGGGGCGCTCAATGGGCTTGGGCGAAAACTCCACAACCAGGGAAAAGGGTGGCGCCGATGAGCGGATACAGTCACACACATGTGACCGAAATCCGGAAAGGGCGTTGGCAATCTAACAAAGAAAAAGATGCTGGGGATCCATGGGAAAGAGTTTATCACGGAGGGCCAGCTGGGTATGGCAGCATCCAATTGCGGGGAATAGGGGGGGGAAAAAAGGAAGAATTCCGCCTAGCAAAAGGCGGCCGTAAAGCGTACTTCTTATGGGGGGGACAATTCATGGTCTTCTCCGCCTCAGCTACGCGGCCGGCGGTGTAGAAGTGACACCTCCAATCTGAAATGTATTCACGACAGGGGTGGGCAAAGAAAGCGATGTCCACAGATCGAATACGGGGTCACCTAGAAAAGGGGAGTATTTCCCTGAATTCTTAACCGGACTCGGCGGAGAAAAAGGTTTCCGGAATCGCACGTGCTAGTGGTGCTGACCTGGGATACAAAAAAGGGGAAAAAGCCACGTTTCCGGTAGTTCAAAAAAGGGACCGACGAGAGAGTTGAATGATGGCGTAGGGGGAACAGTGAGAGTGCATAGGCGAAAGCAGGGCGTGCGCGAAAGAAGAAAGCAATAGGAATAAAAAAAGAAGGCTATTCCGGGTCTGGTCGTCTCAAAAGCTCCGGCGACGGATGGACCGACAGGGGGCCAGACCCAGAGAAGTACACCAGGAAAGATTCACCGAAGTACCATGCCGCTGGGCATGGGCGTATCTTAGGGGGGGTCGCAGGTTAGGGGAGGGAAACTTACTAGGTCCACTGGAGGCATCCGAAGTCCTTATCCATGTTTTAAGAGTGGCCAGCGGAGACCCTAAGAATTCGTAAGGGGGAAAATAGGACAACGAGGACCATAATCTACCATCATCTTCTGTAACCACATCGAGCCTCGTATCGGAGTGTTTGGATTCCAGAAGCGATCCGGGCCTAACAAGAAGATAGTGCAGACCGGGGGAAGGGGGTTTCCTGCTAAAAGAAAGGGAAACGGTTACGAAAGAGACTGTTGAAAAGAAATTCAAGGAGAGCGGCAAAACGAGATTGCCAGTGGGCAGCACCAGTACGAAAACAGGAACGTCACTAAGAGGGGAAAAGGAGCTGTCCTGTGCCGGTGGGGGGGGTTGCTGTTCCGCTTGGAAACCATGTTTGTAGAGACTTTTCGGCGTAATCCGGCCGAAAGAGCAGAAAAAGAGAGATCTTAACTTTATGCACTGAAGGAAAAATCCCTCCACGCTGGTTGCCGCGAACAAAAACCACAAAAAAAGGACGATACACGCACCGGAGCGTGCGTTGCGCCGAGGGGACTAGGTGCTCCAGGAAAAAGCGTCGGGAAGAATCTGAGGAATCATTTCAAAAAAGTTGCGCAACGATCAAAGTGACGTCGAAGTACTAACACGGTCCGGCACGATCGATGGCCGGGAACCCGGATCGCCATAGGAAGAAAAAGACTCGATCGGCAAAAAGCAAGGGTTTCGCAGGATATTCATGGGAGCCGGTTCAAGGTCACGGGGTGCGTCGCACCTCGAGACGAGCAAGGTGCTCAGTAGGCAAAGGTTTCATAAAAAAGGAGCCTCCAGCATAAAGCTGTCCGAGCCCGAAATAGAAAAGCGGAGGCAGAGTTAAAAGGGACCCGCGGGCCGGGCTTCCGCGTGGCTTAAACAACGGGAAGGAGGGGACGAAAAAAGCCGAGCAATCTTCATCGCTTTAGGCTCAGCGGGAGAAGCGGCCGACTTACTTGGCAAGTAGGCAGTATCTGGCCGGGAGGTCGCGGTGTGGGGTAAAAAAGGAGCACGTCCCATACAGCCTTGTAGGAAAAAGGCATCTTCAACATCGGGAGGCCTGAAATTAAAAGACATTGGAAAGGGTTTTATGGCTACACAAGGGGCCACCACGCACAAGGCGATTCGAAGGGGGAAAGTGTCTCCTCGTCGGAAAATTCCATCAAAATCAGAGAGCTAAGCTAGATTGGGGTGAAAAAACGAGGTTATCGAACGTCATAAGATCTGGGAAAAAATTGGGACACCTTGGAAAAATTGGAAAGGGGAAAGGGGAAGAAATCAATCTGGGAGGTTTAACAAGAAAGCCACATCGTACAAAGGGAGCTTCCAAGGTCGCGGGGTAACAGGAGAACATCAAGGGATCCCCCGATAAGTGTACTAGACGGACGGGCTTGGTGGAAAAAGAGAAGGGGGGAACCCTATCTCACTAAAAACTAGGCTTAAAGGGCTGCCACAAATTCACTCGCCTCCGGTGTACACACATAGGAAAGAAAACAACGATCTGTTCAGAAAGGGATGCCACCCCCGTCCATTGCCATCAAAAAAAGGAGCATGGGGAACACGAAATCTTCAGAGCGGGGCGGCCGCCAAGGCGCAGGCAGCCGGACTATCTAAGTGTCGGGAAAAGATCAAGTGAAGAACCAGTAGGGGGAGAAACATGGAGCTCTTCACTCACTTACTAAGGAAGGTGGGAGGCTCGTCCGCAGCAAGGGGGGGGACGGAGTGCTACAGGAGTTGAAATACAGCCAAAGCCCGTCCGGAGCGAAGGTTGGCAATCAACGAGAAATCAACCTCTCCCCAAAAAGAGGGAGGCCTGATTTTTCAAGAGCATGGCGCGGATGAATCGATCAGGCTGGTGTTGGAAGTGTCAACGCAGGTGGCGGGATCGATCGCACTTGGAGAAAAAGAAAGAGGAACACCTCATGCTATTAAGGGTGAGAAGGTTCCAGAACACCCTGCAAAGGTATGCTACGAATGGCTCCAAAGAAAGCTTAAATTGCGGTGAGAAAATTGGAAAAAAGGAAGGAGCGCGGGGTTCAATGAAGTTCAAAGGAGGGCACTCTCTTCGTTACTAGCGGAATGACCAGTACTAAACAATAATGGAGCCGGACTCGACTAAAAGGGGCGTTATATGGGAAGGGGACGACTTTTGGGGAAGACTCATCGAAAACTCGAGGAAAGAGAATGATTTTCGTCAAAAAGGGGCTCAAGGAAAAATTCTTCATATCTAAAAAAACAAAAAGAGTCTCCTTACGCATCCGTCCGTCGACCAGGCCGACCAAAGCCGGCGCTCGTCAAACCCGCGTGAGGCCGCGAGGGAGGGACTCATCGGATAAATGACTTTGGGGAACCACTCCCGACGGGAGCCAATCGCTGGTCGAAACTAGAAACTGGGGGGGACTTGGCAGGACCGGAGGCATCTAAAGCATCGAAACAAGACAGAAAAAACAAGGTTACCCTTTTCACAGAATAAATACTGAAAAAGTCAAGAAGGGGAAGGAAAAACGCAGGAAATTAAAGAAATTCTCACCAGACGAGCCAGCGGCTGAGGACCCGAAAAGAGGTGTTAGGACGAAAAAAAAAACGACAAAGACAAGGGCTTCCTCAGGGAAAGAAAAAGGGACCTCTATTATTGGTAAGAGCGGGGCGGAGACTCTCGCAAAAAAATAGGAAAACCCAAACGGCCGAGCCGAAGAAAGGTCGGCAACGCATAGAAAAACAAACAACTTGGGGGGGAAGAAAAAGGGAATAATATCCGTTTCATACTCGCAGGTAAGGGACGACGTTGGGAAGAGAGGAAGGGCAGAAAAGAGGGGTCAGGACCAATTCCGGACGGGGATAAAGGAAATAGAATGAGACGATCAGGGAATCTTAGAAAAAAGGAGGGTAATACGCTAACAACCCTCGTCCTCTCCTGAAACGAGCGCGTGCTAAACCGGGTCTGAAAAGAGGAGGAAGTTTTGAAAAGTTGAAGAGGGAAAAAGGGGCCTCTTTCTTGCTCTGTGCAGGGGGGACCTGGCCAAGTTGGTAAATAGGTATGCGGCTCATAATACACACGACCGAAGAGTAGGCCGAAGAAAAGAGCCTGAAAACTACGGGTAATTGTATCAACTAATGATCATGGAGGGGTGGGTCCATAAACAATCGATCCATACGAATGACCCGACCAGACTGATCAGGGGTCGCGGGAAGGTCGACCTTTGGTGACAGAGGGGGGAAAGAGGGCGTGAGGGGAAAGATGATTTACTGGGGGGAGCCAAAAATAAGAGAGAAATGACCCTCAATTCCGAAAAAAAAGGAAGAGATCCAGCTGGTCTGTCGGGAGGAGAAGAGTAAAACACCTGGGGGAAAGAGGGTGGGGGGGGGGTGTAAATAAAAATCAACGTTCAGGGGCGACTCACCGGACAGGGAATAAGAGCCGCTCATAATTATGGCAAAGTCCGAATATATTCTACTAACTAAAGGGCAATTCCTGCAAGAGTAGAGAGGGGAGGTGATCGGAACACGTAACGCGTCGGGGCGGCAGGGGGGTAATAAAATTGCTTAGCAGAAAGAGAAAGGGGGTGTGGGGTGCTGTACTCAAAAAAAAAGTCGGAAAGAGGGGGTGAAAACTCTCCCTCCTCTCTTGGAGAAAAGGAACAGATCGGTTCAGAGCTGCACACACATCACTTTATCCAGGAAGGCCGTGCAAAGCGCCCGAGTAAATTCCCTGGCAAGTGAAGGGTGGGCAGAGGGAAGGAGGAAAAGATTTTTTAACATTGATAAGAGAGACGAGTGCTGGCAGTGGTTGAAAGAAGGGTGCGAGAAAGAGGGGAAAGCGAAAACCTTGCTTACCTGCCCGAGACGGAAAAGCATCGGAGTGGTCGTGTCAATCAAGGACGTGCGCCGCTGGAGAGGAAGGGAAAATTGGTCCCTAAGTAAGACCCAGACCTCTCATAGAGCGGGGAAAACCACAGCTCCCGGGGGGTCGTCTCCAGTCACAGGTTAAAACCAGTATGTGAGAGATATGGGACTTGGGTGGAAGCGTATCATTCCCTATCGATGGGGAAGAGGGGAACATGGGACGAGTGCTGACCAATGGGGCCGAGGAGGGGGCATGGAATCATGGAGTGGAGGGGATAGGATGCCCCATGGGAGGAGGGAAAGGAGCACCGGGCCTCCCTAAAAGAACAGGGAAAAGCGTAAAACTTCTATGAAAGGTTTTTAAGCATATTCTTCAGAGAAGGCCGACGTGCGAAGAGCGGGCCGGGGGAAAAGGGAAAAACAAAACGGCACGTACAAAAAACGACAAGGTCGGGTGAAAAAAAATAGAAAGGGGGGAAAAGGCAAGCTCGATTAAAGGTAGTAACCCAGAGCAAGGTTTTTGAAAACCGGCGGATTGGAGAAGAAAAAGAGTCCTGCCTAGGGGCGGAGGGTTCTTGGAGATACACTCAGTGGGGGATAAGAGGAAACACCGCAAAGGGGAAGGTAAAAAAAGTTAACGACAAAACGGCGGCAGACCACGAAAAACTGTAGGGGAAGCGGGGAGGCCAAAACTCGAAATTTACAAGCGGGCGGCCCTCTGGAAAAAAATAGAGGTTGCCTATTCTGCTAAACTAGCTTGTCGCAGAAGGGCAAAAAGAAACAGTTTTCGCGTCCCAGCTGCACGAGGTGAACGTACGGAAGTAAGGAAACCGGACCCTCTGAGGAAATGAACTGGTCGGAGAATAATTTCTGTGGGCCGAGAGGAAGATGTTCAAAAAAACTAGGGTAGAGCCGGTGAGGCGGAAAATTGGGTCCGAAAAGTGGGAAGAATTATCAAACTAATCGGTAGGTTCTACAAAGAACGGGAAAACTAGAAACCTGGAAAATATCCAGAAAATGATTACCAAGGAGATATTGAGGTCAGGGTTTCGATTTGAAGCATCGTATCTCCTTTAAAATCAAGAACGTTCCGGAAAGTAATCGAAAACTGAGAAGGAGACACGCCGGTACGTTGTAACGACAACGATGAACAAGGAATTCACTAAAGAGCAATAGATTTCCATTGGGGGGGGGAAAACCTCGAACGGAACCAGACAGACGCAAAGGGGAAGGCCTCAGAAGTGAGGAGGGCGACAAGGTAGGTGTCGGGTGTGTTCGGAGAAGGAAAACCATGGGCTGGCATTGAAGAAACTGAGCAATAAGCATCAATCGAAAACAAAAAAAGAGAAAAAGATGATCTTCTTCGAGAGGGGTGGAAATCCAAGACAAAAAATTCACGAAAGCACCAAAACAACACCGGGGGCAAACGACAGAGCCAGGAGCACCGAGAAATGAAAGATAATGACTCAGGGGATAAAAGGAAAAAACTCGGGCAGAATGAATTGGGCGGTGATGAAAGGGGAGGGCACAGGAGTGAAAAGAAAACTTCGACTGACGATAAACGCGCGTCAAGAGCGGTAGTAAGATACGATCGTCCAAGAAAGGAACTTACCTGAGAAAAAAAAAGCTCGCTGTGTCATCAAATGGGATTAGGGGCTTTTGAAGCGATTCCTTGTTCGTCGCCCCTCGGAAATGGGTTATAGAAAATCTAAACAGGGGGAACTAAAGGGGGGGGGGGGGGGGAAGTCCACGCGGATCTCTCTTAACAAAAAAAGACCCCGCCCAAGAACGGTACAAAAAACCAGGGAGGGGTGGCGCTGTGTAAAGGTAATAGGAACAAAGTAAAAGCCCCCGGGAGCAATCCGATTCCTGGAGCAAGAAGTACCCGCCGAAGGGAAGGAGTCTGGGTAAATGGGGATGTGAGAGGGCCTCGAGGGCAAAGTTGGAAAGAAGCACTGTCACATACCTTAACTGGAAGCCCGCAGCATCTTCCTGATCGTATGAAATGGGAAGAAGAAACACCGTGCAAGGGGGGGGGGTCATAAAAGAGGAGCCACTCACGCAAAAAAGACTAGGGGACGAATTCCCTTGTGCGCAGAAAAAGAAGACCGAAGGGCCCTCTAATCTATGTATGAAAAACTCGCTCTGGTGTAAAAAGGGGGGGAAAGAGGAAGCTTGGGGGGGACTTGGTCAAAAAACGGTATAGGGAAAGTGCCGTACCGGCAAAAGGGGTTCAAAAATTGGCGGTGTACCCACGGTGGGCCGCCCAAGCATAACAGCACGGGGAAAAACTCGGAGGAAAAAAAGAAAAAACGAAAAGTTGGGAAGGAGAAGACGGCAGGGGAAAAAAGACGGAAGGGGAAGCCGCACTGGGGCCACCCATCTACAAAGAGGATGGCGAGCAAGGAAAATCCACTTGGGGCAAAAAAACTCCTGTTCCAACAGAAGATGAAGTATCGGGCCTGGGTCGGGGAGGGGCAACAAAAAAAGGGGGAAACATTGGGAACAAGGATCCAAAACCTATGACAATTGGAATGGACAAAAGAAAAAAAAAGAGAGGAGGGAAAAACTCTACTAGAAGATGGAAAATAATTAAGACCCATTTGCTCGCCGAGAGGAGCCTGAAATAAAAAAGACAAGATTCCGATTTTCGGAGAGGACGGTAATCAAGATTCGCTCAAAGGGATTTACATCAATCCCCAAGACAGGGAAACGATAACAGATGTTAAGACCCCCTAAGAGAAAACATCCGCCGCCAACGAAGGGAAGTGGGGGCTGAGATGCGTATTCAAAAGGCTACCTCCTGGTGTGGTAACTCAGACTGAAAAGGAATAGAAAACTCTATTCTTAGTGAGGGGGGCGCTCACCGCAGCAGGAGGTAATGCTCTCCATCCGAAACAAGAATCATATTGTCGTCGACAGAGGCCCAGGACTCTAAAGATGCGTAGAGAATCCAGCCACTCAGAAGGACGGCAGGGGGGTAAAGGAAGGGGAAGAAAACCAAAAATGGTAATAGGTCCCTACCGAAGGCCATGAAAGCAAAAAAAAAGGGCCCAGGGCTCCGACGCTCCGGCTTGAAGTGCTGCAAAAAGTGGATGTGAAATCTCAAGAATCTTTGAAAGCCAACTAGATAGAATGGAAGGTGACCTCCGGGAAGGCGACATGAACTGGATAGAGAAGTCCTTCTATGACGGGAAGTAAGTGATAGCGCATGGAGGAACATTGAAGGAAGGCGTCGAGTAAACTCTTTAAAGAGAGGGCTGAAGCACGGCTCTATGGATCGCAGTGAGAAGACGGGATGAATCAAAGACAGCAATGATCAGGAATCATCCGGGGGGGAGGGAGCGTCTTAGTGAATAATGATAGGGGAGTAGGGGGATCAAACTAGCAGGGAAAAGATCACCAGAGGCCAGGAGGGAAACGTTAAGAAGACCCTTGACGTGGCAGTCAGGAAAGAAATAACATGTCAATAAAAAAGGGGTGGAAAAAAACATCAGGGCAGAGGACAAATGGATAAAAAGGACGCTCGTGTTAGAAAGGGAGAGAACAGCTAATGCTCGGGAATAGGAACTCAGGCTGTCGACAAGTTCAGAATGTTCTACAACTCGGCGGGGAGAGAGGGGGAGGCAAAAACCCAGAAGAGGGCAAAACCAAAAACGCCGGACGGAACTCAGGCTCGTCTGGCC
>Ga0179593_1710994_pt1 | contig 19112 bp, 20 predicted proteins | sample CZODoug2_1_08_16_FD_185931 | JGI IMG/M metagenome (GOLD analysis project Ga0179593, IMG submission 185931) | Vadose zone soil fungal communities from Angelo Coast Range Reserve, California, USA - CZODoug2_1_08_16fungal (PacBio error correction) | ecosystem: Environmental > Terrestrial > Soil >...
CGTCAGATCGTGCGCGAAAGGTACGTGAGAGGGAAATTAAGGACAACGGACGGCGAAGTTCAAAACCTAAGAGGCGGGGGCTCCACGTATCCGCAGAGCATCGAGAAGAGAATTAAGGAGGGACGTAAGAGGAACTGGGTGGGATTAGGGAGTGAGATATATCACAAGAACGGGGGGGCGGACAGTGTCAGTTTCTGAAAGGCGATATCGGATGGACGGCAGAAAGTTCATTCGTTGAGAGAACACTTTGGAGGGGGGGGATAAAGTGCGTAGAAAGACCGGGTGACAAGGGCTCTAAGAGCCGCAATGGGGGGTCAGTAACGTTACTGAGGACACCGGTGAGAAAGCTTCAAGAACCGCCGGTGTTATCACTGCAAGGAGGGGGGGAATTTAAGGGGAGTAGTTCTAATCAGCGGGAGAAAAGGGAGGAAAGGATTTCCTTATAGCCTTCTGGGCGAGAAGGGTCACCATCAGGCCGAAGGGGAGGAGCTGGGAAGCAAACTGGCCCGCTTGGGGAATCTTCAAGGGAGGAGACGAAACATAATCAGACTCAATATGTGTGGGTCATCCGGGAGTTCTGGACACCTGCAGGGGGGAGGCCAGAAAAAAGGGGATTCCGGAGGAACGGAAGGCAGTTGCGAGAGTGGGGGAATGAGGTAACTTGAGAGGGGGGTCAAGGGGGGCAAAGTTTGCTTTGGTGGAGGCATCAAAGGGGACTCGAAACCCAAAGAACAGGTGGAGCGAAAATTGGTTCACTGCAGGTGCGGAATCACCATCCACGGGACTTACCGGGGAATATCGGATTAGGGTCCCCCAAACGGCGGCCTTTTTGCCGGGAAGGGGTCCCTTCGTCAAGGAGAAGAGGAAACCCAACGTTGTGAGCGAAACACGGACGGTAGACATGCACGTAGGTACCAGAAATTTGGAGGGAAGGGCCGCGGGTCTTCAGCTTTAAATAAGAACCGAAGAGGGAGCGTCTTCTTTACGGGGGGACGGGATGCACGCTTCCCCAAGACGGGGGGGGTCTTTGAAAAGCCGTTCTACTGACCGACAACCGTTGGAACGGCGGGGTAGTGTAAACCGGGCACTAAACGGGATGTTACTTATAGAGGAGCCAGGAAAGTGGAAATTAAGAGAATGGGGGGAGGAAATCACTGTATAAAAAACCTTCCCTGATCAATGACAACAAAACGATCTGGTTAGGGAAAGCCGGTAATCGATCTCAAAAAAAAAAAATTAGGGGAGGGGAACTAGTAGTTCCACAACCGGCTTCACGCGGAAAAATCCTGTTCACAACGGTTTGTTTGCTCAAGGTGGTGGGAACAGGAAGGTAAACGGGGGAAAGAAAAATGGAGACGTGAAGGAAAGGGGATTTGCCGAAAAAGGGAATTCTAAGGGAGGAAAAAAAACGTTTAAGGAAGAGGGGGAATAAAGGCCAGGCCCCCTACAACCGGGTTGAAGATGAAAGACACGGGGGCACCGAAAGTCACAAAAGGATAAAAGAGGGGAGGCACTCTGGGAAATCAAGTCGAAAACGATATCTATCTTGCTTATTGAAAGCGAAAAGACAGGGGGGGAAAGGGAAACAAGACGTACGAAGGGCGAAACTTCTAGGGCGCGCAAATCCGGGAGAGAGCTGTAGGAGAAGGGGGGGGAAGCTAAAGGGAAAATGCCGAAAGGGCTCCCGAAGCCGGATAACGTAAAACAGATTATGGGGCGATCGGCCGAGAGAAACAACTTTGTTGCAAAGCGTGCTCAAAAGGGCCCATGGAATCTGAAAAAACGGCAGGAGACGATTCAAGAAAGGAAAAGAGGAAAAGACAACGGCAATGGGACAGAGCATCTATCAATAGGGGGTACTAATTTAAGTGAATACGAATCTAAGGGGAGTACAAAATTGCGGGGGGGGAGGGAAGCACCGACAGCGTAGCTGGGGCCGGGCCTATCAAGACCAGTACATATCGTTCACTCGGGTGCTCATTCCAGTGATTCAATACGGCGTAAAGATAAAGCGTAAATCGGTCAAAGGGAAGAAACCCGTCGAAGACGGGGTCGGGAGTAGAACAGAAGGAAACCCGTTTCCACCTGAAAGGGATCACAACGGGGGGTTAAGTCCGGGGGGCAAGAAGAAACTGGTCTGTGTGCAAATTGGGACGAAAGGACTTTCCTGCGATGGCGCTCCCGAACTAGCGAGGGGAGCGAAAAAAAGATACCGGAGAGGTTAAGACCCATGAACGGGGAAAAAAAAAATCAAAAGGAACTTGTGGGCAGAAAGACGGCGTCTGTACGGTGCTCGATCTACAAGGAACCCAAACGAAGCAGAGTTAGCGATTAAGGAGGCGGGCGCTTCTCTGGAAGACACGCGCCCTCTACTATCCTGGACAGCTGGGGGGAGTGTCCCGAATTTTCGAACGTACCGCCTTCGCGAATCCGACTAAGAAGAAAAAAGCGAGCATGACCGATCTCTGGGGAAAGGGGGGGTGAGGGTCCAGCAGGAATCCTGAGGCCAGGTCAGTATCCTGTCGAGTTCGTGTCTATTGGCTTACGTGTCCCGGGGGGACCGAGAGAGAGGACCGCCTGGGGGAAAGGGACTGGGCGAACAGTGAACGGTTCGCCGGCAGTCGCTCCGGGTTGGTAGTGGGGGGGGTCGAATAATCCGACTCAGTCCTAAAGAAAATTAATGGGAAGCGGGGCTGAGTGAAGAGCAGCGGGGCAAAGAAAAGGGGAGTTTATGGGGGCTATCACTGAGGGGTTGTTGAGAGGATGGGCGGAACGATCCAAAGAAGAATCAGAAGGGGGGCGATGGGGGGTACAGTGGGGTCCATGACAGAAAAAGATGGACATTGCGAAGGGAGAGGGCCTTGTAAGCAGAAGGATCTCCAGTGTCCCTCCAGGGGGGGGGTCTTGCCTATACTAGAAGTGAATTTGGAGGCTGTAAAGTTCTTTCTGTGGCGACGAAGATTCATACTCACTTACTAGGGGATTGCGAAAAGGGGTCACCGCAGGGGTAGAGTATCCTCGAAGGAAGAGAGCCGAGAGGTTGTTTCTTCGCAGGCGGTAAAAGTCCGCCGCGCGGGGGGTGGGGCTGGTTGAGGGGTGGGTGTACGAGAGACCAGGGAAAGACCAACCACCATAACGCGGAACAAGGAATTAGTTTGTGCGGAAGCCAGGGAGATCGAGCACGAGAAGGTGGGGCTCGGGCCTGGGGTGGGGGAACTGGGGCGGGTTCCGAAGGGGGGGGGGGGGCGTACCTAAGGGGGCTCACGGCGGCCCTCCCTTTCAAAAGGAGCGTTGGGGGGAGGCTCATAAGTCAAACAGAGTGGTCTAAACAACAGGTGAAAGCATTCCATCGGCATAGTGTGGGGTTAATTTGGGGTGCACTGGAGGGGTTGGGTGGTGGGTGGGATTCTATCTGAAGACGAAGAAATTCGACGATAAACAGGGGGCGACAAACATCAGGTCCGGGGGTCCGGCTGGAGGGGTGCAACCTCGCGGGCCGTGGGGTCTGGCGGATAGAAAAGATCTAGGAAGGGGACGGAGAAGGAGGGAGCATCATACGGAAAAACATTGAGAAGCATGCGAAAGTGACAGGTCTTCGTGAGCTGAGCGTAAGAGAGAAGAGTGAGGCGGCCTGAAGTCGGGGAGGTAAAAGGGGGGGGCGGGGTCTGTCAAAGCATTTGGAAGTAGGGGAAGAATGGGGATCTCTAAAAGAAGGAGTGGATTAAATAGAAGAAAAGATTAGAAGCTCCCAGCTCCAGTAGGGGTGAAAGGATTTAATCGGCGGGAAACGGTAAGGTCCGAACGGACAAGAAGTGGGCTCAAGAAGTAGATAGCAACTCGAGAGCTCCGAAGTCGCATTCACTCGCCGGGGGAGCGTGGTAGGGGTCATGGTAAAGCAGACGGGGTTAACAAAAGGACGGAAGGCCAGGGAATCGAATTCTGAACTACAACTCAAGTGGGATTGGGGAGTACTCATACCAGGCGATAGACCGAGAATGAGGGTCGATCGGCTTAGAAGGAGCTGGGTAGGACATGCGGGGGGACAGGTGAGCCAGCCAGCAGTGAAAAAGCACGTGAAGGTTGGATAGGGAAAAAAGAACTTGTTAGTTCAAATTTAAGTCAACCGACTCCGAAATTAATGGAGGCTCGGGGGGATAGGCAAATTTTCGATGATAAGAAATAATAACCACCGTCGGGGGAGAAGGCATCTGGGCGAGAAAGCTGGGTTGCATCACTCAGGACTGGGAAGTACTGGGTTGTGGGTGGGCCGGAAAGGGGGGGGGGCCAAAGTCCTCACCATTGAGGGGGAGTATTCTGGGGGAAGTTCTTTCGTCATAATTCGAGAGGGGAACTAAATAAGTCAGGCGGTAGCTTCAAGGGTCGATTGAAACCAGAAAGTCCTGGGGGAAAGGATTGCGAAGAGAATTAGGGAGGAACCTGACTATGAGGAAGAACGGGGGGGGAAAAGGGGACCGGCTTTCGAGAAGAGGCACGTTTAACCTTCCGCTGGCGAAAAAGAAGGGAACTATGGGGCGGAGTAAACTCAGTGTAAGGAAATAACTCAAGCGCGGGGGAAAATGGTAGCCGTGTTCCGTCTGGAGGAAAAAAGGAGAGGGTAGTAAAAAAAAAATAAATGGAAAGAATACACTGAACACTGCGCGCGTAGGAGAGACTGGGGGAGCTTCCAGGACCTCAAGTCTTAAGGAATGGGAATTATGAAAAGCACAACAATTGCGCGACTGGGGGGAGGCGGAGGGAAACGACAAGGACACAAAGGCGATGTTCCCCCAGCCGTCATAGCGAAAGGGTGAATTGTGACACACGAAAGAATCAGAGCTCGGAAATGATGGACAAAGGAGAAAGAGGATCGCGTCATGGGGCATCCATTGAGCGAAACAAGCTCAAGGATGCGGCCGCGGGGGGAGAGACCCATAATTAGGAGTAATCTTAAGGACGTAAATAAAAACCTGACGGTGCAGAGGGTCAAACGGGGACTCAGGATCGAGAGAGGGGCGGGGGGGGATTCTAAGGTTAAGGAGAAAGAGGAGGGGAAAATTCTGGAATCCGTGATAACATAGGAAAAAATTTTTGTTTGTATTCCGGGAAAACAGAAAAACGAACGCCTGGTACTCTGCCTTTGTCTGACCAATTTCCTATAGAAGGATTGGAAAACCAGGAAAGTCAAGGGGAAAAAAGAAAATGATCTTAGTAGAACCGACAATCGCAGTAGGCTAAAGGGCCATGCACAGCAAAGTCCAAGGCGAGTAAAAGGGAGATTGGCGGGCCGAGATAAGGGTTGTGATGAGAAAAACGGGTCAATTATACGCTGGGATTCGTTAAGAGGGATCTGCCGGGGAAGGGATGTAAAAGGGGAGTTCTAGATGGGGGTACGCCGTGGAAAGGAAATCCGGTCGAACAGCAAAGGGGATTTGTCGAAGGGAGCCCGGCTTGCGCGAAAGCTCAAGCCGAAAGCGCAATAAGTGAAGGGGGGCCCCAAAGAAGTCTTAGAAACATGCATTACGAAGATGCGCTTGGCAATGTTAAAAATTGGGAGTAGTGGATTTGAAAGCGTAACGGGAGAGGGTGGTCGGAAAGAAAAAAAATGGGATGGTTTTAGAGGCGCCGGCAACCAGTTGTTGCTCTGCGGGTGCCAAGACCGGCCCCCTGGAAATCACGCTGATGGAGGCCGGGGAGAGAAGGAAGTGAAACACGCCTCCTTTTGGCGACGTCAGCAGCGGTGAGCAGACCGGCGACAGTCTACTAGGATGGCCCCGGACGGGGGGATAGGAAAGGGTAAAACCTTCACGTCGACTCCGCAGGTGATGGCCGGCTTTCTGGGAAAACTAATAAAACTATGCGAGCTTACGATAGGGGGGAGGGGGGGATGAAAACGGAAAAAGGGGAAGGCAATGGAGGAAATGGAGGGTGGCCTCCGTGGAAAAGAGGCCATTGGGCAGACCTTGGCCGGAGATGGGATGGCGGAATTCAAACGGGCTGAAACGTAAGAGAGGTCGAAATGACAGGAGAAAAATCTGCAAAGGTTTACCTTCAGGGGACCATCCTAAAAAAAAAAAGGAGAACGCAACATGCCTCGGCAGGTGAAGGAAAGATCTCTCTCAGCAAAAAAAAAATGAGGAAAAGGAAGGGGGGTTACAAGCACCGGCTTCACGCCGACAACCAATCGGGCGAACCGTGTGAAAGTCTCAGGTGGGAGGTACCAGGGTGGAATGATCATGATACTTTGGAAGAAAGCCGGGGATACTGCTAGAGAAACAGACCGTTGGGAGGGGGGGAAAATCATCTCCGCTCAGGCCGCCGCCATAAACGGTCGCGACACGGATGGGAAACCCTAATTAAGGAAGAACGGGGGTCGAATCGTGAATAAAGGATAGGAAAACGGATCGCCAGTATCGTGCTTATTTGAAGCGGGGGTGAATCGTACGACCTGTAGTCGAGCAACGACCGTCTGGGAAGTGGGGAGGGGGGATCACAAAAGGGGGGGACCAAGGACTAAGCAGTTTTCGCGCGCAAGCTAAATCTTAGAAGGTTCAAATCTGCATCGGGAGAGATCGCAAACGGTAAAGAAATGAAGGTACTCGTACTGATAAACCAGGGATGAAGACCAAGCGACGTTCGGCGATTTCAAACTTCAGGTACAACTCCTGAAAAGGGTAGTAAAGCAAGAGAAAGGAAGAAGGGGGGGGGACAAGCAGGTTGGAAGAAACTCGAAGGAGCCACATGATTATGTGCGCTGAGGGGGGGATGCGGGGACTCCTACAACCGGGACTGAGATCCTTGGAATGTTAGGAAAAGAGGCACTCACTCGGAAAAAGATGGGCGTACCTGGAAAGTACCGGAGGGATCGTCCCCAACATCACAGCTGTCGAACTAAAAAGGGACAATCATCCGGAAATTCCCTTCAGGGTGATCACACCGTCGGTAGAAAGAGAAGGGTTAAGTGTCCGAATAACGGGGAAAGGGGGGACAGATGCGAGATTTAAACAGGGAAGAGGGATTCTACTGAACAGGCTGAGATACTCCGCCTGAACTTTTAACTTGGCTGCAAATCCGACCTGCAACTTGTTGCGGAGCCGGGCCGGAGAATTGGTCTCGAGAGAAGGGGAAAAAAAACAGTACGTCGGATCGAAGAAGGGAGGAGATCGTCGCATGGGAAAGGGGATACGGAAAACTACAAAAAAACGAATGTGTCATCTCGGCGAAAAGGGTTCTTAATATTAAGGACAGGACAAGTTGCATCCGAGCCACCATCGGAAGAAGGGGCTATCGAGGGGAGAGGTTGAGGATCCAGGCGATGAATCAAGTCACGGGCCGTCGATCCTTTTATTTACCTTGTCGCAGGGGAAAAATAACTGGTCAACCCGGTTGCGGGAGGGGGGGGAAAAGCCGGGGTGACGCGATTGGAATTGAGCTCGCACGACGTCGAGCAGGTAATCCAGAATATCCGACGGGAGATTCCATGGAAAGAAAAAGGGAGCATGCTCCTCGAAGGAACAGAGGGGAGCGTGATTGCCGAGGAGGTTTCAGTGCATTTTGCGACGATAACGAAAAAGCCACAGATTTCGGGAAAAAGAGAAAGGGAAAGGAAGAGACGCGGCCTAAAATCGAGGCTGCCGTGTCAGCTATGGTAATGGGGGGAGGCACCAGGAAGGGGGAAAAAATCCGGCGAACGAAAAAAAGGGGATTGATCAGCGATAGGCGTCGGGGGGACGCCTGTTAGCGCACGGGGAACCAAATTCGCGCTGTCCCACGCCTTTAGGGCAATCAAGGAACGGAGACGAAAAAACTCGATTGGAAAAACGTCAAGGCAGAATCCGCACAGCATTGAGTCATTTGGTTTTACTCCAAAATGCATATAAAAACAGAAGGATGAGGAAGTGGGGGGGCTCCAGCTCTCGAAGAAACGTTCTCAGCAACCGGGGGGGAAGGGAATGACTAGGGCACGGAGGAGGGACACTGGGGCTTGCCAAGGGTTTTCAGGAGAATTTCGGGCGCATCGTTCCAAATTGGAGAACCACGTTATGCCCGATAAAGTCTCGAAAAAGGGCTTTGGAAGGACTTCTCTGGGGCAGTTAGCGGGGAGCGGGGAAAAGAGGGATATCGATCGAAAAATCTGGGAAAAGAGTTACTGTGCCACCAAGGGCCTCTGGTCAGGGGTACCGAAGTATCTGGCCAGTGGGAAGACGAAACGCAGCAGATCCAATGATACCAACTTCAAAGGGAAGGGACTTAGAGGAAGCTGATCGGGCGTAGAGGAAAGCACTCGCTCCAAACGTGGCAGCCGTCGCGCGGGAAAGCGAAAGAAAAAGGGTCTAGTGGCGGTCTCCTCCAAACAAGGGGGGGGAGGAAAATAGACATGTCCGCAACTAAAAATAACCATGCATTTCAAGCGTTAGGGCTGCCGAAAAGGCGCTTCGGCTTTGCGATCGGACAGCTCAAGTAAGGAAAGGACCAAATCGCTGCCACGACGTTGGATGAAAAGAGGAGCTCAACGCCACTGATTTCGGCGAATCGCCAGAAAAAAAGGGGAGGCGGCTCAGACAGCGGAACCGACGCAATGAGGTTTTCGAGCTAGGAGGAGAAAGGCTCTTACTGACAGCTCACGCGACTGCCCGAAAAAAGGAAAGTGGAATGCAGGGTTATCGGCATAACTTGTAGACCATATGAAAGTAAACGTCCTCCGTCTTAAGGTCCCGTCAATAAGTAGGGAGGAAGATTCGAATCGTGAAAAAACCGCTGCACGAGAACATTCTGGATAACCAAAAAAAAAGACCTCTTGGGGGGAAGACGAAAACGGGCGGGCTGACACCGGCCGAAAAATGATCGTTCTCTCTTGATTGACCATTGCGCGTCGAGATTGTCGAGCGCCGGCAGTGAAAGAATCAGAGATGACGGCAAGCGCCAGCACATGCTTCTCCAGGGACGAATAGCGGTCAAGTCGTGCGAGAGGGGGGAGGCCCAGGGGTCCCACCCATGGAGAAAAGGAAAAAGTCATGCTAACGCGGAGTTAGGGAAAGGCATCGTAATTCATAAACGTGATAAAGAGGGGGAGACAGGGGAAAGCGGACGGAACGCCGCAAATGGATCTGAAACCAACGTCAAGAAAAATAAAAAAGAACTCTAAAAATTAAGGAGATGACCAGTCGGAGGAAAGTCCTGGGGTTGAGAATATCCTCGTTAATTCACAAAAAAAGGGGGCGCCTGCTCTAGCGCCGTTTCAAAAGAGGCGATGGGGAAAAGGTCATAGCGGCCACGTATGTGTGGAACACCGTACTGACTCGAGAAAAAGACAGCGGAACAAAGGAACTCCTCGGCGAAGTTCATCGCAAGATAGTCACAAAAGATACCCCGCTGTGCGAGGGCTGGGTAATCTAATCTGACTTCACCGTAAGATCTAAAAGTGGAAGTAGATATAAAAAAAAAGACATCGGTGGCTGTAGAAAGGGGATCAGGAAAAGAGAAAAGATCGAAGGGGGTAAGGAAGCAGCGCAAGGGTTTGGGTGGTTTAGAAACAAGGAAACGCCGTCCGCGGTCGCCATCACGCAGAGAGCGTGTTTGTCTGCATGCGGGGGCAGAACATGGACAGTATCGCGTCGACGAATCAGGACAATGCTCTATCGGCACAGGCTCGTTACTTCGGAAGGCACCGTGGATATTGGAGATCATCCCGCGTATCATGCATGTAGACAGGGGGAAGGGAGAGATTCAAGACTAATCGTGGCGAGGCCTCCTGTTATCCGGGGAGTGAATGATTAAGGATTACGCCTTGAATCACGTCAAGAGAGTTGAAAGAGCTCTCCCACTGGCTGGTAGGGAGGGAGAGATGTCGGGTGAACGAGAACCGGCGCCCATCATTGGCAGTTTGTCCATCGAAAGTCGTATTCCCTGAGGAGACCGGCGAGGGGGCCGCTGGGAATAAGCAGGTCGAATGTGGGGAAATAGGTCGAACTTGCGAGGGGTTCAAAGGGGCACCGGGATTTGAGCAGCAAGAGGGAATCGGCAAGTGTTCTGCAGGACCGATCGAAAAAAATCCGAGGGGGAGTGACCTTTTAAGATAAAAAGGGATTGGAACCAGTTGCAGGATACTCGGGCGCGCGAATAGGCATCTTACGAGACCCCGGACTTTTCGCAAACAAGAACGTGAAAGGCACAGGAAGCAAGGGGGGGGTCGTCCGCTGGGGGAGCTTTACAGATAGATAAAAAGACTGAGATGACGGATGACGCTTTAAGAAAACGTGGCTGAGGACAGAGGAAAGGGACATACTGGTCGACGGTGTAGGGGGGGGCGAGCCGGGCCTGATCCCATCTTCCTAAGGGGCTTGTTCCGTAGAGGCCGGGAAGAAAAACGTGAGAGTGAGCCAGCCCCACGAAAAGATCCTGACAAGGGGAAAGTCTGTGGGGGGCAAAAGAGGTGTAATATCATCAAGGAGGATTAAAGAAAGAGATTAAAAACGTCTAGGGGAAAAACCAAGAAGGGCAAAAAGGGGTTTTTCGGATCGGCAAGGGGACAGTGAAGGTACGTCTCATGAAGATACTTGGCTTCCGTGGACCTTTCCCGAAGGAAGTTCTCTACGTCAAAAAACCCTGACGAAAACTGGGAACCGGCAAAGGCATAGAAGACCCAGGGGGTTACGTCTTTTACAAAGTCCGCATGAACCAACCGTGGGAAGCGTGGCCCCAGCGCGTAACGGACTATCGCAATCTAGGAGGCAAGAAGCGAAAATACGACAGGAATCACCTGGGATGGAACGTTGTCGACTGTAGAGTGTAGAGAAAAAGACTCAGAGGTCGAAGCTCGGGTTTGCTCATCTGAACTAAAACCGAGAGAATCGAGCCGATCTTGAAACGGTAAGACATGAAAAGGGTTTGTTGGGATCGACAACAACTGACGTGATGCAGAAAAAAAAACCAAGTGAATCATGAGGAACTGGGGAAGGGAACAACTTCGAGAAAGGGAAAGAGGGACATCTGGTCTTAAAGGTATTACAGTGGAATCAGAAAAAAGCTCTCATAGGTCACAAACGGCCAAAAATTATGTTGGTAGGTTCTTTCCTCAAGGGAAACGGAGACAAAAAAAAAAAAAAGTGAGGTCTAGATCACCAAGGAACGAAAGATGTCAAGGGATGAAAAGTGGAAGTAAAAGGAGATGAGGGAAATCCGATCACCTTCTTCGAGAGTCTATTCTAATATCCTTATACCTACTTGCACTAAATGGGACAACGGAGGGGAAGATACAATAAAGGTGGGTCGGAACGGGACGATGTTCCTGCGGCGGGGAGAGCTACCAAGCTATTCGTCAAATACCAGGACTCAATTTTATCGAAAAAAAGGAGTACTGGCAGCAAAGAACTCTGGAAGGGTCAGAAAAATAGACCTGGCGTGCAGAAGCACTTAAATCAAAAAACCCCAAACAAGCTCCCCGTTATAAAAACGGAGTCCGAGGTTCGCGGAGGACGCCACTACATCCGGGGGAGAATCTCTGGACGTCAAGTGGGGTAGGCATTACGGGTACCGAATTCGCGGAAAAACAGAGTCGAACCAGCGAGGCATAAGGGAGCGGAAGAGTTGGTGGTATCCGACGCCGGGCCGGAATAGAAAAGGCGTTGCTGAGTAAGAGGTCCTAGGGGGGGTCCGAAACCCGTTTGCTCTTTACGGGAGGGGGGAATCGCTTTGCAGCTTGAACGGGAAACCAGCAAGAGACAGTCCTAGCGGGGGGGGTGAATCGAATAATCCGACGTATTAAAAAAAAAGACGTAGCTTGGAGTCTCTCGCGGCAAAGAAGGGAATCGTGATGTTTCGTATGATGTGGTTTTACCCGAGATGCATTTGAGGATACCGACGCAAAGAAAGTCACACAGACGGAAAATACGCAGGCCGGAAGGGACTCATGCTCTCCAAGCGCGGGTCCTACGCAATAGAAATTGAGGGTCCCAGCGAAGGGGCACGCGGAGAGAAGGGAACTCCGGGTGAAAAGGGGACTGTTATGGTTAGGGGACGGGCCTTTGCAGAGAGACTTCAAAAAGGCTTCTGGAAGTAAGCAAGGCCGTGAGATCAGGCCGGCGGCAAGAAGAGGAGTAGTTGCGAGGAAAGTCAACAGAAGAAGCCGAGGAAAGGAGCAATTGGGGAAGAGGGAAAAAAAAACGCAAGACCTCTACTCAGGAAAGATATGGGATTTGGTGAGCAACATCGTATTCAAGGAAAAGGGGGGAAAAGTTGGCTTCTTCGATGCGTAAGCGGGGGAGGCGGTAAATCTGCGAAGAGTTGACGGAGCCTCCACGTTTCATCAGGAAGCGCGCGCAGCAGTTGACCATATGGCCAGGAAGGGGCAGAAAAACTCATTCACCGTTTGGGGAAAGGTACGGGCTCCTTGGCATGTAACGGCCGCCCAGAAGAATGAGATAAGGCGCAACATCATACGGTCCGGAGTGCTTTACTGGTGAAGAGAAAAGTCCTTATGGTCTGGCTAGCGAAGTATCTATTTCCATTGGGGAAGAATTAGAAAAAGAAGAAAGCCTGACCTACGTAGCAGCGGACGGAGGGAAGGTCAAGGCGGAGGGATAGAGAGCGCCGAAGGGTGAAAAGAAAGCTCGTGCAGCATGGTCCTATTAGGAGAGTGGAGCCGGATAAAAACAACTGAGAGGAGGAAAAGAGAGGGAGACGAGAAGATCAGACCATGCAGGGGTCTCGCGCGGCTGCAACAGCGTGCGCGAGCTTGATCAGGCCAGAGAAATTCCCATCCCAGCCCGCGGCTCACGAAGGTAAGTCAAGGGGAGGCTTCGCTCTCCTGAAGTTCCAACTGGAAATAGAGAGGGAGGAGCCAGAAGGAGGAATCAAGGACATCTCCGGACCGCAAAGAGGTTTGCTATCGTTAGCGCGAAAGCTCTTGGAGCTCAAACAGAGCCAGCAAGGGAAAAAAAAAGAACGAGGAGGGTTAATCGGTCAGAAGTGTGAGTTTGGAACCTATGGGAAGGAAGGGCGCCGCAGGACCTATGAGGGATCAAGGTCATAATCGAGAAGAGGTCCCTCCCGGAAAGAATAATAAAACAGGGATAACGACGGGACTTTATGAAGCTGCACAATAGAGGAGGGAAGAGAAAAAAAGGGTGATACTTCCGTAAAAAGCCTCGAAGTGAAAGCGGAGGTAGCTGGGGACTTTGTCTCCAGAAATTAAATACGGGGGACAGACGTCACTTTAGAGGCCAGGAAGAGCCTAACGGGGGCGTGCGATAGCAAAGGCGTTGACGCCACAAGAAATATAAGGTCAACACGGTCGTGTCTAGAGCGGAGCGTGCAAAAAGGTCCGAGGGGACAATCCATCCGAGCTTCATGGGAAAAAGCGATTTAAAAAGAAAGGACGCTGGCAAGCGAGTTTCGAAAGAGGTGAGAACTGGGACGCGTCGGATCGTCGCAATAGCGGAACCACGAAGAGGAAAGAAGCACTAGAAAAGAGAAAAGTATAATGGCTTCTCCATTCCATGGGGGGAAGGAAAGAGAGTATTCAACTAGCGGGGGAGGAAGCGAAAAAGGGGCGAGCTAGTAAAATCGTGTGCACCCTCAAGAAGGAAACTTGGGGGGGACACCTCGAAAAAATCAAGAGACGCCAGAGAGCAAGGGATACGACGGAATAGGAATGATGCTTGGAAGAACACAGCTACAAGATATAGCGTTCGGGGTCTCGAAAAAAGATTCGAAAAGGAAGGGGGACCTGAAAGGTGAACGACAACCTTTGACGGCAGAGATAGAAGAAAGCTAAGTAGAGGAGGCACATTACCAATCTCAGCGATATATCGGAAGGGTGGGATACGGAGGCCTACGCACTTGTGGGTTGGACCGTGAGATCTAACCGGAAAGCAGCCGACTGAACAAGACAGACGAGGTGGGCCTGCGGGTGACGTCGTCAGTCTTTATGATAACACTTGCAGGGGCGTGCGCGAAAACTCGCTGACAAGCGATCCAAACGCATGCACAGCGGCCTTTACTTCAAACCGTGAGATTAGACAGTCATACCAAGCAAGGCACCCGTGCAAGAGGCATTCAGTTAGTGCTCGAAAAAGCCGGTGAGCCGGTGAGGTCACTTAGATAGAGGGAAATACTTGAATTGCGTCCAAAGAGTGATATCGAAGCACCACAGGCCTTTCGGAAAAAAAGCATCGGACGAATTCCCGAACCCCACACAAGGGTCAAAGCAAAAACATTAGTTGTCCTCAGGAAAGGTGTATGAAGGGACAAAAAAAAACAAAACACAAACCACAAAAAAAACACCCAAACAAAAAAAAAACCAAAAAAAAAAAAAAAAAACAACGGAAAGAAGATAGGCCGTGTTCAAACCTTTCAAGCAAAGGGGGGGAGATGTGAAGTGATCGAACTTGCGCGTATGCACCGTGGGCTGGGGGATGCAGCAAAGAGAAGAGGAAAAAGTGAGCAGCGCTCACAACCCAGAGGATGTGTCGGATGGGATCTGGTTGCCCCCGCCTTCGCATTTTGAGGAATTCGCAGAAACTCGAGCTTCGACTGACCCGTTTTTGAGCGCAACGAATAATCCTTCGCCCCCTTTGATTCCTAGGAAGTCGGGCTTCGCTGAAGAGAGCAACGATAGATCGATCCGTCGTTCAGGGAAAAGGAGGGAACGGGATTCACGGAAAACGCCAAGGCTAATCAGTGTAGGTGTCGACGTAAGAGAAATGGGAAGGGGTGAAAGTGCCTGGTGTATTTACCCTCGTCCTTCAAACGGACTGGGAGAGGAGAATGGGAAAAGAAAAGAGATCGAATCTTCATGAAAGGGAAAGGGACTAGAAGGACCATCCCCCTGAGAACAACCGGGGCTCCCGATCTGGGGGGCAAAGGGATCCGTGTAATAGAAGAGAACCAACAAATGGAGATTACCGTCTTCACGCAGAAAAAAAAACATGGGGAAAAAGGTTGGGAAAAAAATCGGTCAGACATGTGGGATGGGGCCAGTTAGGGTAAAAGGAGAGGGAAGGGAAGGAAATGATCCTGGATCTACGAACATGAAATAATGACGATGGAAAACACAGACTTCTCAAGGCTCGCAAGAAACCTGGGGGGGGTGACGCTAAAAGGAATACAACCGGGAAACCGGCGAATCTTTCATAAGTCACTATCGTAAAGGAAATCTGATATTCATGGGGGTTGAAAGCGAAACAGGAGGCAAAGGAATCAAGGGGTCGACTTGAAGGGGGGGAGTGGAAAAAAAACAAAGAAAACTCCGAGATAAGCTCTAAGGTGTTCCACGAGGAAAGTCAAGGCCCGAGGCTTGCACTCCCGATCCGATCTTAAAACGAGATAAGAGATACACCAAGAACAACTGGGAACCCCGAGGACATCGGGCGGCTCACAAAAAAGCCCACTTGGGAAAAAGTCTGAAGAAACGCGCGTCGACGATTTGAACGTAAAGGGGGGGGAAAAACTAGAAAAGAACAGCTTCATCTATCGGAGAGGGAAGTGGTAGGAGGGTGAACGAAAGCTCGCCCGGGCAAAGATGAGGACGGGGTGAGTCCCTGACATCGGAGCTTCGCAAGGCCGCCTCTTCGTCCTCTATAGGGTTCCTGAGGGGGAAAGGATTGATTAAGGCTTAAGACTAGAGAGACTAAATCCCCGGGAAGAAAGGCGTCGCGATCAGCACCCTTTCTAAAGGAGATCACAAAGGCTGGGGGAACAAAGTCCGGGGGGGGAGTCCAGACACGATGAGTGCCTGCGCGATTTACGCCCAAATAGCGAGGGAGTTCGAAGCAGATACATGCTATTGCCTCCACCTTAAAAACTGCCGAGCATCAGAGAGGCAAAGGCAGAAAAGCGGCCGGACCGGTGCTCGATATCAAGAAAATAAGAAAAACCACAGTCGCTCAAGGAATACCCCAAAGGGACGTCGCTCTAGGTCTGTATACAGGGAGGAGACCTACAGGACTTACCACCCTTCAAGTTCCGGGGTTATGTACGAAGACTTCGGCCTTCGGACTTCAGAAAGCGCGGCGACTCTTGAAGGAGGTGGGGATCCCTGAGGGAAACTGACTCAGAGGCAATTCGGATCCTTTTTCGAAATTTCGGGGGGGACGTTTGTCAATCCAGGTTGCTCTAGACTTGCGGTGAAGCGTTTGACGCGCGGAAAGAAAAGCACGAGCATCTCAGTAGGAAAAATCCGAATGAACGACTTGGGGAAGAGTCTAGCATAATGACTTTGAGGAGAAAAAGGGCCGGGCGCGGCCTCAGTGATTTTAGAGGGGGGGGTTGAAAAAGATTGGGGGAAAAAAAAGGTGCGTCCGACAGCGCGGCCCGGTCTACAGATTTACGCGTACATTCTATTGAGCGGAAAATCGGGCCTTCACCAGAAAAAAAGACACGGATGGGGGAAAAAGAAGGGACCGGGACACCCGGGGGCAGATCGAAAGGTGAAAGGGAATTTATGCGCTGATACGTAGGCGGTGGAAAAAGGGTGGGCAGACCAGATGTAGTGCGTCATAGAGGAAATCATATCGACGAACTCGCAAAGGATAATTTAGCTCAAGGCAATCAAAGACTCGCCAGGGGGCCGAAAGCTCAATGGGGGGGCATTGGGGGGGAATCCACCATTTGTTGGTGGAAAAATGGGGTGTGTGGGTGCAAATCTCTAGAGAAATATAACATTCAGCGGTGCATCCTTGTCTTTTTCATCTTATTTCGTAAATATGAAAGGAAAAAAGCGTTATAGGTATCCTCCACGTTCAGGAGCGGTGCTTCGCAGCGGGTCACCATTGGTCAACTCAGCAAAAGTTGAAAAGAAACGAAAAGAATCACGTGCGTGGTTGGCAACTGAGGGAGGGTCGGGGAGGACACCAGAATAAGTTTCTCGTCGGAACAATCGCTCTTCCGGAGCTTTATCTGGAAATCCGTCCTCTGGTCTGGGAGAGCCGAATGAGTTGAAAGTGAAGGGCTACTGGGGGACCCGCAAGACAGCAAGAGTTGCCGGACGGGCCGGGCCGGAGGAAGCACTTATCGGGAAAATCAATCGCATGCTTTCTCCATAAGAAAAAGGAGACACGCAAAGCGAGAGGGAGGAAGGGGGCGAGGAGACTCAACGAGGAGGAAGGAAAAGAGAGAAAATCAGGGGCGCCACGACAAGAGACAGCGATTGCTGTGTAGGAGAGGCAGGGGAGACCGGCGAACGGATCTTGCTCTCGTACGAGGAAAATGCCATCCTCGGGGGCACGACGTGATCCCAAACACAACCACCAAAAACCACAAGACAAAAAACAACAACCCAGGGGGCTTTGAGGGCTCATGAGGAACTATAGGACTTCTACGAGACATAAAGGACGAGGTCAACCAGGAAAGGCTAAAGGAAACGCATGATGGTCACGGGGCGTTAGGGGAACTTAGAGGGCAGGCAGCTTAAGCTACACCAGAGCAGGAAAACCAAGGGGGGGATCTGTGGTTTGAGGAAGTTTAGACCATAGGGGAAGGAGTGCTAAAAAAGTCAGAAACTTAGTGCTCAGTCAAGAGAGGGCGTCCGGATGAAAAAAAATCGAGAAACACGAGGCACGAACGTGAAGGGGGGAGAGGGAAGAATTGTCAACCCCTTCGGTCCGCTTACGGGGAGATCCTTGTAGGAAAAAAGGCCGCCACTTAGCGCGCGGCGGAGTCTTTGATTGAAAGAAAGAAAGAGGGGAAGGCGTGAAAGCTTATAGCGGCGGGGGGGATGACCCGAAAGACAGAACGGGGCAGTGCTGACTTAAAAGGCGGGCCAGAGTAAGAAAAAAATAGGGAAAGTTCAATGCTTTTGTTTTGGGGGTTTCGAATGTCAACGCTGGCGACAATAGAGTCAAGTCGCAAGCCGAGAGCCTCTCAGCGAGAATTTCCTCTGAAGGGATCTTTCGACTGGGGGACGCGCGTTTCCAAGGGAAAAAAAACCATAGGAAATATCACGAGCCGCGCTAACGCAGAGCTCCAGTCCGGCAAGGTTGAAGATACGTCGGATAATTCAGGTATGCAAACACGAACGCGCTCTCGTATAGCGAACAATAGCAGTCAAAGAGAAAAAAGAAGTAATTATTGGAAGAAAGAGAATCAAATAGAAAAATGGATCAGAGAAGAGGGTAGATCATCTATAGCACACGATCAGAAAGATTTCACTCGGCTGTGCTTAAGAATAGAATATTCGCTAAGCTGACGTAGATTCAAGGACACACGTTTGACGTGCAATTATAGACATGATCAGTAAGGAGCCACGGGGGGAAAAACAGCGAAAGGAGAAAATCTCGGAAAGCGTGAAGAAAGGGGGGTTGGTAGTCAGTGATGGACTAGACGGAACGCCGGCCGGCTAGGTAAGGCCAAGTTTCAATGGCGCGCAATTTTCCCAGTTCAAAGACCTTATATGGAGACGTGGCCCGGAAGAAATAAACCAGGGCGCTACGCAGGAAAAGCCCTTTAATGGAGGGAAGGAAAAACTGAGTGCTATCCTAACGACTTTTTGAACAGAAAAAAAACACGGGGCATACGGGTTCGAATGAGAAGACGGGGCAGGGATGGGAAGTTAAAGAAGCCGTTACGGAGAATCAAGGTCAGCCAATGCCAGAGAGAGTAAGAGAAGCTCTAAACGGGCGGCGGAAAAACGAAGCTCCTCTTTGAGGAACTAATCCATATCGGCCGAAGGGGAAGGTGGGGGGTACTCCGAGGGAACAAGTAGTATCCCGGCCTAGTAGAGGCCGCATTACCCAGGGGAAGTGATGGGGGTGAGGTGTGAAGAGTAACTGAAAAAAGGTCTTCAGGGGGTCACCGTGGGGACTGGGGGGTGAGCATAGAGAGTCAGAGGAAATGGTTCTCGTGAGGGGGCTGGAGTCTTACGGGGGGAAGATCATCTTGCCCCACGCACTTCGGTGGGAAGGGGCACGGAAAACTCACCTAGGCTTAAGAGGGAAAGCCAGGGGAAAAAGGAGGCCAATACGGTCCAACCCGGATTTCCAGCAGGGTCGTTTAGAGGGATAATCACGCTTGAGGCCCTAACATAGTGACGTGAAAAGGAGGGAGCCTCCAGCGATAAAAAATTTAGAACATCCGTTCGCCGTAATCCATCGGGAGAGAAGGGGGCAGGAAAAGGTTGA
>Ga0179593_1724229_pt1 | contig 19112 bp, 26 predicted proteins | sample CZODoug2_1_08_16_FD_185931 | JGI IMG/M metagenome (GOLD analysis project Ga0179593, IMG submission 185931) | Vadose zone soil fungal communities from Angelo Coast Range Reserve, California, USA - CZODoug2_1_08_16fungal (PacBio error correction) | ecosystem: Environmental > Terrestrial > Soil >...
ACGAAGGGGGGGGGAGGAAAAACAAAGCCGCAACCATGGAGGGGAGGGGGTTAGGGGGGCTGCTCATCGAAAGAAAAAGGGGGAAAAAAAGGTTATTTTTATTCGTTTCGCCGGGGGAAAGGGGGGGCAAGATTAAAGAAAAAAAAAAAGAAAAAAGAGAAAAAAGTTTGTCTTCCAAAAAAGAGGGGGTCCGGTAAGAGGCGTATGGGGGGGGGAAGGGAGGGTAAGGGCAGCATCTGCAGGAAAAAAAAGGGGGGGACCCCATTTGAGCATATAGGAAGAGACGGGGGGGACAAGGGAAGGAAACGGGGTTGTTATTCCGGAAAAAGGGGGGAGAATACCTTTCTTTCGGGTGGGTGGGAGGGGAAAGGAGGGGGGGGTACGAATCAGGCTTCCCATGGAGAGAAGGGGGAAGGGAAAAAAAAGGACCTTTCACCTTTGCCTTGCCCCGCCAACACAAAAAAGAAGGGGGTTTTTCCATCTTTAGAAAGCACGGAAGGGGGGGGGAGAATCTATCATTTTCCTGGAAGGGAAAGGGCGATCGCTGGTTTTATGTGTCGGGATGGGGGGGAGGGTGTTCCTCGTATTGATACAGGAGGGGGGGAAAAAGGGGATGTTGTGGGTGCCGGACGGGGTATGGGGACAGGAGGGAAGAAAAAAGGGAGCCAGTTTTTTTTTTGGGGGGAAGAGGGGAAACTCGCCCTGTGGGGGAAGACAAAGTAAATTCCCAAAGGGCTGAAGAGAATCTGGGGGACTTCCCTTGATGTGGGGGGGGTTTCTACCAGTGTAGGAGGGACAAGGGAGGAATGGGGGGGGGGGGGAGGGGGAATATAAATGGCCGTATTGGGAAGGGGAGGAATGGTTTACACTGAAAAAGAGCGCGTGAAAAGAGGGGAAAAAAAGAAAAAAAGGGGGAAAAAAAAAGAGGACCCTTTTTTTTTATTCTGAAGGGGGGAGGGGAAGGACGCTGGCCCGTTCAGGCGGGGGGATCAGGGAAAAAGAAAAAAGGGGGGAGAGGGGGGAGGAGTTTCCTATCTTGTTTTTCAGGGGGGGGGGGGACAAAAACCCCTTTGTCAGGTTTCGGAGGGATGAGGGAGGGAAAGGGAAAAAGGGGAAAGGCCTTTTAACCAAGGGGGAAAAAAGGGGTTTGTACAATTACTAAAAATTCTTAACGGTGAACTAGAGAAAATACGAGAAGAAAGGCTTTGTAATTCTATGATTCCGACAATAAGGGGGGGAAAAAGAAAAAAAAAGGTTGCCCATTCCTTTGAGTGGAGGTAAAAAAGAGAAAAAAAAAGAACTCCATCCAATTGGAGAAAGGGGTGTTCCTAAATTGCCGGCGGTGGGGAAATGGAAGGAAGAAAAGGGGAAAAAACAGTCCATTTTCAATGAGGGAAGTTCCTATAAAAAAAGAGGGGAGAAAAAGAAGTAAAAATTACAAACCTTGGAAAAGGGGAATCATCTCTTTTGGAGAAAGGGAAAAATTGTCCTTAAAACTCAAGTTTTCTGGGCGTCACAGTGACAAAAGGGGAGAAAAAAAAAAGAGAAAAATGAGAAAAGAAAAATAGAAAAAAGAAAGGACTTAAACCTACCGGACCAATGGGGAACGAAAAGAAGGGGGGGGGAGGTTTTTCCTTCTATAAAAAAAGGAGGAAGGAAAGGGACTCCTTCCTGCCAGGGTTAGAGAAAGAGGTCGAATAGGGAAGGGGAATGATTCTTCCTTTTAGATAGGAGGGAGAAGTTTTTTTGCCCTGAGAATTGGGAAAAAGAAAAGGGGTCCATAGTTGTGCAGGGAAAAAAAGTCGTCATCCGGCTAACGCGGGGAAAAAAAGAATAATCGACAAAGGGAAGGTGTACGACGAAAGTGGGGCGGGGAGGAAAGATTTTTCATCCCCAGGAGGAGGAAAGAAGGAAAAGGGGGGATTTTGTTATTATTCCCCCGTCGGACCCGGGAACACAGAGGATGAAAAAGGGCCGCCGTTTTTGTGGAGGGGGAAGAAAGGGTGCTCCTCCCGGCCCAGGGGTGTGTGGGGGGGGGGGAAGAACCGACATCATTTTGAAAAGGGGAGAGGGAAATTTCTTCGCGCGTGGATGCCTTATGAGAAAAAAAAAGATTGTCCTTGGGGGGTGGAAGTCAACGGGGAAGAGGGAATGATCCACATAATCGCGTGGGGTCCAAAAAAGACCGCCCAAAAAAAAAGGAAAAAAGAAAAGAAAAGTCCATTCAAGCGATAGGAGGGGGGGGAGAAAAGGCCATTTTTTCGGTGAGGGGGAGGAAAGGGACTTGTTTCCCAGCCTTCTGGACAGTCGGAAAAGAAAAAAAAAGAGGAGAGGGGGTTTACTATCATTTGGGGGGGGAAACCCCCGGCGAGCCGGAGAGGTAAAAAGGGGAAGGAGGGAAAAAAAGGCGGGGGGTTTGTAACTTTTTGTCGAGGGGGTGAGCGCCTGGGTTTGAGGAAATGAGAAAAACAGGATTGTTTCATTACTATATTAAGGGGAAAAAGTTCTTTCCGCCAAAAGGGTGGAGGGGAAAAAAACTGCGTCCCGAAAGGGAAAAGAAAGGGCCAGGCCGTGCTAAAAAAGGGAAGAGAGGGGGGAGGGGGGGGTTTTGGAAAGGGGGAAATCAACTGGAGTTTGGATTGGAGGGGAGTTGGGAAGGGAAGGGGGGAAAAGATCCTTCCCTTTTTCAAAGAGAAAAAAAGGGGGGGGTCTTTGGAAATACAAGCGGAGAAAGGCGTAGGTTGGAAAAAGGTGGGGAGGGGGGGAACCCAGCTTTGTTGAAGTGGGAAAAGTATTATCCCAGGGTCCACTGGAGACGAAAAGGGAAAACAACAAGCCTCTTCCTCGTGTGTGGAAAAAGTTCGCCACCCTTTACGTGGGGGGAGAAAAAAACTCTCATACCTCCTTTTGGAGGGGAATGTTGGCCAGCGGACCTGGGGGGGGGGAGAAGAAAGACGGGCAAGAGGGGGGGGGATGTCCCCTTCGGGAACAAGAAAAAAAGAGGGAAGTTTTTTCCTTTAAACACCAGTGGTGGGGGGGGGGGGGTGCATCGCACCTCGGGACGATTCCATGTTCCCCTAAAGAGGGGGGGGGGGAGGTTGGTTTTCGGTCAGAGAATTAGGAGGGGGGGAAGGTTGTCCGAGAGAGAAAAAAAAAAAAAACAACACGGGAGAGGAGGAAAAAAAAAGAGAAAGAGGGAAGAAAAGAGAAAGGGATGACCCGCAAAAAAGGAGAAAAAGAGGCGTAGACCCTTGCCTTCCGGCTGAAGACAGGGGCCGAAAGAACCCCACCTTGTTTAAAAGGATGGCCCCTAGTTACAGAGACAAAAAAAAGGGCAAAAGGGCCATTTCTGGGACTAGAAAAAGGAAAAAAGGCACCCCCTGTGACCTAACCAAAAAAAAAGAAGTTCCCGGGGGGGGGTTTGGGGGAAAAAAAAAATTTCCTGTAAAAAGAAAAGAAAAAAAGAAAAAAGAGCTGAACCAATCCCAGTGCCTTTAGTCCAGAGGGGAAAGGGAGAAGGAGGGATTTTTGTAGAAAGGCCACAAAGCTTGATGAGGGACAAAGAGGGAAGAAGTTCCACGCCGGGGGGGGGAAAAAACGCTGTATCCAAAGAAACGAGAACGGGGAGAGAGGGGGCAAAGGGTTTCAGCATCACAGAAAGGAAGAAAAAGAAGAGTTGTCCCACCCCCGTAACCAAAAGAAGGAGAAGAGAAATTCACTGCCCCCTGGAAAGAAAGGGAAGACTTTCCCTTAGAAGACCGGAAAAAAGACAAAAAGCAGAGAGAAAAGGAAAAGAAGAGAATATCCCCATCCGTCCCAATACCGGGAGGGGAAGGAAAAAAAGGGCCCCGCTTCTTTTTGTGTTTGGGGGGAAGAAGAAGGGGGGAAAAGATCCTTAACATACTTCCCATCGGGGGGGAAGGGTCAGACGGTCAACCACCTGCTCAGTGAACCAAGGGAAAGGGGGGAAGGGGGGAAGGAAGAAGAAGGCATAATCTTTAAACATATGAGGGGCAGGAAGAAGAGTCAGTCAATTTGTTTTAAAAACAGAGAGGATTTTGAAAGGGAAAAGAAGGGGGGAACAAAAAAAACGCCCTTTCTTCTTCGAAAAGAGGGAAAGGGGGGAAATAAATTCCACTTTCCGTTTGGGACGGGAACAATTGGAAGGGAAAATAAAAAAGGGAAGAAGTCCACCTCTCCCTAAAAAGGGGGGGGGGGAGGGAGGTTGAAATTCTTCTGGTGAAAGAGGGAAAAGGAAAAAAAGAAGGAAAAAAAGGAGGGACCGGTCCCTTTAAGACAAAAAAATAGAAAAAGGTTTTTTTTACCTGGGCATCGGAAAAGGGACAGGCAGAAGGGAAACTGAAAGAAAAACAAAAAAAAGAAAAGGAAGCGGACGCCTTCCTGTTAATTAAGCGGTCCGCAAGAAAAAAAAAAAAAGGGCCGTACCCTTTTTAAGGAAGGGGGGTGAGAAGTGGTTTCAGGGAAAAAAAAAAAAAGGGGGACGAACAAAAGACAAAGGGAAAAAGGCTTTAACCCTTCCCCTCAGGAAAAAAAAAAGGGGGTGGAAAGCTCCTTCCCTTCAAAACGCTGAAAAGGAAGGAGGGGAAACCCTTTCCTGTCATAGTCCAGGGCAAGGGGAAAAAAAAAAAAAAAACTGTATCGAAAAAAACAAAAAAGGACAAAAAGAGAGGTTTACTCCTTGCCAAAAAGAAGAAAGAAAAAGGGGGGGGGACCGTTTACGTCTACGGGCGAAAAGAAAAAAAAAGACTGCCAAAAGAAAAAACTGCAATGGAAACACGGGGAAAAAAAGAGAAAAAAAGCCGCTTCTCCTCCCGGAAGCAAGAAAAAGAGTCCCCCTCTAACCCGAGCCGGGGTGAGAAAAAAGAAAAAGCCCCCCTTTCCTTTTGGGAGAAAAAAGGTAAATCTCCCCTTTTTTCCAGTCCCCCACCGAAAGGCAGTACCAAAATAAAAAAAGGGAGGGGGTCTTTCTCTTCTCCTTCTGGCTATAGGGAAAGAAGTTCCCTCCAATGACACCTAGAATTACATGAGGGGGGGGGAAAGGACCCTCCCAAAAAGAGGGGAACCCCTTCTCATCTACGGAGGCAGAGTCAAAGGAAGAATGGAGAAAGATTTCACCTGGTGGGGAAAAGGGAAAAAAAGGAACCGACCAATCCTCCATTCAGAGAAAATGAAAGAAGAGAAAAGAAAAAAAACCCAGCTTTTCGGGAAAAAGAAGGAAAAGGGGAGAAGAGTTTTTATTGAAAAAAGGAATTCACAACCGCCCTGCCACCTAGAAGGAACGAAAAAAACCAGAAAAAGAAGAAAAGAAACAGCGGTACCCCTTTTTTGGGGAGCGAAGAAAAGAAAGAGTATCGGGGGAAGGGAAAAACAAGGAAAAGTAAAGAGGGGGAAGGAAAGAAAAGGTATAATTTCCAAAAGTGGGGAGACCTTAAAACCCCCATTCAACCATGTCAAGGCCAGAAGAGGAAGAACAAATCAACCAAAATTTTAAGCTTTACCCACCCCAAAGATAGAAAGGTCGCCTTAACATGAATTTAAAAAAATCCTCTAGGAAACAAAAAAGGGGAGAAGGTCACCCACCAGGGATTTTTCCCCCCCAAAAAGGGGGGAAAAGAAGAAAAGGGGTTCCCGCTCTACCAAGCCGACCCAGAAAAACTCCTCGAAAACCACACCACATCCAAAAGAAGGTTTATCAATCCTAGGAAAAAAAGAGCAGGAAAGGAAAAGACACCCATCGAAAAAAAAAAAGGGGGGAAAAAAAAAAAAAAAAAGAAAAAACCTATCCGGCCCATGGCGATGAAAAAAAATAGGAATTCCCAAAGGAGAAAAAATTAAATCCTTTTGATAGCCATAGTGGTGGGAGAGAGAAAGTCCCTCCCTTCCCAGCAGAGAAGAGAGGAAAGAGAGGGTCATCCTTGATATGTAAAAAAATAGGGGGGACAGTGAATCCCTTCCAACCAGAAATGAAATATGAACTTTTAACACCGGTGGAACCAGAAACACACTCCCGAAAAAAAGCTCATGCCGCAGACAAAGGGGGAGAAAAGGGAGGAAGGGGGCATCCTTTTTTTGGGCTTTTCGGGGGGAAAGGGGGGAAAGCACGGCATTTATCCAACAAACAAGGAAAAAAAGTTTTTCGGACCAAGAAGGGAGACCATTCGTCTTTTTTGAGCCGTGGGATCAGGGGGATCGGGAGGGAAAAAAAAAAAATCCGAAAAGGGAAAAAAAAAAAAAAAAAAAAAAAAAGACCCAGAAATGGAAAGAAAAAAGGAAGAAGAAAAAGGGGGGGGGGGAGGGAGAGAGAGAAAGCCCCATGTTTTCCCCGCCTGTGGGTGGATTGGGGGGGGGGGGGAAGGGAGAGAGTTAAAATCGTAGAGGGAGGAAAAAGAGAGAGAAGGGGTTATTAAACTATATATATAATAGGTTGGGAGAGGAAAGAAAAGAAAAATCTCAAACCTGGGCTTCTGGGTGGTATGGAAGGAAGGGGAGAGGGAATCATTTCTTTTGAAAGTGAAAAAGGGGTTCTTCTGTTTATGGGGAATATAAAAATAAGAAAGAGCGGAAAGAAAAAAAGAAGGGGGGGGTCCCTTCCCCAAACCGAAGGGGGGAAAAAATGGTTCTTAAATCCGTGACGAGAAGGGGACGGTTGCCTTAAAGCAGCTGGGCAAGGAAGAACAAAAAAAAAAAGGGGGGAAAGGGGGGAAAGAGTCTTTGCCGTTGTCAGGACATAGGGCAAAAAAGGGGTGGTTAGGATAAAGGGGGAAGTTCATACGGGGAATGAAGTAGGGAGGGGGGGGGGGGAGGGGGAAATATACTTTGTTCCTAAAGAAAGTGGAGAAAAGAAAGAAATCTGCGGCCTGCCGGGACAGGGACTTGTACAGGGAAGAAGGAGAGAAGGGGGAGAAATCAAATTCTTGTTGAAAGAGGGGGGGGGGGACGGCCATTTCATAGCATCGGATACAAGCCAGACAGGGGAAAAAAAGTAGCGGGGGGGGGGAAGTCGGCTTTTTGCTGGCCGGGGGCGTTAAGATGTGGGGAAAAAAAGCTTTTGCAGGGGGGGGGAGGGGAGGGCCGCCTTTTGTAATTTGGTACCCAAAAAAGGAAAAAAAAAAGGGGGAAAATACTGTTATTACCAAGGGGGGTTTTTTGGAAACATCCAAGTACAGGGGGGAGAAAGGGAATGCTTTTTGTAAGAAAAAAAGGAGCGTAAATATCTGGGGGGTACAGATTACCCCCGGGGGGGGGTGTTTCTTCTGGGGGTAAGGAGAAAGGGGAGAAGGGTTTTTTTACGGGAGGTGTCTGGGAGGAAGAATGGAAAGGGGGAGGGGAAAAAGGTCCTTCCTTTGGTAAAGAAAGGGCTTCCTTCCTGAAGCAGGGCCAAAGGGGACAAGGAAAAAGGGGGGGGTTTATGCTTTATTACACCGTAAAGGGAAAAAAAAAGGGAACTTGTGTCCCCGTTCCCATGCCCGGTTGTCCGAAAAGGTGTTGTGGAAAAGAAGAGGGGGACTCGGTTACCTTTCGAAGGGGGAAAAGGGGTCTTTGCCCCCCTGGGCCTCCTGGTCCCAGGTCGTACGGAAAAGTAGGAGGTGAAAGAAAAACCCCTTGGGAGAGGAAAGGGGGGGCCATCTTTTTTTTGGCACATAGAAAAAGGCACAGGAATAAAGAGAAAGAGCCTCCTTTCTATGAAAGGGAAAAGTGATGCCTATGAGTCGCCGAAACAGGGTGTAGTAAACCCATGGAGGGGGAGGGGAGGGGGGAAAGAAAAAGAATCCTTTAATTCTTTCAGGAGACGAAAAAAAAGCCATTTATAAAGCTGGGGACATTGGGAAGAATTTTCCGTGCGGGGGCAAGTAAGGGGAGGCCGTCTCTTGGTAGCCACCACCTGGAAAAAAAGGGGGGAGGGGGGGGGGGGGGAAGAAAGTTCGGTAAAAACTTTCGGGGACAAGAGGGGGTCATTTGAACCCTTGGAGGGGGGGAAATCGCTCTTTTGTGGGGAAAAGGGGGGGCCGGTTGCCTTTGCCGGGATCAACGAGGGAAAAAAAGGAAAAAAGTTTCTGGGGGCGCCCTGAAGGAAGGAAAAAGGAAATGTCCCTTTTTTTCCTCTTTTCCCCAAGGAAAAAGGGTTTCTTCTAAATCACAGGGAGAGGTGGGCCCGGCAAGGGAATCATGGGGGAAAAGGAAATGATAGTATTTTTCTCCGTTTGAGGAGGGAGAAGGGGGCCTCAACGGGGTGGTGGAAAAAACTTGCACGAGGTGGGGGAGGGAAGGAGGGGTTCTTGTCCCGGGGGCGGAGACATAACCTTTACCTTGTCCCCAGTATATAAACAAACTTAAACAGGGGGGGAAAAAAAGGGGAAGAGGGGTGTGAATCCTTACCGGGAGGGGGGGAGGGCGCCCCTGCTGATTATCTTTTTTTTGGGGTTGTGTGTAAAGAAAAAGAAGGAATTCCGGACAAAGGAACACCTCCTTATTCGCGGGGGGTTTTGATGTCTTCCAAAAAACAAAAACGTTGTCTTTCTTTTCGGGCATTGGAAAAAAAAGCGAAAAAAGAGTTCCCCTCAAAAGGGAAAAAATCCCAACTTCGCTTGGTGGGGAAAAAGAGGAGGATTCTCTTTCCCAGGGGAAGATAATTGTAAGGGGAGGAGAGTGGGTGTGGAAAGTCACCCATCCCTTTTTCATGTTGAGAAATGAAAGAAGCGTTCGATCCTCCCCGGCGGGTCCGACAAAAACAAGAAGAACGCCGGAGAGGGGAAAAAAGAAGCCGGTTTTATTTTGAACCCAAGTGGAGGTGTTGGCGCCAGCTTCTTTTTCCCAACCTTACGAAGGGGAAAGGGAAAAGTCTTCCCCCAACGATGGAAAAAAAGAAGACCTCGTGGGAGAAAGATAAAAGGGGGGAAGTCCTTCCCCCTCGAGAGGGAAAAAAGGAAAATGGAAGGAAACCGTTCTTTTAATTTGAATAGGAGGGGTGTGGAAGGGGGGGGAGAAAGAAAAAGGCCTCCCTTTTTTTTTTAGAGTAAAAAAACGGGTCAATTTGCCTGCTGGAGAGAGATTTCGCAGGGAAAAGAAAAGGGAGTTTTTTATAAAGGGGACAAAAGAGGGCAATCAGCACCAGGCTGGGTGTTGGGGTGACAAAAGAGAATTCCTGGAAAGAATACTTTCTTTGGAGAAGGGTTTTTAAAGGGGGGGGACAACACGGGAGGGGGGACGGGGGGGAGAAAGGGGGGGTCCCTTATCAGGGGGGGGGAAAACCATTTTCCATTCTCCACGGACCGGTTGAGGAAAGAAAAGTACTCTTTGGGTGGAAGGGGGGGGAAAAGGCTTGGGGACCCTTTTGTTGGGACAGGAAAAAAGGGAAAAAGGTGTGTAATTTGGAGAGGGGGGGGGAAAATCCCCTTTTCAAAGGGGGGTCCCAGGAGGGGGGAAGAAAAAGAAAGAAAGGGGGGGTTCATTTGCCCCCCACCAGATATTCTTCTCGTTCTTTTCAAGGGGGAAGGGTCGAAAAGAGAGGAAGGCCTCTCTCCTTGTGCGGTCCAACTGGTTGCATCTGCTTTGGGGGGGGGGTGAAATACGGACGAGGGGAAAAAGAAGGGGGGGGGGGGTCCTTTTTTGGGGAGGGGAAAGAGAAAAAAGCCGGGCTTTTTCCGGGGAACGGGGTGGGAAAGGGGGGGGCAATCTCTCGTCACGGTACAAAAAAAAGTTCCTACGATCGGTGGTTGGGTTGGAGGGGAGAGAATGGGGGGGAAAATGGCCTTTTTCCTATCTCTCCTCAAAAAAAAACGACAAAGGATTAGTAATTAAAATATATGCTAAAGGCCCATGTAAAGGGGAGAAAGGGAGAAGCAACACCTAAATCAAAACCCACGCCGAGAAAAGGGAAAAGGAGCGCTGCAAAAATTTCAAGAAGCAAAAGGAAAAAAGGGAAACAGCCCTCTTGCCTTACCTATAGAAAGAGAGAAAACAACGCCACCGGCCCCCCCGTTATTCCCCATTATGACAAGGGAGAGCCAGCGTAAAAAGAAAACCTTTCTATAGTGTTAAAAAAAGTTCCGTTTTTCGACATCTTTCCGGTGGCACGAGGAAAAGGAAAAAGAAAGAACGTTTATTCCGCACACACACGGGAAAAGAAACTTTTTTTAGTCCCAAAAGGAAAAAAAAAAGGAACCTCCAACTTCCAGAAGATCCCGCCTGTATCCAATAAACGAGTACGTGTTGCGAATGAAAAAAAAGGGGGGGGAAAAAAAAAAAAAGGTGAAGCAATCCAACTCTAAGAAATCCAAAAAAAAGAAAGGGGGGGGAAAAAATCCAAACCCATCCATCCCCCACCCGTATGCCCCAAGAGAAGAAAGGGGAGACCCGCCTGGTGAGGGAGACGGCAATATTAACAACCTTTCATTTCCGCCTAAAGGGTTCGAAGTCTATCTCCAAGAAGGGACAGAAAAAAGAAGAGAGAAAAAACCCATTCCCTCTTTCGTTTTTTGGGGAAAAACGTACCAACAAAGACTATCCTACAGAACGTAAAAGAGGGGTAGAAAAGGGAAAAAGAGGAAAAAGAATCGTCACCAAATACTTTCTGTTTTTTTAGAGGACGAACTAATGGCATAATCTTAAAAAGAATCTTGCACAAAAGAAAACGAAATGAAGAAGGGAAAAAAAAAGGGGGAATTTCGCAGATTTTTTTGTGACGAAAAAAAAGGACGAATTATTTTTTTATGATTGTCAAAATGCCCAGAGGTGACTGGGTAAAAAAAAAAAGAAAGGGGGGAGGAGAATAATCAATCCACTCTGCGGAAGAAAGTGGAAAGGAAAGTGGAAATGCCCTCTTTGAGCCGTGATAAAAGAGAAGAGAAAAAAAAAAAAAGCGTCTGAATCCCCTTGGAAGACAAAAAAGATCCGTAGGTTTTTTAGCCTTGAAAAGATCTCAAGGGGGAAAGAAAAAAAAAAAGAAAAAAAAAAGATCCATCAGAAAACTCCCCCTGGGAAATGCAATAGGGTCGGGAGCCGCAAAGAAAGAAGCCCCAGGCCTTTACCTGTTTAAGGAAAGGGGGGGACGTGAGGAGGACGCTTGACTACCAGAAACAATACTGACCCCCCCTTCGGTAACCTGGCACAAGGACAAAAAAAAAAATTGACTTACTTTTCTAAAGACAAGAAGACGGCGCCATACTATCGGTGTTAAAGGGGGGGGAAAAGGGCCCGTTCCCATCTTCCCGCCACCCTGCATCACGCCCTGATATAGAAGAAAAAAGAAAGAGCCGTGGGGGGGAAAGAAAGAAAAGGGTCCCCGGTTTTCCGTAGACGTGGAAGAGGGGTCTGACTGGCCCAGAACGAGAATTGAAAAGAAAAAGGAAAAAAAAAAAAACACCCTGTACTCCAACCAGCGCTGAAGCAGGAAGTCAATTACTTCTTCCCCATAAACCTGACCGTGGGGGGGGGGAAATGGGAAAAAACAACAGCCAAGGGAGCCCTTTCCCTGGTTGCGAACCCAGAGGATAGGGGGCATCTCTCTTTTTCAAAAATTCCCAGCGCCGGAGAAGGGGAAACCAAAGAGGAGAGAAAGAGAGAAGAGACAATTCCCATGCTTGTATAAAAAGGAGGACCCTCCGTTCGGCCTCCCCCTCCTTAAACGGATTAGGGGAAAAAAAAAAGGGGCCCCACTCAATATTTACACGCAACCGAAACTCATCCGTCATCAAGTCACGCGCAAAAAAAGGAGAAGACCTCTACGGGAGGCAAAAAGGGGTTTCCCTAAAACAGGTTTGAGGGTACAAACGTTGCAACCCTTTTCAAAAGGAAAAAGAAAAAAAAGACATCCTCATTCCCCCCGAAGAACATGAAAAAGGGCCAAATACCAACCAGCTCGAACGCTCCAACCGAAAGTAAAAAGGAGGAGGGGGGGAAAAAAAAACAGCCCCTGCAGGAAGCTTAAATCCCTTCCTCAAAAAAAAAGGGGGAAAAGAAAAAAAGGAAAAAAAAAAAAAAGTTTTTTCCTCCCATGCCTTCCAAGAAATATTTTTTTCTCCCGCTGTGAAAAGGAAGGGGGAGGGCCCAATTTATAATGGCCCCAGGTGAAAAAACAGGCAGCCATCAATCCAGGAAAAAAAAAAAAAAGAAAAAGAAAACCCCCGCTCGGCGGGGAGGAGTTTTTTTTTTTAAAATCATCTAGGTACCAGAAAAAATAGATGTCAAAAAAAAATGGTCATAATAGTAAAAGGAAAAAAAAAAAGAAAGAAGAAAGCCCACCCCTATAACCTCAAAGAAGGTCACTCCCAAGGGAAAGGGGCCAGCGCAAGGATAAAAAAAAAAAGGTCTCCCTTACTAAGGGAGAACCCCCCGTCCCATCACCAGCTAAAAACCGCGAGGAAAAAAAAGATCCCGGTCCCCAATGAGCAAAGAGTAAAAATGCCGTCCCGATCATAACAAACGCCTTGAGAAAAAACGGGGGGTGGCGTCAATCACTTTTAAGCGCGGGGGCCCCAAGGCCATATGCTCCAAAATGCAATTGAGAGGAAAAAAAGCTTTTTTCCCCCGGGAAGAATAAAAACCCGAAATACTTGTCAAAAAAAGGGGGGGGGGGGACTGTAACAAAAGGTGCCGAGCATAAGCAACAAAAGGGGCTCACCGCCGAAGAACGCCAGCTTTATCTTCTCCTCAAGATGAAAAAAGACAATGGCCCTTTGGAAGGGAAAAAGAAAAGAATTCCATAATCACCCGGATAATTCCACAAGAATTTTTCCTACCCCATTCCCCGTCATCGTTGTAAGAAAAGATGGAAAGGGGGAATTGTTTTTGATCGATCTCTTTCCTTTTATGTTCCAAAAACCCAAAATAAACGATCCCCCTCCCTCAAAAAACCCCGAAGGGGCGATGAGCCGTCTCGACTAAATACCAGCCAGTGCGCTTGTTCTTTCCCAAATCGGAACAGCAGGAAAACCAGGAAAAAGAAAAGGAAAACAACCAACGGAGGAAGAGACATCGTTCCTATTGGTCAGACAATCGCAACAGGGGGGGAGGGGGGGGAAAAAAAGGGGACCTGCTCATCCTCCATCATGTGGGGGTTTGACCTTTATTTGGGAAAGTCGTTGGAAGGGGGAGGGGGGGGGGAATCAAAATAATCTATCTGCCCGAAATTGAATGGTCTTCCAAAAGTCCTCCTGACTGGGGAAATATCCGTTTTTTTATTGATATCCTGTCTTTCCTGGGAAAAGGGAGGAAACCCCAAATTATTCCCATTTGCCAAAAAAAAAAGGAGGAGCCATATAAATCCTGTCGTGCGGCCAAGGGGAGAAAAAAGCTGGGTGGGGACACGGTTGTTTACAGTTTCGACTTGTGAAGTAAAGGAAAAAGGGAGGGGGGGGGGGGGTCCCTTTTTTTCCGGGCTGAAAGTACCTATCAGGCTGCCATGAAAAATATAAAGGACCCGGACGGGTGGAACGGGGGGGAAGGGGGAAAAAGGAAGAAAACCAAGCAGGTTTATTCAAGTCGGTTTTTTTCCAAGGGGATGATCCGGAGAAAAAAAGGGGTCCCCCGTTTGAATCATTGCCCCTGGCGAAGAGGGGGGAAACCCTTTTTATTTTGTCGCCGGGGGGCCTGATCGTTGTTTTTGCAACAAGGGAAAAAAGAAAAAGGGCCTTTTGCTGGGTGGGGGTGCAGAGATGGTCGGCCCTGTCGAGGGGCAACGGGGGAGAAGGGGGGGAAACATCCTTATGTGAATCAAACCCACCCCGGGGGGTCATCGATGCTTTTGTGGAAAAAACCAGGGGGGCTGAAATATCGAAAGAGGCGGGGGGGAAATGTTTTCTTTTGTGGTGACATGTTTTTGGGTTCGACGGGGGGGGGGGGAGAAGGGGGCCTGGCCTTCTGGGGGTTTTAAAGTTCAAGGGGGCCAGTAATGTGGCACGGGGGAATTACGTTTACAATTTTACTGAAAGGAAAAAGATCGCTGGCCCGGCCTGAGCAAAAAAACCGCAAAAAATGGTACCACCCAAGGGGGGGAAAATTTTTTTTTAATGCGGTGAGGCGGGGCGGTTCGGGCGCGGGACACGGGCCCGAGGCGGGGGAGGGGGGGGCAATAACCTCGTTTTTATCTTCGGTGATGGGAGGGGGGCAGGTTGACCCCTGGCGCCCCCCTGGGGTCAGGGGTCTGGGAAAGGAGGATTGGTAGGAAAAAAAGAGGGGAGGGAAGGGGCACATTTGACCCATTTTGGCCAATCCGTTTTACAATACGAAGAAGGGGAACGTTTGAGCGGGGGAAAAAGAATGAAGGTCCTGGGGGGCCGCACAATGCCGATGATGTCCCCCGCCCCAGGCTAAAGAGGGAGTGGGCCACAGGGAAAAGGGGGGGAATCGGGAAGGCGTCCGCCGGCCCGGAGCACCACCGCAAGAAAGAAGCATGACTTTGTGGTAAGAAAAATTGCGCGAGGGGGGGGGGGATGCCGGCCGATGGGGTTAGCCCAACCAGGTGACAGGGTGAATGGGGAACAGGGTGAGCCATTTCATAAAACGGTCGGTAAGTGGAACTTTTCTTCGATGATAGGAGCTTTGGGGGGAGAAAAGAGGGAAGACCTTGTCATTGCCCAAACGCGTCTTTTTTTTCCGTTAACCCGTGCGGGGGGGAAAAAAAAAAAACTTATACGTAACAAGACCGGGGGCCACGCTTCCCACGCGGAGTTCCCCCTTGGGGGGGGGAGAGCCATGCTCTTTGTTTTTTCCCACAAGCGGGAAACTTAAGGGGGGGAACGACGATATTATGGGCAAGAGGTTGGTATTATAAAGTTAAGCGCTCCAAGGTTTTTTTGGCACAGGAGAAAGGGGGGAAGGCAAATAGGGGGGTCGGTTCGGCGTTCATCTGCAATACCAGGAAAACGGGGAAAAAAAGAAAAAGGCCCTTAACAGGGTACGAAAAAGGGGGGAGCGGCTGACCTCCTTCAAATCACAAAAGGGGAAAAAAAGGAGGAGGGTTTTATTTTGTAAGTGAAGTAACCAGGGAAAGTCGATGCCCCAGGTAACCTAAGGGCGCCAGTGTGGGGGGGAAAGACGTCCGCGTGGGTGAGGACATTGGAGGCTTCACCAGAGGGTCCCCCGAGGAAGGGAACCACTTCTGACGTGTGACGCTTTTTGAGAAAAAATTAACTTAAAGAGGGGGGGGGGGAAAATTTTTCCAGTCACGCAGGGAATATTGAAAGGGAAGGGGGGGTTCGAGCCGCCCAGGCTGTCGACCAAAATGCGGGCCGGAGGGGCCTCTCCCTTGGGTTAAAAAAGAGTTTTTTTCGGCTTGCGCAGCCCTGGAGGGGGGACAAAGCTTCTCAGCCATGTGGAAACGTTCGTCCTCAAAACGATGAAAAAAAAGAAGAAGGTTGGTTAACTATCCAGGTTGTGTTTGGAAGAAAGGAAGGAAAATGGAAATAAACCTTTTGACGTCCTTATCGTCCCCTTTTGTGGGTGAAAAAAAGGAACACCAAAAACGAATCGCCAGCAAGAGGATTTCGGAGCCGTGTCATTTTCCGGCTGGAAATATGAGAGGGGAGGGGAAAGGCCCTCCTGCCATGTTTGTTATAGGCGTCCTACTTTTGCAGCAAAAACCAGTCAGGGGGGGGGGGAAACAATGGGCCTTCGAAAGTCGAGGGAGGAAGGGAGGATTGTTTGGAACGGGTGGACAACGAAAAAACCCCCTGGTTTGGTGCCTGGGGATAGGATGCTTCAAACATGTTCATTCCTCGGGGGGTAAATCGCCACGGTATCGGTTGCCGTGGGGAAGTCTTATACAGGCGTTGGGGGTTTTGTTCAAGGCTGGGGTGGAAAAGGAAGGGGGGGGCATAAATCACGTCTTATCCTGTCCGAAAAGAAAGGGGGAAAAAAGGAACTGGCTTTTCTCTATGAGGTTATGGGGAGGGTTCCCCTAAAACTGGCTTGCGCTAACTATATAAGGGGAAGGGTCACCCCAGGAAAAAACCCCCCTTCTTGGTTGGGGAAAGCCGGCCGGTTGGCCGTTTGGTGAAAATCTGTCATAGGGGAAAGGGTCCCCGGGTTCCAGTTGGGCGTGAAAAAAAAAAAAGCACTTCCATGCGTTTCCTCCGGAAGGGAACAGAAGGGGTTTTGATCTTTTGTGTTGGCGGTTAAGGGGGGACCATGGACTGTGGTCGGACTCTCGAAAAAAAAAAAAAAAGAAGAGATCGAATCCCCTGAAAAAATCTAAAGAACGACAAACACCGATTTCAACACCCACGCTTCGTTAGAACGACTGTTCGATGAAAAGGGGGAAGGGAGAAAAAAAATTTCTAAACGCCAAAGGAAAGACAGGACCGCCTGGCTGACCTCTACTAATCCCCACGGCAAAAGAAGCATTCCATTTAGAAAACAAGCATCACTTTCACCCATGTTGGAACAAAGAAAGAAAAGGCAATTCCCGGGGAAGTTCCGTACACAATACCCTCCTTCATGAGGGAAACCAGCAAAAGGGGGGGGTAACAGCGGACCTTTAATATAAAATAGTTTAGGAAACAAATTGGCCACAAAAAAAAATTCCGTCCTGCCAAAAAGGGGAATTCCTCCTCCTTTACGAGAAACGATAACCGGAGGGAAGAGGAAATGCCCCCTGTTGTGAGTAAGAAAGCCAACCTCCACGGGGTGGAAGCCTCCAAACCATCATCAAGGAGAACTTCTACTGCCGGAAAAACGGAAAAAGGGGGGGGGGCTGCCTTAGGACGCCAAAAAATGCAGGCTCCCCCTAACGGCAAGGCGACAGAGAGCTCCAGCCTGAAACATAAAAGGGAGGAAAACACAGGCCCGCCTTCGTTTTTTTTTTTGCAGAGGAACGAATCCTTACAGACGTCAAAGCGGTGTTATCCTGAAGAGACAGACGGCAAAAAACAAAGAAAAAAAAAGGGGGGTTTTTTTCATCGTTTGTTGGGAAAGGGAAAAGAAGCGCGCACATCCGAAATGCAAGCAAAAGGGGGTTTTAACCCCCCGCAGGGGGGGGAGAAGGGGAAAAAGGGGTGTCGACGCAGAGACGCGATGTATGTTTTATATTTTCAATTATGCAACTACTGTTGACTGGAAAAAAAGGGAAGAGGGGGAAGGGGAGAAAAAAGATCCACGCGCTAAGAAGGTGGGAAATGAAGGGGGAAATGCTCCGTTGATCAATGGGAAAAGACAGAGACCCGGATCCCCCTGTGAGACACCAAACGAGGAAGTTTACCTGGGATCTTACTGGACAGCCAGGGGGAGACCAAAATAAAAAAGAAGAAGACTCCGGCGCCTCCTGGGATCAGAACCCCCTCTACCAGCCAGTCTTTACGGAAGGAAGGGAGGGAGGTGGCGTAAACGGTAAAAAAATTGAGGACGAACCAGTAAAAAAAAAGAACCCAAGAAAGGGGGAAAAATGTCGGGCCCCTGATCAGAGGAAAGAAAAAAGGGTTTTTGAGCTTTACTTATAATACCAGCGCAAAAAAAAAGACCCCACATACTAATCGTCAGTCCCCTGGGAAGAAAAAGAAAAACCGCGCCTTGATCGAAGAAAAAAAGGACAGAGAAAAAGGGCCAGGTCCCGGGGTTGGCTACGTGCCGAAAGACTTCGGACGGCCAGGAAGCCTTATCCGGCCCAAATAACGTCCAATCTGGATAAAAAAAGAAAAAAGGCTGTAAAAATCATCGTACGAAATAGGTTCAAATTGGGAGAGAAAAAGCGAACCGTTTTTAAAATCGAAATGCAGAGAAACTCCCCCTGCCTGGGGGGGGGCTTACCAGGAGAAGGGGCCTTGCAATTGCCACCCGCCGTCAATTGGGAAGAGTATAAAATGGCTGGAAGGCGGCTCCGGCGACTGAAAAAAAGTTCCCCCCGGAATGATGGAAAGGAAAAGAAAAAACTCATAGGGAAAACCCCCTCCCACCCTGGGGCACAAAAAAAAATCAGCGGGGCTCCCCCGCCCTCTCGACTGGAAAACCTCCGATTCACCGTTGGAAGGAAGGGGAAACCGATGGCCACCTTGGTTCAAAAAACCAGACCATTCCTCATTCCCGAGGAAAACTGAACCCAGGGAGGGCACAAAGAAAGAAAAACCACTTCTAACCGTCGGCCCATCCACAAGGGGAAAAAAAAATGAGTCAAACACCGTCCAAGCGCCCGAAAAAAAAGCCCTTCCCCCTCTCAAAAAACAAAAGGACCGCCTTTACAGAGGGGGGGAGGGGTGACACCCTTCTGAAAGAAAAGCGAAGTATAGGAGCTTTTAAAACCATGAAAATTAAGGAAGGAAGTATTAATGGCCCAAACTGTGAACATAAAACCCGTAAAACCCAAAAAAAGGACCACTATCACCCCCCAGAAAAAAAAAAGCCACCAAAAGGGAGAGGAGAGGAAAGAAGGTCTTCTCTATCAGCACAGTTGGGGGGACCAACAGGGCTATCCCGAGATGGGAAAAAAAAAAGGGGGACCCGGGTGCCCCCCGTCGCAAGATATTAAACCACGTCAGACCCAACAAACAAGAAGAAAGAAAGAAAATGAAAAAGATCAATCCCCAGCCGATCAAAATCTTAAAAATGAAAAAAAAAAGGGAGGAACAGGCCCAATATTCTGATTGCTATAAAAGGTACATGGAAACGCCTTTTTATGAATCTGGCGGTGGGGGGGGGCGTTGCCCAGGCCAAAGGGAGAAAAAAAAAAGCCCAGCATCAATTGCGTCCAGGAGAGGACCCCAATTATCCTAAACCACCGGAGAAAAACCGAAATAATTCTTAAAAAAAAGGGGGAACACCGTTTTCCGAATCAAAAACCCCACCCCAGAGAAAAGGCCCGGCAAACGCAAAAAGGAACGCATTTTATGCGCAATGTCGCCTCCGGGTGGGAACAAAAAAGATCCCTGCAAGAAAAAAAGCACAGGAATATCCTCCACAAAGGATAGCAAGAGGGGGAAGCCGGTCAGCTTGTGGGGAAAGAAAAGTCTCTTTTGAATGGTTGGGGAAAAAAGAGGACTCTTCTTTTATAGGGGTCCACTGCTAATGGTCCTCAAACGAATAAAATAAAGGAAAAGAGGAAGAGCAGTCTTCGAATAATAACAGCCCGCCAGGTTGCGCGGGGGGGGGGACAAATCGAACTAAGT
>Ga0179593_1280399_pt1 | contig 19111 bp, 26 predicted proteins | sample CZODoug2_1_08_16_FD_185931 | JGI IMG/M metagenome (GOLD analysis project Ga0179593, IMG submission 185931) | Vadose zone soil fungal communities from Angelo Coast Range Reserve, California, USA - CZODoug2_1_08_16fungal (PacBio error correction) | ecosystem: Environmental > Terrestrial > Soil >...
GGAAAGGAAAACGATACAAACGGGCAAACACTTTGCGGGCGGAGATTTGTACTGGAGACATTTACTGATGGAAAGCTAAGGGGGAAGACGATTAAAGGACGTTCAGGCTCGAAAGGGGTCTAATTCTCTTCGAATCAGGAGGGGCCACGAAAAGTGCAAAATAGGTATAGAAAAGAGGGTGCGGCCAGGGAAAGGGGGATCCACGGTGCCTTTGGAGGACAATGATCTGTCCATAAAAAGACGAAAAGGTCAAGCAGGGGTTCCAGGAACTCTCTGGCAAAAGGAAATCCTGTATGCATATAAGTAACATATAAAAAGCGAAAGGCTGAACAACGATCAATACGCACGTTCGAGGGTCAGGGGGGGGGGGGGGGGTCAGGGTGGGGGGGGAGGGGGGGGTGGGGGGGGGTCGCTGGGGGGGGGGGGGGAATTTAATTATTGGGGGGTGGGGAAGAAGTGGGGGGGGGGAAAAATCAAGACAGGAGATAGAATGGGGAAAAGGGGGGGGGTGAGAAAGGACGGGTAACTTTGCTTTGATGAAAGAGGAGGCGCGAACTTTGGGGGGGGGTGAAGGGTGACAGATAGTCCAGCCATTCCGGGAAAGACTACGATAGAAAACAGAGGGTCAGGAAAAAGGGGTCTCGGGAAGGGACTGAAGCGGGGGAAAGAGAGGGGAAACGGGACTAGTAGCCTGGTTATCTGACGCCTGGACAGAGAGGGGGGTATCGGGGGGGGGCAGAGTGGTTTAGAGCGGTACGTCAGAGGGGACTTGGGGGGAGCACATATTGAAAACTCACAGTTAAGGGTAAAAAGAAAAAAAGAACATTCTTTCTAAAAGTGAAAAAGAGGTACGGTGTGAGACAATAGTGGGAGGACCTGATCGTCAAAGCCGGACAAGAGACCTCAACTCTCTCTAAATGGAGGCTGATTGCTTCACAGAATGTTAGGGGAAGAATCCAAAAACGTGCGCGAGGGCAACAAGAAAAAAAAGGGAAACTCAACGAAACACGCGGCAAAATTCCCTGTAAACCGAAAAAAAGAAGACGAAAAAACAAAGAGGTCCAAACAGGTAAGGGTCTGGAACAAACAAGGGAACCCTACGGGGGGGAGAAAATACAGAGAACCAAATCTAAAACCACCAAATTTACGTAAAGATCAAACAGAAAACAACAGGAGGTATGGGCAGGACAGGAAGCGCGCTGAAAGGACTATGTGGGGGGGGGAGGGGCAGTATGGGGGGGGGGGGGGTTGCCATGGCGCGCAATGGCAAAGTAGGGTATGGGGCCCCTTTCTAAGAGTAAGGCGAGAAGTAACAGACGACAAAAGTGTGGGAAAAAAAAAAATTAAAACACAGGGGAGGTGAAGAGAGGGAGGAAAGGCAGGAGTTACAACTATCACGGCTCCGTCATCTGCACATTCCGCGTTGAAGGAGTCAGCTTCGGAGCTGGGGAATGAGGGAAAGACATAGGCGCGGGACAAAGAAAAATCGGGGGCAAAAATGAGGAAAGGGGCAGGCTAAGAACGCTTGGAAGGGTGTCAGTGATTGATCGCGTTCCAATCATCAAAAAAACAATGTCGAAAGGGGAAAAAGTAGAACCGGAAGGAAGACAATCACTCGGCGCGTCGCGAGAAAGGTCCATACAAAACCCGATGCGGAAAGAAAAGGAAAACCCAAACCATTAAGCGGAAAAAGGGATCGCAACACCGTAACTAAAAAGGCGGTAGTCTAGATCACGACTTTCAGACAATCGGGGAAAGGGAAAGAAGTTCATTCGGGCGGAAAAGAAAGGGAAGATTTCTAGAAAAGGAGGAGTACAAAGAAAAAATCGAGCTCTAGGGGTCGAACGACTTTGCCCGAAAAGGTTCACTTGAGGGGGCGCTGGGAGAAGGGAACACCAAGGGTGATGGGGCAGCCATGGGGGGGGGTTGGGTGTCTACGTTGGAAATTTTTGAGTGGGAAGGGGGGAACTGGGAAAGGCCACGAAGTGGCCATAAAGGGACGCACTGCCACAGGGACATTGGCGTGTTACTACGGGCCCACCGTAAGCAGCGACGAAGGGGAACAGGTAACGAAAGACGCAGGCTGTGCAAGGAAGAGGAAGGAAACAAGGGGAATGACGTAGGGTTGCACTCATCAAAAAAGATCCTGGGGAAAGGATGACGGACAGTGAAGACAAAGTAAGAAAAAAAAAAAAAAATCGTCATGGGAGGGATGACGGAGGCTCCACTACCCATGGTTCGAGAGGGGGGGCGACAAAGAAACGAAGTTCGTTGCGGGGGGTGGAAAGGGGGGAAGGAGGAGCAAGTCATATGGAGCGGGAGTGGCCAAAAGAAAAGCGGACCAACACAGGGGGCAAAACGGGGTTCTCCACTGGCAGGGGGAAAAAAGCGTCAGGAAGGAGGCGAAAGGGAGGAACGGACTCCACGAAGTCGACTCGTAGGGGGAGAATTTTCTAATATCGCCAAGCGGGAAGGGCACGGGCCATAAGGTGCTAGTAGAAAGGATAAGTTGAGCTATCCGGAGTCAGTCGGCAGTGGCGGGGAAAGGAACGAATGTCTGCGTGATCCCTATTCACTGTGGGGGAAAATAGCAACTCTATAGGGGATAAAAAGTAAGTCGTTAAAATCGCCATTGGGGGGCCGGGGAGCATTAGAGGAACGGGTAGTCAGAAAAAAAGAGGAGTCCACCCCTGCAAGCTAATCGATCGAAAAAGACGCGGAGAGGGTGTTCTCTTGCCAAGGAACGAGGATGCAAGAAGGAGGGAAGGCAGGAAATTTAGGACACAAACGAAGAAGAGTCGACCTTACTTTTTGAGAATGTGAAGGGAGGGGGAACAAGCCGGGGCGGAAAGGAGGGGGGTACGAGCAAAAGGGCGGACAGAAATGCCGTGAGAAAAAGCGCGACACCAGCGCAGATAAAAGCCAGTGCGATTACGTTCAGACGGGAAAAACTGGGGGTGGAGGCCCGATTTACAACCATGGGGGAAAAACGGTCCTGGGGACACGGAGTAGGAAGGCATGGATGGGGCGGGAAAAACGGAGGGGATGCGTGAGAGGACAGAGGGGGGAATAAAAAACAGCACCGGAACGGCGCATCGCCACGAGACAAAGGGGATAAAAGTAAAAAATGTAGAACCAAAGTAGAATCACGCGTAAAGGGCACGGAAAAAGAGTTAGGGGGAGCAGAAGGGACGCACTATGCCGCACTTCGAAAGGATCTGGACCGAAGACATGAACAAGGCCAGTGACCGTATCGAGCTACGGGAGGGAGGAGGCGAAGAGAAGAGTACCAAAGACAGGAGAGCTCTGAGGAATGCAGGTTCACGCAAAAAAGCAAAACGTGCGAAAAGGGGTAATAGCCCCTGCTGCCAGTCAGGAAAAGAAATCGGGACAAAAAAGGGACGATAAAACGACGAAGAATCAACTTCGCATAAAAATAGAGAAAAAAAGACGTCAACGCGAAAGGAAGGGGGAACTGTCCAGTCAAAGTGGAAGAAAAAATGACTCCTGACACACGGGTTGAGTAGAGGAAAACCTCAAAAGAAAAAAAAAAAAAACACGGTGAGGGCGTTACTGGAACAACAAAACAAAGGAGTCAACTCCTCAAAAATTGGGTGGACAGGGGGCAGGGGCAAAAACTCGAGAAGAAAAGAAAGAAAGAGTCTGGGGGAGAGAGGAAGTCGGCCGAAAGACAGCCAGACCTGGCATCATATAGTACACCGATGGTCTGCCACGATACGCCGAAAAGAAAAATCCTTAAAAAAAAAAGGACGGACGGATCGGGAAAGGGAGAAAAAAGGTGAGGAAAGATGGTGCGTTTAGGGGAAAATGGAGGGTGATCAATGGGAAAACTCTAAACCAGCTGCTGGACACAAGGGGAGGGGGAGACCGAGGCAAAAGCCAAAGGAGAGGGTCGGGGGTGGAACAGGGGAGATGCTGAAAAACGGGGTCACAGGAGCTCTGCAACGAAAGAAATAGGCAGCGGAAGTTGGAGAGGGGGGGACTCAGTGGGAGGGATGGACAACTGGGGAGCCTAAATTTTCCGGGTGCCAATGGGAGGCGATCAAATGCAGGTCGAGCGGGAAAGGGGCACGAAGACGGAAGAAAAAGAGGTCCAAGGACTAGAAGGAAGGGGGAAAAGCGTCCATAAATCGGGGATGATGAATGGGAAAAGGGGGGAAGCACCTCCACGACATGCACCACGGGCCGATGGTGAACACTGAAGGGGAGTGACTGGGGCTGAAGGAAAGTCGTATGAAAGGGGACGCTAACTGGAGTAAGAAGTCTGAAAACCGGTAAATGACCAAGAATCGGGAAGTGGAGATCTCGACAAGGGTCCCTGGGTTCGCACCACTAGGTCTTCAAGGAGGGAAAAGGAGGCAATGGGGAAGCGGATAAGAAAAAAAAAAAAGACATCTGAGGAAAGGGGAACTGGTCCTCTAACTAAAGTACTATCTCTTAGCAGAAGGGCGTGGGTACCACTGGGAGGCCTCGAGGGGGAGGAGCGAAATACATAGAAGGGGGTCTATCCATTATGGCAATTAAGTTCACACACGGGAAGGGGGGGTAGGGAGAAGTATTGGAGACAAGTAAACTTGGAGTAAAAATCTGTCTGAAAAGAATGGGGGTAGCCACGGAACAAAGTGCTACATAACTATCGAATAGCAAAATGCAGTCTGATGGAGGAACAGGGAACGATGGGTAGGGGAGGAAGTAGAAGGATGACTAGCAAAGCGGGGGAATAGATAAAAAGACGGCCTAAGAGCGGACACGGAGTGCTGAGGGGTTACACAGAGAGGGAGGGGAAAAAAAAAAAAACAAGCACCCGCTAGGCAGGGGAGGCGGGTGATACAGGCAGTAATTGTGTTTCGCGGAATGGCGGGGGGACAGGGGAGAAAGTTGTTCTGGACGTGGCTTAGCTGTCCAAAGGAGAGGAGCATAGTAGATTAGGAAAGGGCACAGAGCAAGATCAGTAAGTACAGGGAACCAGTGCAAAAAAAGGCGAAAGTGGATCCGGGCTGTCTAGGGGGGGTAAAAAACGGGCGTTCGGTTAAAGGTCAAAAACACAAAGGGAAAGGGGTGTCTAGGGAGACCCTCCTCGTCGCAATCTCCGATCCTCTGGAAAAGGGGTGAAGCCAGAAAAATACGTGCAGGAAAGAGGGGGCACAACAAATTGGTGGGGACGGGACGTACGACGCCGGACAGCCGGGAGGAAGGGTCGAGCGACCTGAAAAGAATAAAAAAAAAAGAATTTTTATGCGCTTCAGAGGGGAAGGTATGTTCGGGCGCATTGTGCGACGCCTAGGAACCTAGGGGACCGGGCGGCACGAAGCGACGCAACCGGGGCGAGAGAAGTCGCTGTGAGAAAGGACTACGGACACGGCGGGCCAGAGAATGCGACACAGGGAAACATGAAGTGGGAAGGGAGAAATCACGGCAGGAACGGATGAGAAAATAGGGCACTGAGGGCGGGAAAAACAAAATGACGCGCTTTGGCGTCCGGAGCAGAAGGGGCCTGGGGGAACAAAGAGGACATGGAAAGAGCCACCTCGGTCGCGACGGGGGGGGGGGGGGGGGGTGTGGGGGTAAAAAGGATTGACAGGGGGGCAAGACATGGAAAGGCAGCGCTAGAAAAAAAGCTATGATGGAGAAAGCTCAGAGGGCTCCACAAATTTCTCTGAGTCATTTACGACGGCAGCCCGCCATATGTCCTGAGAGACGAGGAACAACAGAACGGGGAGTCTCTCCTGGCTTGGGGGGGAGAAGGGACACAGACGAAAAAGGACTACGAAGGGGAATCAGTGAACAAGTTAAAATCGAATAAACAGGGTGCCGTCTATACAAAGGAACACGACGACCTAGAGGGGGAAGAGACAGATAGGCAGGAGAGAGTTATGCAAGGGGCAATGTGGGGTAAAAGTGGAGTTGTATGCACGGTCTGGGTGGAGTAGCTTCTTCAGGCTTCTTTTTCTTTTCGGGTATGGGGATTAACAAGGGGTTAATAACAAAAGTCGAAGGGACTCAAAGAAGGAAATCGGGTAAACAAAAAACTCTTCTCAAAAAAGGGGGGGGGGAAGTAAGGATTTACAACCTGGCGCCTTTTGCAGAGGAGGAATAGGGAGGAATCATATTGCGGTCATGAGGCTGCCTCTTGGGGAAAGAGTTCAAAATCAGACTACACGGAAAACATGAGGTTAAGATCGGGGTCTCTGGGAGGGGGGGGGAGGCACATCTCTTTTCGTAAGGGAGGGGGCAGTCTCGCTGAAGCTAAGGAAAGGGGGGGGCGGGTCACTAAGGGGGAAGGGGCTCGCGGGAATGGTTATGGAGGGAAGAGGGCCAGTATAGGGTTTGCGAGGCCTTAGGTCGAGGGAAAAAAACGAAGACACGTGGGGGCTGAGGGAAGGAGGGGCAACTCAGGAAGAGGGTCCATCTCAAGTACGACTACAACATGTAAAAAAAAAAGGAGAACTGAGGGAGAAGAAACATTAGAAGAAAGACGCAGGGGGAAGATCGCACAGGGTGGTGCTCGCAGAGGTGTCTGCTGGGGAGAGGGGGGGGAGGAATTCCAAGCAAAAGAAGGGGAACGGAGGGCAAGTCGTACTCGGGAAATTGTAAAGTAAAAAGCAGCAGAAGGCGAGGATATAACAAGAAAAAGGGGGGAAGGAAATCAAAAATGACCGCACACAGAGCCAACGTCGGTGCGGAAAAAAGATCTAAAGGCACCGTAGCACGGTCAGGAAAAGTATAAGAATCACGGGGGAAGTAGAATGAAAAGGCAAACCTAAAAGCATAAATGGATTCAAGAAACGGAGCCCAACGTTAAGCGGGCGGAAGCCGGCCCGGTAATACGTGCTTTTAACTTAAGTTTCTACTACAAACAGAAGCTGGGGTAAAGAGTACAAGCTGCGGGGAGGGGGGGGAGAAAAACAGAGAAAAAAGTGCGGGGGAAAAGGTCCGGGGGCTAGGCGCTGGGTAATCCACTACGAAAGACACGCGTAGCACGATGACAAGAAAAGTAGGTGACGACTAGGGGGAAAAATGTGGAAGGAATCGGGGAAGAGAAAAACGTTCAGCATAGAAAGGACCGTGGACGGAAAAAAGAGAATACGAAGTCTTCAAGGAGCAGGAAAGTCAAGTGAGGAGGCGCTGCTACCTATCAAAAAGGGGGGACAGGCCGGCATAAGACCTCTCTGATTCAGCCACCAAGGACGAAAGAGAAGAAAGGTGACAGAAGAATCGCTAAAGAAATGGACACGTAAGCCAGTTACGAGGTAGGGTAGGACATTATGAGTCGTATTGAGGGGGGAGAGACGGAGCCTCCTGGGAGTGGCTTCGTTACCGTGCTCCTTAGGGCGAAGGGGGGGCATGGTACGAGGGCCGCCAAAGGATTTACAGTGCCCGGCGGACCTTGCTCCATTTACTCGGACTAACAAGAGAGTCTACCTGAGAATTATAGGGGTGGGGGAGAGAGACCATGGCACAGAAATTGAAAACCCGCAGGAGGCCTCCACCGTGTCGGGTGGGACTTCCTAAAAGGGCGGCGCAGTGGGGGGACTCATCTTCATAAAAGAGAGATAGGGGGGGAGGGAAACGCCGCGTCGTCAAGTGGCGGGAGGAATAGGAAAATCGTGGATCTTGCATCGTTCAGCGGGTAACGGTAAAGGAATCGAGGGGGGGGGGGGTGGGTGGGGGGGGGGGGGGGGGTGGGGGGGGGGGGGGGGGGGGTAGTTGGGCAAGGGTGGGGTGGGAGGGGGGGGGGGGGGGGGGGGGGGGGTGGGGGGGGGGGGGGGGGGGGGGGGTGGGGGGGGGGGGGGGTAGGTGGTGTGGGGTGGTGAGGGGGGGGTGGGGGGCGGGGGGAGGGGGGGGGGGGGGGGGGGGGGGCGGGGGGGGGGGGGGGGGGGGGGGGGGGGCGGGGGGGTGTGGGGGGGGGGGGGGTGGGGGCTTCCCGGGGTGGGGCTGGGCTGTGGGTGGGGGGCGGGGGGGGGGGGAGGGGGGGGCGGCGGGGAAGGTTGGCGCGGGTAAAGTCGGGGGGGGGTGGGGAAGTGGGGGGGGGGGGGGGGATGCTCATAGCGAAGTTCTAAAAGTCAAGAACGTGACGAAAGGGGGGGGGGATCGGCAACGCGACAATAGAGGGGCCAGCACTGAACGAAAGTAGCGGAAAAAAGGGAGGGCCTGCGCAATGGGGGAGCGAAGCAAGTGCAACAAAAAGGGAAAGGAAGGATGGGAGTCGGCGGAGAAAAGAGGAAATCGTAAGGGAACATGGATGCACTAACAGGTAGAGTGAGAACTGTAGGGGGAAACCGAAGACGAGTCAGCTTAAGGCGCCTGGAAGAGTAAAGAAGCAAGATCCGATATGAAAAGGACAAAAAGCGAGGGGGAGCACCAAAGGAGGTGACTACCTAGCAGACAAGCTCCTGTCCAGGGGCAGTAAGAAGGGGGGGCAGCCTCTTTCAGGGCGCCATGGTCGAGGGGAACATTGGTAGCAGCAAGGGGAATACCGGTCCTCAAATGCTGCAGCTGCAAAAAACAACTATGAATGACCAACGGGTAGAGGGCGGCTATCAAGAGAAAAAGAACAAGGCAACAGGAAAAAACAAAAAATGGCGGCAACACATGATGCCTTCTGGCAGGGCGGGTGGGCAAAGGAAGCAGGGGAAACAGGAGCTCATGTGACGAGGGAAAAAAAAGGAAGACGGCTCAGAAAAGAACGTCTGGAAAAACAGGGGGAAATCGACGGCGGAGGAACACGCCGGATCTACAGGGAAAAAGAGAAATGTCACAACAAGCCAAGCAATGTCCTACCATGAAAAACAAAAAGAGGGAAAGGAAAGCAGAGGGGGACAGAAAACGTATGGGGGGGAGATGGAGGATAGCCAGAACGGAAGCGTAACAGGATAAAAAATTTGTAAAAAGAAATGGGGGCGGGCCTCCGAGGAATCCAAATGCTGCAAAGAAAATAGTTAAGAGGGACAGAATGCCTACTAGACTGCACGCAAAGGACCCGGCATCGGATGATGCGAAAGGAAAAAAGGGACAAGAGCGCAGGGAAAGTGAGAAAAAAGGGCCTCAAGAAGGGCAGCACAGGCTACCATGGAACCAGCCTGACCTGAGAGTGGACAAAACTGAAACCATGAGTGGGCATGGGGAAGGCTGGGAAAAAGAAATACCGATGTAGGGACGAGAATGAACGCCAAGGAAAGGTCTTTAAAAGAAGACCGCCTGAAGAAAAAAACAAAACGCGGGAAAACGGACAGCGCCAAAAAAAAAACACACCGTCGTGCTGCCAAGGAAAAGAAGGCTGGCCAGCGGGAACGAAGGAAAAGGGGCAAGGGGACAGGGGGAAGAAGGCAGCCAGACCGAATAGAGAGGGCTGTCGTGCGTGCTTGGGGCGGGATCTCCAAGAGGCCTGCGGAAAACAGTGAAACTCTGATAGCCAACGAATGGTGCTGGAAGTCACTGAGGGCACTGGGGCTTGGGGGAAGGAAAACTCAGAAAACAGTAGAGACAGGTTAAGGGAAAGCAAAGAACCAAAGCGGGTGGTGAGGCGGTGCAAGAAAGAAAATGGGAAATACGACGTGCCGGGGGGAGCACAACTGTGCCGGGTTGCCATAAACAAACGCGAGGCGGGAGAGCTACGAGCAGGACGAAATGAGCGCTTCAGAGAAGCCCCCGAGCCGTGAAGAGCGCTCGAAGAGAGGGAAAAGTAGTAATCTAGGGGAGCAACGGGGTACAAAGCCTCTCACAAAGGGGGGGCGTGCGATAAAAAAAAAAAAAAACCAAAAACAAACAAAAAAACCGCCAGGGGGGGGACCAAAAAAACAGGAAACAGTGCAAGAAAAAACGAACTAACCACTACACAAAGGACAGATAAAATAGGAGGAGGGTAAGCAATGGCGCTACAAAAAAAAGAAAATTGGAAGGTGCGGGTATAGAGATGAATAACAGGCATTCATGGGGGGGAGGAACGAAGGCGGAAAAGGTGACTCGGTTCAAAATCCGGGGGAGAGTAATAAGAAAGAAGAAACAGTTCGGAAAATATTCTGAAAAAGCAGGCACACTTACGCAGGGTAAGTGATCTCGTCATAAAGGATGTGACGAAAAAAACATCACCTGAGTGTAAGACCTTTCCCCATATTGGAGGGGCAGGGGGTGGGGAAAAAAAAGGGGCAGCGCGTGCCAGGTAAACAAGAACTGGGGGAGGAAACGGATGGTCAAATTTCTTTCCTGAGTGCGCGGGGGGGGGGGGGGGGGGGGGGGGGGGGGGGGGCGGGGGGGGGGGGGGGGGGGGGAGGGGGGGGGGGGGGGGGGGGGGGGGGGAGGGGGGGGGGGGGGGGGGGGGGGGGGGGGGGGGGGCGGGGGGGGGGGGGGGGGGGGGGGGGGGGGGGGGGGGGGGGGGGGGGGGGGGGGGGGGGTGGCGGGGGGGGGTGTGGGGGGGGGGGGGGGGGGGGGAGGGGGGGGGGGGGGGGGGGGGTGGGGGGGGGGGGGGGGGGGGGGGGGGGGGGGGGGGGGTGCGTGGGGGGGGGGGGGGGGGGGGGGGGGGGGGGCGGGCGCGGGGGGTGGGGGGGGGGGAGGGGGGGGGGGGGGGGGGGGGGGGGGGGGGGGGGGGGGGGGGGGGTGGGGGGCGGGTGGGGGGTCGGTGGGGGGTGGGGAGGGGGCGGGGGGGGGGGTGAGGGGGGGGTGGGGGGGAAGGGTAGGGGGGGGGGGGGGGGCGGGGGGGAAGACGGCGGGAGGGGGGGGGGGGGGGGGGGGGGGATGGGGGGGGGGGCAGGTGGGGGGGGCGGGGGGGCGGCCGGGGGACGGAGGGGGGTGGAGGGGGGGGGGGGGGGGGGGGGGGCCAGTGGGGGGGGGGGGGGTCGGGGTGAGACAGAAAAAAAGGGAAGGGAGTGGGGGTGGGGAGGGGGGGGGGGGGTGAAGGGGGGGGGGGGGGGGGGGGGGGGGGGGGGGGGGGGGGGGGGGGGGGGGGGGGGGGGAGGGGGGGGGGGGGGGGGGGGGGGGGGGGGGGGGTGGGCGGTGGGGGGGGGGGGGGGGGGGGGGGGGGGGGGGGGGGGGGGGGGGGGGGGGTGGGGGGTGGGGGGGGGGGGGGGGGGGAGAGGGGGGGGGGGGGGGGGGGGGGTGGGGGGGGGGGGTGGGGGTGGGGGTGGGGGGGGGGGGGGGGGGGGGGGGGGGGGGGGGGGGGGGGGGTTGAGACACTCGTATACGGCCAGCGCGGGGGACGCGGAAAATAAAGAGTTCTATCAAGCAGGGAGAAAGGGGGCGACAGGAGAAGGGCGCGGCGCAGCGAAAAAAAAAATCGACGAAAGCGACCAGAAATCAGGCGGTGCTCGTCAAGGACAGGGACTCGAGCCGAAGACGGTGTTGCTGTAGAGGGAGTCAATTCGTCAAGAGCAAAGAAAAAAAAGGGAAAGCGGGTGAGCGCGTGCATCAATGAGAGGTTAGGGGAGGATGGGGCTCAGAAGGGAGCAGCGGAGTAGCATCTCTGGAAAAAGGGACAGGGGAGGGTGTATAGAAATCAAAAATCAGGATAAGGAAACTGACACTGAAAAAAGGACATCAACGGAAAAGGACCGGCTAAGTATGAGGAGGAATATGCTATATTGCTATAAGGGAGGGCCGGAACCAATCTACACGGCTGCCGCAAGTATGTGGGTCGTTGGGGAAAAGGAACGACTCAGGCGGCGAAATTAAAAAAGAGGAGAAGGGGGAGTGGTCAGACAAAAACCGAAAATTAGAAGGAAGGACCTCAGGTCCCCATGGAACTTTCTCTATCTAGCGAAGGAAAAGGGGGGGAGGCATCGTCCTGGGATGAAAAGGGACGTGGGGGGGGAAAAGCAAACGCTTGGGAAAAAAAGGGAAAAGCAGTGAGGTATGGGGGACGTGGGTTCTCGCACATTACCAACACTCAGTTTAAAAACGTGGAGCAGGGGGTGGGCACGGAAAAACGGCAGGGGGGGCAGATTGCAGGAAATTAAAGAGGGCTAAATAAACCAGCGACAGTCGGGAAATGTGTTGGAAAGGGGGGGGATTCGCAGTTTCGCCCTAGGAGGCGCCATGAGAAGGGGCGGTAAAAGAGAAGACGACGGGGCAAGACTCAGATACGGATATCAGCTGGAAACCGACGCAAGGCAAAGCGGAAGGGGAGGGGAGGGGAGGTCAGACACAGCGAGACACGCGGCCTGAGGGAGGACGGCAGAGAGCTCGCAGCAGGTCGGCAGAACCGGGCAACAACACACAGTAAGAGAGCGCTTAGGGAGGGGGGGGGCGCGGGGGGGGGAGTCGACTGGGCAATCAAACCTCGCAACCGTAACTAGGACGGCAGATGGACTCGTTAAAAGCTGGGGGGGGAGGAAAGGGGCACAGGAACGCGGCGTAAAGGAAAGGTCGCCCTTACAGGTACATTCTCTGAAGGTGGGTCCGGAGAAGGGGGATAGGATTCACCGAGGAGGGGAAAAGAAGAGCTAACTGCATGAGGAGGGAGATCGCTTTACTGGAAGTCGGGAAGATGCATCAAAGGGAGGTCAGAGAAAGAACAAGCAGGCAACCACTTTGAAACAAGTGGACTGAGGAAAAACGGGGACCACGGATCTCGTGGGGGGAAGGGAATTTTTGTAAGAAGACGATAGCGGTGGCCTCTGACATGGGCGTAATTCGTGAAAAAACAAAAGGCAAAATTAGACCGCGAACCTCTCAAAAGGGAACTGGGGGGCGGGCTGGGGGGGGACGGGGGATGAGGTCGGGGGTGTAGGTTCTGGACGTCAGAATTACTGTTGGGGGTATAATGTGGAGAAAAACTAACGAACTCTGAGCAAGAAATTATAAAAATCAGCTGCACATCAGGAAAAACGTTGGATCCACAAGGGGCGATAGGGCACTTCCCAAAGAAAGGGGGAGATCAGTCATGCGGGCGACAAGGCGCTGGCTTGACCTGGGTAATTCAGAAGGGTAGGGGGCTGGGCAGCGCACCAGCCGTCAGAAATAGGGAAGGGAACGAAACTCGGATACTTCTGGAAACAGAAAGGGAGTCCGAGGGGGTTGGCCTTCCTGGGAAACCTGCGCGGACTCTCATCATGCTTGTACGGGATCGGAACGCAGAAGAAGGATGGGGTGCATCGGGGGGAAAGAAAGGAACACATAAGGGACGCCGGGGTGGCTGTGGGACTCTTCGAGGGGGTTCTGAGAATAAGAAAGGAGAAAGCAGTGACTGGAAAGCTACTAAAAGTCGAAAGGACCGCCGGCTAGTTCTGGGGTGCCTCGGGCTGGGGGGGGGGGTGGATCCGATAGCGAAAAAATCATTCACTCGGAACAAATTAGGTGCCAGTGGGATTCGGCGACGGGACAAAAGAAAGGGAAAAAAAAAACAAAAAAAATCAAAGAAAAAAAAAAAAAAACACAAAACAGCAGAAAATAAAAAAGGAGGGGGAAAACAAAAAAAAAAGAACGGGGAAAAGAAAAACAACAAAAAAAAAAAACACAAAAAAAAAAAAGTAAAAAAAAACAGCGAAACAAAAAAAAAATAAAAAAATCAACAGGTCAAAACAACAACAAAAACAAAAGAACCCCCACACAAAAAAAAAAAAAAAAAAAAAAAAAAAAAAAAAAAAAAAAGGACAACTAAATAAATTCAAGACAAGAAACAAAATAAAGAAAAACATCACATACAAAGCTCCAAAAAGCGAGCACCCAACAAAAAGTCAAACACAAATATAACAATTGAAAAGAGGAAAAATAAAAAAAAAAAAAAAAAAAAAAAAAAAAAAAAAAAAAAAACCACGACCGTGTTAGTTACACAAGTACGTCGAAAAGTATCTTTCAACGGGGCCGAGCGTGGTGTTCCGGAAAGGGGGGTGAACAACACCGAGGGTCAAACATCTTGTGTCGACAAGGGTCAAGGGGTACCTGAAACGCCTAATAGTAATCAACAAGCAACAGATCGACTAAAAACGTTTGGATAAGGAGAAAGAGGGAACGAAAAGGATAGATGGGGGGGGAAACGTTGTATCGGATTACGGGGGCATGCGGAATCAAGGGAGACTGGCAAAGACGGACTGTTCTGTGTGAAAATCAAGACAGGGACCGGGTCAGTGACTTGTGTAAACTCCGGGGCGAGAACTGGGGCGATGGGCATTGAGGACAAGCAGCTGTGGCAGCCGTGGGGGGGGGAGATGGGGGGTACGTGGGGGATAGTCAGTTCCGCGTACTAGCAACGTAACAAAGAAAAACAACAAAGGTATGACGGCTCGGGACACAAAAAGAAGGGGTTGGCCGTGGCTGTGGGGTTCAACTTGGGAGAAAGTCCTGCGAAATACAATTCGAACCCACGATTCACTAGCAAAGACGAGCCTGACCGCGCTGACACGCTGTCGAGGGGGGGGGGCGCATTGCACCCCAGTGTGGAAAGAGCAGGAGGCGGACCGTGATCGCAATGACATAGTTTTCAGCACAACAACCCCTGCAAAACAAAAAAAAACGGGGATGGCGGGATCGATACTGTAAGGCGTGATATCCAAGGACTTAGAGACCGGGAAGAAATGAACGATACGCGTAAACGACGACTCTTAGACTGGCGAGGGGGAAGTAGTGACAACGCGAACTGGGGCAGTCCGAAGACTTCCTTGGAGGTCGGAGGATTTAAAGCCCTTAAATGCGGGAGGACCTTTATCGCGTAAAAAAGAATCGTGCTGACGGTTCACCATCAGGGGTCAATCAAGGGGGCAGGAATTCATTCTGACGAAAGGTAACTTAGAAACACAAACTAATATCCAACTAGGGGATGAAATAGTCCGGACGTCGAAAAGGTCTCTCGAAAGAATAGACAGGCAGGAAGCAACCCACATACAGTCACAACGACAAAAGGGGGGGGGCCTGCTGCACCGATTAGGGATGGCGTTCTCTCGGGCCCTGGGTGGGGACTAAAGAGGGCAACTGAATAAGAGTAAAGACGGAAGACGTTGTATTACCGTAGATCTGCCTGGAGGGGGGGTGTGAGATCAAAGATCGGGGGGGCCACGAGAGGAGGAGTGGAGACACGCCACATCATCATCGTTGCAAGAGAAAGAAAAGATTCGAAGGGGGTTTCCGGGTAGAGGGAAAGGGTTGGTGTGTGGGGCGGGAAGCGTTCGTGTTGGTCCATCCGACGGGCGGGGGGGGGTCGTCTCTGTTGGGGGGGGGGGAAAAAGACAATCAGTGAGATGCTTCGTGTAGGGGGGTGGGCGAGCGAGGGGGGGGCGCGGGGGCGGGGCTTTTAAGGAAGGGGGCGGGGGGGGGGGGGTGGGTGGGGTCGTCGGGATAGGGGGTGGGGGAGTGGGACAGGGGGGGCATCACTGGACTGTGGGGCAAATTGGAACGTGGCTGTTCGGGCTGGGAGGGGGGGTTTCTTTGTAAGCGGGGCGGGGGGTGCACTCCCTTTGTGGGGTGGGGGGGTGGGGGGTGGGGGGGGGGGGTCTGTGGGCTTTCTCCCGTTTGCGGGCGTGAGCGTGGGAAAGCGGATGTCTGTAAGAAGGGGTAAAACGCCGCTCAGGGGGGGGGGCACGAAGAAAAAAAAATGAAAAAACAAACAAAAAAACACCTACGTTGAAGGAGCAAGCGTATTATACGAAGCGGTCCGCCGGAAGGCGCCACGAGGAGATGTAGTAGCCGCGTGACAAAAAAAAAGCGACGGGAAACCGCGCCGGGGGGGGGGGGTGTACATAACACGAGTGGCTACGCGGAATGCGGTGCAAGGGGGGACATTTGTGGTCCTACGAAGGTCCCACAGGAGAATGGCCAATAAGCAGGAAAAATGGATAAGCTAGCAACAGAAGGGGAGGGACTAGCACCACAGGAGTGAACCGAACTTAGAACTTCAGGGGGAATCGTTGGAAGCTAACTGCGGACTTCTAGCGGGGGGGGGATTAGAGTATGGCATCGTAGTTTGTCAGAGTTGGTGAGGGGGGCGGTAACGGCGGAGGGAGGGGGTCGATAAAGTGGTTTTTCCAGGAAGGGGGCAGGTCATGGCGGAGACATTGTGGAAGCCGACCAGAAGTCTCCAGGGAAGGTATGGGGTTCAGGAAACAAAACCAAAACAACGGCGGCCACACAAAAAAAAAAGAGAAATAAAGGTACGGGCGGGAGCCATCAGTGGGGAAGTGGGAAAGGCCGGAGATAGGGCCATGGTCATTGAACCCTGAACGTGCAATCTCTAAAAGCGACTTCATCACCGGAGAAAAAGAGGGGGTCAGATAGGTCTGCGAATTATTCAACAAGCATATGACAACTCGGTTACGAGAGAGGGAAGACGAGTCTCGTGTGACTGAGGAGGGGGGGGGGTGTGGACTTTACGCTGAATCCCACCGGACGATCGGCTGTTTGACGGGTGCTAAGAGGGAAGCGAGAGGAATGTCGAGCTCGGTAACAAGGGGAGTATGACGACGTCAGTCTTCTCCAAGTGGCAAGAGGGTCAACTAAGGAATAGCGAGGAACCACAAAAGAAATTCAAACAGAAAGGAGGAATTGAGTGTAGGGCCTGAAAAAAGGGGAAAAGGCAGGGAAGCATTATCCGGGTAGGGAAAATATCTCGTTAGAAAGAGACGTGGCAGGACGAAAAAGCGACGCGCTTACGCTCAGGGGCAGGCAAGAAAGCAGGACGGAAAAAGCTAAAAATCATCAAAAAAATAAAAAAAAGGACGAGACTCGCAGAAGACTCGAAAGCGGGAGCACCGGCCCAGCCAAATCAAGCTGGGAAAGCCGAGTCCGAAGGAGGGGGGAAAAGTCTAGGAAACTCGAGACGCCTTGACACGGGTGGGGGGGGGGGGGGGGGGGGGGGGGGTGGGTGGGGGGGGGGAGGGGGGTGGTAGGGAGAACTCAAGAGGAAGAGTGGCGCCGTTCCCTTTGAGCGACTCGGAAGAAGTACAACGAAACATTCGAGGAAGAAGCGAATGGATCGCGGAACTCTTGAGGGGGACCTCCTGGGGTGCGCGCTAGAAGGGATCGGCAGCAAGAACAGCTTTCCGCGTCAGCGCTTACTACTTCTCAAAAGAAGAACTGACGACGCCTCCTGTGAGGAAATGGGGGAGAATGCGCATATCAAGGGACTGCGGGAAGAGGGCGCAGACCTTCCGAGGGGTAAAACCTTTTCGTATGGGGACTGGAATAACATAGACGGGCTTGTCGGTCCTGTGAGTATATAGAAACAAACCATCCGGAGGAAGAAACTGTACGCAGAAGGAGGGTCTATTTATAGGGGGTGTGGGGGTGGGGCTGGCGCTGTGGGGGGCGGTCGGGGTGGGCCGGGTGTTAGAATGTCCAATGGGGGGAGAACAGGAGGCAGCGGTACAACACTCGTCTCTCTGCGAAGGAACGAAGGGACATCCTTAATCGATACTCGCTACGACTCAAGTGGCTGAGGGGGTATAAAACCCGGGCGGGAACGATGCGCATCGGTGGCTATCCGAGATATAGGAGGCTTGCCAGGACTGGCGGGAGGAGGCTGGCAGTGACGTCAGAACCCCTCTCCACTCAGTTACTGGGGGAATAGAGAGCGGATCGGAGCAAAACGGGTGCCCTGGGGCTCGGCATCTAACGAACTAGAAAGTCGCTCATTGTTGCCTGGACGGCTGACGGACCTACACGGAAGGTAGAGACAGCCGGTACTCTAAAATGAAGGAAAGGGGGACCTGCTGGAGGGGAATGGTAGCAGAATCTCCAAGGCACGGGCGTTCGATCTGCAACTGACGAGAAGGAAAAGCTGCGGATAGGAGAGGACTTGTAATGGTACAGCTCGAAGGAAAGAGGAGAAGAAACCGAGCAGGACAGGGCTCCTCCGCGGAGGCAGCTCTCATGGACAGGGGGAACGGAAATGTGCCGTGGAGCGGGCGGAAGGAGGGTGGTGTGGGTGGAACTGGCACTTGAGCTAAGAGGACCGGACATGTAGGCGCGGCAGGAAGGCCGTCTGCGATTCAGGGTCAGGGCCGGAGAAAAGCAGAAGTGGGGGAGAACTTCGGAAAGCACAAGTGTGTAGTGAAACAAGGACGGAAGGCGGGCAGGGAGCGTGGGTCAGTTAGGGACCAGGAGGGAGAGGGAGATCTCCTGTTCGAGCTGGACAGCATCGAGGGGCTCTGACAACAGAACTGATGGCGGTAAAAAAATTCGAAATCGGTCAGAGACGAAGGAAGGAGGAGTCCCGGTTCGCGGAAGGAAGAACAGAGAGCGTTCCCGGTCGACACCAAACACAAAACGACACAAAGGAACCGGTATGAGCGTATGAGTAAGAAAGCGGGTAGGATAGAAAGCAACAGCAAGGAAGGGCGTCGGGCAAAAAACGAAGGGCCGGACGCGTCTCGTATTCAGCGAGTCACTAAAACTGCGAAAGTGGTGGGGGATCATTCAATCACCGATTCATGCGCGGTCGGATGGGGGGGGGCCACACGTACGGACCTTATTGCCGGCAGAAAGCAGCTCGCACAAGTATGGGCGAGCAAGATTTCGTCGGCGCTGGACGGGCAGACCGAGGTAGGGAAGAGTCGTTCTCGGGGGGCGATCGTCGGGGGGCCAGGGCTGCTTGCGGGGTGAGTACATCAAACGTGAGTCTGCGGAGAGAGCGCAGCAACTCTTCATGTACAGGAGGAAGGAAAGGCGAGCCAACACGAACCGCGGGCGCAGATAGGCGCGTAAAGCAGGTGAATAAGAAAGAGAAAAGCCAGGCCAGACAAGCTAACGCGTGAACTCAGGGGGGGAAACTCTAAGCGGCGACCTCAAGCAGGTCTGCGGAATACGTCGTGGGGGAAATAGTGCGCGGATGGGTGTGGGGGGGGCTCGCGGGGGGGGAAAAAAAACAGCGAAACATCAGGTAACGCTGCAAGGAGGTAATACGAGCCTGCTGAGTTACCATGTCGAAGTGTATCTCCTGTCTCGAGGGGGGAGTGGAAGAAGATCCGAAGACCGGGGGGGGGAGGGGAGGCTCCAAGTTCTTTCTTCGGGGGGGGGGGGGGGGGGGCAGCTAAGGGGGGCAAGCGTCGCAGGAAAAGAAGAAAGGTACATGCTTCAACGCCGCGTGGGAAAAGGCGAACATACGGAGGAGGGAGTAAGCAATTGCGGTTGATGGAGGCAAAATGCGGGGTCACATTGCGTACGGGACATC
>Ga0179593_1415134_pt1 | contig 19110 bp, 20 predicted proteins | sample CZODoug2_1_08_16_FD_185931 | JGI IMG/M metagenome (GOLD analysis project Ga0179593, IMG submission 185931) | Vadose zone soil fungal communities from Angelo Coast Range Reserve, California, USA - CZODoug2_1_08_16fungal (PacBio error correction) | ecosystem: Environmental > Terrestrial > Soil >...
AATGGCAACCCCGGACAAAAGGGACGGGGGGGAATAAGGGAAAACCTGTTTCCGTACGTGGTGGGGACACCATCGGAGTCCAAGGGACATCCAGCGGGGGGGGGGGTCGGGACATGTGTCCAAAAGGGGGTGAGGGGGGGGATTGGAAGAAGAACCGGTGGCGGGGTCTCCGAAGAAACACGTCTTTTCCACACCAGGAACTTAAAGTCTGTCTTGTTTGACCGACGCCGCCGGCAGGCCTCCATCGAAAAAAAGGGCGCCTGGGGTTGGCCCTCCTCTTTAAAAAATAATGGGCAACACTACGACGTCCGGGCAACTCCACTTTGTGCCCCTGGGGCAGCTGGCAAGGGGAAAGGTGTGGGTAAACACTTCCGGTCATACAAAAATACTTAAGTTTCTGGACGGAAATACTTGCCTTCCGTTGAAAGGACATGACGCGTAAACCAAAACAAGTAAAGTCACTCCAGTTGGGTGTGGTGTCGCTGTTCGCCCTCACCCAACGCCCCAAAAGGCGTAAAAAAGATGGCGGCCGGACACTGATAAAAATACTCGGAGGCGGGGGGCAGATTGTGGTCCTCGGCAGGAAGGGTTTGGCCAGGTAGGGAAGAGGCCTACGAAACCGAGCAGGCGGAGCGCCCCAGAGGTCCACACGGAAGATGAAGTTCGACGACGGCGGGAGCTTGCCGGTCAACAATGCTGGTGTTGGGGAAGGGCAGGGGGACGCAGGTCCCATTTTCGGCACGAACGGGGGTGAGAAAGACGTGAAAACATGACAAAGGGCCGCAGCAAAAAGTCTGAGAATACCGGGAAGACAAAAACAAAAGCCCTTGGTCGGAAAATTGGGGCCACCAAAAAAACGCCTTCAAGGAATCGACGGACCTCCCATGCCTTGGTAGAACCGGGATCAAGGGCTCTAACAAGCTGGGTGCTCAGTTTCAACGCAGGTGAAAAGGGGGGGACTGTCCGTAGGGGAAAAGTGGGGGGAAGACTTTCCCATAATCTGTCTCAAGTACGATTGAAAAAAAAGTGATAAGGAGGGGAGGTGAACAATGGGTGTGGAACAGCGGAAGAAAGGTCCACTGACGGCATTTAAAAACCCTGAGGAAAGGCCAAGCCAGTGTTTCACGAAAAAGATGACTTTGGACACGAAACCGCCCGCAAGAAACCCAAGGAACAAAAGGCAAACCCAGGGGCTTTGGGCACTGCACATCGTCAAAAAGAACACTGAATGTTCCACCAATCAGACAGCGGGTTGGCCGGAATCAATCTGGAAGAAAAAAGGCACGGTGGTTCCGGCCCCAAAATCCAGGATTGGGGGGGGGACCCGCACGGAGGCGCCGATGGAATGGTTGCATGAGGCGAAACGGGCACCGGGGGGAAAGCAAAACAACAGAAAAAAAAAAAACGTGGGTCGAGGGCCAAAGGGGTTGTGAAGAACCGGATTTTCGGAGCACCCCGTTGCTGTGACATCATGGGAAGGCTTTTTGGTGCAGGTTTAAAAAAAAAATTTAGTTCACTGAAAGATCACATACCAGTATCAAGGGGGTGAGTGGAAAGGTGCACAAAAAGGTGGTGAGAAACGATCACGCCCCTGAAAGCGAAAGGAGTTGTCCGCTACGTGGGGGGTAAGAGCTGCAGGGGTATGTGGAGGGAGGAGGTCGAAGCACAGCGAAATCCGGGAAAGAAAAAAAGGATCAAATCGCCTGCCTTCGGAAAAGGCGGGGGGATGGCACGTGGGCAAAACTGACTGATTTCAGGGACCGCAAAGAAAAAACATAAAAAAAGGCAAGAAGCAAAGTCAGCGTCCAGCGAGAGGGGGGAAAAATGAAATAGATCCGCACCGGCCACTGGTGAAAGTTAGGTCACGGAAGGAAAAAGGAGACCTGGGGGGGCGCCTAGAGAAACCGTGGAAGAGAGTTTTCTGAGGTGAGAGAAAATAGGGGGCTTGGGGGGGGAGGAAGGTCCACCGTGTCATCGGATTGAATTATGTAGACAAAGGGGGGGGGGACGTTTTGCAGGGAGAGACAATCTATTGACTGGAAATTTGTGACGGAAAAAACGATGGGGACGGGTCCGAACGGGTTTTTAATTTTGAACACAAAGGATATGCCTGCCGCACCCAGACGTGAGGCCCTTGCCCAAAGGAGTTGAAAACGGGTCCCAGGTAAAAGTAAAAACACGTCACTAAAAGTTCGAAAAAAGGGGGGCTCCGGGGGACGACAGGCATAACTGTGGGGGGGCGATCTCGGTGAGCTACAGAAAAAGGGGGGGAAAGAATCGTCTAAAGTTGCTTGGGGAAATCGAGAGACGGAGAACAAGGGGAAAACAGCATCCGGGGCAAAGAGTAAGGGGCTATCCAAGGGAGCTTGCCAAAAAAATGAAGGTGGGACTTCCGTGGGGCCGTGAGGGGGTCTAGAAATGGAAAAAAAAATGTGAAGGAAGGGGGGCGAAAAAAAATGGGTCAGGAGTTCGAAAAACAAAGCGCGGGGCTCAATTGTACCTGGAGTGGGGAGAAAGAGTCAAACACCGCCGTTGATTGGACAATAAAGGGGAAGAAAAAAAACTCGCAGACAAGAGAAAGAGAAAACATCTTCGGTTTCACATATGCCGGAGGGGAAAAACCGATGATGTAGTAAAACTGGGGGGGCTGGCATAAAAGCCGAAATAAAAGATCATTATTGGGGGGTCAAGAAACAGCCAGCCTTTGGTTTGGGGGAGGGAAAGGTTGAAGGATGCGCAAGGGGGGGGGGCCGTTATTTTGCACTGCAGGGAAAAATTTGGGCCCGGCCTGCCGAATTTAGTCAACATTTTGTGCGTTCACCAGAAAAAAACGAAAGGGGGGCAGAGCCAAAAAGGGGGGGAAGGGGAAAGGAAGAGGCAAAGAAAAAAACAAAAAATATTTTTCACAAAAGACATCTTCAAAAGTGGGGTCAGGGGGGGGCAAAGGGGGGGTGAAAAAGAAGAAAAAAACAGACAGGGGTAAACGGGGTCACCTTCAACCCCCAGACCAAACACAAAGAAAGGCAAATCACCGAAATTTAGAAAACCTTCACGTCACTGGGGGGGGGGGAAAGTGAGGGGGTCGCAAGCCAAATTAAATGTGTCAAGGTCGAAGGGTTTGGGGGATTCTAAATGGGGCCCTTTCCAGAAAACTATTGGTCGGGGTGGAATTCTAGATGGAAACAGGAAGGGTTGCACAACCCGCTACTTGGCGAGGGGTTCGGGGAGAGGAACTCAAGGCAAAGCGGAGAATGAGAGGGCGTGATTGGCAAACGGCAAGTTATACGGTGAAAGGGGAATGTGTGCGTAGGCCGGAGAAACCTCTGGGTCGAAAAAAGGAAAAAAAAACGCTACAAAGAAACGGCTGGAGGGGGAATGTCGATCCCGTTCACATATGGGGAGACGGCATTTTGAACCAAACGAATCGATTTCAATAAAGTTACTCAGCAGCAAAGAAGGTCGATCGAGTGTGAAGTAACCGGAATGAAAAAAAAAGAGGGACTAGGTGGGCACGGGAAGGGACAAACACGGGAAAATTATCAGGAAGCCAGGGGGAAAGTTTCCATAGAAGTGAAAAGGGGAAAATCCAGGGACCACTCGGTTGGGTCGGTGCCGAAACACCCATCCAGAATTAAACCTTTTTCCAAACCAAGCACCAAAGTGAAAAACAACGGCCCGGGGCATGGGTTCGCCCCGGCGGGCCTCCATTTCCCTCTAACGAAGAATTCCGAACTAGAAAAAAGAGTCGATCTCAACAAAAAAAAAAGGGTAGGAGGAGGTCACGCTAATAAATCCCAACTCGACGGGGTGCCAGGCGGAGGGGGAAGCCCCCGGTGTGTGTTTGTAGTGAACGGGTCTGACAAGAAAAATGTGTTCTTACAACCGGCAAAAGGGGGGGGACTACAAGTGAAAATGTCGTTAACCGGGAATCCAGCACGAAGAGGCTGTGGGGAAAAAAATCCCAGAATCGACTGCGACGACAGCCGATCAAAAAGGGGACTCTTGTTTTCAAACCGATCGCCTGACTAAGGGGGAGGGGGAGGACCCGGAGGGGGGGAAAAAGCGAAAGGAAGACGTCTGGGTCAACCAAGAGAGGGACGCGCGAATCCTTCACTGGAAAGTCCTCCCTGACGAGCAAAAGTGTGGGGTTCACAACTCAGACGGCCCAACCTTCGATCGCCGGCGGCCGAAAAGCCCGAGACAAACCGGGAAAATTCACAAATTCGGTAAATGATAACGCAGACGCAAGGGGTCAAAAACCAGCGACCTACCCTACGGGAAACCCCACATCAAAAATTGCAACAGAACTAACGAGAACAGAGAGAGGGAGCAAGGTTGTTAAGTAAAATCCGAAAGTTCGTGGAAGGAAAAAAAAGGGAAAAAAACAGCCACGATCCAGCAAAAACATTCGTTTCGGTGCCGCGCGAGGGGACGGAACTGCCAATGGGGGGAGAGTTTTCTACCGGGGGGGGGGGGGGGGGGGGGAAGGAACGACAGTAGGCGCGAAAAAAAGTTACACGAAAGACCAATACTAAAGGAGAGACCTTCCCTTCGAAACAAAAAAAAAATTCGATTGACACGGTAATCCGAATATATGCCAACGGCCAAACCGGTTAAACCACTTGACTAGCAAAAAAATCAAAGGAATACCGCGGGACTAACGGCTCTGTGAGGTGGTACATGCACTGGGGAGCACGGGGAAACAAATTGTTGGAAGAGGCCAAGGAGTCAAACTCGATGAGCACAACGTAAAAACAGACGTGAAAAAACAATACGAAAAGACAATGGATCGCCTCAAATGACAGGGGATACGGGATTAAGGTATACGCTACACAGAATAGAGCGAAGTTTCAAGGGAGGAATGAAAAAAAACACGAAGCCTTCCTCAAGACAAAATGATCCAAAAAAAGGGGGAGCCGGATCGGTTCCCACAACGGTGATGGTCAAGCCAGAAGTCGACCAAAAAAACAAGAGGATTAAGCAAGATAAGGTGAAAAACACTACAAAATCTGCGCGCCGAACGCAACAGCCGATCGGAGCATTTGACGGGGTTAAAAACAAGGTAAACCGGTCAAAGAAATATCGGACCGGACACTCAACTGCAGAACTTGCGTCAGACGGAGAAGGAGGCTTCGTACCGAACTGCACCATTTGATCAGGAAGAAGTTCAAAAAGGTTCAAGATCGGAAATTGGGGCTTGGGGCGTGATGGTAAATCGGAAAAAGATCCATAGCTGATATGCGGGGGTTGGGATGTTCGGGCTGAAACGACCCTAAAGACGCAAGGAACTAAAACGTCGAAAAATTTTCCCAAGGACCACAGGGAGGGGGGTATACTGGTGTGATCTTGCAGAAGGTGAAAAACGCGTAAAAAAACCGGGGAAAGCAAAAAATTCAAAAACCCTAAAAGTCATCAAAAAACTTCCAAGTTCAGGACCAAGGAAATTCCCAGAGCCGAAATTGCACAAAAGGATTGGGGGGGTCCGGAAAAAAGGCGCCCAGAGGACCGTCCAAAAAGGAGGTAGTTGGGGGAAACTGTTATGGGCGATGGGCTCCCAACCTGGCAGTCGGGGGGAACTGTTAAGTGAAAAGGCAATAACCTTCAAGGGGGGGGGAATCCATGACGTTCAGCCGTATAGAGAGCGCAAACATTGACACCAACGCCAAAACCTAAGAGGACCAGAGAAAACTGTCCCGGCGGAAGGGACATGCACGTAGGCACGTCATGCGAATACTTAAAACCGGGAAGGACTGTCCCGGGGGCGGCAACCATTCCAAACAAAAAGAATGTGGTCTTGTCCCGGCCGACAGGGTAAACCGATCGACGGAGCGCCGGCGAACGAAAGTTTGATAAAAACCCGCGCACCCCCACCGAAAAGGGACGGCGGGAACGGGGGAACCAGGAAGCACAAGAACAAAAAAGTCGTTCGTCCTGAACGGACGTCAAGACCCTTTCGGCTGGGGTCCGAACCTCATTAAAAAATCACGACCAAGGAACACGCCGGAAACATCACGGACACCTCGGAAACCCAGAAAAAAAGAAAAAAGTCAGTGCTATACGGGGGGAAAAAAAAGAAGCAAAGAATCTGCACGCTCGGGGCCCGGGGAAGGGAGAAAAAAGGCAAAGCCCTAGGGTTACAAGGGTTTGGTTCCCAATTACAAAAAAACTAGTAATTACATCAGGATCACCATTCCGACCCTCGACCCTCGCCACAAGGCAACGGGGGTTGGACGACCGTTGATGCAAACCTATTGGGAAACAATTCTCAAAAAGTCCAAACCACGGCCCGGTGATCAACAGCACCTTCACAGAAAAGCAAAAGTGGGTGTCTAACCCTGGTCGGCCACAATCAAACAGACCCCGACCACCAAAAAGAAAAAAATGAAGGATGTTGTGAACCACACGAAAACCAACAGCCAAAAAGTTAAAAGCAATTCGTTGCCAGGTGCAAGACCCGAAAAAGAGATTCGGCCGGCGGCAAAAAAAGGCGTCTTAAGGAAGGGGGGAGCGTGTAGAACATCTTCTGAGCAGGTCCCGACCCGAAAAAGTAAGGCAAAAAAAAAGGACCCGAACAGGCCTAGGGGGATGGCTTAAAAGGTCGAAAACACCACCGAGGGCAAACCGGCCAGCACGAGCGCCAGACCGGGAAGGGGAAATCATGGGGAACGGGCGCGTGGCCGGCGAAAGTTCAAAAACAGGGATGCCATGCGCACCAGGGAAAGAAAGACAAACAAGATGGATCACACGCGCCCAGGCCAAAGAAAGGAAAAAAAACGGCCCACCAGCAGAAGTGGAGGGGAGGCCAGCAAGTACCGACACACCAGCAAAGCTAAACCGGGGAAAACAAACAGGCGGGCAAAAAATGTCACACGTGAAAAACCACCTCCGAGCCCAGCCCGGAACGCCCGGGGCACAAAAAAGAAGAACAAGAGAGGGGGCAAGAAAACCGGGCCACCAAACGAAAAAACGACCTGACAAAAAAGCAGGGTACCTACACTGCTCCGGGTGAGTTCCCCTGCTCGGATGAAAAAGGAACCAAAGGGAACCGTTCCACCCTCAAACACATAGAAAGACATGCACCTAAGAATGGTTCAATCATGGTTAAAAATTGCGTGACTGAAGTTTTCAATAATATTGAAGGCCATACGAGAACATAAGTACCAGTCCCGAAGAGAAAAATCTCTCAATAAAATCATAACAAAGTTGGTTTCCCAAACATGTCAAAAAAATCACTGACAGAAACGAAGAAATACTAATTTCTCAGTTGCGAAAAGGAAAAATAATGTAAAGGTGGTTTCCAGCACGTTTGACCAGGGGCTGGGGTTTGGGGAAGGAGGTTCGACGGTGGTTTGCCGGAAAAAAAACAATTCAAAAAACCCACAAAATGAGAATGCAAACAACCACCTGATTGACGCAACCGGAAACGAACAATGTCTAAGGGCCTTTCCAGTCGGGGGAGAAACAAACAGGGATAGCCAGGCGCATGTGAGTCGTTGTCAGGGGGGAAACCTAAAAAAATAAAAAGGCGGCAGGGACCCTGGACAGTGAAGGGAGAAGGCAGGTGTGAAAAGGGAGGAACGAAAAAGGAAAAGGTCATTACTGGATACGACCTTCCTACGATTGAAGGACAGAATTCGGACTTTTGGTTTGTTGTTTTTTTTTGTTTTTTGTGTTTTTTTTTTTTTTTTTTGGTTGGGTTTTGTGTGGTTTGGTTTTTTGTGTGTTTTTAAACAAAAAACCACGTGGCCGGGGGAGAAAACGGTGCCCCCAAACGGTGGAAAACCTGTGAAGGGAGCTCCATCCCCCCCCCCCCCCCCCAACCCCCCCACACGAGGGCCACCCCAACAACCAAACCCCCCCCCCCACCGCGCCGTCCCGCGCCCACACCCGGGGCACCAAAAACCACGTTTTTTTTTGTTTTTTTTTTTTTGTTTTTTTTTTTTTGTTTTGTGTGGTTTTTTGTTTTTTTTGGGGGGGTTTTTTGGGAAGTAATTTTTTGCAAAAAAAGGGAATGTTAACCCCTAACTCGGTTCCTGAATGAAAATTCCAACCTGGAAGCAACTGGGAGAAAACTGCTGTGCGGAAAGATTAAACGAAGGGGACAAATGGGGAACAAACATCCGGGATTCCTAGACCATCATCCAAAACCTCCCTAGTCAGATACACTTGTGGAAATCAGCAGCGCTCCCAGAGAACAATTAAGGAAAGAAGTCCAGAGGGGGACCGACCTTCCCGCTCCTACAGATCGGCGTAGCGAAAAAAAAACGCCCAAAAATCAAGGGAGGCCTCCGGGCCGATGGCCATTGGGTTGGGTCCGAGCGGGAAAAAAAAAAACCCTTATCCCACTTCACATAAAAGTCCCTGTGGAAGTTCTCCTTCCCTCGGGAATAAAAGGGTGGTCGGACCGAGGTTCAAGAGGGAGGCAACCGGGAAGAAAAGAAAAGGGACGTTCAAGCACGTGCTGACGGTTTGAGAGCGTCAAGCCGCCGAGCCTTGGATGGTGGGGCAGACAAAAATCCATGCCAGGCCTGCCATAAAATGGGGAAAGGGAATACAAAAGCTGAAAAAAGGGCCCCTTACCGTGCCACGTCCGGGGGGGAAAGGACAGAAAGCCCAGACAGGAAGGGCAAAAAAGACCCACACGGGCCACCGCCAGGCAGGGGAACGCCAACAAAGTGAGGAAGGGAACGAAAAGGGACCGGGAAGGAAAACCCAGGGACGGAGTGGAAAAAAGGAGTGGATTTCTTCAGGGGGGAGATTAACTAAGGGATGAGAAACCCACGTCGACGACCAATTGCCCGCGCACAGGATGAGTCAGACGTGCGAACACGACAGGGCCCAAAGGGGGCGTTGCATCAAGATCGGGTCGAACGTCAACTAAAAAAAAATCCTCCATAAACGAACCGTCGTAAAGGATGTGGGATAGAAAATTTTAGGCCGCCCGGCATCAGGGGCGGTGGGGGGGGAAAAAACGGCACAGACAGGGGAAGAACTGAACCGGGTAGTCTGGGGGTTGTTGGGGCATGGGAAAGCCGCGATCGGTAGTACAAAAAAAAAAAAAAAAAACAAAGACCCAGACGCACGGGGGGCTCGAGGCGTCGGCCAAAGACGCACACTGAAAATAATCTAGCTCTGAGAAGTGTGTGACCGAAAGTGGGGGGGTAACCACGCCCGGAGCCGCCGCCGGCAATGAACAGGAGCCCGGGACTCAAAAACAGGCAAGTCACCTACGGATGGGAAAGGATGAACAAACTTAGAAAGCTACCAGGTGGACTGGCCTCCAAAAGTGTTAGAAAACAAGGCTCCGACGATCAAGGGGGGGGGACAAGACAAAGAAAGGTTTCAACGAAGAACACATGAAGGGAAGCCTGTAGACTTTTACAAAAAGGGAACTCGGATAAGACTTTTAACGAGGGGGAAACAAGAAAAACTGGACCAACGGAAAAAAGGCGGGGTCGACCTTGGGGGATGAACAACGCAGTTCGGGGGACAAGACACCGCAAAACCGGAAGCCAGAAACCTTTTTAGAGGAAGGTGGTACTGTGGGGGGGGGGAACAGAGGGGAAATGTAGCAAGCGAAACCCGAAGACGTGGAAAAAGGAGGGAAAAGACTTCAGCTTCCCCCAGACGCGAAACCAAAAAACCACCACCGGACTAGGTGTAGGGAACGAGTGCCCACTAAACGAAAAGGAACGGGGGGGCGCACATAAGCAAGAAAAACCCATTATCAGGAAGGAAAAAGAACCCAGGGTCATTTCCCTAATTACCATCAACGGAGCTGGATCTCCAGACTGAAAGGAAGGAACTGATGGGGAGGGGCGCTTGAAACTTGGAAAATCTTCGGTTGACCTTCCGACGAATTCGCTAAAAAAAACGGTAAGAAGAAAACCAGGAAAACCAACTAGCAAACGTAGCGAATCGCAATTGTTTTGAGACAAGCATCATCAAGGGGATGAATAACAAAAAGAACGTCAAGATGGAACCATTCCATGTGGAACAGGGGGGGGGGGGGAAAAAAAGAAGTGAGACCACAGTCATTGAGGGCCACGTGGGCAATCACGGCCGGAAAGTCTCAAATCAGTTAGTAATCGAAGAAAGGGAGGTCCGGTGCTAGGATCGGGAACAAAAAGGAAGAGGAGAGAAACTGGTTGGGAAGACAAGGTGAGTGGGGGGGGAAGGAGTGTTGGGGATTAAACCAGGTCGATCAGCACAAAAATCGGCCAAGGCGGCAAAAACCACAAGGCGTGAAACTAAAGCATCACCAAAAAAAAAAAAAAAAAAAAAAAAAAAAACAAACAAGAGAGAACAACCAAACATGGAAATAGGAGGAAAAAGAATATTGGGGGTAGGAGACACTGTATAGGAAGGAAAAAAAAACTGGGACGATTGGGGGGAAAAGACGGGGGGGAGAGATTTACAGACAAAAGGGGTGTCAAAAAAAAACGTTGTTGTCGAGCTTAAGGAAAAAAATCGGAACTTCTTTCAAAAGGGTGGTGAAGTGAAGGAGTAGCACCCTACAGCAAAAGACGGTGGAGAGAGGACTAAAATCTCTAAAAAAAATTTCCTTGAAAGGGAACGTGCCTACGAGGGGGGGATCTCAGTCAGAAGAGTTCCTGCCAGAGGGGGCTGGAACAAAACCATGGTCAACGTCGTGACTACCGTTACTTTTTGTTCCATGATCAAAACACGGAAAATTTTTCAAAAAAACCTGGCGGGTAGGGAGGGAACGGTCAGCGTTGAAGACAGGGGGGGGGTGTTCCGGGGGTCACGGTGGTGGGGATAACGTCTAAAGTGAGGAAGGACAACTACACCCAAGAAGTCAAAGGGGTTTAGGTAAGAAACGCCGGGGCAACAAGCCCCCATGCAGGGGAATGCAAAAAAACCGGTACTTTAAAAAACCAACAAAAAATCAGGACCGAGGAGGTAGAAAAGCCAGGCCCCTCAAAAATTGAACGGAGGGGGCGAAAGTTACGTCTATCAAAAATGTTTCGTCTGGGCTCTCGAATCAGGAGAAACATAACTAAAAAGGAGATTTGAAACGAAAGGGGAGGTTTTGCAACAGGAAAAAAGCTGCTTGAACTACAGAGCAGGGGGGACCTTTGTAATGAATGGGGCTCAGAAAGAAAGAATCCGAGAGGGGTGATCCACACAGCTGCCCTCAAAATGATAATAAACAACTGAAAGAACGAAACATAACCAATAACTAAAAGTCCCCCTCCACATCAGGAAGAGAAAAAATGGGTAGATTTCTCTCAAGAAGGAGGAGTGGGGGGCTTCTGCCCAAACATCCAAAATTTATCTTCGTAGGAAAGGACCACCAAAGATCTAACAAGTCAAGTTGCCAGTCCTCACAACGGAAAAAAAAACACTACAGGCAAAGAGACTGGGGGTGTCCTCTAGCACGGAAAAGAAGGGGGGCTAAGGATGAGGGGGAAAGGGGGGAGGGAAAAAGGGAAAAACGCACTGGTGGGTCCAACGACTGTTGCATAAGGCGTATACCCGGTGGAGGACAATGGGAGGGACTTTGGTAAAGAAGACTTGTCGAAATGTCCTATAGTGTGTGGAACTCGGGCCATGTGTTAGTTGAAGTAAGGGAAGGGTCCCAAAAAACGGGGATTACTACCTGAAGAAAAAAAAACTTCTTCTGATAGGGAGGGGGGGGGGCAAAAAAGGGAAAAAGGGACCAAAGCGGTTCGTGAGGGGAAAAAGGGGACAACTATAAAAAAAGACGGAAAAAAAGTAATTCATTCAGCGTTTGGCCGGAAAAAAAAATCCTAAGTCCTTATGCTGAATGGTAGGGGGGTGCAGGAAAAAAAAAAGATCACGATCTCGAGAGAACTTGGGGGGATGCAAAAACACATGGGTAAAAACTTCGGTAGACGGTGTGAAAAAAAGGGGAAACAAGGGAAAAGAAGACTTAGAGCCCGGTCGGGGCCAGAAAAAAGGGAGAAAATCAAAACAAATACGAATACTGGGAAAAGAGTCCCGACAAAACACCGGAACTGTGAAAATTTCCCCAACGATGAGGAAGGTAACGAAGGAACCGGATCTTCTGGTAGACAAAGGTCCTCAATGGGAATTTGGCGTCAAACAGATGAAAATAAAAAGCGGAAGGGGATGACAGTCTCTTTGGGGTTCGTCGAAGGGGGGTGTTCTAAGGGGGAAAAGGTCAAGAAAGAAAAAAGACGACAAGAAAGAACGAAAAACCAAACGGAAAGGGGGGCTTCAACCAGAAAAGTACACTAGGGAGTCCGGACGTCTGCAAAAAATGAAACAAAAACACTGACCACAGAACTGGACTTGGGGGAGGGTCCCGTGCTGAAGAGTCGGGGGGGCCGGGGTGGGATTTCACGGGACTGGCCTGATTTCCTTTCAGTGAAGTGAAGGGAGACAGGGGAAGGGGGTCCGGAAAAACAGGGGGGGCCTCTGGAAGGTGCAAAACCCGGGACCGGGGACGGGGCTGGGCAAAAAAAAGGGGGGGGCCTGAAGAATGCCCCAGCCGAGAAAGGGGGGGAATGTACGAAGAAAAAACGAGTAGGTAACAAAGGAACGGTCTTGGCTCGGAGAACAAAACAAAAGTGTCCACATGCAGTAAAAGCAGACGGAAGATCATTAACCGGGGACGAAAACGGAGTGGAAAAAAAAACGGTCCTCACAGCGGATGTGCCACCAATGGTACAACTCAAAAAAGGGGTAAGGGTTAAAGAAAATCGGAAGAACGGAGGAAAAAAGAAAAAGGGAGATCCAGGCGAACAGGGAAAATAGGCACAAAAGGTGAAAGATTGGGATTGCACTGTTGGGGTCGCACGGAGTTTTGGTGGAACACGCTATTCCCCCCACAAAGGGGGGATCCTCCGGCCAACTGGACTAAGGAACAGCCAGGAAAATGGGGGTCCCTCTTCACCCTGCGAGCCCTCTCCGATACTTAGGCAAATCTGGGACCTCTGGATCCCGAAAAAACGCAAAGAGAAATTGGAGGAGGTGGTCCATCAGTGGACACCAAAAGGATAAAACCAAAAGGTGCGGCGCTTCATTGATGGCATAAAAAACACAGGGGAAGGGGGGGAGTCCTTAAGAGCGGCAGGAAAAAAAAATGGGTGGAAAAGGTGTAAGGGCAGTGGCAATTGTTAAAACCATGCAAGTAAGGAAAAGGATCGGCGGGGCGACTCTTGGGGGGTTGGAGGCTCTTATTGGGGGGGGAGACGTCAAGGTCCAAAAAAGGTGCAGACAAAAGAGCCTAAAATCTTGTGCTTGGGTAAAGAATGGAAAGGGTGTTGGCCGACCAAAACATTCACATCGGGGAGAGTTGCCAGAAAGGGATGTCAAAAAAGGAAAATCGGGAAACCAATCAGGGTAATCACTGCCAGTTACGTTCAACGTCCGGGGCCGGTAATTGGCTGGGGTCCTCACAATACATACAAAGGGCAAAGTCTGGGAAAACTAAAAGTCGCACAAACGGTTAAAAACGTCAAAAGACCTCCCGAGAGGTATGGCAAGGGAAAGCTGTTATAATGAAGAAAAATGAAACAACCCAAGAGGGATACCAGGGGGGACATAAGAAGCCATCATTTCCACTGTTGAGTGGGGGGGGCTCCCATCGGGAGGTCCCATATAAAGCTAGGGCCCGGGGGTCAAAGAGTTACGAAGAAGTGTGAAGTGGTGTCTACGGGGGGGAGCACGTGACTCATCGTGGGACAACTTTTGGCTGGGGAAAAACGGAGCTGGTGAAAAAAAAAAAAAAGACCAAGGAGGGGGTTGGTACCTTCACTCATAACCTTCTTGAACAACACAGGTAAGGAAAAGGGTTAACCAATAGGGGGACAACTAGTTCAATCAACGGGGGGATCATCAGGCTGGACCGTATTCGAAAAACCTCCCCTTCCCAAGGATTAATTCTGTTTAGGAAAACCACAAACCAAAAAAAACGTGGTTTTCGGTGCATGGCTGGCCAGGCATCAGGGGCAGGGTGGGAGAAACAACCCCACCACCCCGTCAGCGAGGAACCGTCGAAGAAAAGGGGTTGGGACTGTACCTTTCGCCAAAGTGGGGCCTTGAAACTTAATACGCCAGGATTGTTCGACTTGACTGTGAAGAAAAAACCAAACTCCGTACAAAATCGAGTCAAGCCCTCTTACCTTTGGAAAAGCATCAAACCAGGGGATTGGGGGGGCCCGAATTACTGGGCGGAATCCATCATGCAGACTTTTCGATATCCTGGGAAGCAGGGGGGACCGGAATTAAAAACGGGGTCAATTTTCAATGTTAAACCCCCAAGGAATGATCGGGGGGTGCCATCTCCACCAAATTACGAGGCCTTTTCGGACCTGGGGGTTAGGGTAACCTGAGTCAGGAACCGGGCCCATGCGAAAGTCCATCATATTTTTGTTTCCGCGGGTGGGGGGGGTGACACACGACAGGGCACCAAGGAGGGGAAGAAGAAAGGGTTGTGGGGTAAAAGGGGGGCAATTGGAGAAAAGGAAACGTTGGGACCCAAAAGTTTACCCATCGCACTGGGAACCTCCTTTTGGGGGACGTAGTCCTGGGGAGCTGGGAAAATTAAGAACGTAGAGGGGGACCAACCGGGGAAAAACGTCGTGGGATGGTGAAAAGAGGTGGGGGGGGGACACATCGTGGGGACATTGCGTCTCACTGGGCAGCAAAGGTGTGAACGAAGGAGGGGAAAATCGGGGAGCTGTGACAATCCTGGCCTTCGCACGAAAATAGGTGAAAGACGGGGGATGTCACTTGACACAGTCAAACAACAGCTTGGAAAAAACACTTCCAAAGTGGGGGAAGGGGGGGGCAGACGAGGGGTGCTTTCCGGATTGGTGGGCCCGGGGGAAAGTTGGGGCTCGATCGCAGGGGACAAATTTACAAAGGAAATACAGTGACTGTCCGGGTCCTTGGGTGTGGGGTTTTGGGGGGGGGGACCTTGGAACGTTTCCCGGGGTCTGGGTGAGAGGCTAGAAAAGAGTAAGATGTTCTCCACAGACACCGAAATCGTCATCGGGGCCAAGAAAAAAAAAAAAAACAAGGGCGGGACAGCTCTGGAGAAAGAGACCTTGAAAAGTAAAGACCAATTTCAAAAAAAAAAAGTGGTCCGGGAAAACAAAAACGGGAAAAGCTTGCGTTTTTACTTAGAGTGGATGGTTGGGGGTTACTGTAGGGTTTTAAAAAAGAAAGAGTCGAAGAAGGGGGACCAGAAAGAGGGGGGTCCTGCATGGTTTCACCAAAAGGGGGTGTTGGGGTTGTCTTTTTCCCGACAGAAAAAAAGGGTTTCGCGAGAGCGAAAAACCACAATGGGGAAAAAAAAAAAACAAACTTTCCAAATGAAGGGGGGTGTGATGGTTATGGTTTTTGGCCAATATAGAAAATCCTACTGGAATGTCCTAAAAAAGACGCAAAAGGGAAAAAAGTGTTGGCCAAGAACCGAACTTCCACTACGGGGGTGTTCAGCAACTAGAGGTACCGTTCAACTCGTTGTACGAGGGGGGGCGGATTGTCTTTGCGCGGGGGTTCAGGACGAAAAAAAAAGGGGTTACGGATTATGGGTCCCGGCCCTGCAGATGTCGGTGGAACCGGTACCTGACAGTAAAAAAGCATCACAAACAAAAAAAAGGGACCTTGTGAAAAATCGGGGAAGGTCAGGCCCGGGCACCACGCCTGTTTCGGCCCCGAAAAGGCCAAAAGGTACCCCGATCGGGGACCGATTTGAGTTCGGAAGGGTGACTCACAACGACAAAAGGACTGCGCAAAGGTTTTACCCCTGTGTCCGGGCATGGGCCTTGTGCTGGGGTTATGGGGGGGCAGGGGGCGGGGAGAATAACCATATGTCCGGCGGGGCCACGAGCGCAAATGGAAGAAGGGGATAATCCGCCGGTTAGGACACGGAAAAAAAAAAACTAGCCGATGACAAGGTGGCACGGCTTGGTTGGTCCAAAGTCAAGGGTGAAGAGAAGGAAAACCTCTTTCGGGTTTTTTTTGACCACAAGGGGGGGGGGGAAGAAAAAAAGGGAGCCTCTTCTGCAACCAATGGTGGTGGGGGCAACGCATCAAAAAAAAGGTCCCAAGGAAGAGGGGGGGGGACCGAAAACTTGGCTTGGGGTAATACGTCCCACCGGAAGCCTGTTTAGGGGAAGGTGGGGACGAAAGAAACCGAAAGTACCGGATCTTACTCCACGTCCAGGGGGAAATTAAACCGGGAGACAATTTGAGAACAAGAGCGGGGGGGTTGGCCTCAATTTACAGCGCGGTGAAAAGGACCAGGGTAAGTACGTGAACCATTTTTTTGAAATTGGTTAAGGTTACCATATCGTCGGTCGCGGGCCAAAATATGCAGAGGGTGGAATAATTTCCGAGTTGTGTCCTGTTCTCCGGGGAAGAAAGGGGTCCCTGCAGGCAAATTATCCCTGAAGTCCAGTGAGATTCAGGGGGAGACAAGGGTACTTGGCCTAAAACTACCATCCCTAAAAAGGGCACGCAAAGGGCTTTTGAGGGGAAAACAGAAAAAAAGGGGACCATAAACAAAAATCGTGACCAATCATCCTCGTGGCCTGATCAATCTACGATTCCAAAGGGAAGGGGAAACCAAAAAGTGTCAAAATTCCGGATTGGGTGGGGCCACTCAGGAGAGAAGAACTTGATTGGGGAGTAAGGCTGAAAAACGGGAAACCAGTTTTTCAAGCAACGTGTAGGAGAAGGGGGGGTTTGGGAAAAAAAAAAAAAACGGGGAATTTTTTTCGGCCGCAACGGGGCGGTTGCATCCAATCAGGGTAGGTTTTCTTTGGGGAACCGGCAAAGGGGGACAAAGAGCCCCCAATCACATTCAAAATAAACGGGTGGATTTCCTGGGCCCCAGGTTTTTACGAAGCCAAGAGCGACCAGACGGAAATTATTTCCGTACGTACGGGCGAAGTCTGGGGGTATTTTTTATTGAGGGCGAGCACAATCATACAGAGAAGTTCAAAAAGAAACACGCCATATTGGGAGCCGCGTCAATGCTGATGTCACGTGCACACGCTGAGGGTGTGGTCCGCCAAAACTCACACGACAGAAAGGGCCCGCTTCAATATCAAATGAGCAGCAAGGAACTACGAGGAACAATGAAAACTAGCTCCGCCCGTCCATGGGGAAGTGAGGATAACTCCCAGGAACTTCTCAAGAAGCATATCAAAAGGGAAAGTTATAAAAAAAGGGGAATGTGCTGGAGAAATATATTTTAAAAAAAAGGGGAGGAATGGAAACAAGAGAAGGTAATGTAGCAAAGAAACCAGGCCTTTGGACCGCGCGCACAAATCTAGTGCCCGGGGAAGTTTCGCCTCGGGCCACGATGTGGGTGTCATCGTTGTCGGGGGAAGGTGGAAGTGGGGGTCAACCTGTGATCACTAATGGGAAATCCATATCATGTTCGCGTGCCAGATGTTGGGGAAATGGGGGGAGAACAAATACCAGCGAAACCAAAAATCTCCCATTCTCCGCAGGTCGCCCAAGGTTGGGGGACACTCAACGAGAAGAATCCTTTTATTGTAACCTAGAGTTCAGCTTAGTCTTTGAAGAACTCGGGGGGATAAGGAGGGGGAAGAACATTGAGACTACCTATCAAAACTGGGAATCATCATGGACACCGGTCAGAGAAAAGATGAGGGAGATCCATGAGCTTGCCATCTGTGAAACGTTAGGTGTAGATAAAGGTTTCATCACCGTCCTCAGTTGACGTCGGGCACATTTAATCGGTCCAGAGACGTCCTCACTTCAAATGTGTGATGTGGGGGCGAAGGCGTACACCAGGCAGTTGGAAGGAGTTAAAGCCATCAGAAAAAAGCGGCTCCCGAAGCCGTCGACAAAGTACCGGAGGTCGTTGTTGCAGAAACTGCCGGTCAGGGGCGAGAATAGGATTGTAAATGGGTGTGGAACGGGCATCCCTCAGATATCAAGGAGAGTGTCAAGAGCTAAAAAATACCAGCCTGTGGGGTGAAAACGGAAAAAAAAGGAGGCACAATTACTTTTGGGGTCGGTATTTGCTCCTTGCACCAACAAGGTGTTGTTGGGTTTTGTTTGAAGTTGTCTCCGCTAAAAGAGGTGACGGTCAGCAACTTTGAGGAAGGGGGGGGTCAGGGAAACTCGCTTCAACATCAATTGGGCCCCGTTGCAAAGCCGGCCGACACGAAACTAAAAAAAGAAAAGTGACTCGGGACCGTATGATGGCGGGCCAGGGTGTTTGGACGGAAAGGGCCAGGAACTGGAAAAACGGACGCCACCCAACTCCCAACATGCACTCCATATCGCGTCTTCCATATTCGTGTGGAGCTGAAGGGGGAATGGGAAGGCTCCGTTCACCCAATCTACACTTGATCGGGGTGGAAAAAGGAAAAGGGGGGGAGGTTTGGGCAGACTGGGGCCCACTGTGGAATAACTACCTAGGTGGGAGGTGTTGATGAAAGAATTTCTACACCAGGGGAAAAAGTATTTGGCCCAAGGGCATGAAGGTTTCGAGGTCTCGGGCGTACGGGGATCGTTAAAAGGACGAATAGCGAAGGTTCCGAAAGGAGATGGTGAACAACGGGCCAACAAAGGTGAAGAGGGTAACGAAACTGTGTAGTTATTCGGGAGGAATCCTATGGTTAGCGCAAAAAAGCGAGCGGGAGCGCAGGCGACAAACAAGACCAGGAGCCGGGGAACGGAGGGCACGTCAACCATGCTGGGGGGCTCACAGGCCCTTGGAGCGTAGAGCCAGGGGCTGTCCCGTCACAGAAATCCGGCCTTTCCGACAGACCTCTTAACGTCTTCGGCCATTGGGCTACAGGAGATCGGTTGAAATTGTCCAAAGGTATGAATGGGGAAAAGCTGGCAGTGGCCAAAGGGGTGTTCCAGCGCGGGGATGAGAGGGTATCTGAAAACTCCCGGGTATGGGTAAACACTTTGGGGGGTGGGTCAGCCAATTGAATAGTCCCAAGCAGGGGTCAGCCCCGAACAACCCTTGGGTCTGTGTGCCAGAAAAACAAACCCCTTTTCCTCACCCACCAAACCACCCCAAAATCCATGCCAGGTCTTCGCCATAAATCCAGGGCAAATTGGTGAAAAAGAAAAAAGAAAGGACATCAGAGCGGGATG
>Ga0179593_1499141_pt1 | contig 19110 bp, 22 predicted proteins | sample CZODoug2_1_08_16_FD_185931 | JGI IMG/M metagenome (GOLD analysis project Ga0179593, IMG submission 185931) | Vadose zone soil fungal communities from Angelo Coast Range Reserve, California, USA - CZODoug2_1_08_16fungal (PacBio error correction) | ecosystem: Environmental > Terrestrial > Soil >...
AAAAAGTAGGCAAAAAAAAAAAGGCACCTAAAGCAATTGAAATTATTGGAGTATACTAACATCTGAACTCACCTGGAGAAATCTTGCAAGGTTGCAAATGGGGTGCAGGAATATGAAAGATATGACAGCATCAAAAAACCAACACTGAAAAAAATTTTCATCACCACATCGGGTAGTGCCGGATTCCGTGGGAAGAAGTGCACAGTAAAATCAGTGAAAGGAACAACAAAGGAGGGAAAAAGAAAAAACTTGTTGAGAGAAAATCAATTTAGGATCTTCCCATTTTTAGCTTGTCAAACAAGGGAGAACCCCAGCACTCGGACGACAACAAAAGAAAAAAGCATTGGGTCAAGTCATAAAGAAAAGCGAAAAGGGGGATGGGCGTGAAGTCTTAAACCACCCAAAAAAAGAGAAACAAAAAGACGTCTCTAGCAAAAGATCAAAGAGAAGGCAGAAGAGGAGAGGTTGGTTGAAAATCTTGGTCCCGAAATGCAGAAGCCCAATGAGCCGGGAGAAGGGGAAAATGCCCCGCTTTGCGTAGGATAGAAAGAAAACGGAGGAAATCAAATCAGGGGGGGTGGGGAAAGGACGTTCACCATCCCACTTTCTTCTCATAAGACGGTGGTCCATCATACGACGATCCAAGGCCCAAGGAAAAGAAGAGGGGGGGGGGGCGAAAAGAAAGTGTCATTGCCCGTGGGCTTCTGAAGTCGCAAGAAAAGCGAAAAAGGGAAGAAAACGTAAAGGCAGGGAAAAGACGTAATCAATATGTTTGGGTTTTTCGTAGCGAACACGAAGGAGGAAAGTAACGGAACGAGTTGTGAAGGAAAAGGGGACAAAACAACTTCCATACGGCCAAGGAGGCATAAAACGATAAAAATGCCCAATGGGGGAGTTGAGACGAACATCAAAGAAGCTGAACAAAAAAAAGGGGGAGAAGAAAAAAGGAAAGAAATACCTACCACTCAAGCAGCATTAAATCAAAATAGAAGGGCATTGTAAAAAATGGTGTGTGGTGGCCCAAGTAGAGCACAAAAAAGGGAACATCCAAAAGGAAAAAAATCCAAAAAAGTTTCCTAAGAAGGTCAATTAAATTGACAACGACGAAAAAAAAAAAAAGGAGGCACCCAAGACGGAACCTACGGGTATATCTGGGGGAAAAAGAAAAACACAGAGAGATAATGAGGTTAGGGTCGACAAACCCCCAAAACCCTAAAAAAAACCAGACTCAAGCGAGCCAAAAGCTGGACTGGAAGAGAGAGGTGCAGAGCGGTCATGTAACCAACATGCACAAAAAAAAAGCGGATATAAAAAAGGTCAAAAAAAAAAGCAAACCTGAACTTCAATTCAACTTTGAAACGCATGAAACCCGCATGAAAAAGGGGGACGGAAAAAACCTATTGACATAAAAAAGGAGGGCCAGGGAAAAGGGACACGCGCCACCTGCTAACTTCATGGTGGGAAGAGAAACGAGCCGAGGGGAGGTAATAAAAGGAAGACGAAGAAAGGCAGTGCTTACATGAGAGAAGAGGGGGAAATCATGAACGGCGATCAATGCCGCTCAGGCGAAATGAAAGGTTGAACTGTCAGTTAAGGAAGGGTGGGCTACGCTGGGCAGAGACAGAGAAAGCAAGACCAATCAGGGGAGACATAAGCCCAACGACGATGTCATTCTTGTGCCAAAAAACAGCAAGGCAAGGTGAAAAGAGGAGGTGGGGCACGAGAAGGTGAGCAGAGTCCATCAAAAATGGGGAAAAAGGAGAAACATTGAGGAAAAAAAGGGGGAAACTGAGACATTCGTCGCCGTCACCAAGGATTCGTGATAAAAAAGGCTGGAAATGAATGGGGGAGATGTGGGGACTCAGCCAAAAGGGGAAAAGAAGAAAGACCTAAATATCTGTACTGAATTAGGGGGTCCCGGGGGCCCTGGGGGGAACTCAAAAATAAGGAAGAAAGGACGTTAACGTGGGACACCAGGGGTGGAGCGGCAAAACAACGGCCATGGATTTGTCGCAGCCCGGGAACACGGAAGGGGGCAACGTACGCTCGAATTCCTAAGTATATGGAAAAAAAACTCATGGGCCCGGGTGTTGCACGGAGGACTCGTGACGGTTACCATGAAAAGCCAAAGGGGAAAATTTGGGTTTGGCCCCAAATGAGAAAGACACAAACGCAAAGAGAATTGAAGGGGTTTGGGGTCGCCGTCAGTAAAAAGAGGCAGGGTTTCCGCCCGTAAAAAGAAAACACAGACCAGGGCCGATAAGGACGGCCGGGTGGAAAACATCACGTCAGGAAGCCGTCAAAAAAGGAGACAGCCGGACAGTAGCGGCCAAAGAGATGGCCCGGGATAGTTGGGACATGAGGGGAAAGAGTTAAATCTCAACCAAAAGACATGGGGAAAAGATGGAAAGGCGAGTTCAACATGGGGACAAAAAAAAAATGAAAGGAGAATGGGTTCTCCAAATTCACCGTATAAGCCGGAATAAGACGAAGGGGGTACGATTGGGGAAGGAGATCCAACAGAAAACAAAAGTGGGCGCGGGACCAACTTATTGGCACAACCGAAAAGAGCGACCTAAAAAGCAACAATCGAAGGAGCTGACCAAAAACAAAACGTGAAAAAAAAGAGCTGCGCGGCATCCTGGGAGGACATGAAAGACCTCAAAGCAGGGACTCCAATCACTAAGGGAAGAAGGGTCGGGAAGAATTTGGGAAAAGGGGAAAGGTCCCAAATAAAGTTGGTCAAAAGAATACACGACGCACCGCAACGCCCCTTGAAAAACAGACAAATCCCTCAATGGCTTAAGGGCGTCCATTGGAAGTAAGAGGTTCAAGGAATCCTTTAAGGGAGGGTAATTTCGAATGGATAACAGAAAAGGCTCAGTCATCAACATTTCGCAAAGAGAGAATCTCTGGCCAACTCCTGAAAGAAACTATAATACCGTGAGAGAAGGTGAACACGAAAATCAACCTTCTGGGCGCTCACAATTGGGTGACGAAGAACGGGGGCGCAATTCAGGACAAACGAAGGATTTTTCGAAAAAAAAGAAAAAGTAAGCATGAACGGCGCCAAACCGGGCGGACATGTCATCAAACAGACTCGCCAGAAAAAAACTAGAGGGAAGAAACTAGCGCATGGGGACATACATCAACTTTTCAAAATGGGGAGGATGGTATCAAAGCCGAAAAAAGAAGCTAAACAAAGCCAAAAAAGACAAAGACTCCTAAATGAGGGTGCTGAAACAGAATGTAGGGGCAAGGGGGGGGAAAATAACCCTGGAGAAACTGTGAAGTCCGTAGTGACAGCTTCAAGTGGAGAAGAGGTAAGTGTCAGGGGGGACACGGAAAGAGGGAATACGATTTGCTATGAAAAAACTGGGGTCACGCATGTGTGGGTCCGGGTTGCACAGACAAAGGCAACAATTTTCGAGGTACGCCTTACTTAAAGATTCTTTAGAGGAAGTGAAAAACTCTTTTGAACACCTGATCGGGAGATCCCTCACAACAAAAAAAAAGATAAAAAGAGAAGATCGATTTAAGGGGAAAAGGGGGTGACTTTAAAAGGGGGAAAGAAACGACTCGAAGCGCACAACAAACCCCGGCGGTCAAACTCAAAATCAATAACGCAAAACTCAAAAAAAAACAAAGGCGGGAATGGTATTGTGTTTACACAAGAGGCCAGGTCAATTATGCACGTTAATTAAACACCTTGAGCGGGGGAACCTACGGACAGGTACAAAAAAGGGGGTGGACGAAAAGTAGAATGAACAAACATCCCATAGGCAGGAAAGAAAAAAAACAAAACATCAGACCTCTGGGGGAAAAAAAAAGCCCCCATCAAGGGTGCAGTCCAACAGAGAGCGCGGGGAGATGATCAAGGAAAGACAGAAGAAAGATGTCGGAAAAATCCATTTCAAGAGACTATAGAAGGTGGGAAAAAAGACGAGAAGGCGGGCCGATGGAAGTTTGTACGGGGAAAAAGCCTGGAAAAAAGGACGCCGGAAAAGATTCCTCTAATAAAAAATCAAGAGAAACGTCTGCATGGCGGGTGACTGTCAAGGTGGGGCGCAGCCCAGGCCGTGGATGGAAAAAGGGCAACGCTCACCATTACAGGAGAGGGGGTAGCGCAACTTGAAACCCCGTATCCCAGAAGGGCTGGTCTACATATTGGGGGGTACTGCCGACGCAGAGATGGGAGTTACCAGAGATCGGTTCCCGTGAAAAGTCCCTAAGGACTACCGCACTCTACATTTGTACGTTCTCAGAGAGGAAGAGAAAAGGCAGACCCATTGGATGTAACTGCGTCCTGGGTTAAAAGAAAAACTAAAGCCAAGAGAAAAGGGGGGAGCTGCCCCTAACCAATGTTTAAAAAAAAGGAAGAGTCAAAACGGGTAGAGAACCGCGGTACTGAGTGTCGATGAGGGTGCCGGGGCGTGTCAAGAAAGGGAGGCATATAGCCAGAAAAAAAATCGCGTTAGATCGGCTGGGCGGGGTGTGACGGCTTGGAGAGGGGAAGAAAGGCGTTACCTCGCGGAGAAAAAGTGGGGGGAGGAAATCGTGAAAAAATTGGTGTTAGTGGATGAAAAAAAAACAGCATAGGGTGCCACCCGGAAGGCGAGGTCAGCCGGATCACCGAAAAGAACAATAAGAGCGAAAATCAAAAAACAATTACTTGACGAATCCGCCCTATATCAAAAGTGATGTTGGCTAGGAGGAAAAAGAGTAAGGGGAAAAAACAAATTCCCCCCTAAAGCACTTCAGTGCATATGATGGGTCGAATAGAGAAGAAAGATAACAACTAAGGGGTTAGGGGGCAAACCACAACGTGCTAGGGGCATGGTACGATAAGAAAATTGGGTCATACAAAGGGGGGGGGAGAAAAAAGTCTAATGAATAAGGAACACGAAAAACCAACAGTTCACTGTGGGGGGGGGTCAGGGCAGTCCTGGGTAAAACATGGCAAAAACAAACCTGAAACAAAGACAATTGCAACGACAGACACGAAAGAAGGGTACCTGGAAAATCAAGGACCCCTTGAGGGGAAAAGAGAATAGAAAGGAACCCATCGTTATCGACTTACCAGGAGCCAAAGAAATCGACTTAAGCAGCCGGCGTTCTGCGGGTCAAAAAAAATGGTGTTTCACACGAAGGAAGGGGAAAAATCAACTGAATAGGGCATTAGAAAAAAAAAATGAGCAAAAAAACAGACACCATGAAAAGAACGAATCTGTGGCAGTAGGAGTTTAATGACCCGGAGACAGGGGGACGGGGCAAACCATCTACCTAACAAACGGCATATAACCACGAAGGAAAGGGTGAGTAACGAAAGTCATGCTTCTGAAGGGCAATGGAAAAATTACCCGGAATCTACATGGGAGAGAAGATTGGTGTGTGAAGAAGACAAAGCCAGACTGCCTGCAAGAGAAAAAAATCACGGCCAAAAACCATGCATTTTACGGGGAGCCCCGGAAAAACAAATCTGGCTTTGACTGGGTCCGTGGGGGGAATAACCAGATACCCGGAAGTTGGGGCTGTCTATAGGGGTTAACAAAAGTAAACGCAAGAAGAAAACACACGGTACAATAAAGATGAGGCCGAAAGAAGTCAGAATTTAAGAGGTGGGCCACTCTACGAGGGGGGGGTCGCGGACGATAGGGCTGTTTAAATTTAAAGAATTTTATGGAAAAAAAGTTCGCGAGCGGGGGGGGAGGGACTCCCCGAGTTTCGAAAGGGGCAATTGAAAGGGGAGAACGAAGGGTGGGTGGGGGGAAAGGGGGGGGCACAATACAAAAAAGGCTAGGAAATAACGGGGCGGTACCAGTAACAGGTCTGAGCTAGGGAAGATAATGAAAGGGATGAACAACAGGAAGCGGAAAAAGGTTGTGAAAGCCAAGAGGATAGAAAACACATGAATGGGGGCATGTGGTCATGACATCTATGAAACCAACGAAGAGCGCAATAAAGACAATTACAAGGGGGTGTGGGTGACGGCTTTGAGTGAAGAGAAGTTACATAAAAAGGGGGGGAATATTTTCGAATAATAATGGCAAAAGGAGGAATCCAAGTGGCAAAACACTACTTGTCTAATATAACCCAGGGGGGGGGGCGGTGGAATGCTGGGACGATAAGTCCAAGGGTGGAAAAACGAAATGAGGAGGAAAAGGGAACGGAAAGAAGAGAACGGATCCGGGTAACCCGAGGGGAGATACCAGAAAAAGGGGAAAACAAGGATTTTGGGGCATGTAGAAGGCAGGACATAAGAGAATCGGTACCAGTAAAACGAAAAAAATAAAAAGTTGCCATTATGAAAGGGGCCACTGCCTTTGGAGGGGGGACCCCAACTAAGGGATAATAAATAAAAGAATGGGATTGTGGTTTTGCAAACACACATGGGAAAAAAAACAACAACAAAGGGGGTCGTTGATGTGCGCGGGATGTCACGGCAAGGAGGGGGGCGGGGGCAAAACAGCGGGGGGGGTGGGGCCAAGGCCTGGGCGGGGGATGGGGGCAACAAGATTGGCAGGGGTGGTGGGAAAAATGGGGAATGGGGGGGGGGGGGTAAAAAAGGTGTCGCCGGCGGCAAACTAAAAGAAGGGAAAAGGGGGGGAAAAGAACACTACACAAAAAATAAAAAAATCAGGGAGAGGGAAACGGGAGTGGGAAAACAATACCAAACAACATCAATTGATTAACGTGAGGGGGAAATATCGTTAATCAAAAAAACAACGGCTAGTATCCTGGGGGAGAGCAGCAAAAGAGAAGCAAAGAAAGGAACCCAGTTTCGTACTGACCACCACAGGGCAACTTGTTTGTGTGAATCAAATGAAGACAATGTGGAAAAGACGGGGTCTTGCTTGCCACGTGATAACAAGCTGGACGAGGGGAAAAGTGGGAAGAAAAAAGGGACCTCAACGAAAAAACGACTCAACGCAGAAAATGAAAACCGGATTTGTAAATGGGTGAGCTAAGACAAAATAAAAGCCAAAGACGTCAAAGTAATGGGTTCCCGGGGTAAAGAAATCAGGTTATTAACAAATCAGAAAAAAAGACCAATGAAAAAAAATGAACTCTAATGGATAGGGAGCTAATTGGGGAAAAAGAGATAAAGGCGAGTTGGTATCAATAAAAAGAATCACATGATGGGAGGAACGGGGGCGGAAAATGCCAGGACATGAATGTGACCCTGGGGCCGAGGGGCTGGGGGGGGGAAAGAAGACAAAAACAACTCATCTACATTTAAGAAAAACAAAAAACGAGTTCGAAGCTTGAGTGTTGCCGGTCGGGGGGTCTGTTGGCCGAACGATTTAGGGAAAAAGGGGGGGCGCGCCCAAAGAAAGAAAAAAAAGACCGTGTGTGGATGCCAATGTGAAGGGGGGGGGGGATGAGGAGAAGAGCCTGGGGAAATAAAATTGCTTCACAAACGTAGGAAAAAAAGGGAAAAGGGTGGGTCACCTTTATGGAGAACGGAAAAGGGGGGTTACGTCGATGCAAAGACTTTATAAAAGTAAAACGTTAGAGGACTACTGCAAAAATAACCCCGAGCTCCGAAAGAATAACTCCAAAACAACAAAAAGAAATTAGGAGGAGGAAGAGAAAATATAATAAAGGTTCCGTATCCACATAAGGGAATGGAAGAAAGAAAAGACAAAGGAAGGTCAAAATTATTCTTTAGAAGGGAAAGGAAACAGGCGTTGAAACCACGCAGAAAAAAAAAAACTTTCACCTTTGCCTCAGGAGGGGGGAGGGAAAAGGAAGAAAAGAGACGTCGAAACGCATCCCACACCCTAAAGGGGGAATACCCAAAAAGGTTTTGATTGAGGTCTGCGAAATCATTCACGACAGCGGGTGCAAAAAGAAAGGAAGGGAAAACAGTCAAACTGGACGACAATTTACAAGGGGGGTCTCCGTACGATGAGCGGGAGGGTTGGAAAACCCCAGAAAGACGGGCCAGCAAGACAGGAAAGGTTTTCCTGGTACACCCCCGAAAGGGGGGTGACTGGCGTATCCGGCAGACGAAAGCTTGAGAAAAACAATGATATCCAAACGCAGGAAAGGTAAGAACAATGATGTTTTTGAGCAAGGAGAAGGGGGTAACAAGACGAGCAAAAACATAAAGAGGAGCCAATGTAAAGGAAAAACGCGGGGGCAGTAGGGATGGAAGGAAGAAAGGAACGGAAAACGTCCCCTAAATGGCGGGTTTTGAAAGAGAATAAGAAAAAAAGCAAGTCAACCAAACAAACGGGGAAAAAAGGTCATCGACGAACATTTAATCCGACGAATCAAAGAGAACAACAGAAAGAACGGTGGTGCGAACGAAGGGCGACTGAGGGTCCAGGGGGAAAGAACAAAATAGGGGTACAGATTCCGGAGAAAGGGAAGAACAAGACGGAGAGAAACCTCACAAGTGCACCCGAAACGATAAAGAAAAGGGGGGAAAAAAAAATGAGAGGGGTGTGGGATATGGCGGGGCTGGTAAGTGCGGGTCAAACCCGAAAAAACGGAGGGAAAAGAAGAGAACAGAGCGATGAACAAGGAAGTGTAGAAAGCACAACAAAAACCTGGAAACAAATAGCCGCACAACACAAGAAAACAAAAAGGGACGGCAGAAAAAGAAAATGACTGACCCAAGTAGTTATTGGCTCCAGAAGAGGGAGTCACAGGGGGGCCCGGAAAAAAGAGAACCAGAAACCAACGGCGAACAGCCATGCCAACGGGAAGGCAAAAAAAAGGGAATAGAAAAGAGCATATATGAAAATAAAATAATGATGGGATGCGCCACCGGAGGGCAAAAAAAGGGTGCATCCCAAACTCACAAAAAAAGAAGAAAAGCTTGGACCATGTTTGCCGAGACTCATAAAAAAGAAAGAAAAAAACTGCACAAAGAAAACCCGGGAACTTGCCGCAGGAAGGCTTCTACAAAGACCTTCAACCAACAAGGAGATCTGGAAACCCGTGACCAACCGGAAAAAAACGAGGATGGATTCCAGCAAAAAAAAAGAAACCCAGGAGAAAACAGTACTACCAAAAGCTTAGAGAAGGGAGTTGGGCATAAAGGAAAAGGGGGGAAACCCTAATTCCCAACGATATGGCGCAAATGGAGACACAACAGCAGAGACAAGTATTGAATAGTACCAATGGGGAAAAATACACGAATAGCTCTACTGAAAAGAGGGTCAAGAAGTAGAAGAGCTGGCACTAACCAAACGCTTACAATTGGTCATCCTAATAAGAGGAAGGAAGGAGGAACAACCGGGGCGATAACTAACAGGTGAACGCTCGCAAGAAGATCAGGGGGAGAAAGAGGGGGTGAAAACAAATTGAATCTCATCTCATGGAAACAGCCAGCTGCGCTCAGGTAGGGGGGAGATGTCCCCGTGGGGGAAGGATGTGATAATCAGGTGTGAGAAGAGGACGAAATTATAAGAGCGGGACAGCAATCCGACGCGCGGGATAAAAAGAAAACAAAACGGGAAAAAGGGAAATGAGGAGGGGGAGCAAACAGCGAATTTTTAACGGACAGTGGATTGCCGCACCAGAGCACGGGCCCAAAACGCAAGTAAAAGATCAACCATGAGGGAAACCTGAATCATCAGATTGTCGATCAAACCAATCAAATTATCAGCCGAGAAGTAGGGAAAAAAAGGGGGAGGCAGGGGAGGGGGAGTAGAGGTGGTTTAAAGCGCGGACATGAGCCTGCTAATATGACGAGGGAGGCTGGGGGATGGGGGGAGGATGGGTGGGACACGGAAGAGAAGGCGACAGGCAGGAGAAAAAAAAGGAACCCACAATAAGTGCCGGGATGGAAAAAAGGTGGGAGAAGACGTGAAAGAAGGCGAATGATCTTCTGCCCTGAACGAAGGGGGGCAGAATACAGAAGGCGCTCTCGGAACTGAGGGCAGGGGGAGGGGCAACCGGAAGCTAGATCGCGATTGGGACGGTGTGGTCCCAATAAAGGTGGGGAGTTGGGGACAAAGGGAAGCGAGGTGTGGAAGGAAAAAATACATCACGACATCCGAAAGAGGTTTGGTCACTGGACTCGAGGAACCGATAGAAAGGTGAGAAGAAAACCATAAACGAAACTCATTCGCAGCAAGGGCGGAATGAGGAAGGGAACGGGGGGAGAACGGAGGAGCCGTAATCTTAGTCTGACGGGCAATCGGAGGGTGCAGCGGCGGCGCTGCAGGGATTTTGAAACGTAACTTTAAAACAAACAGGTGAAAAAGGACTGAAAGAAAGACTTAGAAGCGGAGCTGAGAGGTTCGGAGAAATGGCACTGCTTTCAAGGGGAGAAGAGCGCAAAATCCTGGTGACGCGGGCGATGTACGCTCTGGACGACAAAACGACTGGCAAAACTTAGTTCCAACTAAGGTGACGAAAGGACAAACGGGGAATGGTGGAAAAGAGATGAGGGAAAGGGGGGGATAGACAAAGGGCAAGGGCACCTCCAACAATCGTCAAAAAGGCATATCGCGCCGGGGGTGAGCCTGGGAAAAAGTCCTGCGAAAAGCCATGTAAAACACCAACACACACAAGGGGAAAAAGGCAAAGAGAAACAACAGAGTTTGTTGTGGGGTAGGGAAAGGGAGCCTCTACCTAGTAATGGATGGACAGTAAGGACTAGTAGGAGTAACACAGGTGATTGCGTGCAAAAGACGCCATACGTTCTTCCCCCAGACAAAAAAAAAACCCTTCATGGGAGAGCACTGCATAGCTCCCCGCAATTTGCACGATTGAGAAAGTGTAGCGAAAAGGAAACTAGGGAAGTGATCTGAACCCCGTCCGTGCATCACGAGTCGGGGGAAGTAGGAAAAAAGTGGCTAAAAAGAAGAGCGCGACGAAATCTCTCTCGCTGCAATGCATAAGGGGACTAAGGGGGGACGGGAGAATGGCACCGGGACACCTCTTTTGGGAGAAGGACGGAGGCAAGGCTAAAAATACAAAGAAGGGAGGGGTCTCGCGACTGAAGGGAAGAGTCGAGAAGGGAACAGGAGACAATCTAAAAAGAGTGAAAGAACTCGACTCACCCAAAAATCAGAGGAAAAGAATCGCAACCTGCAACGCTCGGCAAAGAAAAAAAAGTGATTCCTACGTAAAAGGGTTGTCATACAAAGGCAAAAAAAAAGAGCCAGAGGGGTCTAAAGAAAATAACGGAGGGGGGAAGAGATTCGAGACAGGAACACAAAAAAAAAGAAATGAATGCTAAAGGTGCGCAGAAATGCATGGATGGAGGGGGAACATAGGGAGAAAAGGAAAAAGGAAAAGACATAACGGTCATCTGCACACACTCAACCGCCGAAACTGCAACTGCCGTAAAAGGGTGAGGAAATTATTCTGAGTGTTGAAACTGTTCAGCAAAGTTGTGACCATCGAAAAGTCTACGGATTCTCCCGTAGGGAGGGAAAGAGGACAATGGGTGGGAAAAGAGGAGAGGGGATCGAAAAGAATGGGAAGAAAGAAAGGGTAATATTGAGCACTCCGCAGAGGGGGGGGGAAAGGGGAAGTGTGGGGATGTCCGAGGTAGGGGAACAGGGGAAGAGGCGTGCTTCTTACCTATCTTGGAGGAAAGGTGAAAAACAGGGAACAAAGGGAGATCGAAGAGAACCCAACAAACGTGAGTGAGGAAAGATGAAGGAGAAGAAAGAGGGGTAAAGAGTTTGAAAACAAATTTCCTGAAGGATAGGGAAAAGACTAAGAACGCACGGCGGTCGGAACCGAAAACCAAGAAGGGGAAGCAAAAAACAACCCATGGACCCGGATGCACAGTCACGTATTTGGGTGGGTGAAAAAGCCCGCGGCGGTGCAATGAACGGAAGGATTTAAAAGGGGAACGCGGGAAAGTAGGTACTTGGCGCCAGGAGGCATGACCAGAAAAAAAAAGAGGCCAAAAATAAAAAAAAAACATACCGGCGTTCTCAAAAACGCATAGAGGGCTGCCCCGAAGAGGGAGGGGGGAGATGGGCAGAAAATCAAACAGAATTCGAAAAAAAAAAAAGCATAAGGTACGGGAAAGAAAAACTTACAAAAAAACAAAGGGGACAGTACGCAACGAGGAGGGCCGTGTGGGATTATGGTACCCCTTTGGAAGGGGTAAAAAAAGGAGCTATTATGGGGAAAGCTGCTCATCACTCTAAGAACGGAAACGCAGTGTAGAGGAAAGGTGAGGCTTCATCCAAGGAAAAAGGGAGTGCCCGCAAAAAACAGAGCCCGGACGCAGTGTCCGGGGCGGAATCTAAGCACCCAGACTTTGGTTGGTGGCGACAGATGGGAAGGAGGGAAAAGACGCCATCGGTTACATCCGGCCTGGAACCAACCGGACCGGCGAAAGAAGGAAAAAGGACGGGAGACTGGAGAACGCCCCCTGAGGGGGGGGGGAGAAAGGCGTCTGGTTGAAACTCAAGTCCGCACCAGACACGAAACCTTTGAGTAAGGAGAAAAATGGGGACAAACGGAGAAAAGGGTACCAATAAAAAATCACGCACGTGAATGTGACTCAGGTGGGCGGCATCACGTTGCAAAAAACTTTTAGAGAAGAAGACGCAAAAGGGAAAGGTAGTCTGCAATCTCCGGGGGGGGTTACGGGGGCTTCACGATTTCGGATCAACGGAGCAGGTTAAGTAAGGGGGACGAGAAAAGGTGGGGGCGTTTGATTCCGTCGCCTTCTCGATGCGCTAGCCACTAGAAAAAACAAGCCAGAAGAGAAAGCAAAAGCCGAATCAAAGATGTTCGACGTTCCCCATGAGGGGGGAGGGACTATGAAAAACTCGTTAAGACGACGAATTGGAAATGAGAGAACCTAAAAAAAGGGATTATCAAATCCGAGACGAAAAAAACCCAGAAGGGGGGAGAAATGCAAACGAAAACCTGGGGGGAATCAGTGACAACCTTGCTTCAGAACGGGAGGAAAAATGAGAAAAGGGGGAAGAGGGACAGACCAAAACTTGCAAGGGGGGGCGGGCACTGGTTGGCAGTATCCATTGTACAAAAGGTACAAGCCTGAAAAACCGAACGGAACAAGGAGATGGGGGAAGAAAGGCAACATTGGACCTGCCTTTCCAATACTAAATCTGAAGAGCTACGGGAGAACCCAATGGAACGCCTCCAGAATCCAAAAATCAGAAATTCGCGTTGTGACAAAAGTGTACGTCAACCATGGGGGAAACACGAAATTAGACAAAACTGAAAGAAGGTATTTACCCAAAAACAGGCAACAACGAAAATCATCCATCTCGGAGTCTTTTGGAAGGGCTGGGGGGGGAAATGGGTTAAAACATTCAACCGCATTCAAAAAACTGGAAGCCCGCGGTTGAAAAAAGCAGCTCAAGGCGGCCAGACTATTCTAATTTTTCCCTGCTCACCTGGTCCGCCAAGGGTTGGAAAAAGGGCCGGCAGCGGCAGACGGATGACCGGGAGAGCAAAACCAGATCTACCACGCAGTTGGGGACTTTTGTGAGGGGGAAAAAAACCAACCCGAGAAGACCCACCCTTCAGGGAGGGGGGGAAGGGGGAGAACCGAACGGTGGCTTTGGCTTGTCCAAAAGAACAAAACCGAAGTAAGAAAAAAGGAACCCGGCCTCGAGAGGAAGGGCCAGGGGGGGGAAGCAAAAGAGGCTAAAAGGAAAGGGTTAGAGGACTGTGTTCGCAGGCGGTTAAAGGTGTATTGAAGACCAGAGCGCAGAGGAGGAGGTGCTGCACCCTACAGTTCTCTTCAAGGAAATAGGCGGCCGCGTTTGGTAGGAAAAAATATATCAAAACGGAAACCGCTGGCAAAAAACAGCCGCGAAGACAGGGAGTCGTATCATGCAGACCGCTTTTGTGAGAAAGACAAACCCGACACATAAGGATCCTCTTTGGGGGGGGAAGGGGGGGGACCGAAAAAAGGAAAGCCCAAGCCAAGAGCAGAGAAAAAAAACAATGACAATTTGGAAGAGTGTGGGGGCAAGGGGCGACTCGGGTGCGGGTGGGCGAAGAAAAAGGAAAGAAACAGCATCTGCGACCGTGGAACTAAATTGGGTCCCGATCGACAAGGTGGAAAGAACCGCCTTTGGATAGAAGTCCCTGTTGGCAGGGGCGGGAGGGAAGGGGACACGGAAGGAGGGAAAAAGTCCGGTCGCAAATGTGAAAGGAAAAGAAAAGGTGTTGCCGGGGGGGCAGGCTTTTGAATTCAAGGGGCCAAAAAAAAAAAAAGTCAAAGGACCCAGGTACTATTGAAAAAGCAACTGCCATGCACTTTGGTTGAGTGTGGGCGTGGCTTTATCTCTTCAAAGGGGGGTGTTGAAAAAAGCCCACACGTCGGGGATCAAGGAAGTGATTTCGCAATCAACCCATCAACAGTTACATCCTTGGGGGCCGTAGGACGATGACGGGACTTCCGAGTAACCCGTTTGTGAACTGCTCCACCTCGGGGGACGAAGACGTGGCGCCGCGGGGTCGAGACCTGTCATAACAAGAAGACAAAAACGGAGGAAGTCGTCGGGGGACAAGGAAGGGTCTCAAAAGGCAGAGGGAAGAAGGTGCGAGAACATCCAATCGAAATGTGCATTGAAAACAGGTCAGGGAGACCAACGGCGTGGGGGGACTTCGGGGGCATTTTCTGATTTTCGTCCAGGTAGGAGAAAACTGGAAAAGTGTGAGGAAAATCAAAAACCAGCAGGGTAGTGATTTACAACCTCTTGGTGGGAGGGAGTAGCATAACTCCCAACTTATCTGGTCCCGTTTGGGCGAAGGCAAGTTTGGAGCAGCGAAATCAAAAAGTGCGCACGAAAGGTTGTATTAGCTGAAGACAGAGGGGGGAGATGTCAGATACGTCACATCACCCTTTGCGGGGTTATGTGGACAGGACAAAATTAGGGGTCCTTTTGAGGGGGGGGGGGCAAGAGGGAAGTGTTTTCCGAAACCATCTCCTCAAAGAAAAGGGACGAACTAAATTAAATATGTTTTCGGAAGAATGGTATTGGGAAAAATCAGTAGGGTGGGGGCAGACGAATTAGTTAAAAAGTTTATTCTACGCCGATCAGGCACAACCATATTATTGGCTTTTGGGAAGGTGGAGTGAGAAAAGGGTCTCGGGGAAGAAGCGGAGGGGGGGGAAAAAAAAAAAAGTTGGGGCTAGACGGGTTTGGGAGAAGGACCATGTTCCGGCAGAAACCATCCCCAGAATTCACAAAAAGGGTGGACGTTGATTTGCAGGGCAATAAAAGTGGGACTGGATCTTCAACCATACTCGACTCACGAGGGGGATGTGAACAATATCTATGGGGGGCCAGGAGATCCATAAGACTAGCATCACCTGACAAAGGGTATTGGGATCAGAAAGGAAAAAAACGAGGAGACCAACGCACAGGAAACCCGGTGGCGCCTAAACTTGAGCCCGAAATCAGGACGCAGCCCACACTAAATTTTAATTCCAACAAGAAAAAGTGGGAGACAAGTGTAGGGGGCGGGAAAGGAGTCATATAGGGGGGGGTAGAAAAACGACATATGGAAACCTCAGCTGGACGACAACATTGGTTCAGGGGGTACGGAACCAAATGGTCATTGAGCTGTCGGTAGGAACCACAAAACGGCTCAATCACAGTCAAGGTGGGGACAGGAAATGACCAACCCTCACGTGCAATGGTAAATCTTAAATCGCCAAAAACAGAGTTCTTAGCAATGAGCCATCTCCGCCATAAAAGAAATGGTTTGAGCATTTGAGAAATAACGCCCTAGAACGAAGAAACAAAAATATGGTACAGGACTTGGCGAGAAAGGGCAGCACGAGCGGGGCGTTAGAAGGAGGGTGGTGGAAGGAACATTTCTCCACTGGACCCGTCAGCGAAGGGAGAAAAAAAAAAAAAAAAAAAAAAAAAAAAAAAAAAAAAAAAAGAAAAAAAGAAAAAAAAAAAAAAAAAAAAAAAAGAAGGGGGGAACAATGGGTGCAGAAAAATAAAGACAGAAAGAAATTAAACCACTAACAAAAGAAAATTTTGTGGGGGGAACGGAACAAAACGGGCATTTTCACGCTAAAATGGCGAAACAAGGGTCTTCCAATGCCCCCCAAAAACACAACCCCCCCACCCCAACCCGGGCCCCAACCCCCATGAGACCGTCAAACCATGGAAAACCGAAAGATACATATTGTTTTTGTACAAATTGGGGGACGAAGCTTAGCGAACCCGCGAACCGAGTCATGCAGGGTACGAAGAAAGAGAACAAAAAAAAATAGGCCGCCCAAGAAAAAGGAAACGGCATGGGAAATGCCGTAAGAATTGAAAAAAGTGCGACCATTAAAGAGGAAAAAAGACACTAACTTGGCCTGGAAAAGAAGGAAGGGGGAAAAACAGAAAACAGCACAACCAAAGCAGGCCGCAAAAGTAGAAAGGGCAAAATGGGAATTTTTTTTTGGAAAAAAAGGAAAAGAAGGCCGCCCAAGGCAAAAAAATCTAAAATTGACAAAAGGGGGCAACACCAAAAAGCAACAAAGGGGGAAAACCGTGAACGCCGCCGGTAAAATGATTGGAGGGGGGGAGCTAAGGCCAACGGTCGGGATCGGGGAGCGGGTGCAACCAGGAGAAATCGAATATCGGGCCACGACCCCAAAAAACCATCTGACGACAAGAAAAGACGCGCAAAAAGATTGAAAATTGGCCGCGATGGTGCGCTGGGCGAAGGTGCATCGGGGGGGCAAAACAACAATGCAAAAACGGGAGAAGGGGGAGATGGCGACAAAACGCGGCCTTCCTGGGAACGTCAAGGGGGATCGAAGACGATTGGAAAAAAGACAAGGGCAAGGGGAAACTGCCGCGATAGCGGATGGCAGAAACGAAGGCCAATGTGCAAAGGAAAAGACCTGACCACTGTCTTGGCCGGAAAAAAGAGGGAGACGGGAAAGGCGTTAGGTAACAGGAACAAAAAAAAAGGGGCCACAGGTATGCAAGAAACTGGAGGATGAAAAGGGGTCAACACCATAAAGGGAAAAAGGGGGGACAGGTGAAACTGGCTGCTTTCAAACAACCGTGGGTGAGGTGGGACTTGTTAATGAGGGGGTTGCTACGGCGTGAACCTCAAAAGGAAAGTCAAAAACGGTGGAGAAAAAGAGCAACAAAAGACCGATGTTTCGGAGGGTCACGTCACTGCAAAATGGGGGAACGAGGATGGTGGCTATAATTTCGCCGCTGCACCCGTAAAACGAACACCAGAAAAAAGGGGGCGAAAGGATGAACAGGGAAAAAGACAGGTACGCCATGAGCCGGTAAACTTAGGGGGAAACAAACAGAGGCGGAAAAATGCATTTGTTTTGGTTTGGGAAAGCAAAAATGACGGGGGAAGAAAAAGCACATAAAGAAGAAAAAAAGCATTTCAAGGCGGTTGGGACAATGTTGGGGGGAAAATCACCACCCAAAACAAACCCCACCTAGGGGCCGGAGGAAGAACTGTCGGGGTGTGGAACGGGGTGGGAACCGGCAACAGGCAAAACCAAAAGGCGCAATGATTTGGATATGCGAAAGTCCCAGGGGGGGGGTACCAGGGACGCCAAGCCATTCACTAGTAGATGGGACAAAAAAAGCATTTTGCCCGGGTTACCGATGGGGGGCAAGTGCGGCAATTGGGGGCGGTCCACGGGGTTGCCATGAATGGCTTGGGGGGAAAAAGAAGGGGGGGGGGGTGGGGGTGTGACCATTATACACGAAAACCCACAATGAAAAAAAGGGGTGGGGGGGGGGGGTCCAACGGGAAGGGGAGGGGGGGGGGTAACCTAGAGGGGACCAAGCCAACGGTATAGGAAAACCCAGGAACGAATTTGGGGGATAAAGGGTTGCATGAAACGAAGGGGGGGGGGGGGAAAAATCGTAACGCAGAAATCATGACAAAGGGAAGAAGACGTAGACCAGTTTGTGCCGTTTATCAAAAGGAATTGGGGGCACAGACGGGGTGAAAAAGAAAAGGGAAGGGAAGGAGATCGGAGGGGAAGGTGCCGCGTTCCTTGTTCAGAGACAGGGAAGGGGGAACAATTCTGCATAGAAACAAACCTGCCGGCTACTCGAAGGTGTGCCGAGGTCGGAATAAAGAAAAAACAGGAAAAAAAAAAAGGCCCCAGACGAACAAAAAATGACCAATCGCTATCACAGTCCCGCGCGAAACATCAAAAAAAAAAGCAAGAAAAACCGGAGGGCAGAGAAGAAAAAACAGAACTCGACGCCCATCCCTGAAAAAAAACGGGAAAGGGGACTCAAGGCTCACATTCCTGCGGGAAACCTTTATGGGTAACAGGGCAAAAACTCCAGGTGTCAAAAACAGGGGGGGGGAGACAGGGGACGACAATCGCATCTGGAAAATGACACAGAGCAACCAGGGTGCACAACAATGAAAAAAACTGTGAGAAGGAAAAGGGAAAAAAAAGAAATTGCCGGGCGCGGGGCCGGAAAAAACCTGTCAGAAAGATGGTCAAAAGGCGTATGAAGTAACCTAAAGAGCCGATAGGCGTCAATGTCTTTCGTAAAAAGAAAAATGACGAGGGGGGAAGAAGAAAAAGAGAACTTTCACCCCAGGAGGAATTCATGAAACAAGGTGCAAATTGAGGACCTCCACTTGATACGACACAGTCTAAAGTGTTTCTAGAAAAAGGGGGGTCCCGAGTAAAGACTCAAAAAAGCCCGCCAGATCGGGAACGTACAAAGTGTCCCACAAAAGAAACGCACCCTCTCGGCCGGCACCCGTCCGGGAAAACGATGAAAAGAAATAGGAGGTTAGAAAGAAAGCAAGGGGGTCTGGGTTGTCCTTCTGGGGGAGTGAAAAGCGAACTACAACGCGCTTCGTAAAAGCCAAAGATCCTGCGGAAAAAGAAAAAGCAAAAGGTTTCAGGGGAACGGTAATGGAAAGGGGGGGCATGGGCTGCCAATGGACGTCCGAGGTACGGAGGACATTAAATCGTGGAAGGGAAGTATTTGAACCGCAAAGGGGGAAAACACGAAAATTTGGGGGGCAAAACACTCACCGGCATCTGGGGGTGAAGCCATTGGGGGGTACCTTGTTGAAAGACAGCCTTCGCGCCAACTTGCGTCAACAAAAGGAGAACGAAGAGGGTGGTGTTTTAAAAGGGAAAGGGGCCACTCTTTAAAAAAGACAAAGAGG
>Ga0179593_1413452_pt1 | contig 19109 bp, 22 predicted proteins | sample CZODoug2_1_08_16_FD_185931 | JGI IMG/M metagenome (GOLD analysis project Ga0179593, IMG submission 185931) | Vadose zone soil fungal communities from Angelo Coast Range Reserve, California, USA - CZODoug2_1_08_16fungal (PacBio error correction) | ecosystem: Environmental > Terrestrial > Soil >...
CAGTGGAGGGTCGACCGAAAAGTCCAGTTCTCGCGTGGGAGAGGTGAGGGTGACCCGTATGCCCAAGGGGAAGAGGCCGGGGGGTGCAGCGCCGAAACGAATAAAGCGAGGGAGGGATAACTAAGTGACTTTCTTATACTTCAGGTGAAAAGGCGGGGCCAGCTTATAGGTACTTACGGGAGAAGGAGGGTGCTGGTAAGCCTGGCTCAGGGGAGGGGGGGGGGGAAACGGTTGACCATGACGAGAACTTTGGGGGACGCTAATTCCATTTCTCTCTTGAGAAGGATGGAGGAGGGAATCCTCGCGTTTGAAGGCAACGGAGCTCCAGTGGGGAAGAGGCGCCGCCGTCAGCAGTGCCTTCCTAGAAGAACAATGGGCGCACCGGTGGCGTGGCAAAAGACGTGGCTGAACGTGTCCCGGGGAAAAACAGGTAGCGGTTGGGTCAAAGGGATAGCCAAGGGGAAAAGGAAATCTTGAAGAAATAATCTAGAGAGGGGTAGGTCTTCTGCACAGACCAGTAAACGGAAGGCACTTTAGGGGGGGCGAGAAAGAGGTCAAAAAACTTGGGGGGGAAGGAGACAGTGTAGAAACGCTTACGGGATTGCTGCATGTTCTCGGTAACAGATCAAGATGACTTGGACGGGGGTAGAGCTCGACGCATAATGGAAGGGGGAAGGGAAAAGAGACCGTGCAGCGCCATCTACGCGGAGGGAATGTCCTTGACGCGAGCTGTAAGGAACGTTATATTTCACAGCTAGAGGGAGGTTAAATTTAGAGGAAATCCGACAGCGAGTCAAGGTGGGAGAATCCATGGTAAAATGATTTCGATGATCCTCTGTGGTCAGGGGGACCAGGAGGAGGGAAATGAAAACAAAAAAAAAAAAAGGAGCGCTTCCTGTAAACGGGGAGAGTTGTTAATGACATCGTCGGGACTAGAACTTGGGGTTGTTGCGGCGGGAAAATTGGGGAACAATCCTTGATGGAAGGAAGGAGATACTTATCATCAGCTGTCGACTCGAAGGGGTTATGAGGTCAAGACCATGACCAATAAACAGAATATGTGCCGATAAAGCCAAAGAGGAGAATCAAGTCGTCTTGACAGAGTACAGATAAAGATGAGGGATCAAGGTTCCTTCCGGACGAGAGAGGGAGCGGTTCTCGAACTCGGGAAAGCTCGGTGCACAGCACGTTCAACCGAACATCTCTGACAAACTTCAGAGGGTTATCAGAAAAAGGGAACTGTACGCTTCCAAGTGACGCGTCCGGGGGTCTAATCCTCTTGGACGGGGACGGAGTAATTGGCTCTTAGGTAAGTCTTTTAATCAGGGGGGCAGCCCAGCAGAATTTGCTGTGAATAGAAAGACAGGTGTTACCGGGAGTGCTCCCGGCGAGACGCTGCACCATAACTCTCGATTAATTTTGGGTCACTTGAGAAAGACCTACTTGACGCCTATCTTTAACGAGGGGGTGGGATAAGCAACAGGGTCAAAAGAGAGGGTGGCCGACCATCGCATGGCAAGTGTTTTCGGAGGAAGGGTTATCTCTTAGGGACGCGGGGGGGAATTTGTGAATCAGTGGCATCAAAGTAGACTCCCGAATTACGGACACAGGGGGGAAAGGTGGGTGATCAAACGGACGTACGAGTTAGAGGTCTTGTCAGCGTGCAACTGTAAAGGGGTTCAAAGAACGAAACCGGAAAAGGTTGTTACCACTGTAAGGATTCGTGAAGGTGATGGTGGCAGAAGTATGGGGGCTCAGGCTACGATCTTTCAAGTGCGGGGTATGATTCCGTTGCAACCGTCGAATCTAGCGATGCCAAGGGCACGCTGCACAGTGAAACTCGGAATGTCAAAGGGCCGACTACTTTTGGAGAGGGCGGCTGGAAACGACATGCGCTGGGAGTTCTGAGGCACAGGGAGGGCATATCCAGTTCTCAGGGCTGTGAGAGGGGGTTGCAAACTCACAAAGAGGTTTGGCGAGGCAAGCCCAATGGTTAGGGCGCGTAAAATGCGGCTCGGGAGGAGGAATCGCGGGGGAACTCTCCTAATCTCCCGGCTCCGTGCCCGGGATCTCTAGACACAGTTGGGGATGATGAAGGAGATGGACTTGTAGGGATTCCCTCGAGGTGAAGAGGCGCGAAAGGGCTCGCTCCTTGCAAATTCGGGGCGACGATCTAGAAAGTTGTGGGAAGGAGAATGCTCAAAGAGAATAGAAGGGGAGTTAATTTGTCAGTAGTACACCGTACTCTCTGGGGGACGAGCCTAGGTCTGGCGGAGAGACCTTTTCAAACTACGGGCAAGAGGAAAAAAACCTCACCAGAAGTGAGAATGGAGGGAAATCCACTCGGTCGCGGGCCAAAAAGTGGGGAAAAGGGGGAAACGCCGCCAGTCTCAGCCCAGATTGACAGGTAGCGAAAAGCGTACTGCCTGACCCGGAAGAAGTTGCGTTAGGGAGGAACGACCCGGGCGCATATTGAGGAAGGAGGAAGGGGTCCGAATTCGGGAGGAAGCCGAGCGAAGTTCGTATGGACGCGTTTCGCAGACTGCGAAAGACGGTTTTTTCGGAGAAAGAGACGTTAAAGGGCTCGCTCTAGATGGCACTATAATCGGACGATTTCAGGGAAACCTCGCTTTCGTTCGGAACCGAAGAAAAGGGGCACATCCTTGAAGACGAAAAGAAAAAAAACACGGAGATTAGATATCCATGTCTGAATTCGTAAAATAACCCTAACTCGAGGTAGAAGCGAACAGGATCAGAAGCTGCCAATCAAAAAAGAATTGGAGGAAGTCACGAAATACACTGCCTCAACAGAACCGATAATTCTCCGTGTCGCACGGTTGGGGGGAAGAGAGAGGTAAGACTAAGGATCAGGGAAAGGAGCGTATGCCGCGGTGAACGGACTAAATATTAGAACTTCGTAGTTGATCGGCGGCTCTTAATAAAGCTCGTCATCAACGGACGCGGGGAACAGTGAGATGGTACAAAAACGTGTATAATCCGGAATTGGAGGAAGTGTAAAGTACCCGGGCCAACCGAAATGGGGCCTGCTACAAGTTACTATCATGCAAGGGGCGGGCAGTGCGAGGTACGAAAGCGAAGCCGAGCTAAGTACCTACTTTACAAAAAAGACGCAAGTCTTTGGGAAGCCTTATGGCCAGGAGCGGGACTCTTTCGGGAATAGCCGTAAAAGTCGAAGAAATGACCAATACCTGATCGAAGAATCGACACCCTCAGAATTGCCGCTGAGCCCAGTATTCAAATATCATCAGGGGGCGGCGGCGAAGGAAGATCAACTTGAAAGGATTCGGAGTTACCAAACCGGCGATTACACGGTCAAGGGAAATGTAGTAGGGGGGGCCCTCATTATTGACCGGTCAAAAAAAACTCGCGGTGCGGCTGCGACACTTACGCAAGAGACCATCATCATTTCACCCTCCTCACAAAAAAGAATCGAGTCCTGTTAACAGATAACAAGATATGCAGTAGTTCCAGGATCATCTTAAGACGTGGACAAAAAGCAGGGCAGTGACAGGAATCAACTGTGGGAACAAGGCGTCAGCTAAGAAACTGCAAATCGAACGCTGGAGGCCACAGGAATAAGAAAAACTTCACCTTAAACAAAGAACACAGGCTGTGGCTGTACTGCCTTACTCTTAAAGAATCGAAGGTTTGACAGAACCTAACGAGTCCAGGAAACGTAAGGTCCGCGACAATTTCAGTCACCTTCTACGCAGAGATGAAAAATTCCGAATTCGCCAAGTATAAGACAGGGGATGTCGAATGAACAGTAGATCGGAAAAAAAGCCTAAATAAACTCTTGAAAGGAATTGGGATTCAATCACGAGGTGGGGAAATCAAAATACTCAAAGAAGCGCGAGGCTTAAGACTGCGCGCATGGTCAAGAATCAGTGGAAACAACATTCAGCTTCAGGCACCGGGAAATTGGAAGGGAGTCAGAGAGAGCGCCCATATTAAAGGAAAGAAACAATTATCCTGATATGATACAGACCAAAGCCGAATAAAACGAATCGCAACCAAAATCGGAACTAGATTCTACGGTTCTCGAGAGATGTCGAACAACGCATTTGCTCGTGCTGGCGGAGAGGACTGAATATCGGCAAAAGTCCGGCCTCCGAGGAACCCAAGCGTCCGCGGACAGCTAATAGAGACGGCAGAGAGCTTAGGCAGCACAAGGTGAAAGGCTTTGGTCGGCGAAGGAAAGGAAGACATCAAATCGGATGGCGGAGGAGAAAGACAATAGACGTAAGGAAGAGGAGCGCAGCCGACCGGGAAGCACGACGCGAAGGGAAAAAAAACCTGCTCGGAACGAATGATGAACAAGCACACCAGGCCTGTACGGCAGGTAACATCTGAAGGAAGGCGAGGGAAAAGAAAAGCGGTAGCTCGAAATGGAAGGGGGATCGGAAGGGGGAAAAATGAAGGTAGACATTCGAAGGGACGAGCGCCAGGCAATCAAAAATGACCTGCTGACGCTGATGAAAAGGGGGCTATCATAAAAAGATCAGATACCTGAAAGAACTGACATGGCGAGGCAGGGAGCGAACTTACGAGAAGGGCTCTCACTAAAATAGTGATCGTGAAAGAGAACGCGCGACTCCGAGCATGATCAGGAGAACAGTAGAGAACCCATGGGAGGATCACCCGTAGATGGACCAAACAAAATCGGATGCACCATAGTGATCCGAAATAAGACTAAGGAAAGCGTCAAAAGATTTCGCGGAAGGGAAGGGGATCGCATCGAGACAAAAACGAACCGTTCTTCAGGACACCGGCCCAACAAAAAGGGTGGCAGGCTCGAATGGCTACGAAGGGAATGGAACTTGAGTGAAGAGCGGATATGGCGAGACATCCAAAGACGTCTCAAAATGTCTGGGACGAAGGTACACTCTAAAACAAGGGTCAAAAGAAGAAGATGAGAAAGAAAGGAGGAGTAGTACAGCGTCAGGATAGGCAGGGTTTCGTTGGTTTGGGGTGGGAATTCCACCAAGCTTAAGCCATGGCCACTGCGGCAGCGAGAAAGTAGATGGTAAAAGGAGCGTTAAAAAGAAGTTAGAGTGTACAGAAGGAGACAAAGTCTTTCCGTATCTTGGACTAAGTAACGGCGCTCTTGGGGGACCATAAAGGACCAAAAGGCCCCCTATTAAGAAAAATATCGGCCGAACAAGCCCTCTTCAAAAAAAAAGGATTAGTTGGTTCGGCAGAAAAAGAAAAGTTCTCTAGGGGTGTCTACAGTACTTGTACGAGCCCAAAGATTAACCACCTGAAGAAAAAGTAGGCGCAACGGGAAGAAAGGATTATAAAGGACATTCTTTACGGAAAAGCACGCAGTGCTAAAAGGGGAGGGAGGTTTGGTCGGCCGTATTGGGGAAGCCTTTTAAGAAAAAGTTCCAGCAACGAATGAAGCTGGAGGTCTGGGAGGGTTGGAAGCGGTGAAATCAGAAGAAAGTTGAGAGGGAAGGCTATCTCTCCATTGGTCCGACCCCGAGCACAGGGGGCATATTCCTCTTTCCTAAAACCATCTGCCTATGGGAAAGCGTGCACAAGCGGGCCTGGGGGTGGATGGGAATAAGAACGAAGGTATGGAAGTCTCGAGAGAATGACGGGACATAGGGGAAAAGTGACTTAAACTCAAGAAAAAGCGGAGCTTGGAAAAAAACCGCGCAGACGATGAGAGGGAAAAGGGGATCGGGGGTGTCTGGGAACAAAGGTAGAAAATTACGGTTGGCATAACGAGCGCAAGGGGAGTCAGCGCATGTGGATGAGAATACACTGTTAATCAGCCGTGCCCTGTACGCAAGGAAACAGATCGTCTAGGGAGAGAATCAAAAGAAAAGGCCCATTCATGAGAGAGGTCTGTCGGGGGACCCTAAGGCGGAGAGGAAGAGTGTACAAAAATGTCGAAGAAAGTGCTGGTGCGTGGAAAAAAGGAAAGGGGGTCGAAAAATACCTAAGGCGAGGAGAAGAAAATCTGTTGAAAGAGGTCATAAAGGAAGGGCGGTAGCCAAAAAACATGGCGCTGGAAGGGGTAAGATCGGCTTACTCGAAGGTGGTGGTCGGCTGCAGAAGGTTTCAAAAGGGAACTGGGGCGGAGGGGATAAATTGGAGAAAGATCGTCTTATCGAGAGGCCTACAGCATGGCCCAAGGAATGAGGGAAGAAATCGCAGAGGACCAAGCAAGTCGTACGAGGTAAACAGGCGATCTTCCAGGTCGACCTGTACGTACAGAGCGGAATGGACAGTGAGGTCAGGGGGCGGAGAAACTGGGGGGCCGCTCTGTGGACAAAGGAAGAAGGCCAAAAAGCAAAACTGCAGGTGGGGGTACATATGACTGGAACCTGAAGAAAATTAGGAGAGTAAAAAGAGGTCAAGAACAACGAGCTGTCCGGGAAGATCCGGGATCTTGGGGTCTGTATGGAAGAAGGGTTTGGCTTATATGGGGAGGCTCAAATGTTTACCAACAGACAGGGAAAGGATAAAAGTCCAGTGGTGAACAGGGGAATTTCGAAAAAATTACCCCGCCTGCACAGAAAAGAATACAACCCGGAAGCGGATCTGGATTTTGTGCGGGAAAAAAAAGAGTGCGGTTGGGCCGACCATCTCTTTCAAAATGGTTGGGATAGAAGGGGCGTCGTAGGGAGGGGGGGGAAGGGAAAGGGGTTTAATCCCAGAACCAGAAAAGGCTGCCTTTGTGGGCATAGGACGGGGGAGAGAGTGGCCGAGGAAGGGGGTTTTCATTGGGGGGGGGGGGGAGGGGGGCAGGGGTAAAAGTAAATTCGGAACTGACAGGGGTTGTGGGAAAAGGAGGAAATGACGTATGGTCTAGTCAAGGTGGAAAAAAGGGCCGCTTCAGGGAAAACAGGGGGGAACGGGGGGCATAGTTTGTAGTGAGGAGTAGGGGGGGGAGGAGGGGGGTTTTGGGCGAGGGACATGTGGCTAAGCGCGTGAAAGGACGGGAACGGGGTGCTAAAGGGGACCTGGAAAACAAGGGGAGGCTCGCGGAAAAAAGGGGACTCACAGGAGCATGAAAAGGACGACGAGAAAAGCAAACGGAAATTACAAAGATAGGGGGGAAAGGGGGGGCGTGGTGAAATGCATTCGCTTGGGAAAGGGGGGGAGGTTGAGAAAAGTGATTGAGATGGCAAGTAGGGCGGTATAGTTGGCGAGCCCATGGAGAATAATGAAAAGGGGAAAAGGGGGGGGGCTAAACTAACTAAAAAATATGAATGAACTTCTAAAAAGGGGCACGGGGGTGGTGTACTAGGTAAGTAACTTGCCCGGGGAGAAGATAGGTCGCTCAACAGTTGGGAGGATAGATTGGGGGATCTGGGTAATTGGAAAGTGGATTCCTCATCTCGGGCCGGGCAAATGATACGGGATGGTCAAAGGAGGGGGACTTATCCGAATGGGTCCAAGAGGAATGATAAAGCGAAAAGTAGGGGACAAGTATCGAGACGTAAAACGTGCGTAAGGGGAAGGAGTAAGCTGTCAGCCTCTCACAGAATCAAGCGTGAAGGGAAGCACCAAAGGAAATGACCTAGGCAGGGGGGTAAAGATTAGGCACATCCATGGAAAAGTCGGGGTGGCCAAGGTGAAACTAAAGGGGAAACGCCAAGTCTCAAGAAAAATAAAGAAGATATTGAGAAAAAAAACGCAGCTCTTCCGAGGAACCGGATTAGGGGAGGAGGGGAAAATCAATTGGAGAAATCGAAAACAAGGGACAGAGGGGGGATCATAGTTGAGAAGCGCAACCTCGGAAAAATGGCTACCTGCTAAGTATTCGGATATTGAGAGTAGAGCGTAAATTAAAGAAGGTAATTCCTACGTTTTGAGGGAAAAGGAGGGGGGGGTCTTGGAAATTCTGGGACGACTTCTCTCACGTTGATGTAAAGAATATCAGAAAGGGGACAAAAGTTGACATTTAAAATCAAAAACGAGGTGGAGGTAGGGAGAAAAAGTATAGGGGGAGATGATGGTATCTCGACTCACAAAAAAAAATTTTATTAGGGAAAAGGAATGATCCAGGCGTCTGGGAAAAGAGGACTGGACACAAGAAATAAATGAAGGGAAATATAATGTCGGAAGGAAGAGATAGGCAATCACTCTAGGATCCGGCGCCGCACTGACTGGAAAAGAGCTAGAAAAAAACTAGAATTAAAAGAAATACTGGTCTCCAAGGAAGAGGAAGACATAGGATATAGAGGAGGGGGTATCTAATGAGGCACAGGAGCGCAATAGGCGCAATTGGAAGGTCAAAATTGATCGGGCAGAAGGCGGCAAGAAAGGGAAAGGGAAAAAACGGGGTCGCTACCAACTGGGCCCGGAGAGGGGAGGAGGAAATGGAACAGTCGAAAAAGGACGAGAGGGGGCCCAACAGCGTAAGTCACGGATTTAGGGGGACGATCTAATCATGGGTTATGGTCGGGGTAGTTCATCTGGATGGAAAAGGGAGGCCTTCCCACAAAGACATTAGAAAGAACAGACGTGAACCTAGAAAGATACGAAGACTAAGGGAGGAATGTAGAGGCGGACTAAAGGCGGGCAAACAAGGCTCTAGGGTCCTGGACATTGGACTCCATAATTGAAGGAATAGTCAAAAAGATCCTCGTGACCGGAAAAAGGAGGAAAAAACCTACAAAGTATTAAAAAGATATCGCATCATCCAAAAGGGGGTGTAGGCTTCTAATATAGACAAGTCAAGACGGGGCGAGAGTGAACCAAGAGATACACTTCGGAAAAAAAGAGATGGGGAGGATTGCGTAGACAGAGTAGGAGGAGGGAAAAGAGAGGGAGGGGTTTGCGGAAAAAATAGTCAGACGGGAAGGGCCTCAGAAGTGAATGGGTCCAATTAGATACAGGGCGCTTCAAGCTACAGCCCTATAAGAGACAAAGCAAGTATGGGTAAGAAAAAAGAACTTCTTCAGGTGTCATCTACCAGATTACGAACAGGGGATGCGGAAATGAGGGAGAAAGCTAAACTTTAAAAGAAAAAGGGGGAGTCCTACTCTCCTCTGGAGTGGGGGGTGGGGGGGGTGTTGGGGATCATTGTTCAGGCACCAATAAGGAGAAAAAGGGACTTCACTCGAAGGCGTGGAGAACACATAAAAACACACACCAGGAACGAAACTTTCGTAAGGGGGAAAAAATCTGGGCCGTTTGACCGGTACTGCTAAAAAGCAAAAAAGGTACAAAGAAACAGAAAGATATGAGCGTGAAGACCCACAGCAACGGACACATGGACCTTACAGAATTCAGGGAAAAAACCGGGGAGCAAAAAAAGAGAGGGAAAAAGGACTACTGCTGCCAAGAAGGACTGGGAAAAAGAAAAAAAAAAAAAACCCTCCATGGGCGAAAAAAAAAGCTCAGGTGAAGAAGAAAAACTCGTAAGGTACAGACCAAAGGGAAGTACGCAAAAAACGGAGCGCGAAGGGAGTTTCAGCGTCTCTAGCAAAGCAAAGAACAATCAAGGTTTAAAACAAAAGGGGGGAGTCCGCGTAAACTACATTAAATGGGGCGGCAAAAACAGGAAAGGGGGACTTCGGAGGGGAAAAAAAGAAAAATTCTCCTGAATGAGAAAAAAAAAAGGAAGGTCTTATCGCACGAGCTGAAACAGGTACGACTCTTTAAGGCACGAACATGACCGAGGAAAAAGGAATTTTTTACTCTTCTTGTTAAGAAGAAAATTAAAACTTATGGGATCGTCACGGACCTGAAAGAGACAGACTCGAGCCTCATAACCTAAGATATCCAGGGGAAGTCTTTAGGGGTAGAGCAAAAGACAGGAAGGGGGGGATCTCCTAGGGTCGAGATTATAAGAACATCATGCGGGGGACTTTCCAGATCCCCATAAGGGGGATAATATTACTCCGGAGGCTGCATCCGCAAGAAAGGACGGGGGAGCTTGAACTTCGGACCGAAAAAAATGAAGAGAGGGGTGCAACGAAGCGGGGAAATGAACGGTATAAAAGCCAGAAAAAGAGATTCTAAGTTCTGAGGAAAAGGAAAACGGTGCGATGAAGGGTAGGAGAAACCTTCGAGACAAAAGGTCCGAGAGGGGGGGAAAGACCAGCACTTAGACCTCAATGACGAGGGAAAGCGAAGAGAGGCAGCAAGAAGAAAGAGTGCATGAAGGATAGAATCGAAATACAGAAAAGATGAAGGAGCGAAAAAGTAAAGGTAGACTTGCCTCATAAACCGAGAAGACGAGCTAGGAGAACGTCATCAGTGATCAAAAGGAGGTAAATTGACAAAGCAGGAAGAGGGTATTTCGTCTGGGGGTAAGTACAAAGAGAGATGAGCTAGAAATTAATCGGTGAAAGAAGTACCCAGGACTGATGGAAGAGGAAAAGACTCCTCTAGGGATGGAGGGGAAAACAAACATGGAGAAGACCCAAAAATCAAACATCCCGTGATGCCCTTAGAAAAAGGAATGCTAGGAAAGAGAAAAGGGAAGAGGGGGACTCTTCTTAAGCTCTCAGGGAATGCCCAGGGGGCAAATAACAGTAGAGGGAAAAAGGTGGAAAGCGAGAGGAAATTAAAACTGGATGAGGTCGGGAGGAAATCACTAAAACCCTGAGAAAAGAAATGTTAAATGAAAGCCAATGAGGAACGGACAGGAAGACGAACCTGAAAAAGAAAACAAAATAATAATTCAATTGTAAGAGCGGGTAGGAGGAAAAATCACTCCTGAGGGAAGAAATGGGGGGGGGAAAAGCTACGAAAAAAAGTCAACAGACCCAATTCTCCACAGGAGAAAAGGGAAGGAATGCCGAACAAGCCATAGGCTCAAAAAAAACGTTAGAGAAATATAGAGGCTTTCGGCAGGACAGTTCTCAGGGGGCGACTTGGGAAGGCTAGGACAAAAATAAATAAAAAAGAAGGAAAAAGGGCTGGAGGGAGCCGAGAACTAATAATAGCAAGCTACGGGGGACAGGATTAGTAGTCTTGCATCAAGGCAGGGATCGGGAATTGTAAGGCCTGGAGGGGGAGGTACTGGAGACGTTCCAAGGGAAAATTCCTACGAATGGGGAGCTCTGGAAATGGATCATATGAGTAGTTTCTTTTGAAGGCGAGGTTATCCGAGACAGTGGGAGCGGAGCGCATTTGTGAAAGACGAAGAGTCCGGGACGAGAAGAGTACAAGAACGGTTCCATCGGAATCGGGGAGAGAAGGGGGCAATCAGCTGGGACTGGGAGGACACCGCTTTTCCTTTCCTGGCACTAAAAATACAGGCGGGGGAGTTCCGGAAAGATGAGAGCCAGAGGGAACAGGGGTAGGAAGAATGAAAACTAGAAGAGAGGAAGAGGTTCTGAAAAACAATTACGCTAAGAAAAAAGAGGCCTTAAGGGAAGGGGGGGAAAGATCAGCCGGTTCTCTTGGAAAAGGGGTGGTCGATGAAGGGGGAAAAAAATTACGGATCTCCGGAGTGAGTGCGCATGGGACCTCTCAAGGAAGAACTGGAAGGGGGAAAGATCTACTACAATCCTATCTGAGTTGGAGGGTGTTGAGAGATCACGCCCATGCCACACTCGAGGGAGTGAGGGGAAACGACTTATACAAAAGGAAGAGGTAAGCATAGGGGGGAAAAGGAGGGGAGGCTTGTATGAGTGCGAACCCAAGTAAGAGAAGGGGAGGAGGAAGAGGGGGTTGGAACAAGAAAAAAAAACGTCCTCTAGCATCGCTGGGTGAATGGGACCTACGCGTAATCAAAGGAGAGGGACATGCAAGGAAAAAGGACGGGAGACTAATTTGTCATGGAGAGGGGGGTCTGAATCAGAAAGTGTTTTAGGTTCTTCTAAAGAAGACAATCCGTCGATCGCGGGGAGAGAGAAGAGCTGGTGAAAGGAGGGGGGAAGAAGCATCCCAGAAGAATCAAAATTATGTTCGAAAGACCTCGCCGCCATATGAAGCATGTCTGGATCGGAAGAGGAGAGGAGGGGAGGGAATTTTCCTAGAAAAGGGAACGGTGGAATTATCGTTCCCGAAATGTAAACCAGCAATGGAAACCATCTCTAACACTTCTTAGTGGCTAAGGAGGGGAGACTGACTCTTAGAAGCTCGGAAAAAGGGAGTCAACAGCATAGGTAAACTTCGACGGCGCTGGGGGGGCGGTATCAGAGACGGAGCCCTTTTTAGGTTACTCTTGATGACGCAAAAATGCAGGGACCACAGAATGGTTCCGTAGTCCTTGTTTGGTGGAAACCTTATGCGGCGACGAAAATGAGGCGAAAGAAAAAAGCGCCAGGGATGATGGGCGTTCAAACCTTGACACGGAGGAAAAGATGACAAAATTGGTCAAAAAAGGAAAAAACCACGGCAGGGGCCCGGGGAGGAAAAGGCAATTATCTCCTGTGTGAAGGAACGATTGGAAACACGGAGGGCGGTCTACGGGAGTTCCGGCCACATGAAACGGGGGGGTTGGGTCAACGCGAAACGGGAGAGGAGGGGGACAGGCCGGACGTTTCATCCGTAGGCCTGGTAATACAGCACCGCGGAAAACAAACTGAATAGGGGGGGGAGGGGAGGGGGGTAATTTTTTCGGGGAGCAGGTTCTCGGAGCTGAGGGGGGAACGTGGAAAAAAAGTTCAAAAAAAAAGGGGAGGAGGAAGGGAATGGGAAAAATTCAAAATCATCACATTAGGCAAGCACGGAAGGGGAGAGTCAATACTTATGTCCCGAAACACTGAAAAGAGTAAAGGGGAGGGCGAGAAGAGAAAAGGGGGGGGATGCTTGCGGAAAGAAAGATGAGGTTCCATTTACTCCTCTTTTAGTGTTCTCAAAAGGGGTAGGAGTCTCGGAGGGGAAGGGTAGCGCGAACGAGGATGTAGCGTACGCGTTAATCTCCAGGGGGGGGGAGGAAGAAAACTCCTTTCCCTGTTCTCAACGGGAGGAAAACCAGGGGGGGAGGGGAAGAGGGGGAGAAAGGTTAGGTTTCTTCACTCTCCGCAGGAATTATGGAGGTTCGCTATTCGTCCTCCAGGGTCCTTCTTAGAGGAGTCGATTGGGGGGAAAAAGAAAAACGCAGAGAGAGGAAGGGAACTTCATGGGGAGAGAAATTAGGAATAAGCAAAAAGAAATGGGGACGGGGAGGTGGGATATAACTTGGGAGGAAGAGACGGGGAATAAGGAGGGGAGGGGTGCAACATTCCGCCCACCTACAGACCCACAGGAAAGGTTTGGATTTCCCCATCAAAGTGAGTAGGGATGGGGGTGAAATATTTGACGGGAAACGAAGGGCACTCAAATCCCCCGGGGCGAGATAAGAACGAAGAGGGAGACCATAAGCTTGTGAAGCCCCGGAAAGTTAAAGAGGGGGGGCTAGGAAGGGGGAAAGACCGCCGAATCACAGAAAGGACGATTTTCGCAGATTGTAGAAGGGACAAATGAGGCAAAGGGGGGTCGGAAGAAAATGGGAGAATTGCAACCGTTGGGACACGAGGGGGGGCAGAACCGGTTCTGTAGAAAATATGCTGAGATCCAGGACAGAGAGGTTGGGAAAACCTTACCAAAAGAGGAGAGGGAACCGGGGAGTATGTTGAGAATAAGAAGGGGAGGGAAAGAGCCTGTCCTCGTCTCACAACAACAATCAGGATATAAAAAAAATAGATGAACATCGCAAAGGAAAAAGAGTCTGACCAAAGAAATCACTCTTAGGACGGCATTAGGGTTAAAACGATTATCTCTTCATACTTGGATGCAAGCCTCAGAAACTTGGCTAAAAGAGGCTAAGAACACTAATTCAAGGAGTGAAACGGGGAAGGCTCTACTACAGAACCTGAGTGGGGGGGGGGGTAGACGAAGGGGAAAAAAAACGATCTTCAAAGAAAGGAAGACCAAAGTTATTTTCCAGGGGATCAGGGCGGCATCGTCATAAAGAGCGTCAAAATCGCCGAAGGCTGGGGGTAGAAAGACGACGGGGTCGATACAGGCAAGTAGAAATGAATTAGAAAAAGGGAACGGAGGAAAAAGGGGGTCCAAACTAGCGGGCCAAAAAAAGAGAACAGCAGGAGGGGGGGGGGAGGGCCGCATTACAAGCTGGGCATGGAATTGGGAGGGAATCAGGGGGCAAGAAAAAACAAAAGGGGGGAAGGCAGAGAGAAAGCAAGGACATCAAGGTACAAACACAGGAGGCAATTCGACTACTTGTCGCTAAATAAGTTACTGAAGATAGTAGTGCAACTAGGGAAAAAAAAGTGAGGGGAGGAATAGATGGGACGCCATCATTAATCGACGAAAGAGAAAGAACCTCTCATATGGCGTACAAGGCGGGTAGGAAAAATAGAAAGCAAAAGAGAAAAAGAGACCAAAAAAGGTCGAATATCCGACGGGGAGGAGAAAGGAAAGTTACCACCTTATTACAAGGGAGAAGCATCATGAGAAAGACACGAAGAGATTGAAAAGAAACTCCGGGGGGAGAGGGCAAAAATAAAGAAAAAAAGATCTTTACTCATCTTAAAATGTGCAGCAAGAACCGAAAATCGCATCCGTCCCTAAGAGGAAATCTGGGACCTGGAAAGGAGCGTAGTAAAGTCCTCTTTCGGCAACCGAAACGAGGAGCAAGGTTGTAACTACCAAAGGGATTAAACGTCAAAAACGCAGAAAACGATCAAACTCAAGAGGGAGAAACCTGGAGTACACAAAGAGGGGAACGGGGCACATGGGAAAACGGAAAAAGAGACAGAGTGGGCAATACCTATAACTCTATTGGACTTAAAGGCCCAAGAGAACATGGAAAGTTTGAAAAAATGAAAAGGGGTAGAAAAACCGGGAAAAAGATACAAGTCAGTATAGAATGGAGATCCAACTGGAAAAGAAAATCCGGGGGATGGAACACCATCTCTTTGGGAAATCCGAGAAGACCACACGTTAAAAAGAGGGGGCAAAAAAAAAAACGGGCGGGGAAAAAAAGAAGACACGAAGAGAAAACTTAACGTCGAGAAGAGGGCAGAAGGGAGCCATCACTTGTCCACCAACAGCGGGAAAAGGGGGCGGAAGATTCGACTGAAAAAGGGAAAAGAAAAAAGTGGGAATGCCAAAAGGGAAAATGAGAAGCCAGAAAATGTTACAGAAAGAAAACACGTCGATGCAAATCGGCTCCATTGTAAGCAGGGAATGTAGAAAAACATCAAACAAGAAACGGAGAAAAGACGAAGGTGGTACGTCTGGCCCGAAAATGCAATGATGGGCGCAAGCCGCATCTATTCCCGCCGCGCACTAAGATAAGAGAAGGACAAGATCTCACCACAAAAAACCAAACCACAAAAGAGGCCCGGGGGGGGGGGAGGCTAGCAAGACGACTTGGGGGATGCGAAAGGGGGGTGAACTGAGAAAAGTCAAACCTCATGGCGCTGGTTCATGGAGAGCGTCCCCATCAGGAGGATGAAACTAGCGGGAGAAAAAGAAAAGGAAGGAATCGAAAGAAAAGAAAGCACAACCCCCTGCCTCGAGTAAAAAAAAATAAAATGAAGACGACAGTCTTTTCCTCCCAAAGCTATTAAACAGAAACGAGGGCAGAAGAAATTGAACCTTCAGGAGGAGGAGAGGGAAAAAGGAAGAAAAAGAACAAAACTTTTCGAAGACGGACCGAGTGGGAAAGCGGATTCTATCCTCCTGGAGTCCAGACAGGTAACTCAATAAAGGCACGGAGGGTAGACGCAGAAGAGGGAAAATCAGGTCTATAGGAGAGGAAGGGGAAGACGTAAACTTACTTGAAATAGCCCGAGAAAAATGCAACGGAAAAACGAACGCATGCAAAAAGTAACAGCGACAACCATGGGAAAGAACAGGCTGGAAGGGTGGGAAAAAGAAAAGTGAGAGTCTGGACTAGGGGTTAGGGTCATCATAATCCGCTTATCGAGTCATAAGAAGGGGAATCGGACAGAGGGGACAAGGACAGAGTTCGCTAACGAGAAAAAAAAAAAAAAAAAAAACTCCGCGATTCGTTAAGTGCCAAAAGAAAAAAAGGAGGGGGGCAACCAAGACCGTTCTTCTCCTCTCCGATGCGACATGAAAAAAAGAGGGAACGCGGGAGGAAAAGACTAGAAGTAGCCCAATTGCGAACGCGAAGGCTAAAGGAGGAAAGGGGTTTAACGATTACGCAAAAAGAAAGGGAAGAGAAGAAGGGGAGAAGAAATGAGCATTCGTCTGCTCAACCAAAGGGGAAAAAAAAGGAAAAGTCAGACAAAGAATGCCAGCCGTAAAGGGAACGCCCTGCGGCGCGGGGCAAGAGTAAAGGGGAAGAAACCAATTTCCAATCTGAAGAAAAAGAGGCAGGGGGAACTTTGTGAAAGAATACGAAAAGGAAAACGTAAAGAATCCCAATTAAAAAAAAAAAGAGAAAAAAGAGGACTGCCGAACAAGCCAAGAGCTATACAAACAACAACTTATGAGATGACAAGAAAAAAGAGAGGCTTGTAAGGCAAGAGTCAAGCTGTCCAGGCAGACATCGGGAAACCCCCCCCATTGGGATTCAAAAAGAGCAGGGGAACGAGGTAAAAAATGCCGCCATATTTCTGCTCGACGAGGAAAAAAAAGAATAAAATCGGAGAGGAATGAAAGAGAAGTGAACATTTCTTATACCTGTCAATTGCTGCGGATTGATCGGGAGAAGCTTGGGGGGGCCCTGGAGAGAATCCGGGAAGGAAAAAGGGGTGACCTTGGAGGGAAGAGAAAAAATATCTTACTTGCGGGGTGACGCGGGAAAGCCTCGACAAATGGGTTTAGAATCGCTTAAAAAGGCTAAACCAGGCGCCCTCGAGCGAGCGAAGAACTTCCTCGATCCGAGTCGGGCGAGCAGAAAAAAGGACTGGGAAGGAAACCAGAGCCTGGAACTTGGGGAAGGGGAGGGCTCGTCCGAGGGAGAGAACCTTGAACATCTGTTAACTATCTTAGGGACGATCAAGCAGGATAAGGTTGACATACCCTCGCAGAGCCTCTTGGAGGGGGCAGCTACATCAAGGGAAAAGTGGGCGGAAGGGAGATGAAACTGCGTCGAAAAGGAAAAGGAGAGGACAGGCAAATAAAATCTTCCTTAGCGCGACGTTCTTATATGGGTTGATGAAAAAAGAAGAAAAGCTCCAAAAAAAAAAAACGAGAGGGATAGGGGAGGTTACAATTCGGTAGCAATCCGTTGCAAGCCGAGAGAAGGCTAAGGCTGGTATTCGTGGCTCTCGCGCAGGAGATAAAAGTGGAAAGAGAACTATGATGTCGGAATGAAGGGGGGGCACTGGTCCTAGAAGGTCGAATTGCGCGCATGCCGGTACGCCAGGGGGAGAGGCAGTGGAAAAAATATAAAGTGAAACACAGGAAAATTAGCGAAGGTTAGAGAGGAAAAAAGGCAGGAAGTCAGTCGATACAGGGGTCAAGGAAACCTACAGAGGGTACGTCTTCCCCAATCAAAGTTCTGCATACTAAAAAAAAACAAGATAAAGAGAAGGGAGGGAGGGGACGAGAAAGATAAGAATCTAGCTGCCTTTAGGAGCCTGGAGTCAGGCAGCTTCCTGAGCGGAGAGATATCGATTAACATAGGACTTGCGAATCGGAAAACGTTTCAGACAGAAACAGCTGCACACACGTCGTTCGTTTCGAAAGGGAAGAATACCGAGAAGGACTGACTATAATAGCGCGCAAGGGGGATAGTCAACGAAAATGGGGGAAACTGGAAGTTCCGGGGGGGAGGGAGGACAGGGGAAAAAAAAAACTTTTGGGAAGGAAACTCATGGGGCCGCCCAAGCAAGCGTCCTCGTTCCATGTTTTGTGTAAGTGGAGCCAAGGGGAAGCCCGCCTGCAGAGAGTTAACCGCCTCGCGCTCGGATTGCTGACAATAAGTTTGAAAAGGGAGGTTAAACTAACAGAGAGGGGGCAAAAAAAAACCTATATGGTGCTAACCTGAGGGAAAGGGGTTAGTAAAGAGACGAAATGCCGAGATTTTTCTAATTAAATTGAGACGTGGGTTCCGTTGGTCAGGTAAGGAAGGGGGGGGAACAACAAAGGAGTTTTATAGGGATTGGAAAAACTCCTTGGCCTCCGGCAAATCGGAAATGGGTCAGAACAGCTTTTTGAAAATGAGGAATGGGGGGGGGAAAGTCGGTTTTCTCCGTTCGATGGAAGGAAGGGCCTTGGCTGTAGTGCCTGCAATTCCAGAGCCCGCATCCGCAAAGAAAGAATAGGGGGCGTACCGAAGACCAAATTTCACCTAGGAAACCAGATAATCTTTGGCGTCCTGTGAACATACATGCGCTTTGGCTGAACAATGAGAGGTCATAAGTCCGAGGTAGAGGGGCTCAAAAAAGGAGTTTTTTGCTTTGGGAGGGAACGGAAGTGGGGAAAAACAAGAAGACTTCTCCATAGAACAAGGGGGATCGGGGGGTTCCTCTGAAAAGACCTAAATGGGCTAGAGGGACAGACACCAGGGGGGGGATGTTTATCTTGGAAGAGTGTCGGGGAAGGACTCCCGGTCGCTGAAATACGACGGGGGAAAGACTTCGGGAGCGAAAGGTCGTGGACGACGGCGAGAATTTTTGTGACCGCGCGCCGCAAGCGTAAGAATCCTGAACTCCATGTTGGGGGAGCATGTGGTAAAGCAGTACGGACCGGTTATGGAGGGAAGGAGGAGAAGGGGGGGGGCTCCGTTAATGAAAAGCCAATTAAGAAAAAGGAAACAGTAACTTTAGACTCCCATCACGCGGAGTCTAGGGGTTTTGCCAGATAGTAGTAGGTGAACGGGGGCAAGACGGAACCCCTGAAGACAGAAAGCGGCAAGGGAGCGACCGTCTTTAACAAGGCCGCATTTAGGAGAAGGGTGAGCGTGGAGGAGAAATACCAACGGGGAAGATACTGGACATCGGACTTTGAAATTGACGCGCGGATTAGGGAATACAAAATGGGTTCATAGAGGGGTGAGTTCTATCTATTCAGCATAAAAGGGTGACACTCTTCTTATTAACGGTTTTGAGGGCAAGAAGAGGGATTAGGGAGAGTGAAATCGCCGCACCCTTTGTAACCAGAATCGGTTATTTGCAAGATAGCGACTAAACGGGAAAAAAAAGAGCGTTCGTTCTTAATCCGGGGTTCAGGGGGGGGAAAAGAACCTT
>Ga0179593_1420042_pt1 | contig 19108 bp, 28 predicted proteins | sample CZODoug2_1_08_16_FD_185931 | JGI IMG/M metagenome (GOLD analysis project Ga0179593, IMG submission 185931) | Vadose zone soil fungal communities from Angelo Coast Range Reserve, California, USA - CZODoug2_1_08_16fungal (PacBio error correction) | ecosystem: Environmental > Terrestrial > Soil >...
AAAAAAGGAACTGACCATCAGGAAAGAGTCCGGGGGGGGAGGCAAATGAAACACCACAACGATAACGGGGGAGAACGAGGGGGGTCGGTGGGTAGATCTCGAAAGTTTTGCTAAAAGAAAAAAAGAAGTCAGCTAGAGCAACAAAGGTTGTTGGTGTCATGGACTCATTGAACTAGAGGGGGTGGGTACAAAATTGGTAATTAGTCGAAAAGGGAATACTCTCACTCATAGGACCTTACGGGTTTGGGTCAGGGGGGGGAAAGAATTCAGAAAAGCCAGGTGGTGAGGGGGGGAAGATCTTGAAAGGGATGGCAGAGAAAGGAGGAGGTTCTGCGAGAAACGTCAAGAAAAAAATCGCTTGACCCATAAAAAAGAAAGAGCAGGTTTTCACTAGGAAGGGCGGTCGACCAAAAGGAGGAAAAAAAAAAGCGGGGAAAAGAGGGGGGTAAGAGGAACCATTTTCCAAGCACGGTGACTCAAAGAGAAAACAAGTTTGCCGGGGAGACCGTGTTAAAAAAACACCGGTTGGGGGAAAAGGGGGGGCGAAGCTGACCTTTTAAATAAAGAACGGCGAAGGGAATCTCCACGAGGGAAAGGGGGGTAACCAGGGGGGAAAGGACAAGGTGTGAAAAACGGGAAAACACGAAAAATTCCTTGGCCTTGGGGGCTCTTCCTAAGAATGTAAAGGTTACAGGGAAACAAACAGAAACGACGAAGGGTACAGGTGGGGGGGGAGAAGTGATTCCAAGGGGGGAACAAAGAGTTTTGAAGATTGCGAAAATGAGGTTGGAAAGAAAAGTAGTACACAACAAAAAATCACCAAAAGGGAGACACTACGGAGAAATAAAGCCCTCTAGCCATAAGATTTGGGAGGAGGGGGGCGGGTGAAAACGGGGGGGGTCTGATCAAGCTACGCAAATCTTTCCGGCCAAACATTTGGGAATGGGTTGTGGAAAGGAAAGTAACAGGAAACCCCACAAACCCAAAAAAAGGACATCAAGGTCAAGAATTTGATTTCAATGAAAAGGAAAAAAAGGCCAGCGGGAAGAACAAAACTACAAACCGGCTTGTTGGAAAAAAAAAAGGAATGTAAAATAGGGGGAGTACACGAAGAAACGCTACCGGGGCTTAAAAACTGAGTAAGATGAAAGAAATTATAGGGGGGTGGGGCAAAATCCTATAAGGGAAAGTTCACAAAAAAGTAGTATGGAACTCAGACTCAAGGTGGTGGAAGGGGATATCGGGGGAAAGAAGGGAGGACCCAAACCACCAAAAATTAGCCGAACGTGGCATTCTCCCAGAGGCAAAAGATGACGTTTGGGGAAAAAAAGGGGGTAACAAGGGAAAAGGCCGAGGATATTGGGTCAAAACTAGGAAATTTGACAGCAGAAAAAAAAAAAAACGAAACCAAGCGACAGCAAAAAAAAGGGAAACCCGGTACTGAATTAAACCACGTCGGAAAAAAGGAGTTCAGGGAATACGAAAAAAAGAAAGGCCCATAACACAATGGGGACAAAAAGGACCAGGAGAAGCTGTTATCAAAAGAGAGCAGTTTCTGTGGAAAAGAGTTGAAACCACAGGTTGGGAGGTACGGAAGAAAAAGAGTTACAACCGGCTCATATTGTTCTCCTGGCACATGGGGCTAAAAAAAGTTCGCGAGAAGAACTAATACAATGCAAAGGCCTATGAGCGATGAGGGAAAGGAGGGAAAATATAAGGGGAGGTCGAAGGTTTCGCACCAATAAGAAGAAGGTAAGGGGAGGGGGGCAACAGGTTGAAAACAAAGGGGGGGACGGACACCTTGGAGATCACCTAAAGGAATCTTTAAAGAAAGCATAAGGGAAGAGGTGGCGGACAAGCAAAAGGGGGAAATAAAAAGTACGGGGAGTTTCAAAAGAACTACCCGGGGATAGTTTTACAAAAGCCAGGAAAGAAAATACTAGTCAGTCAAAAGAGAAAGGTGGTCGTTCCCACCTGGAGGTTGTACAAAGTGGGGGGGATAAAAGGGGGGGGTGGCTGGCTCTGATTCGAAAGAAGGGGCCCAAAAAGGAGAAAAGTACGAAATACAGGAAAAAAGGGAGGGGGTAAACCAAGGGGGGGAAGGACATAAAAAAGGTTGAGGGAGATTAAAAACAAGAAAAGAACAGCAAGGAGAAAAAAAGGACGAGGGGTTGCTGAGAGGGGCTGAGAGCAGGGTGCCGTGTGAGGGAACAGCAAGATGTAACAGCTTTCCAAACTAAGATTGCTGGGTAACTCAAAAGTGTGAAAAAGGGGAGGGATCAAAGGGCTTGAGGGGAAGAATAGAGGCATCATTCGCCCAACTGAAAAATCGAACCGAGGAGAAAAAAGGTACTGAAGGAAAGGGAAATCTTTAAAAACAGAAGATCATTCAGGAGAAAAGAGACAAATAGAAAAGGGGGGGGAGAAATTGGGTGAACCCGGAAAGCATAGGAGAGGGAAGCACTAATCGGAAAAAAACGCGAGCTGATTTGGTTAATGGGTTACGAACCAAAAAGGGGGGAAGAGGCAGGGTGGGGGAAGAAAGTCAAAAGAAGGGAAAAGGGGGGGGATGGGGGGGGCATCAAATGCCCATTAAAGGATTAAATCAGGAAGAAACGGGGGGGGGCAGGGGAGCTTGTAGGTGGGCAGGGGAAAGGGAGTGAGGAAAAAGACCAAAAAAAGTACTCTGCTTAAAAGCGATACAGAGAAGAACCATCGTTTTAGCGGGGGGGGGAGGAGGGGGTGAGAACGAACTAAAGAAAAAGAATGAATCAAACAACAACGGCGGAAAAGAGGGAAAAAAGAGAAAAAAGAGAAAAAGAGGGAGGGGGGTTTTGGTGATACCACAAGCCCACGAAAGAACAGGGGGGGAAAAACGAAGAGGAAAAAGTCCGCACCGAGGGCAAGGAGGAAAAGTGCTTTAAAGTTCTGGACTGAACAGAATAACAGACTCAATAGAAAAGACACGCAAGGGAAAGACAAAGAAAATGAACAATACAATGGACATATTTTGGGAAAAAAAGGAAGAGAAGAATCAAAAAAAGAAGGGAAGAGGCTAACACCCGGAAAAGGAAGTCCCGGACTCTCGATTCATTTGGGTGGAAACTTGCATGAAAAAAGAAGGTTCTTACCCGGTGAAAAAGGGGGGGGGGGGGAGGAACAATGTATCCCACGGACCGGTCGGGAGAAGGGATGAAGGGTAGCCGGATGTAGAACATAGGGTGTCCGAGAGAGAGAACAATCGAGGAGGGAAGAACTGCCAATACCGTGAGAATGTAGAGGGGTCATGGGGAAGAAAGGACAGGACAGGGAGAAGCAGAGAGCTTAATTGACAGCTTCAGGGAGGAGGAAAAGCAGCAGATAAGAAAAGAGAGAACGAAAGGGGACAAAAAGAGGAGGGTCGCCCTGAGGAAAAAAAAAAAAACCTTAACAATCCTATTTGGGAGCTGGGGGGGGGAAAGAAACAGAGAACAATGGAGAGAGGTCAAGGGAAACAGCAGTCGAGAAGAAGGAAAACCAGAACAACCCAAAATCCAAAGAACCGGGACATTTTGGCTAATTACAGGAGAATGGTCGCACATTCAGTTGTTCTGTGATAAAGAAAATAGGGGGAAGCCGGGGGGTGCGAGGGGGGAACTAACCAGCCATCGAAAAAAGAAAGAAGGACGGAGTGAAGAAGAGGAAGAAAAAGGAAGTCCTAAAGGGGGAAAAACGATCCTAATTTTCGTACGGGATAAAATTAAAAGGGCATTACGGAGAAAAAAAAAAGAAAGAGATAGAGGTGGGCTAGAGGCATTTCAAAAGGAGTCAAGAAAAAAAGGTGTGGCATAAAAGAAAGTCAAAAGGGGAGGAGAGGCAAAACCTAAAAGCATAAATAGACTTGGACAAGATGCAGGAAAAAAGGTAGAAAAGAGTCGGAAGGGAAGGGTGTACATGGTTCCGCCTGTGTAAGAGAAGGTGAGGGGGGAAATCGGCTCGACCAGGGATAGGTTGTGTTCAGCGGAAGAGTCCCAAATATCATCTTCTGAAAAAAAGGAAGGGAAAAGTTCTACATAGGGAAGAGGATGATCATAGGGGGGGTGGGGGAAAGCCAGGGAGGTTAGAAAAAGATAAAGAAAACACCCGCCAAATTTGGGCGAGATCTGAATGAAAAAGGGGGGGAAGTTGGAAGACAGAAAAGGACAACAATAAGAAACCAGAAGATTCGGAAAACCAGGAAAAAGGTCGAATAAAGAAAGAGGCAAGGCCATTGGCACGGGTGGGCCACACACAGCGAAAAGAAAGGGACTGGGGGATGAAAAAAGAAAGGGCTTGGGTGAAAGATGCAAAAAAGAACGGGAAGGTGATATCGGGGGGGGAAGGAAAGAGATGGAGATAAGGAACTGTTCTTAAAAGAGGGGGATAATCCTCTACTATACAAAAAATGGGACAGGTCGGGGGAAGAAGGTCGAGGGGGGCACTCCGCGAAGAGTTGAGAAAAGAAACGATTTGGGAAAGGAAGGGGGAACCATCACTTAAAAAAGCAGGTTTGATTAAAAACTGAAATCACATACCCTGGACGGGAGGGGGGGGGGGGAGGGGGGGGGGGAAGAAAAGAAAGAAATTTAGAAACGCCAAACAAAGGGCCCGGGGTGAAGCCGTAATCAGGGTGGGGAATGAAAGGGGACCCAAACTTGGTTAAGTTTCCACTAATCTTTCATACAGTGACAAGAGGGGGGGAAAAATAAAGAGGAAGGTAAAATGACTTGACACGATTCGGTCTTTGGCCAAAGTAGTAAGCCTTAAGAAAAAAGAGAAACAAAAGGGGAAAAATTCACTTGAAAAAGGGAACCCATCACAACCAATGGAAAGAAGGGGAAAAAAAAAACAGTATCAAGAAGTGGGGTGGATCTCAATCGGGGGGAACCGACTGGTGGAAAAGGGAAACGTCCGGGTTAGAACTGAGAACAAAGGGGAAAAGGTATGACGCAGATTGGGGAATCACAGAAACCGGTACTTATTCCAATAAACAAAACGAAAGGGCGAGGGGAAAAACTAAACACGAGCCAGGGGAGAAGATCCAAGGCAAGGTTTAAGCACCCAAGGACCCAAAGGTAAAGAAAGTAGAGGGGATGAAAGGGAGAGAGAAACCCATCAACCCCAAAATACAATGGACTAAAGACTAAAAAGTGCCGAAAAAAGGAGTCAAAGGATAAAAATAGAGAGGGGTAGTGTCCACAACGGAAACACACTGGCGGGGAGGGCTTTCAAAAAAAAAAGGAAGACAAACCGCTAACAAAAAAGGGAACAATGTCAGCTCGTCGTTCCTCTCTAACACAAGATATAGAGATGCGGAAAAGAGGGTCACCTCAAGAGGGAAGAAATGGGGGCGAACCATCCTAGAGGAGAAACTAGACACCGGGGGGAAGGGGGGAAAAAAAAGAAGGGAACAGAAACTCGGTGCTTAGCGACTTTTCCTACCTATGATTTGGGGGGGGGGGAAAGTTAAAGAGAAGAATAGGAGTCTACCTTTTTGAGTGGGGGGGAAGAGGGGATCTCCGGCGAGGGGGGAATCCAGAAAAAGGGAGAAAAAATCGTTGGGGGTCGGGTGAATTATCGTACAAAGGAAAGGGGGGGGGGTAAGGGAAGGTCGGAGTTGTGTAAACCGAGTAGGAAGCAAGGGGGATTCAAAGAAGAGTGTCGCAAAAAAAGGGGGTCGGATAAGCTGGCCGCGGACAAACCACCTACGGGTTAAGAAAGGACTCAACGTTGGGAGGGGAAAGCGAAGAAAACAGACGGGGATATGGGGACAGGTAAGGTGAAGAAATGGGGGAAGAGTGAGGAAAGGAGATAAAAGTGCCGTGATCAGGCTGTCGTTAATTTAAGACAATGGGGGGGGGATGGGCAATAAGAAGGGTCAGGGGAATCAGGGTATATCGGTTGAAGAAAAAGAAAAGAAAACCGTTTAAGAAGACGGGGGACCTGGAAAAGGGTAAAGAACAAAGTCAAGCTATCACGTGTCCAGGGGGGGGGAGGAGGGGGAGACGAATAAAAGGAGGAGCGGGCTATTCCTCAAAAGAGCAACCAAAAACGAACAGAAGGGTAAGGGGGATGTGAACGGGGGAGAAGCAAAAGAGGTAAAAGGGGGGCATTCAACAAAATAGGGGAAGGTTCAACACACACGAAGGAGGAGGAACAAAGGGCTGTCAGTAAAGGGTGACCAAGAACTTCAGAGGAAGGGGGGGATAGGAGAAGAGAGGTAAAGGTTAAGTATGGAAACGCAACTGGAAAAAGGAAAAAAAAGGAGACCCGAGGTGTAAAGTTAGGAAAAGGAGAACCAGAAAAAATCGATCACTAAAAAAGAGTTTGAACAGGAAGGCGTGCAGCATCCCAGGGGGTAGAGAGAGAAATGGAACTGCCCGCTGTCCGTTGAAGGGATAAGGTGAAGGACACACAAGGGGGAAGAATAGGGTGAGGAAAAACTAGCAAAACGAGGGCAAAGGGGGAATTAGAGTTTTGGTACCAAAAAAATAAACGAAAAGATTACAATAATCGAAGAAGGGCAAGTTACTGAAGTACAAAGTTGTGGACAAATTGGGTAGAGGGGATCAGGAGTCTCTTGGCATACGCAAAAAAAGAAAATGAGGGAATGACAAGTATGCAGGAGCCAGAAACGAAAGGGACTTTCTTTAAGGGTCCGGAGGAAAAAGGAATTGGACCGGGCCTGTCAACGCAACGAAAAGGGGAAAAGAGACAGAAGACAAAAGAACAAAAACAACACAAAAGGCCTGTAAATATGAAAAAAGAGGGAAACAAGAAAACAAAGGGGAAGAAAGGCCATCTGGTCTTCCAAACCTTGAAAAAAAATCAAAAGGGGAAAAAAAAAAGAAAGAGGGGCAGGAAAGTGGGGAAAAGAATGGTTGAGGCAACCCATTATGCAATTCAGTGAAAGGGTGGGAGGACGCTAATCCTCGCACAAAGACAGGGCTCCTCAGGAGAAATCAAATGGGGAAAGAACCCGACGATTCGTTCACTCCAATTCAAACGGGGGGGGGAGAGAAGTGGGTGCACGGATGGAAGAAAAAAAAAGAGGGCTGAGACACAAAGGCCATCTGGGGGGTTGTGAGCAATTCGAGCAAACAAAGGAGAGGTTTGCGGGATTTAACAAAGCCAGGGGGGAAAAGGGTGGGGAAAAAGGTCAATAGGAGAAAAAGAGCGGAAAAAAATTGGAAAAACAAAAAGGGGGGGGTCGCAGGGAATTGAAATGGGGGGAGGGTGGGGGGAAAATACTCTGTCCTTAATCAGGATGTAAAAGGAAAAACCGCAGAAAAAAAAGAAGGAACTAGGAGTGTCCTGGGACCACAAACCACGGCCTCAGAAGTGTGACGCAAAGCAAGAGGGAAGAGAAAGGCAGGCAAAAAATCTAGGGGGGGGCAGAAATTCCAGATAGTAATTAGCGGAAAAAGAAAAATAAACAAAGAGGAAAAAGTAAAAAAGATGGTGCGGCGTAGCGGAAGTCACTGTTTGACTGGGGACGCCCAAAGGGGCAATGAAGGGTGAGAGGACTGCATTGACACAAAGGAGAAATCCTCAGCCAAAGGCCTCACAAAGAAATCTATTGGAATAGTCAAAAGGAGAAGCAAGAAGAAAACGGAGACAGTGGAAACCGAACAAAAAAGGGGTCTGGGAACACCAGAGGAAGAACAAAAGCAACAGGTAGATTTGAAGCACACGAAACTACCAGAAAAGGGAAGGGCACAGGAGCAAAAATTGTCGGATGAGTGATTAGCTGTGGGTGGGGGAGGGAACCGCGAGAAGCAAGTAAAAGGAGTACTTCTGCGCAGATACGAAGGTCAAGGGGAAGGAAAGAGGGGGCCGCCAGAGTATTGAGGGGTACAGGACATTAGTGGGGTTAAAAAATAAAAGGGAAAAAATAAAAAATCACTAAGGGGAAATATACACAAAAATCTAACTCAGGTGCAAAGCACAATAGAGAAAAAAAACAAGTTTGTAAATGGGCTGGGTGGTGCTAAAAACAAAAAAACGCGAAAATGTTAACAAATTCAAAGCACAAATCGACTGTATAACAAGTAAAACAAAATATACAAGAAACCACAAACGGGGAAAAGGGCAAAAAAATAGAAAGGAAAGGGTCGTCTAGGGGAAAGATGTGTCACAAAAACAACCTAAACCGTGGTCCACAGGGCAAAAGGTCCGCACGGAAGGTACTCAATTCAAAAAACCAAGATAAACAGAAAAAAGGGCGACAGGAGAAAAAACAACCTAGAGGACCCTAGGACAACCACAAACTATAAACAGGCCGGGGCCAAACTAATAAAGTAATCATGAGAAAGAAAAAGGAAAGAGGTGAAAATGGACAAGCACGGAAAGAAAAAAAACACAACACACGATATTAATAAAGAAAAAATAATGGAAAAGAAGGTACCGACAGAAGCGGGAAAGTACACAAACGAGTTGGGGGGGACAGGAACACAAAATACAAGGGCAAGGGCACAGGTGGGTAACATTCCAAAAAGAGGGGCGTAAACGCGTAAGTGGCAGGCGGGAGAAAAAGGGGGTTGGTCCAATGAGGGCAAAAAAAACGGAAAACGGAGGAAAAACGAGGGAAGAACAGCCGAAATAAAGAAAACATGGAACAGAAGGAGCAAAAAAAGTAAGTCAAACTGCCAATTGAAGACGGGAACTACAACCGGGAAAGGGGGGTTTAAAGTGTCAAGTGGGGCAGGGGGCTAGAAGAGAAGAAGGGACAAACAAAGAAAGAACACAGGGCACGATGTCTGGTCGCCTGGAAGCGGGAAGAGCCTACCTATGGTGAGGACTTGGGACATCAGGGGAAAAAAGAACATAGATCAGATGGAGGAAAAGAAATCAAAACTAATCAGGCCTAAGAAAAAAAAAAAACAACACAAGGGGAGGCAACGGGGAATAAAGGAAAAAAAAAAATGACAGAAAACCATACCCAAATACTCCTGAAGGAAGGGGGTCACGAACAGGAGAAGGTGGGGGGGGGGTGGGGACTCTACTCTGAAAAAGAAAAAGACAGGTAAAAAAGAGGCAAGGAAAAGGGAATAAGGGAACGAGGGAGGCAAAAACAATGGGAAGAACGTTAGCCACCGACGATTTCTGCAATAAGCGAAGCAGGGGGAGTCAAAAATGGATAACAGAAAAATAAACTAGGGAGAAGGAAAGAGAGGGAGTCGTAAACTGAAGTCCACAAAGGGACAAGTATTTGAGGGGAATGGAAAAAATCAGAATGCAAAAAAGGGGACGGCAAGGTCAATAGAAAAGAGGAATACGAAACCGAGGGGAAAAAAATGAAAGCGAGTCACCATGAAAGGGAAAAACAGAGGCCGCTGGTTCATTTGTACATGAAACGAGGGTAGTCAAATATGTATCAGTAAACCACAGGGGTCGGGGGGCGGCAGCGGACAGGGGAGACCAGGGGAATCACAAGGGGGGAAGAAATGAAAAAAAAAAGGCACAAAACGCCACCAAATAATTCTTCATACAAAAAAAAAAAGGGTTGATCAATAGGTGGAGAAAATTGCAGTTCAAACCTAGAAGGGAGGGGGGGACGCACAGGCAAGGTCCGAACGAAGAATACCCAGCCCAAACTGGGCATACACATATTAAAAGGGGAAGGGATATCGGGGGAAAAAAAAAGAATGCAAATCACAATCTTCTTAATTAATCAAAAACTGGTAAGGGCAACAAAACAAAGGGGGCTATATATATGGCACCCCCATTCCAGGGGTGTTGCACCAAACAAAAAAAAAAGATCAGGGAGGAACAATAAAAAATAATAAGGGCCCAGGGAGAACAAGGAAAATGACAGACCTACCGGGGGATGAGCGAGAGAAAAAGGTAATGAGAGAAAAGAAAAATAGTAAAGAGTCGTCAATACTCATGCTAACTCTAAAGAATCAGAATGCGAATGAGTAAAAAGCAAATAACCAAATCGACTCAGTCCATGAGGACGGAGTCGGGCAAAACTGGTAAAAAAGGAAAAAGCGGGGGCGAAGGAGGGTGGGGCAAGAAAAGGTTGTGGTCGAAAAGAGCGAAACCCTCTTTTGAGGAGAAAAACATTAACCTCCATTGGAAAAGATAAGGGGAAGGAAAAGTAAGAAGAACTGCAAATTCCTCGCGGCCGGAAAAACACAAGAAAAAGGCCGAAAATCATTGGGGAGGGGAGGGCAGGGTCAAACAAGGGGAAAAGGGGGAAATCTGCGTCACAAAACGTTCAGAATAGTATAGTCACAAGACAAAAACAAAAAGGAGGGGAACGATGGGCTGCAAAAATCCACATCACACAGAGAAGTCTAAAAAGAAAAGTGAAGGGGGAAGAAAGAAAAAAAGAAGGAGTAAAAAGACACGAGGGAAAAAACAGGGACCAAGATGTGTCGGGGGGGGTTACAGCCGGAAGGGCCGAGGGGGGAGAAAAGAATAAAAGCAAAGAATAAGACACGTTCTTAGGCAAGCAAGTGGGGGGTCCACGACCTGAGCAACATCACAAGAGAGGGGGGTAAAACAAGAAAATCGGGTGTAGAACGTCAGGGAACGACTCAAAAGTCTAGAGGGGGAGGTTTAATACAATGCTTCATTGACAAAAAAGGGGGAAAGAGGGGAGAACCCTGAAAGAAGGGAGAAAGAAAGATGGGCTAGAGCTACTGACCATCCCCAAATAAGCAAAACCAACATGACCGAAAGAGAAAGAAGGAAGGAAAAGGCGTGAAAACCCTCAGGAAGCCAGGATCAGGGAGGACGGGGGGAGGTTCCTCACTTAAAGGGGAGGGGCTCGGAAAAAAAGGGGGGAAAGATGACGACACCAAACAACCGAGGAGGAAGAGAAAGAGCCTGGCCCGAGGAGAAAGGCGGAGCAGGGAAAGGTAAAAGGGGGGGGGGGGGCGAACATTCACAAGGGCGAAGACAAAAAAGTGTATTTAACATCGGTGGTGGGGGAAAAGGAGGGAATTGGAAAAAACGAACTAAGATTACGACATGAGATTGGGGTGGGGCGGCATCAGGTGCAGAAAAGAAAGGTTTTCAGGGAAAGGGGGGTGGATAAGATAGGAAAGGGAAGGAGTCAAAATCCTCGGGAAGGGGGGTAGAGAGATACAAAGAAATGGAGAGGCAGAAAACTGGCTTTTACGGGCGGGAGGAATCACGGAGGTAGCACACAGAGAGGGAGTGCAACTGAGGAGCCATGTAACGGAGGGGGATTACGGGACAAAAAAAGAAGGAGCAGCACAAGAAGCAGGATATGGTTACACTGGAAAAACCCACAAGAGTGGCGCCGGACGGTAAACTCTTCCCAGTGGCCGAGGACAAATTCAGTATTCACCGCTAAGGTGGGGTGGCTCGGGTTTCGGAGAAAAGGGAAAAAAGGAAGATGGGAAGAGAACATTAAACGGAAGCTAGAAAGGGGAGGTAAACCTACGAAGGGGAATGGCCTAAAAGGGCCTAGAAACCTAACGGGATGGGAATTGCAGCCTGGACCGATTGGACTCCACAGAAGGGCGGAAGTGGGCGTCAAGACAACCACAAAAAGAAAAGAAAAAACCAGGGGGCGATCCCGAAGGTAAGGCGTACACGTGGAGAAAGAAAATCGACAGAAAAAGGCGGATAACCAACGACTCAGATGCCCAAACCCCACTTGTGCGAGAAAAGAGGGGAACGAGGAAACAGGCTAAGAGACAATGAGGGGAAATAAATACGGGCGGGCAAGAAAGGCCCGTTGGGGAGAGAAGGGGAATCCGTACAAAACAGGTTGGAGGGGGAGCGGCATGGAGGTAAGAGGGGTTTCAAGGGGTTGCGAAAAAAATAGACGAAGGAAGGGCAGAAAAAATAAAGGGACCAGGGGGAAAGGGGGCAAAAATGAGACCATGGGGGAAATCAAAAAAAAAAACCACCCTTGGTGGGGCACCAAAGGGTGTCCAGAGTGAAAGGTGTAGAGGCAGGGCGGGGAAAAAAACGAAACGGGGGGGTGCTTAAAAAGAAAGGGAGTGGATTCACGTGTTGTTTGTACCGGAAGAGGAGATCGGATGAGAAACAGGGAAAAGCTGCGCATCTCTTACAAGAGGTTGGGAGGGGCAGAAGAGGTGGTGGACTTGAAAAATCAATGCACGGGACCCCACCCGGTGAGACAAAAGAAAAGGAAGAGACCCGTTAACCCACGACAACTTCAGTGGCCTGAGTGAAGCTAAAAATGGGGCTGATTCTTGAGAACAGTCATAGCCCCTAAAAGAAAGAAAGAGGACGATCTACATGAGCCGTTCCACCGCATACAGAAAAAACGGCGGACGAGGGTTAACGAAACCATCAAAACAGCCTGGGGGGGGAGAGACTGGACAACCGGAGAAAGCAACTATAACTTCTGGCACAAAATGGTAAAAGCGCATTTAAGAGGTATTGGGGGACCTAGACATCTGCAAATAAAGTTGTGGAAAAAGGGGTGGATCAAATTGGGGGGGGAGAAGCTGAGGTCAGGGGAGGAAAAATCACTTCTCATAAGTGGCAACAGTTGGGTAAAAAGACGAGATAACGGAAGTTGAGGGTATCACTATAAAATCAGCATCGCGGAAGGGGGTTAGATGAAATGGTTAGAAAAAAACGAGGTTGTTCCAGAGGAAGCAAACCAAGTTTGAATACATAGTTACCAAGAGTGATAGATGGTCTCCAAAAGTCAAGGTTCCGGGGCCTCAAAGTCGGCTGGAATCCAGTGAAGGAAACCCCGCAAGTACTAAGCAGAAAATGATGGTGCAAGGCAGAAAAAACCAAGACAGGTGACCTAACTCAGGGTGGAAAGGGGAGAGCCACAAAAAGAAGTCGGAGGGGATTTGACACTCGGGAATGTGAGGCGTTAAAAAAAAACCACTACGGAGATGGGGAAGGGGGAAGAGAGCGAGGGGGCTTGGAACCATACCAACTGGGGAACTGAAAGGAAAGGAGGGTCAGGGTTCTACTGGCAGCGCATCAAGCGAGATGTAGGGCCGAGACCTTTGGGTCTCCCAGAAAGGGCATGCCAGAATTCATCAGAGGAGAGGGGGGGGCGAAACGGAAGGATAGTCCTTAGACCCGCACATTCAGAAAGACAGCCGTAGAAAAGAAATACAGGGGGGGCCACTTCTCTATGCTAAAATAAGACGGAAGACAAAAACAGAAAAATGGGGGAAAAAGGGAGCGTCAAAAACGAAAGAGTTGAACAAGTACAGGAATGAGAGGGGGGGGAGTACTTGCGGAAGCCTTCAAGGAGGAGTAAACAGAGCATATAGGAGGGAACCTCACGACCGACGAATGACAAGAGGGACTCAAAAGGAAAAGTGGAAATATTGACAGAATAAAAGAGGAAAAACTGGAAAGAACCCGTGTGCACAAAAGTGGGAGACGACACGCACACACCCCAAAACATTCAACGGGCAAGAGTGGGGAAGAGCAAACAATCGATAGAAGAGGAAAGCAAGGTAAAAAGCTAAGGACTTTTAGGCAGAGTGGGTGGGCGGTTAAAAAGGGTAAGATATGTCAACAAAGATAGGGATCGGCCAGGGGGGAAATGACGGGTCAGCGGACGCTAGCTGTAGGGGGGGTACGAGGAAAGTGGTGAGTCTTATGTCACCCACGAAATCAAGTCACGCCGCTGCTATACACAAAAAAAATCTGAAGGAAACTGACGACGACACAGGAGACAAGGAAGGATTCGAACGGGGGTGGCTTGAGGCAACGCGTCCTGTAACGATAAAGAAGCAGAAAAAAAACCACACGGGAAGGAAGATGAACGGACTTAGGGGGGGGTGGTTGGTGGAAATAAATCACAAAAAAAGCCGAAAAGCTGGGCTATTATCCGACGGCGGAGAATTCTCACCGGGATGTAGAGGACGCGGTACGGGGAAGGGGGACGAAGGAAAGACCACTTACAACCGGGTCTGACTCCAACTGTCCCAAAAAAAGAGCCAGGAAACATTCAAAAAATAGGAAATGACACATAATCAGGAAACATTCGCGGGAACATAGGAACAGGAAATAAAACAAAAGCTAAAAAATCATTGGCGGACCAAAAAAAAAGAAACCAACTCTCAATCGTGCGGAAAAAAGAAAAATGCCCTCAACGAGGGGGGAACGCTCAAACAGTCTCATAGTCTCACAGGGTGAGCCAGGGGGGAGAAAAAAAGGGGTGTCGCACACGAAAAACGGGGCAAGATGTGTGCATCTCGGAACCCTGCTAAGGCAAGAGAGGCGGGGGGGGGAATATGGGAAAAGGAGAAAGAAAGGGGGGGGAAATGAAGAGGAACTCCAGCCAATGTGTCCAAAGGAATGCACTGTGGCCAGAATTCCGACCAATTGACACCAGGGGGGATAAGCCAGAAAACTCTGACAGGGGGGTTATGGACAAGGGACTCAAGTGTGCGGGAGTGAAAGGTGGTTTAGGACAGAAACAGTATATCATACACACAACTCGAGGAGTCAAGTACGGATACTGATGCAGTGGTCAGAACTGATCAAGACACAAAGGAGAAAAAAGGCAAAAGGGACCCAAATCCTGTGGAACTGCTGCATCTGCAGAAAGCAACGAGGAGGGAAGGTGGGCGAGCAGGAAAAGGGAAAATCACAAAGAGCAAGAGGCAAAGACCCAAAAAAAAAGAGAAAAAAACCTAAGAAAGTCAACACAAAAATAAACGTAAAAAAAAAATCAGCAGGTGGGCAAAAAAAACACAGGATAAGGACGACGACAGTTTTGGGGGGGGGGAAAAAAAGATGGAAGCGGGCAGAGGTGAGGGCTACATCAAAATGACAAAAAAGAGGAAGTAGGATAGGCCTCTTGTCACCGCAAACGAAATTACGAAAAGGACACGAAAAGGGAAAGGAACCAGAGAAAGATGGAAATGGGGGAGGGACCGGAAAGCGATTAGAGAGGGAGAAACAGACGGGAGACTCGAAAGCTGGGAAAGGGGGACAGAACATTATTGGCTAGGAGTATGGTGACATTGACATGAGTGATGTCCCGCAGGGTGGGGGGGAAAGTGAAACCTGCCAGACAAAGCTCGAGGAGGGAAAAAGGGACCAAAGATAAATCTGTCAGGTGCGTAAAGAAAAGTGGAACACGTCATGGGGGGAGGGACCGTGTCGGTGAAAATGGCCCTGGGACAAAAAAAGACATAAGACTGAACAAAAAAAAAATAAAGACCAACGGTTGTACGGGGAGGAGATGTGCCGGAGGAGGAGACGTCAAGTAGGCAACAAATGAAGTGCGGTGTAAAAAATGCATCCCACTGCTCAGGACTGCTAAAAGAAAAAGGGAGGAAAAAAGTCAGCAATGAAAAAGGCCGAAAGAAAAAACTACGGGGACAGGGAATAAAAATACAACGACGGTGGTACCAATAGATGTCGAAAAGCAACCCCGGTCGAAAAATTCATTACACCAGAGAGGTAGGGGGGTAAAGGAATATAAAAGGTGTCCACAGAGTAGGGGGCCCACATAAGGCAAAAGGTAAAAAGACACTCACACAAATGTCCAGAGGCGCCGGGCCAAAAACGAGAAGACCAGGCGCCAAAGAACAGCAGGGAAAGTGTAGGGGAAAATACTAAAGTGGAGGAGAGGGAAAGAGCACTGGATGCAGCCAAAAAGTGGTGACTCACTTTGGTAAAGAACGAATAGGTATTAGAAAAAAAAATGGTCAACAGGAGCCGGCAGACTGAACAAAGACAAGTTGTGGGACATTCTCAAAAGGACAGAAAAAACTGGACTGTCATCCAAGACGAAAGGGATGAACAAGGAAGGCCTGTGGAACTGACGGGGAGACACAAAATTGGTGTGGCGCGAGAGAAAAAAAGAGGGAATAGTATGGGATCACTCCAACAACAGGAGAGAAAACACCTGTGGAAAATGTTCATATTAATAAGGCCGATCCACGGGGGGGATGATACGGGGAGACGAGACAGGAAAAGAGTACCGGACAAGCACGGCCGTCCCGACGAATCGTGCACCTTGGGGGAAAAAGCAAAGAAAGAAAGGGGGAAAAGAGGGGGGGATATGGAAGGGCAGGTGAACTCTTCGACGACAGGATGCCAAAGAAAGCTAGAGGGCCACACACTAGAAGCAGTCAAACATGTGGAGTGGGCCAGTGGCAGAACCATTTGCTTGAAATCATGGGACGCAAAAAAAAAACACTCAAACCCCTCGGTGGTCGAAAATAGGGGGACCGCAAAAAAACGGGGGAAAAAAAACCAAAAACGAGTGGGAGACGCAGCCAGAAACCCATAGGACCGTCCTGACGAGTTGCAACAAAGAAGAAGAAAGAACGGACACAAAGGTAAGAGAATTTTACTGAAACCCTCCACACGAGAAAACAGGAGAGGGCTGGAATATAACCCTTTCCCTGGTCTATCTTTAAGGGGGGGTAAAAAGCCAAACAAAAAAGTATTGATGTCGTAGTCCTCATCCAAAAAACTGGGAGAGAAAAAGTGAAGGGGAGAACAAATTAGGGAAAAAAAAAAAGACATGGAGCAAAAGGTCTAATGAAGGGGGGTGGCCGGGGGCCGAAGGCTTCGGAGCTCGAAAAAGGGGTCCAAAGGGGATTGACGAAGAAAAATGAACTCAACAGAGAGTAAAACCAAAACAAAACAAAAGAGAAACGGGAAAAAAGCATTGGTCACCTACAAGCGACCTAGATCCTTAGGGAACTGAAAAAAAGAATAGACCGACATGGTTCGAAGTAAAAAAAAGAGTGATTTGAAATCGGAGTTATTCGCGGCCGTTCACCGACCAAAGGGAGGTGGGGGGATGGGAAGTAAGCATATAGAAAACATCATACTCCCTTAAATGGAAGTAAAGCAGAAGATGGGGGAAGGGAATCGTAATGAACCACAGAGGGCATGGTGACAGCCTCAGGGGTGGTAGGAGGCTTACGGGAGGGGCGGCTTGGATTAAAAAAAAAAATCAAAATGGTCACACGAAACCAGACGGGAGAGGCGCGGGTGACGGCCTCAAAAGGAAAGCGTTTTCCGGGGACCGGTAACAAAGATTAAAGAACAAATCGGGATATGTTTGGAAGGAATTCCAAGCCCGGGGCGGAACCGGGCGAACGACCAAACCTGCAGAGTCTCTGGGTTGGTGGGCAACGGACATAGCTTTGGTGTGACCACCAAAAAACGAAAACCTAAAGGCAGGAATGAAAACGAATGGGATCTCTCCAAATGTTGCCCGCGGTGACTAAAGGGAAAATCAAGAAAAACACGACTAGAAAAACCCAGAGCTGAAATGGAGGGGTGCGCCGATATGTCCTGCACCAGAGTTGGTGACTCCAAAAATAACCCCCTACGAAGGTACAGGTGATCAGGCAAAAAATCCGTTAAAAGACAAAGGTCTGGTGGTACAAAGATGGGGTGAGAGCGTCCAAGATGGAAAGAAAGCTTCCTGGGCCGGAAAGAAAAAACTGAAAAAGGAAAAGCTCGACCTCGAAAGGGAAAAATCCGAGTGTGGAGGAAAGATAACTCATTCCTACTCCAAGTTGTGAGAAAGACTAAAAGAGGTGCGAGCAGTGTCAGTTGTGACCAATTGCACACGAGCTCAGCCCCAGAGGTCAATTTGGCGGCATCAGACACAGTCACTCGCAGATTGCAACAAAAAAAAGACAAGGGTCCCAAATGGAATTGGGCCTTTGATCGAACCTTGGGGGGGGGGGTCTTACGAAAACAGGGTGAGGACGAGATAAATTTGAAAAAAAGGCGAACAACGCACCAGGGCATGAATTTACGCAAGTCGAGCAAAAAAAAGTGTTCTGGGCGGCAAGGATCGTGTTCTAACAATCAGGGGCGGGGAACCACCAAGATTCAAGAATAAAAAAGGGGACAAATGCGAACAGGGACAAAAGCTCCGTTCTGAAAAGTTAGAAAGTTGGAAGAAGGAGTCGAAAAATGAATGGAAAACAGATACATTGACGAAACCGCATAACGCGCACGCAAAAACGCGCCTACCCAAGAAGGGACCCAAAAAAAATAAAAAGGAGCAAACTGAGGCTACACAAAAAAGGGGGGGAAAACACCTCCAAACGAGGTCAAGAGTCACTTTCAAGCAGCAGTGTAAACGATCTGATTCCAGTGTTCGGTTTTGGCATTGGTTCTGTTGGAGGCAGCGAGGAAATGACAAAAAAAAATGCACTGCTGCCTTATTAGTCTTACTCGCTCCAGAAACAATCCCTGCGCAGAGGATTGGCGCTCGGGCAAACGAACAGAATTGGAAACGAAACAGGGTCCAACTTTTTCGCCAAAATCGAGATGTGGGCCCATGGTGCATCCACGCGGGGGTACCGTGCCTAGAAAGGTAAATCAATCGCCCGGCCCACTGGTTAGGAAAGCAAAACGCTTAACATCGTGTGAAACGTGATGCCCTCAGGTACCGAGCCGGAGAGGGGGGGGAAGTCTGAGGAGGCCAAAAACAACACACCCCAATACTGTCAACCTGGGCATAAGACGGGGGTGGTTTCTGTACCACTGAGGGAAAAAATGTTGAAAGAAACAAGGGGATGATCGACGGTCACAGTGATCCACCACGCCGGAACCACAACACAGAAAAAAGCAAAAACCACAGAAGAAGCGCAAACAGAAGATCCGAAATTGCAGAAGGCCGCTTCGGGCAAGGCTGATCCTTAACTGCAGAAGAGTGGCGGGGAGGCGTTTCGGAAAGGGAAAAAGTTAGTCAAACGGGGGAAGCGCTCAGCCCTGGAAGGACCGAGGCCCGACGAAGATCAGAACAGAAGGAAAAAGCAAAAAACTTGAACGACCATTAATAAGGCCGACAAACCGAAACGGTGAATGTGACAGAAAAACGTTTTTACCGAGATAGAAATGCGTGAGAAACACATAAAAAGCGCGCGTCCGCCAAGGCAGAAGGAATTTTGAGCATTTTTGATGAGGATGTCCTCCCAAATATGTTACAAGTATTATGCGCCATTCCTGCAAAGGGAATGATCGGGAAGAAAAAGGTTGTCAGGAGTAGATAATGGGAGGTCTAGTGAACACCAGACATTCAAAAGGGGAAGTACTCAAAGAATGACGCACGCAAACACCAAAGAAACAGGGGTTAACTTCGTGCGTGTGGGAACCAAACAGGCCCGAT
>Ga0179593_1459277_pt1 | contig 19108 bp, 23 predicted proteins | sample CZODoug2_1_08_16_FD_185931 | JGI IMG/M metagenome (GOLD analysis project Ga0179593, IMG submission 185931) | Vadose zone soil fungal communities from Angelo Coast Range Reserve, California, USA - CZODoug2_1_08_16fungal (PacBio error correction) | ecosystem: Environmental > Terrestrial > Soil >...
GTGAGTCGACAAAAAACCTGAGATGACAGGATTGGAAGCTGTGGGGAGGGGCTCTGAAAACAATGGGGAAAAACAAGGGGGATGTCGCAGACATAAATATTGGGTGTGCAAAAGATACTGATACAAGTATAGGGAAAAAGACGTAGGTAGGGGAAAAGGAGAGGACTAGGTAGGGGGGGCTTAAAAAACTTATCCAGAGTACGGGGGAACGACGGGGGATAGATATTGTGCGTGCATGGTGACGCCACAATAGGTGGAGAGGGCGCGGGAAGAGGGCAAAGACAAAACATGTAGCAGGAGTCCGTGTGCAGAGGAGAGAGCATGTTGACAGTGACGGGGAAAAGAGGGGAGAAAAAAGAAGGTGGAAAATGGAGAGGGTAGAGGAGGTCATGGATTCGGAATATATTTGGGGTGCGGCCTAAAAAGGGACGTGGGTGGGATACAAATGTGCCCAGTAAACAAGCAATTTGTGGAAAAAGGGTAAAAGCAAAGCAGGTGGGAAGGAAAGAATGATTGGGGATTAAAGACGAGGGGGGGGGGGGGGGAGGACAGAAAACAGCTTTTATCTTTATAGGCCAGTAAAAGGAGACGCTCATATCATTATACGGTGCGATGTGAAACCACGGACGGCAGACGAGGAAGAGTTGTGCATTTAGGAGGAACCGGAATCTTGTAGACATTTGTAGTACCATCTGGAACGGGGAGGGGGAGGGTGAGACCACAGCTTCGTACTCGGCTAGTGTCAAGGGGGGGGAGAGAGGGATGGAAGACTCCACCGCCAGAAACGATAAAACGTAAGGGTTGGAAAAGAGGTGGGGGGAAGGCGGCATTTTAACAGTATGCGTTTTGAAAAAAGTGCTGAAGGGGGAGCACGTTAAACGTTCTACCTGCACAAACGCATGTTGGGGGGGGAAATCGCGATACACCACACAAAAAAAAAAGGGGAGTCTGCTACTAGAATTTGTGGTCAAACTATAATAGGGGGCCAGGAGAAAGGGCACTCACCGTGGCTAAATCATCAAGGCGGGACCGCTTCAGAAAACACATAATCGCAGTCAAAAAAAAGAACTCAGTGAAAAAACACAAGGTACAGTTTTAAAGCTGGTGAGTAGGGGGGGGAGGAGTAAAGGGATAAACAAGTGTGCCACGACCGTGGTCGAAGATCGGAGCAGAAACGGGAACCACCATGGGACCTGTCTCTTAAAAAAGTGAAGGGAAAAGTCCTGGGGAAAAATTACAGACAGCAAAACGAAGGGAAAAGATAGCCGCTGAAGGGGGGGGTCACAAACAATAAAGGGAGGCCGGAATAGTGAGCGATCCTTGGCTGGGTCAAAAAAAACTCATTCCGAAAAGATAAAAGAACGCTGGGGGGGGGAAGCATGACAAAAAATCGATAAGAAGAAAAGGAAAGGAAAGGGGGTCGTTGTACTAAGTGTAAAAATGGTTATTCGCGGAAAACCAAGGGGGGGGAACCAAATAATAAATTAATGCCAGACAGTATGTAGGGGGGGGGGTAAACGTAATAAAAATTGGCGGCAATAAACTTGGGGGGGGGATTGTTTGAAGCTCCAGTTTTAATCGAATTCCGGGAGGGGGACAAAAGAGTAGGGAGAGTACAGAAAAGAACGAAAGATGAGGTCAAGATCGAGGGGGAAGATGCTATTCAGAAAAATTAAGGAAAACCATGAAAAAGAAAAAGGAGCCGATCGACTGGCAGGTTACTGGACCCTGGTTTCCTAAGACCCTCCTACAAATTTGTGGGATGGTACAGGCGGGAGACCGGGGAGAAAACAGAAAGAAGAAGAAGAAATTTCTCTGAGTAACCCCCTAAGGAAGGAGAGGGCAGAAGAGGTGTTAAACAACATAGGGGCCACTTATGAACGAGTGAAAAAAAGTATCCCGAAGAGGGCGCATAACCGGGGAAACATATACCAATACAACCGGTAGAAAAGAAGAAACCACAGGCCGAAAGTCTCCGTTCCGGAAGAGGACATATAAAGGCGTCAATCTCAAAAAGTCAAGGAAAGTAAACAAGGTAAGAAGAAGGTCAAAGTAGTAAAGGGGATAAACGGAAAAAAGGCAACTGAGACCATAGGGAATAAAAAACAATCAGCGGTCAGATAACTCGAAAAGAATACGGAAGCACTACCCGTCTCACCAGATCAGATAATACCATCATGGAAAAAAAAGTGGGTCAGCCAAGAGTGTAGGGCTCGTCTCGAGGGGAAATCAACAGGGGGAAAAGTAGTCAAGGGTGGTGGGGAGTGGATCTTTGATTCAAGAAAACGTGTTCGCCTCAAATGAAAGCAAAAAAAGTGTTGGGGGAAAAGACCGTCAACAGTTGGGGAGCCAAAGAGAGATCTGAAAATAAAAGGGAAAGCCAAAAACGACCATATCCGGGGCGCAAAAAGGGTGAGTTGAAGGGGGGATAGACCTGGCAACCGCGAAGCTTACAAAGAGACACGTTAGAAAGGGTTCCACGTGACAGGGAACGCAAAGAAAGAAATGCGGACAAAGAAAAAATTGGCAAAGGAGCGTTGGGCGGTGATAAGTGACAGTGGACTACGGAATTGAAAGTCAACGGTAACTGCACTGCTGGGGAAAAACTCGAGTTCCAAGCACTGGCAGGAGCTGAGGTAGGAGAGGGGGTCCTGCGTTCGCGGAAGCCCGTAGTACAGCAGGAAAAGAGAACCACACATTTGTCACGGGAGGTCGACGTGGGAAAGCAACTTTCGGCATCTTCGATAGGGAAAAACCCGATGTACCGATCATAAAATCTTCTTGTCTAAGTCGGCCCAGGAGAACTTGATGCAGACCAAGAGAGTGGGGGAGGGGCACTGAAAAACCGGCCGAGAAAGAGGGGATATCCCGCGGCCAACTGCTAAAAGTGACAAGGAATAGAGACGACGGGCGGGGGGGGATGGAAGTGGGGAGGGGGGGCAATCCACGAAAAAAAAAGGAAGCAATCTTTGATCCAAAGTAGGAAAGGGGGAATTCTTGGGGCCATGGCTCTTCTAGAGCTGGGTAACAATGGAGGGGGAAGGCAGGGTTTGCCAACGCAATACAGGGTTAAAATGGGGGCAAAAAGCACGGTTCGCAAAAACTGGGGGGGGTGTGGAAGTAAAAGGAAGTGGCACAGGAGGGTCACACGACAAAAATGTTGAGAGTGGGACCTAAAGACGTGGAAAGGGGGGGATCCTCCGTGACCCGTTGTATCAAGCGAGCAAAACCAAAATAGGATGAAGGAGGAAGGAAGACCGGGAGGAGGGACCCATGAATAGGATTAGAAAAGCTAAAAAAGGGTGGAAAAACAAAAGGGGGGGATCGTACTTTAACGGCAAGGAACCGGGGGGGTGAAACGGAAAAACAGGTGGGTTGAGAAGGTGGATGGTGCATGTACCGGTATGCTTTTGAAAAAAAGCCGTAAAAACATTGAGTCACCAGCTGTCTAAATATGAACTGACAATTCACCTGGGGAAAGCAATCACTCGGCGGGGGAACCCCAAGCTTTCAGGGTGTTTGAGTTTTCATTTAAACTATACCTCACCTCACAGACACCCGACATTATCGGGATAAAAAAGTTAACCTTTCTCCTGTGGATGGGTGTCACCGAGACTTCCGAGGCCCCCGTGTCTCCTATCCGGGACGTGGCGAAAGCTAGTGGATTTGGGGCCCTCCTCGGGGGCAAAAGAACGTGGGACCAGACGCTGGGGCAAAACGTCCGCGAAGGCCAGGACCTGGAGAAAAGAAGAAGAGGTTGTAAAAAAAAACGATGGACAACCAAGGAGAGCGGTGGGAAGGGAGCTTGGCCGAAGATCGGGGGGTAAGGAAGATCAAGTCCTACTGAACTGGGGGGGGGGCAGACGTCAAATGATTGGCCGAGTTGTTAAAAAAGGAGGTTAATAGGTATGGGCTATGGGATTCCGGATTTCATCAATCTAAGTCTAAAACTAAAAAAAAAAATGAAAACGTTGGTATTTGAAAGAGGGAAAGATCTCGAACGAAGGAACAGGGTGTCTTCAAAAACGAGGGGAAGTGGAAGAGGGGGGCGGTATAAAAAGTAACGAACGGGCGCCAGACCGTAGTTCGTGTGTGGGCGAAGGTGGTTATAAGACTGAGAGAGAGTTCTAATGGGGGTGTGATGAAAGAGGGGGTCAAAACAGGTTTGGGGGTTAACGAAAGTGCTTTCTTGGAAGAAGATGGGCAGAAAGCTCCCTTCCCACACGAGTATAAGCGGCAGGTGGATTATTAGAAGAGAAACATGTGTGAGGAGCATAGTCATTGGAAATCTGGGAAACTTCGAGGGCGCTGCGAGGGAGACGTGGGGAAAGCACGTTTAAAACCATGAGGGGGAGCTTGACATCGGCACAACGGATCGGGGCAAAAATGGGGTGGAGACCTATGGCGCTTCCTTAGGTGTGGGGAAGAGTAGAACTCCCTAAAAGGATGTCGGGAAAACAGGGAAGCCGTTGGTGGGAAAAATTCAGAGGTAGGACTAAATAAGAAGTGGTGAATGGAAAAACCGGGGGCGGCTTTGACTGGAGGGTGTTTAATATTAGATACCGGGGGGGTGTAACCTGGGGGTGTATACAGGTCTTGGACAGTAAAATTTTGGTCTCTTCTCGGTACAAGAAAGGGGTGAAAGGGATGGTGTTAACACAGAGGCTAAGTCAGAGCCTCTATGGGGGGGGGGGGGAAGACATAGCCAAGTCGGGTTCGTGTTACAGGGGGCCGTGAGGAATCGAAAGAACAAATGGCTGGGCAGGAGTGTATTATGAAATGGAACGGAATGAAACAATTTAGAGTCCACGAACGCGAAAAAGGGGGAAGCGGGGGGGGGAGGAAGGTAATCGCAAGATGATGAAGAGGAGGGGAGCGAAAGATGAGAGGGGGGGGCTTGGGGGCGCAATACAGTCATTAATGATGGAAAACGGACAAAAAGAATGCAAAAAGGAGGATCAACATGACGTGAATTGCGAAGGGAAGGGGTATGGCAACAAAACGGAGGAAAAAGCCGGGCATCTGGCGCTCATGTAGCGATGTTGTTGTCAGAAGTTGTGCAAGGAAAGAAGGGCACAAGCATGTAAAAACGGAAAGAAAATTAGTAAGGGGGACTTGACGGGGGATGGGAAGAGTGTGTATCCAAATCCACAGCATGTATACGTAGAAAGAGGGTCCCAACGGGGGGAGGAGGGGGCAGAGGAAGGGGACTTCGATGTGACCAAAGGACGAGGGGGGGGGCACAAGGGGGTGGAAAGTTGGAAAGGAAATGAAACCCGGCTCTTTGAAGAGGGGGAAGAAAAAACACCTTCAGGGGAATGGGTAGAAATACGGGGGGCTTCAGGGGACCTCAATGCCTAGTGGGAAAAAGGGGGCTCAAAATCCTTGCAAAGAATAAAACGACACCTCCAGAGGGTAAAAAAAAAAAGGAAAGTTGGGGGGGGTGGGGGGAACCTGGGTGTTTGTGACTGCGTTCAAATGGGCGGTAGAGACTGTCTTTTGAAAAAAAAAGGCAAAAAGATTCAGACTGTGAGTGACTAACTCTCAAAAACGCATATAGAGTTTAAAAAGATCCGCCCCAAAAAAAACTGTCTGGAGGAACAGAGAAAGGTTTGGAAAAAAAGGAAAAGGGACGTAGGGCAGTTCTAAATGGGGGAATTAACGGAGCAAGAGCAGCCTCAATAAAACGAGTATAAGAAGGACGCAAGTGGAAGAGGTTCAAAAAAAAAAAGGTTACGGTGGAAAAAGGAAGAACGGGGAGGGGTAGGTGGGAGTCTGGGCAAGGTACACAGGGGGTTGAAACAGATCCTCTTTCACGAAGCCGATTGGGATCCCGAAGAACAAGAAGGAAGAGTGGACCGGGGCCTGGTACAAGATCCGTTGTAATTAACCTTTCCAGAAAAAAAAAAAGAAAAAAAAAAAAAAGGGAAAACCGAAGGACCGCTTGAAAAAATAGAAAAGCGACCTGAATATGGGCGCAAAGCCGTTAAGGAATAACCTGAGGTAGAATGTGGGTGGGAAGGAACGAACACCATAGAAAGCATCAGTAAAAGGACAAATTACGGGGCTGATAAACGTCAAGGGGTGGATACAAATCGCCGGCCACTACAACAAGGAGAAAAAACAATAGTTGAACCAAGAGACGCAAGGATTGGACGAGGGGGAAACAGAAAAAGAAAAAAGGTCTCAAAGAAAGTGGAGTGGGGAGGGGGGCCAGAAGTTGTGCGAAGGAAAAAGGGGATGGCCAAGAATGAGTCTTGTCTGGACAAAAGGAAAAACGCTAATGCCGAAATAATCTTGGTTAAGATCTATTCATCAATTGGACCGCATGGAAAAAGAAAACTTACGGACCACGGAAAAGGAGGGAGGGCAGGAAAAATCTCCGTCGGCAGGAGTGGAAAAATTTAACGATAATCAGAAATCAGGGGGGTGGAGGAGGGGTCAGAGGTAACGGAATACTGGGGAACACGAACGGGACCCTTAGGATGGGCCGTATGCTGAAAAAGGCGAATGAGGAGGGAAAAAACATTGTTAAAAAACCGACTTACGGCCAGAAAAAAAAAACTTAATTAACTCCGGCCTACAATGACAAGGTACCTAGAAGAAACCCAGTATCTAGAAAAAAATCAAGCAAAAGGAACGGGGGGTTCCGACACGAATAGCAAAAGGATATCACTAATGTGTTCCGACGAACCCAGGTTCAGTAAAGAACTCACGGGAAATAAGGAAGAGGGGAGACGCGCCCCATACTCGCCTCCCCCGGGAAGAACCACTTCAGGAGACAAATGACACGAAGCATGGAATAAACGGAATCCTCCAACTTCAGAAAGAGCTCAAATCGAGCCTATGGATACGTTATTATGACGGCATTAAGGACAACGGACAAATGGAATGTAAGTCAGAAGGCTTTAACTGCCGCACAACAGGGGCAGAAGGAAAAACAGGTAGGTTGGGATTTGGGAGCTGGGATTGGAAAGTCTTTGCACTATGACTCCGATGAAACACAAAAGCACCAAAAATTTGAAACTCATCAAGGCCATACAAAAGTTTCTGACAAGGATCGTCAGGTCTTCTCCAAGACATGAAGCCCCAAAAGACTCATGGGGAGACTGGGAAGGTGGAAAAGGAACCATACCTCGTCAAGCAATTTGGATGCAAATGGTTCTTGAGTGAGGCAGCAAGGGCGCCTGGAATAAAAATGCGGGGGGCGGGAGGGAGTGGGAGGGGGTGATTAGAAGGCTGAAAATATACTAAAGGAAAGTGGGAATTTAAAAGAGGGTAACGACAGGGGGGTAAGGCAGTATGCAAAGGGTCTGTTAACGCAAGGCAAAGCAAGGTGTAGTCTTGTGAGGAGTGTAAGGAGGGTGGATCTTAAAGAAACTAGAGAAGGCCCAAATCCTGGTGTGTACCGGGGGAAGTAAGGGGAAATCAAAATTGTCGCGATCGAAAAGGGGGCCCGGAGGGAAGAAAGCAGGGAGCTTAAATCTCTTCTCTGCCCAGTCGCCAGGGCTGTCTGGATTGAAAGCACACGAGAACGTTTAGAACCCGACTAGATAAAGTGGAGGATCTAGGGGGAGGAAAACATCCAGAGCCTTGTACCCGTTAAACGTAGACCTAAAAATCTGAGGGGTAGGGGGGGGATGGGTTCATCAGCCACATAAAAAGGGGCCGCCTGCAAGGACAAAGAGGGGGGACTTTGACAGACAAGGTATTAAGTTGCTCGTGCTGAAAGGGAAAAGAAGCGGGCGAAAAGTGGCGGAAAAGTCGGGGGGTTTTTCAAAAAAATCTTACCTCAAAAGCAGTTTCCAAACAAAAAACGGGTTAACCGTAAAGTTCCGGGGGGTGGGTAACCAAAGAAAAAAAAAAGGGTGAAGAGGGAGTCCACAGACGTTCAGGGACCGAAGCCTCAAAGGAGAGCAGAAAACAACACAAAGATGTAAAGAGAAGAGAGAGTGAAGTCGCAAAAGGAACGTCGGAATAAGAAATCTCAAAAGGGGGTCAAGGGCAAACTGCCCTTCAACGACACGGGACGAACCAGTGTTGTGAGCATGGAATTGTAATCCGTTACCGTCTTCGGGTTAAACACCGCGACTTGACGAAAATGGGGTAGCTCGAAAGAGATCCAATACAAAAGGCATACTTTGGGGCAGACAGAAAGCTCTGGCACTGCAGGGGCGTCACAAAGGGGTGAGTTGGAGTTAAATAACAACACCGACTCCCCGCCCTGTAGTTATCTCAGGGTAACCATTGCTACTTTCTTTTGGTGTCACTTACGGTATAAAGGAAACTTTGTATCTATAATCACCCTTGGGGTCTTCTGGCACCCTCATAATGGGGTGGCGTGGTGTGCCAGAGTAGGGAAGCAAGAACTAAGTTCGGCACGTTTGGCCATGAGGGGCTATGGGCGGTATTTAGGCCTTAACTGGCACTCTTAGAGGGGGTTGGAGCTCTCTCTCCTCTGTCCTGCACTCTATTTATTTTCCCAGGAATGCGATAGTTTGCCAAGGCGCGCACGGAACTCTTGGTACTGTGTAAGCTGGTGAGGTGCCATGGATTATTCCATTTCTTCTCACGCGATGCTTAGTGCCTCTAAGAGAAGACGTCCCCTCCCTCTCAAGGTGCGAGTGACCCATCGTCCCTGTCCTCGATTCCTGTGGCCCTCTGTTTCGGGCGGACATTGGGTTAGCAGTTTGAGCGCCAGTTGGGTTCTCGTTACTTCCTCCGGCCCCTTGCACTATTCCGGGGTCACTTATCGAGAAATTTCCAACACGTCCAACGCCTCAGTTGCGCTCAAAAGGTTAATGTCGAAGTATGGGGAAAAAAAGACGGCGCGCCTAAACAAAGGTAAATGGGGCTCCAAAGTTGGGCAGGGTGGGGAGCGGGGGGGGTGCAGGGGGCTGAAAAGGCCTCAGTCCCAGACATTATTGTCTGTTGGGCTGAAATTGTGGGCTCGCGAAAGACTATCTGCGAAAACGGTTGTTTGCCTGAGAGGTGACACAAAAATTGGGGGGGGGGACGGCGAGTTCGGGAAGGCGAAAGGAAGGGCCAATCTCCAACCAAAGGGTATAGCGATTGAACACGGGGGGAGGGTCAGTTGAGAAGCATAAAGGGGTACGATCATAGTAAAGTAGAAAAAAAATCGGAAGAAGCTCTGTTACGGAGACGGGGTTATGGCCGTTTAAGAAGAGGACCTCAGGGGAAAGATTGTACGAGGAGAGAGGTTGTCGAAGGACGGGGAGAAATAAAACGTGACGGGGGATACGCCTATTCAGGAAGGCGTGAATGGAAACCTGGGGTTTCGTTCAAGTATGGGGGATAGGGATTGGGCTAGAAAGCAGAGAAAAAAATTACCTGGGCGGATTTGGGGGGGGGGACTTGATAGAAAAGGGGTAAGTTTAAAAAAGGGTTCGTTTGAAACATTTTAAGAGGGATGTGTTAGCGTCCTATGGGACGGTAAAGTGGGGGTGAAAACAAAGCTTACCGCAGAATAATGATTTTGGCATATATGCAGCTAGTATGTCTTTGTGACGTGGGACGGTTAGTACGAAGAAACCAACCATGCTTGAGGAGTATCAGGGACAATGGTAACTTAATTAGGGAAAGGGGGAAAATTCGAAAGACAAGGTATCGGGGGGTTTTAGTAAGGTATACTCGGAAAGAGGATAAACGAGTGATAAAAGAAAGAGGATGTTATCGTGGTAAATGACAATAAAGAAATTAGGGTTCAGTAACGAATTCGAGAAACTGAGGGACATCATCAAAAAAAAGGGCCAAGTTGGGTGCCTTAGTACTTTTCAAAAACTCCGACAAGAAGGGAGGCATCATGTAATGAGGAGAGGGTGGGAGAGAATGGGGATGGGGAAACGGGACACAGGTTTAAACGTTAAGAAATAAATTCACGGGGGAGGGGTCAGTAGGAAAAGAGGTAATCCGCATTTGTAGGCGGAAAGAACACGAGGTGTAGTATTATAGAAAGTGACAAAATCGGGATCGAAAACACGGTGCAGGATGTGGAGGTTAACGGAAAGCGGCACCTCTAAATTAGTTTTGGACTGGCAAAAGAAGTCAACAACGGCCCCAAAGTGGTAGCAGTGCCATTCACTTTCTTCCCATCAAGGCGGGAACGTGAGGGATCCGAACTGTCCGACTGGACTGGGGGCTGGACAGTGGGTTCTCATAGTGCTGCACCTAAAAACCCAACCTCAACCGCTTTACAACGTAGGGGTTGTGTGGGTGGCTTGCCGTTTCATTGATTCCGTGAAAGCGGTTGAGTCTGGAGAGAGGTTGCCGGTAAACAGGTCAACTCCTGAAAAGCTTTATAGGAGGGGGGAAAAAAACACCACTAACACGGAGAAGAGAGAGCGGTGGTCACAAGAGTAAGAAAAGTGCTGGGGGAGGGTAAACTGGGAGTCACGTGGTCGCAGCATAAGGATCACCCGTGACTAAACGGAAAAAAAGAATGAAAACAAATGTCAAAAGGTCCCCAACACAAGGTCCTCATTTTCAGCGGGAGAGGGAGGGGTAAGGTAAAGGGAAGATATAGCCAGTGGTGGGTTCACTGACCGGGGTTAATAATGTATTCTACCTACGTGGAAAAGCAATTGAGGGGTACTTAATGAGGAAAAAGAGTCCTGGGAATTCAGCTCAAAAGAGGAACCTGAGATCCGCGGAGTGGGGGTGCAACGCAAGTAACCTGAATCGTGCACAGCCGGGGGGGAACAGTTGAGAGAAGAGACGTGGATGCCAGGACCCAGACACCATGAAAACGAGGGAAAAAGAAGAAGTTAAGACTCTTAGGGGAGGCTAACGTTCAAAAGGGTTTTGCATAGGCCACGTAAATACGCGGATGAAAAATCGAGAAGAAGCTTGATAGGAACTTGTCCCGGGAGGCAAAATAACGAATTACTCAACGTCAACGGTTATTGAGAGCTGTAAGAGAAAGTGCTGACAGTGCCAAGACGGTAGGGAGGTAATGAACTCAAGACGAATCGTGCGTCAGAATATAAGGGGGAGACAAGTGGAAAGGGGACCAAGTACGTAAAAACCGAGCTCCATTAGCTCAGTGATAAGATAGATCTTCGCGTTGTTGTGTTTAACCTAATACTCACAGAAGAAGGGCATGGGGGGAGGGAAGCTTGGGACTGAGGAACTAACAATCCCACGAACTAGAATAGGCTCTGGCCGATGATCCAAAAAGAGATCTCGATAGGTTAACAACCTCGTTGGGTGAACCCGCTTGGCGGAACCGGGATTTAGATACAAGCTTATACAATAAGGTCAGTACCCAGGAAGATCAATAGAAAAAACCATCCCGAAAAGCCGGGACGGGTTTCTCGAGAGGGAACCAGGCCTGGAGTCCTACCCTACAAAAAATACGTAACCTTCCTATCGTCCTTAACGGGAGTAGAAGAACCAACCGACTACCAGAGGGAAGAGACCACGGAGCGCCAGAGAAGGGGTGACAAGGAGGAACCTTAAACTGATAACGGCCTCCCCCGTAGAACAGAAGAGCAATACTAATATCTACAATTTAGGGGAAAAAAAAGATACGAAGAAACTATTTGGAGTATACGATACTGAACAAAGGGACAAGCTTTAGGTTGGTGGGGTGCAGGTAGCTGGATGGACAAAAGGAAAGGGGGGGTTGAACCTCATAAAAGCAATGTAACTCTCAGGCAAAGAAGTTGATGACCACACCTGAAGGTGAGGATCAAAGCCCAATGACCACAGAGACGGCTAAGGGGTGGTTAAGGTATATACATGCAAGACCCGAGGAAAAGACACTTTGGGAAAACGGCCTTGCTTTAGAGACTAAGCGAACCAGGGGGAGGACACAGAAGGTTCATTTGTGTCGGCGGTGAAAAATGAAAGAAAAAGGGGGGGTAAAATGAAACTAGTAAGGAATAACGATGAATATACTTTAAAACCGTATGGGAGGGGAAAAGGAATTCCACGCGCCTCGCGGGCAGGGAAGGGGGGGAGTTCACGCTTAGCTTACTCCAGAGAAGGGACAGATCAAAAATCGGGGAAAAACGAGCTCGGGGGGGAAGGTTGAGTCGACCGGAAAAAAAACTTTTACAAAAGGAGGAAAGTTCCCCTCGACGCGGCCGGCCCGGGAAAAGAGACTATTGCCCGCGCCGAGGGCGACGATCAAAAGCCAAGGTGTTTCTGTCACAGGAAACCGGCTAATATAGAAAAAAAAGGGGAAAGTCAGACCCAAAAGAAGAAAAGTCTTTACCCTTAACCTCAGTAAGGTGCGGGGTTCTGTGTATTGTGGAGGGAACTCAATAAAAAAAGGGAACATGAAAGGTTTCCAACTAAAAACTTGTACAAGACAAAGGCGGTAAGTTGGGGGCTCGGGGTATCTCGTTAAGGAGTCGCATGGAGGGGGAACGGAGGGTTTTCAAAGAGAATGACTTCAAAAAGTGATAAAACGTTTGGGTGGACTAATTTATTTGCTTAGGTGTCAAAAAAGAAAAAAAGTTGGTGGCGAGTTTTATTCAAAAGTAACATGGGGGAGCGGCTTTGAAACCGGTTTCTAGCCCAAAACACCCGGGGGGGAGGGAAAGAGATGAATAACGGGAACGGAGATGACACATGACTTACTGAGGGGAGGAAGAGCAAATTCAGGGGAAAGACGGACCCTGCAAAGGAACGGGGGAGGCAAACAAAGGGGTTTGAGAAAGGTGAGTTGGGACGACTCTGAGTGGAAAAACACGTGACGAAATTGCAAAGCTAAGGGGGAATAAAGCAACTTAAGAACTGGGGTCCAACAACTATTGGGGGGCAGAGGAAGGGGTTGTAGTTGCGTGAAAAATACAAGCAAGAAAACCCAGAAATGTAAAGTGATCAGGTGAACGGCTCAAGGGGGTTTGGCCGCGAGGGATAGCCAAGGGCTCGAGAAGAAGGGGGAGAAAACGAGGGTGAAAGGTAAAGCAGCGCCTCGACTAGCAGGGGGGGGAAGGGCAACGCCAGAGTGTCACGGGAAAGAGTAAGAGGGGAGAAAAACGGTGAAAGGTCCAAGGCAAAAACCACGCGAGGCAGGGAAGGGGAGATTCCTGTACATCTATGCCGCTAAGCAGGAACGACTAGAATCCGCCACAGTGCAATGATGTAAGAGAGTGTTACACTCTGCTACGATATGCAGGGGTTTAAATGTCCGGGTCAGAGAGAGGTCTCAAAAAAAGAACGCCGAAAGAAAAATTTTGGGGCGCATCGGGATAGAGGCTCGAGGACAGTGTGCCTCCAAAGTGTCCAAGTTGGGAGTTTGCGATTCAGGGCTATCAAAAAAGGGAAAATCCAGCCAAGACAGGTTCTGGGGGCGTTGGCTTTCATTTGGCGCCCTAAGAAATGCGATCGGTGCGACAAGGTTGGGGGGGGGGGAAGGGATTGAAAACAAAAAAAAGGTTGGGGCCAGGGGGTCAGTTCTGGAGGAGGAAAGGTGGCCAGGACATAACAAGCAGGGGGGGCTCCGCCTGGGGGAGGTCAAGGTAGAGGGAAGAAAATAAATTCGGTGCAAGTGGGGGGACAATGAAAATCGTAAATATTAAATGAGGGCGAGGTAAACAGTAAGGGGGTCAGTGGAGGAGGTGTCTCAGGTTTACTCTTGAACTCGATCGGAGAGACTTGGTGGTAGGTCCCGAGGGGTCGCACAGCGTTGGGGAAAGACGAACTCCAGGAAAGAGGTTGGCGGAAGAAAACCGGGTTTTCCGATACTTTATTCGAAGAACAGGGGGGGAGGAGTCAGAGGAACACGTCCCCCGTACTTGATTGGGTTTCAAAACTCTGGAAGAATATGGAAATATGTGAAACGGTTGGTAAAAAGACCTGCTGTTAATCTGGGGGGTGACGTGAGGTTCCATCAATTAAAGTTTTGTGGAACAAAACGAGGCTGACATAGTAAAGCAAGAAAGGTGTTGCCCAAAACAAAGGCAAAGATATTCTAGGTCGTGGGGGGGGAACGTGGCCGTTCTGGCCAAAAAGAGAACCCCTTTGAGAGTATAGGGGAATGGAACGAATCAGGGGAAGAAGTAGGGCGAAAGTCCAAGGAGCGGGGGGTACGAATGGGTAAAGCCGGACAAATATAGAACTCGAGAATGAAGGACCAGATGCGGAGGTTGGGGGGATGTACTAAATACTCTTCTGGAATGGAGAAATTGAAAGAAAAAAATCTTGCCTCAACAAAGGAAATGGGAAGGGGGCGAAGGGGGCATTGTGGGAGAGAGCCGTAGCGGGGAGAGGTGGCCGATGGTTTTGTCACCAGGAAAGTTGTATGGGAAGAATGAAACAGTTTGAACGGAAAAGACTGAAATGAATGGGCGACGGATTCTGAGGGGTTAGGGATCCGGTATGGAAAAGAAAGACAACGGCTCGGGGGGGGCTATATTAGGGGAGAAAGGGGAGGTAAAACAGGAAAAAGACAAGATAGGGGGTAAGACGGCGGGGGGCCAGGACAAAACACTTGTGGGGGAAAGGGGTTGGACCAGCTCCAGGCAAGTGTACGTTGATAACGAATGAGGGATGAGACCGCGCAGGGGGAACAATGGGGTCGAATCCTTGCTTACCTCAGAAAACCTCCAAACCCGATTACCCTCCCTTTTCAACAGGGACTGCTGTTAAAATTGAGGTTCCGTAGAACTGAGGTGATTCGGCAGAGCTGCTGGGGTAAAGGACTAAAGTGGAACCTGAAAAAGCATTTTATGTGGGTAAAAAGGCTCGCAGAACACAACTTAGGAAAGGGGAAAGAGAGGTTGTAACTACAAAATGGCGTGGGGAGGAGAAATTTAGTCGGGGATCAAATGACACTGAGGGAAGAAACCGCTGTACTACGGAACAAGAAATGAACGTCCTCGTTAAAAAAACCAAAAGGAAAGGGGGGTAAATAGGGATGGGAGTGGGGGGAGTAGGGAAAAGTATGGGAGGGAAACTGGTTCACAGAAATAGTAGATAAAGTTCGGGGGATAACGTAAGTGAACTCAACCTGGGTACAGGAAATGAACTGGACACCGACGGTGGTTGAATTCAGCAGTGAAAGCAAAACAAACCCTAGAGACAAATTGGGTACCAACACACACCCACCCCCCCAAAAAAAAAAAAATCGAAAAGGACACATGAGAGGTGCAGAGCCTTTGGAAACGCTCGGAAGAAAGATAAAACGGGGATGGGGATGGCCTTACTACCCAGAATCGCAGAGGAAAATTGTTGGGGGTTCTACCGGGTAAAAAATGTGGTTTAGCAGGGGCAGAAAATCACAACTAGGGAAAACATAGGGCTCCAAGAGGAAAAAGGGTTAGGCAAGGTCTTGTTCGGTTTCCAAAAGGGATCGCCGTCAGGCAGTTGGTGAGGGAAGACCGGGGATACGAATTCACTGCGTTGCCAGATGATGTATTGGAATGCAAAAGATAATAAGAATCTGCAAGTTCAGATCTAGGTATGTCATCATATTGCCGAAGGGAGCAAATGAGGGAACAAGGAAAAGAGGTGATACAGGGAGGAGAACTCTAAGCGGCATTACGGGTTCCGGGGAAGCCATCTGAAGGCGGTGAGTGTGTTTCGCTGAAATACTGCATAACAGAAAAAGTATAAGAGATCTGGGCCTCGCAACATCGAGAAGGGAAGAGGGCAACAAAAGAGTTGTTAAACTTTCCCGGGAATGGGGAAAAAGAAGAACGAACAAAAAAGGCATTAACTCCTGAAAAGAAAAGGCACTATACAGTCTCTCAATCGAAAAAACATCCAGCAAGAGCCAGGAAAGTGGAAACCGCCAATATCAAAGAGAGGAGAAATTCAAACACCTTGGGGAAGTGAACGAAGAAGTGCTATCGGGGACGGGAGGAGACTCTGCACAAATCAGGAACGATCGCCACCCAAGTCTGGAAGAAACCCAGGAAGCCAATAGGAAGAGTAAAGAGGAAAGCCGTGAGAAATCCCCTGAACTTCCAACCGAAAACTAGACAACAGAATATTCGAGAGGGGTCCGACCTATGAGAAAAATTGATGGAGGACGTCCGTAAAATTCACTGAAATCAAACCTGTCCATAGGGGGGCTAGCCAGGGAATTTTGGTTCACATTAGCAGGGATGGCAACCGACTTGTCAACCTCCAGAAATAGGGCCGCCCCCAAATTTTGAAACTCGACAGGACAAACAATTGGGTAAAAAAACCACGAATCTGGATACTGAGGCAAAAAATGCCACACCCAAATACTTCGCCCACAGTGAGGTTGTTGATAGACCTGCAGCCCGCTAAAAGGGAACTTGGGGGAGCACCTGGGGCCTCATTTATTAAGGAAAAACTCGAGACCATATTAGATTTCACGGGGGGGGGAGGGGAGAAGTAGCGAAGAACTAAGGGTGAAGTGAAAAAAAGGGAATCCGTTTAAAGGAGCCTGCAGGGAAAAACTCGTATGCCAAGACGGGCAGCTTAGGGGAAGGAGTTGACCTCGCAAATAGTCGGCCCAGCCCCGACGTAAGGAAAAAGAACCCTGACGCGAGCGGGGCGGATCGCAGCAAGCAACATTTAGTCGAAAGCGTTTCAAGATGACGAGGCCGGCAAAGGAAATTCGAAGGATAGCCGAGGAGGCGAGGGGAATCACTCAGATCTGTTTTACACTCAAACATTCGAGTATAAAGAAACATAGAGGCACAACGAGAGCACTATAGGTTAATACAACGGGGACCGAATAGTCTGGTGGGGGGGAGTGGGGGGCGTTGTTGTTGGGGAACACTAAAAAACTCACAGTCTGGGTCTGTCCCCAAAGATTGTGGGACAGGACTTATTAGGGAAGGTGGCATCGGGCCTTATATCTTTCGCCAGGTCTGCTTATTGGGGGAAACAAGCCGTGACCCTTAAAGCCTTGAATACAAAAAAATGGGGGAAAGGCCGTCAGGGGACAGGGGAATGTAGTTACCCAACGAAAAAATTGGTGAGGATGGGCCGCAAAAAACAGGGAATTGGGGGGGGGGGTCGCACTCAGGCAATTTTATCGAGATAGACAACCAAGGAGGGAGGATTAAGGAAAGGTAACAGAGAGCTGTACCCATGGAACATCGGGGCTGGGCGACAAATGACAAAAGTTGGAAGGGGGAAAATACTGACAATTGCAAATGCCGGGACGTGGAAAACCTTTTTAGACTGCTTGGGGGAAGTTAATGCAGTGGAAAGCCGTGGCGAGGTGAAAGATCTAAATATATCAAGGAGCCACTTCAAATTGGATCCAAAAAAAGGCTTTAAGAAGCGGCCTTTTTAGTGGGTGCGGAACCCCGCCATAACCGACACCCCCTTTAGGCTGGAGACGTTTAGGATGTTGGCCGTCATAGGAAACTTTATCGGCCAGGGGGGGCGTGGTGCGAAAAAAAAAGACTGTGCTTTGGGCCATCTCCGAAAGGGCACGGGAGGAATGTGGAACGGAACGCAAGAGGAGCCGTCAACTATCTAAAGATTACTAACTTGGATTTCCCCATGAGAAGAAATAACCGCGATCGTGGGCCGTCTGCTGGAAAAGAGAGGGAGGCCGCTAATGAACGACATCGAAATCGCCCCTTCCAGGTCTGGGCTCTCTTTTAAAATGGGACCGAACGTATTCTCAGGCAATTCATACGGGGGGGAGGGACCGAGTAAATTTCTCAAGAAAGCAGAAATCAGAAGGGTAAAAGGGCGCGCTCCTTAGAAGAAAAAAGGAAACATTCGAAAAAGTGTAGGTGGAAACGGTATGAAGGATAACTGAACGGAACGTGACACAGTAGTAGGTGCTTCAGTGGGGCTTTCATCAGAAAAGGGCTTAGGGGTGGGAAAAAGGGTTGAAGGAAGGTGAAATTTTGGGGGGGGCCTCGTTTTGGTGCTAGGAGGGGGCAAACCCGCCCAAGGGAACACCATACTAAATAAGACTGAACCACCACAAAAACCCAAAAAACAAAAAACCCCTGTGGATTCATTGCAAGAGTTTCGCTGATTGTTTCAATGACAAGCTTAGGAATATTGATAGGGAAGGGTACGGGAGACGTGTGGGGAAGCCGTTTGAACGGCCTTAGCAGTTATCAGGAACGAGCGGGCGGCCTTTGGTCTTTCCCGGGAAGGGAGCCAGTTGGGGGACGGCTTTACGGCCCGAGTCAAATAAAGGGGGGGGGGGGCGTTACGGACTGGGTGGAAAGTTCAGTAAGGAAGGCTCTAGACACGTTGATATAGCCGACCGGTCAAGATTTCGGGGGGTGTACATAGGTGAAGACAGGGTGATATTAAAGGTTTGTGTGGGGCTGTAGCTGGCTGTGGGAGGTAGAAGGGTGTTTGGGGGGATGGCTTCGATTTCGCATCACGGAGGGGAAGGGAGTGAAAAAAAATGCCATCCGTGTGGGTACCAGAGAGAAGTCGAGGGTCGGGGTGTCCTTGTTCTGGTAAGTCACAGCATCCACATGAGGGGGATCTGGGATAGTAGGAACAAGGGCGTAATGCGAGAGGCGCGAAGCGGACGGGAAGTCAGGGGATGGGGGGGTAGACATAGGCTATGAGAAAGCGTATGTCTCAGAGGCCGATTGGCTGGGGAGAAAACAGATTCGTTTTCAAAGGAATAAAGGAGGACGATGGAAGAGGCGGGAAGAGGGTATGAAATTATCCGCGGAGACAACACGGGACGGGGGCAAACAGTGGTGAACGCTGAGGACTATTGTTTGTGCCTGTTTTGCTGACCGATCCACATCTTTGGGGGGGAGAAGGAAAATGAAGTTGTGCCTGACTCTGAATCCATGGTGTAGGGCAGGCCAGCCAATATTGAATAGAGTCGAGACAGTCCACGCGCGCTCAACATAAGAGACTGGGTTCACCAAACGGAGAGGGCTCTCGGGGTCCTCTTGGGTGCCAGTCACAGGAGATGGGACAGGCAGTTGGAAAAGAAACAAGATCCATGCTGGAACGTCGGTCGAAATCGCTTCGGACCGGCTCAATGAGAAAGACTTAAGGCCCTACTCAAAATCCCCCCCCGAGTGAAAGGAGAAAAAGGGGGTTGAAAAGGAGGGGTGGGAAGGGCGTTCAGTGAGGTTGAAGTTAGCGGTTGATTCGGGAAGATGGACGAAAGATCAGGAAAAAAGGTCTCCTTCCAACGAGGGTGAGGGGGAAC
>Ga0179593_1457623_pt1 | contig 19107 bp, 15 predicted proteins | sample CZODoug2_1_08_16_FD_185931 | JGI IMG/M metagenome (GOLD analysis project Ga0179593, IMG submission 185931) | Vadose zone soil fungal communities from Angelo Coast Range Reserve, California, USA - CZODoug2_1_08_16fungal (PacBio error correction) | ecosystem: Environmental > Terrestrial > Soil >...
AAAATAGTCACAGAAGAAGGGAAGTTTGCTTCCGTCAGAGGAGGGTTGAGAAGGGTGAGCGAAATAGTTGCCAGGGTTGAATTTGATGAGAGGCTCTCAAGGGGGCTGGGTCCAGCTTTAAGCTGCAGGGTAACGTCTGACGTCCTAACCGAGGGTGGTTGACCTGCTTGGAGCGGGTTGGAAAGGAATCACTATGGCAGGGAACTAATAAAGATACGTGTTACTTTGGCTCAAGTAGAAAGGAGCAACAAGATCAAACCCATGACGTCAGGGGTAATGTGGAGAAAGAGAAAAAATGACTTAGGCCGAGGCGAGAAGGCATCCACACGCATACAAATATAGGAACAGGAAAGCGCCAACCCACGTTAGGCCAGAGATTGCGGAAAAGAAAGAGGAAGATGAGTTGGGAGGTGGTACAAAAAAATAAATCCGCGGGAGGACCAAAAAAAAATCAAAAACTATGGGAATCAGCCACCGCCCCCTCGTCACAGCAACGGAAAAACGCGTCCCAACTTGTTTTGGTGGCGGGCAAGGGGGGGGGGTACAAGGAGCTGTCTTATCTCCCAATCAGAGCTCGGAATAAAAAACGGGGGGGCAAATCCACAAAAGCAATTACAAGGAGATAGACGAAAGGAGGGCGGCTGGCCTATGCTGGACCTAAAGTGCCAAGAAGGAGGGGGATGGTTGCGCGTATGTTCCTGCTAAAAACAAGGGAGCGGCGCCAGAGTCAGAAGGCGTCAGCTAATCAAGAGGGGGAAAGGGGAGGGGGCCACTCTGCGCAAAAAAACTCCTTCGACGGAGAATCTCGACCAAGTTGTCCTGGCCAGCAGAGGGAGAAAGCATCTGAACTCAATTTATGGTTTGTTATCTTCGCTGAAAATTCACGAGAAGCATTTGACAACCAAATTCTATCGCAGACCCTGACTCTGGTCAGGGGGGATTCCTATACTGGCTAGCTAGTATTTAAAACTAGTCGTAAAAAATCTAGTACCTTCCCAATGTACAGACACGATCAAGAAAGGAAAAAAGGGGATCTGAGCGGGTACCTTCTCACCGCCGAAGGGGAAGGATCTCAGAGGACAAATTCTATTCAAGAAGTGAGGAAGGTACGCAAGCAGGGGGGGGGTATCAGCTGTCACAGCTCGTTGGGTCAGCAGATTTAATATACGATGCCAAGTCAAAAGAAGGGACGAGCACAAGAAAGGTAGGCCAAGACAGCTTTCAAGAAAAAAAAAGCTGACATACAGAAGGGGGAATTGGCGGTTCCCGAGATCAAGAGGGATGGGGGGGGGGCAAGGAGGAAATCGCTACATGAGGAGATTTCATGAAAAACGATGGCGTCTCTGAAGATGCGTGTCAGACCCCGGGTGGTTTGCGAAACGCCGAATTCGAGTATCAAAAATGACGCCCACAGACGGGAGGAAGAAGAAAGGGCGCGTAAGAGGTGCTTGGACGAACGCACATCGAGGGAGACACAACCCGAAGCCGGCTGGAGAAACGCGATAAAGGGAAAGACATCTTCCCCGCTAAGAAAAGTTCATGGTTCAAGGAAAAGGACTAGCAAGGCGGGCGTGACGGAGGACACAGCGCATACGGGTAGAAGGTTCTGACTTTATGTCTGGCCTGAGAGGATAATTTGCTCAAAAGGGTTGAAGATGCTCAAACAACAAAGAATAAATAAAGAAAACCAGGGAACCAGGGGAAGCTAAAACAACACTAGCGGGCCAACACGAACACATGCATGAATGCAAAAAGGGGCCACCGAGAGGTTGCAGCCTCACTGACAAGAGGTAAAAGCGGTTCACAAGGGAAGCGGGCTGGAAGGGGTACCAGCAGCGTAACAGAGGCCGCATCGGGGAAAAGGATAAAGCACTGAAACGGAACAATGGAGGGCTCATCTGCACGCGAACCCCGGGGTGACACGGAATAGCGGAATAACAGATAAAAGACCTCGGAAGTAATGCAAGAGGGAGAGAAAGGCAAATTCAACGACAGGGCCGCGGGGAAAGCAATCGAACACGCGGTGGAACAAAAAGAATTAGGGAGTTTGATCAATACCAAGCTAACGGGGTAAAACATCCTAGTAAAATAGAAGGAAATGGTGCGGTCTGGCACTGCCTGAGGATATGAGGACATTAGGTCCATCGAGGAAGGAAAAATTCAAAGAAGGGACTGGAACTGGAGGGCAAAAGGGGGTTAGGTAGACAGAAATCAAATTCCCAAAAAGAGGGAAATGGTAATTCGGAGAAACAGGGAAGCCGGGGGCAAAGCTCTTCCAATAGATGGGGAAGGAGGAAATTTATTCGACTTAAAAAAAACAACAAGAAACAGGCGCAGTAAATCGAAGTTTACCTCGGTACAGAGGATAGGTGATTAGGGGGGCGGGGGGGAATTGAAACTCTGGGGTGATGTTTTGAAAGGCAAAACATACTGGGAGTGCAAAAGGGAAACCGTCGTGGGGGAACGATGTAACGGCGGAGGGGCCAGAGAAGTGTGGTCCAAGCGTAACAATGAACCGGACACGCATCAAAAGGCTGAATCGGGCACCGGGGAGCGGGAAAAAAAGGGGCCGGTGTAGCGTTCTTGGGCACGTAAGGGAACGGAATCCCAGCCACGACGAGGGACGAAATGTGATCTGACGAAAGTCGTGAAACAAAGCGTAAACCCCGGGGGAAAGACGCAGGAGGAAAAAGCAAGAAAATCTATGTGACGATTACATCAACCCTGGGAAGTTATGGAACAACAGGGGGGGTAAAGCAATCGCGGACAGACGTGAGGCAGTGCTTGGGGAAGAAAAGATCTTCAATCTGTGGGCGACATTTAAGGGGAATACGGGGGTATTGGGATTAAGCATGTCAAGACATTAGAGTTCCTCCCGGTGACAGGCCAAGGGGGGGGGAAAAATTGAGCGCCCAGGAAAAAGGAATAGCATAGGCGGCGTATTAAGCACAAGTTATTTCCTTTAAAGAATCGCCACGTTGACAGTAAAAGGAAAACTTCGATGCTCCTCATCGATAGGAAGGGCGGTCACCGACGTCTCTTTTCCGCTAGGAGAGAAAATATGAAAAATGGGACTGCAAGATATCCTCGTCGGCAGGAGAGAGAGATGGAATACGTCGGGGAAGGCCGACCTGAGTAGATAATTGGAAGACCATGAAATCCTCTCGCCTTGGGCAGGGAGAAGTGGAAGTAGGGATGCAGGTCAGAAAAGGGGCGGGTGAGACCTGCCACACGGGTTCGGGGGCATCATTCGTCTCGCCTCGAGGAAAACAAGAACTCTAGGGCACGGGGTGGAAGTCGGGACATGGGAGAAACGGGGGTCTGGAGGACCGGACTGCATAGGGGCGCTATGAACTGTTATAAAAACTAGGGGAAAATATAGAGCTTTCTTACAGGGTGACCATAAAAGCGTTGACGTGCGGGGTTCACAAAAAGTAAGGCGGGGCGCACATCGCGAAACGGACCGCTATTGGGGCTCCCAGTAATCCAGAAACCGGGGGGGCAAAAGGAATGGCGACATTTCAAAGAACTTGCAAAAAAAAATTAGGCATTTCCTTACGGGTCCTCTGGGTGGGGGGGGACGGGTGGTACCAACCGGGGCGAGCCGCGAAGAGCAGAATTAATCAAACAAACTCTTAAAAATAATTCTAGAAAAAGTAGGTCTCATCAAGCTAAGGCCTAATGACTCAAGATACTCCGAGGGAAAAGTCCTCCGCGGGGGGTGTTGGCATGGACCCCCACCGGGAGTGTTCAGTGTGGGTAAGAGGTTATGGGTGCACCATTCAAGGCAAAGTTGAATAGGGGATGTCACATGCGGACCTGGGGGGGGGGAGGGCAGAAGTAGGGGCAATCAAGAACGTTGCTCGTCCGGGGTTTTCAGTAGAAAGGTTATGCAAGTTTAAGCAGGGGGGGGAGCACAAGAAGACCGTGCTCAAGTTTCGCAAAGACACAGAAACTCCGAACTGTAACTCTATACGACGACTAAACCTCCCGAAAGTAGGAAGGGGGGTGGGGCTGGGGACGGGAGAGCAAGTGGGGGGGGGTGGGGTGGGGGGGGGGCGGGCGGGGGGGGGGGGGGGGGGTGGGGAAGAAAATTAGGGCGACTTTTCATCCATTAAAAGAAGCACGCTGTGGCGGTACATCGAAAATAACTAAAGAGGTCTAGGGGGAGCAAGGGGGGGCGGACGTAGGCACGGCGCGATCATTTGGAGTGGGGGGTAGAAACAGAGAGGCGCCACAATCCGCAAACAAGCCTTGACCCTGCATACAGGGGAATGAAATAGAAAAACTGGAAGTATAGGGCGACGGAGAAAAAGGGGACCAAAAATAAGGTGAGAAAAAAATGAGAATATTTGGGGGGTACATTCAATATAAAGAAATAGTTAGTTGGGGAACTTCCCCGGTTGGAGTTAAGAAAGGAAACCCCTCACCCTAATTAAAGAAACAAAATCAGCCCCGCAATGGAAGAATAGAAAGAAAGCCCTGATGAAAAAGCACTCCAGGAGACAGGGAGGAAAAATCTGCAAGTCCAAGGCGTGAGGGGACAACACGATCTGGAGTACGATACTAAAAGGGGCGTTATAACACTTGGAAAGAGATTGTGAAGGAAGAAGGATGCTCTTCCTGACTGGAGCCAAAAGAAGAAAAGAAAAATCATCCGGAGATATGCGTCAATGACCCAGCGGGAAGCTGTGGGGAACCTTCTAATAGAAATGCCGAAGAGTACGGTGGGGTGTGTTAAATTCTATCGTCGAGGACTCTAATAACAAATCAGGAGCAGGGCTCAGTCCCTGTACAAAGTGTCGGTGGCCCGGAAGAAAGCTAGACATGCCTCGCTCTATACATAGGATAAATCTATCAGGGTCAAGAAGGAAAAGAATCCACAAGAAGTCGAACCAACACAGTCAGGCTATACGAGATGCACGCAAAAGCCAAGTGCGCTACTTGGAGGAAGAAAGGAGGGAAAGAGGAGGGTACGTCCTTTCACCACACAACTAAAGAGGGAAAAAGAAATGCTAATCTGGCGCAACAAAACAAGGGGTAGTACAGAGAGAGGGCGTGAGCTCGGTATTCTGGGAACAGTACCGGGCTAAACCAACTGAAGCAGGACATCGCGCGCAGGAAAAGGGGGAGGAGGCGGAGAAGAATAGCTCCAAACGCACCGATGGATCAACCACCCTGTGTAGGAAGAGGTTGGGGGGCGATGGCTGCAGAAAAGAAGACGCATCCGTAGAATCGCGTAATAGGGTTGGGGGACCACGTACCGAGCAATGTATGACGTCTCGAACAGGGGGGGGGGAATGTTCGTCAAAATGGCTCGGGGGGTTTTGTGAGTCGGAAAAAAATATCGGGGGTTCGGCTATTAAATAACGCCGAAAAAGGCGGAGGTATATATAAACAAGTGGGTGGGGGGTCCGGCGATGACCGTCCTGTGCGATTGAGAACCAATTCCATGTCTAGGTAGTGCACCTCGAGGGGGAAGGCTTGTGGGAACGGGTCACCTGACGGAGACCAGCCAGTATCGAGGGGGAATTGTTCGGGAAAAAACGTACCAAGCAATGCGGTTGGGGCATATCGGAGCGGAGAGCGAACAACAATAGAGGATCAGTTTATGATAGAAAAATCAAACAAGAGTAAAGGTAGGACATAGGCTGCACGACAGATGCCGGATCTTCAGGCATGCATATGAAGGACTGGGGCAGGGAAAGAGACCCTCACGTAAAGATGTGGGGCAGACAACCGGAGGGGGACGAATGGGGTGAGCATACGTCAAAGGGGGGTGGGGGCCGCAGGAGGGCCGAGAAACGCCCATAAGCAAGTATAGGCGGCGGAACATTAGAAATCAAATCAGGCCTGTCAGTCCCCGTCCACCGGAGGAAGCAGTCTAGATGCATGTAGGGGCGGAGAAAGGTCCATTTCAACTCGGGTTGAGGTGACCAGTCGGTGAGCGGCAAAATTATAATGCAGAACCATAAGGGGCAATTTTGGAATGAACAAGGAGCACCAGAAAAAAACGGCGGGACTGGGGAACCTGGTGCGTGGGGGAATGTGGCTTACTCTGGACGTGGCACTCTCGATTCTCCAAGAATGCATTTCCAGAAAGGAGAGGCGGGAGGCCTTGGCGATGGGGAGGCAAACAAGAACAAAGAAAACACCTGGTGTGGAGAAAAGACACGGGTATATGAGGAAGACACGGCAACGATGGGAAACCGGAACCTAGATATAAACAAAAAAAAGGGATTCTAATCAGCGCCCAGAGGGCGGGGTCCGCTAAACGAACTGAAAAACAGCCAGGTTTGGACATTGCGTGAGTAAGGGCGGAACGCTACGGGCGCGAGGGAAGGCTCAGAGAACGGCGGGAAAGTGGCATGGGACGAAACGCGTAATTTACGAAGAAAGCGCTGGGGTAGCTGGAATAACCCATAAACTGCGCAACTATTGGCTGAGCGTTGGAAAAAGGGATACAGGGAAAATGCGAATTGGTGGTACAGCTTAGGGGGGGACGAAGTGTAGAACTCACACGATCTGCTGCCGAAACCGGGAGTACTACGATGCGTGAAACTCAAAGGAAAGGCAACCAAAGGTATGACAAAGCGAATCGGGGATCGGGGTAGCGCAATGTGGCCGAGTGCGGACAGTAAGTCGTGGGGGAGGCACCAGAGGAAAAACGGACTCACGTGATAACCGCTGCGTTGTCTAGGAGGAAACCGACAACAAAAAAATGTGACTCACGGACAAGCCTAGCGGGCTCGGCAAACCCCGGGAGATGGGGGGGGTAAGAGGGGGAGGCGCCGCAAAACGCCGGGCGCGGGTTGGTCCTACAAAAAAAAACTAAGGGGCAGGGGAGGGCAGGGATCCGTGCTGTCTAGTGTTTTACGACGACAGCTAGTGGGTGTCGGCGGCCTGATGAAGTGTCTATTACGTGGAAATGAGGCTGACAGCCAAGCCAGTGCACGAGAACATGACTGAATATAGAGTCATAAAAAGAAAGAGCGCTGTTGCCAGCGTAAGGGGGAGGGCGAGCGAAACCAAGCAGGCAAGGAAAACAAGGTCGGTTACGAGTCGACAATGGCTGACGCCAAAAACCAGGAGGCGCGCTTTATGCAGTGGCGCTCCGCATGCTAACAAACGAGGGGGGGAGAAAACGGAAAACTGAGAACGAGCAACGTAGAGGTGACGGAAACGAAGGCATTCAGGGGTTGCGCGGTCAGCTAAGGGTAATGGCCTTGAAGCTGGTCTGGGAAGATCCAGGGCGGAAGAGCACTGTGTTGACGCCAGGGGCACGTCCGTAAACAAAGGTGCGTAGGACGCTGTTGCTTGATGAGAAAAGAAATCGGGAAAAGTCACTATTCGCTTCATCGCCTGAGAGAAGCATAAGGTCGTGAGATATTATTCAGGAGGAAGGTGACCAGGAGTACTATTTCTTGGTCGGGAAGGGATGGCTAGGTAGGGGGAATACTCCGCCGATAGGGATAGACTGCTCGAAATTGTGCATGGGGGGTTCAATGGTGTACTGAGCGTAAAGCGGGGGCACATTGACGTGGTCATACTCCCGGGACAAGGGACACGCTGTCGTGGGAGAGAAGGGCTGAAAATCAGACAAGCGAGTGGGAAGCAAAAGTGGCGGCGCGTGAGAAAGCGTGCTCCTGGGGGTTCATTAGAGTTTGGGGACCCTTGAAAAGGCTTACGTGGGACTCGTGCAGGGGGGCTTCGTACCGAAAAAATACAGGAGGTCACCTGACTGGCCGGTGCCGAGACTACCTAGAATCAAACCCAGGAAATATTTGGGACTAGCCCTACGTTACTAGGGAAGATGAGGGAAAAAGATGTGTGCAAAGGAGAGGAATCACCACTGGTACAAAAATCGTGCGCGCAACATGTGGTATTGTAGGGGCCTGAAAAACCAGGGTAAAACGTAAATCACGACACATGGAGGTTGCGTCTTTAAAGGCCGTGGACGCAATAAAGCCCCTGTTGCACACACGACGCAAACAGTGTGCAGCGGGCCCGTGGAAAAAAATGCAAAGCGCCGATTCATCACGGTTCGAGGCCACAATAAAGGAAACATCATTCTTGTCAGCGTAAAGAAAGGATCGAGTTTCGCTGACTCAAGTGCGCACTACAGGGAGCGCATGTGGTGTATACTCACGATATCTAGATAAAACGGAAAATGGGGCACCACACCACAAAGAGTGGGAGCACAGAAGAAACGTTTCCTAGCGAAACACGGAGTCCAATTAAAGTGCGGCCTCGAATTTCTTCCTAGAGGTAAGTCAATGAGGACCTGAGCCAAACGGGATTTCTGTGCTGGACCTAGGGATGAAGTGAAGTTGAGTGTAGGAAGCCTTGGGTCCCCAAGGGAGCTAGAAAAGTTGGGATCGTGGGAAGGAGAGAAATTCATCCTCATAAGTCACGGATTTCAAGGAGTTTCAGCTCCCGGCAATCAAGGGAACAACGGGTGCATAGAGAGTGAAGGCAGACAGGCTATACCTGGAGCATAACGAAAGTTGACGGTCGGTAGGACGTGCACTAGAAAGGGCAGGGCGGCAAATGTAAAGATGGGCCTACAGGGCTCGGAAACAGGCGAAGGCGCAGATGAAGGTCACCACCCAGGAGCTAGGAGAGGGACGGTTTGCACAAGTGGAAACTGCTGCGGAGCAAAATGGCACTCGCTCAGCAGGGTACCGCCACAAAGGAAAACAGGGAGTGGTTGCGAAAAAGAACCTTTTCAGCCGAGCGTTAGGGGGTAAACTAAAAAGATTTGCGACTGCGGGTTAACTGGATGTTCGAAACTAAGATCTAGCCTGTACAGTCAAACACACAATCGAGGAAGGGGACGGAAAGTTACAAAAGAAGGAACCATCAACTCAGGACAATTAAGCCTGGGGAGGATGAAGGGGTCATACAATGGGACAGCCTGCGTTATCAGCGACAAAGGTCGTGTCCAAAGGTGAGCCTCGCAACAGTCCCCCCCTCGTGGAATTCAGGCATGGAAGAGGAAAGCAAAAAACGGGAGAGAGCGATCGCAGCATCAAACAACCACACCCTAGTTACTAAGCATTGCGGACTGATTTCTTAGATCAACTCAGCCTTCCGTGTCTTGCAACTCCAATTTGAGGCCATAGGACGTAAGTGATCAGTATTTTATTCTAACGAGTCCAATTGTCCATTATAGGTAAGGTGCCAGTTAGATCCAAGTTTCGAGTGATAAGGCAAAACAAAAAAGTCGTGCGAATGCACTTGTAGGTTACATGAGGGAGAAACAAGGGGGCGTCCCGGGTGAAACAACTGCGAGACGGCAAGCTGCCGGAGTGTTTCGTGGGGGTCAGGGGGAGTCAGCTGGCTATCAAAGTGAGGGATTCGCTCAGTAAAATACATGATAGTACCAAGTGAGAGGTACCAAATATAACAGGGAGAAGACCTAGATGTCGGGGCCTTCTGAGAGAAACCACACAGCGCTTAGAAGCAAATGGAGGAAAAGAAGCTGGTTACGCGAACGAAGCTAAGACCAGACTGGGCGACCCGAGAGCTTCAAGAAACTCATTGCATAAAATTGGCCAGGGGGGGTAGGGGCCCTAACTAGGGAGAACCGGTTTCTCAATCCTTCTTTTCCCGACACTTCGCGTTCAAGGGAATGTTGGCCGGATAAAATGGCCTGGATTTCAGCCTTGGTCACTTCCAGGGGGTGGCGGGGTGATCGGGCGAAAGGGAGAAACCACAATTTCGCAAGGTCCCATGCCTGAACTGGTAGAGTCGATAACCTTCCATTCAGACGAATGCTAAGGGAAACATTGATAAATGTAATAAGCTCAATTGCCGACACCAGTTAAGCGGTCAAATTCTGTACAAAGCAGTCAATTCCCCAAAAAGGGTACCAATGAGCGTCGCTGCCAGTCGCGATTCGGGCTGACTTGGTGCGCACAAGATGTGTGCAAACAATCGGGGGGCCGAGGAAGTAAAAGGTAAGCATTAACCTATATGAAATCATCACTCAAATCTACAGGGGGAAGACTAAGTTAATTGGATGATTGGACTGAAAGAACACCTCAACTTGAAAAACCGCTGGAAGTATTTGGCTTATGTCAGTGGGAGTCAACTAGAGGGTACACGGGGGGGGGGGGGGGGCAGTTACCCCATCAGTCGAAGGGAGTCCCAAATGCAATTAGACTCACGCCTAGGAATACATTCCTTGTTGGGGAAGTCGTGAAATCTGTCCCGCTTGGGCTGGTCAAAAAAAACGCATGCGGGGTTACAAGCGGTCCGTATCGAATGACGGGAGGATCGAAAAAGAGGAGGGAGAAACGGGGGGGGAGCCTTTCAGGAGGGGGTCCCCATCAAGATCCCAGACCTGCGGGGGCCTGACTAAGAAATCGAGACCATCTGTGGGGGTGGGGGGGGCAGTGGTATTTTGCGCTAATAGAAAGAAGCAAGAAGGCAGGGAGTCACCCTAATGTGTCTCACGCCCAGGGAGGTATATTAACACCAGAGGGTAAACCTGAAGGTCCATCGTATGAATCCAATACGTAACGGCGGCGCTAAGGTGACCCCGGAAGGTATGGGAGTATGAATTATTAAGCTTTGTGCGAGGCACTGAGGGGGGTTGAGATTGCTGCTGCGGAAAGACCCTCGTGGGGCTAGCGCCGAGTTTCCCTCTAAGAGAGGCGGCAAGGGCACCAAAAAGGGACTCCGAGTTACCTAACTTCCCATTTCATGCTTTGGCAGGATCGCAGTGAACTCCTTATTATCTTAAGGCCTGAAATCCCTCAAGGGAATCCATCACCCTTCAGAAAGGACGGACTCACAGGTCAAGATTCATACATTTTTTTGGCTGAATGTGGAAAAGCAAAACAAAAAAGTTTTTCTGTCCATACCTATGGTGGCGTCATGAAAAAAATATCCCAAAATTCGTACTTAATGCACTTCTTATTCGTCTTTTAGTGGGGTAAAACATGACGTTTTAGGTGGATGCCAATAAGGTAGGTATGGCCGCAAAGACCTTGTAAGATTTCTGTGGCGGCGTAGGTCTGAAAATGACAGATCTTGGTAGATTCAGAAGGGGCAGCACGAGGGGAGCCAGAATCGTGAGAGCAGTTGGCCGTGAAGAGGGGGAAAAAGGAGACGACCGCCATGCCGACCTCAGGCTAAAGAAGAAACTAAGGGAAGAAGCTAAAACGGAAAGGGAAAAAAAAGCCCCATACTAGGGGAGAAAGAGGGGGGGAGATGAAAAAAAAAAAAAAAAGAGAAATGCGGACCCTTCGCCGTCTTCATGGGGTTAAAGCTGAAGTGTCGGGGCGTCGGTGCAAAGAAAGACACATCTTACCTTCAGAGGCATCTTCATGCCTTTAAGGACTCTTAGGCCCATTGTCCTTAAGGGAAATCATGCTTATTAGAACGAACTGTAGAAAAACAAAATCAGCATGATAACGCAGGTCACGACACGGGAATTGACGAATGCTCATATAACCAGAAGGGCGAATAAAATCACTCAGGAGGACACTACACGGTGGGGGTGAGTTAAAAATTAGGGGGACATGCCACTCTGCCCAAAACGACCATGTCACGTCAAAGAAACCAAGGTGGAAAAATCGCCTTTAGGGGAGAAGTGAGAAAAGACGAAAGGTCAAGTCACCGACGAGGGGCCTGAGGGAACGACCGATTCTAAAAGGCGAAATTTGCCAGGGAGGGAACGGATACTTGAACGAGTATAAAGCAATCTGGGTACATGGGGGATGAGAACCAAACAATGGACATAATGAGAAAAGGTGTTACAATCAGTGGGAAGAGGTGGCTGCTTAGACACATGAGTACGCTAGCATTGTAGTCCGCCAAAAGAGAGGAGGCCGAGAAACCGTAGGGAGTCATTTCGAAAATCTGTCGGAGAGAACCATGGTCCGTCGATTCTTCAATGGGGGGGGTGGTAATCGTCGCAACTACTGGGGCTTCTGGGTGGTTTGGCTGCCGGTCATAACAGCCAAGAGGGAACGATAACGCCAAGAGGAAGTAAAAATAATCGTCAGCATCAAGGAAGATGCGATTTCCTGCGAACCCCGAGGGGGATCGATTAGGGGAGCAGGAATTAATATGGTTCAGATTGCTGTAAAAAGGATGCGAGGGGGATAGAACCCGCATAAAAAAGACATCCAAAGGGCTGAAAGTGTAGGGACGAAGCCGGGGGGTAGTTCACAGTTACGAGATCGTGGATATGCCAAAAGGCCAAGCCACACATGAAAAAATGCGGGGAAAGTGGAATATATGATAGAGGCGAGCGAGGGAAGACTGTGGAGACTTTCCCACTCCAGCAAGAAGACAAAAAGAGCACTCTCAAAAAGAGATACACGGAGTATTAGGAAGAAGAGATTAGCATCGACGGGTGAAAAGGGGGGGCGACCGAAAGCAAACGGGGAAGAGGGACGAAGTTTGTCCAGAGGTACTCTTTCCTATGTAGGGCAGAAGAGCTTCGAAGTGTGTGAGGCTGGTCGTAGTAATGGGCAAAACCTCGAGAGGAACAAAGGAGCAAATAAATGGCAGGACTAGTGGCACTGGCTTGAAGAATGACAAGTGGGACTTTGCGGGGGACGGGTTTGGCTAAGAGCCCCTAGCCTTGCGCGCTTGTCGGGGTGGAGGGAAAGGGCTAACGGGGAAAGGGTGGCGCCAAATCGGTAGAAACATGTGGGACGAGGGGCACGTGCTCTCAGGGAGGGAGTTTTCGGGGCCGGGGTTCTCACACCAAACCCATCTGCGTACGATGGTAGAAAAAGTGGCCCCAAACTGGAGTTGAAACAGAGTAGTAATTGAGTTCTCTTCGCAGATGGTCCGGCAGTGAGGACTCATAGAAGGAAGCAGTATTGGCAGACAATGATCAGTGGGAGAAGTTTGGCGAGGGGGGGACCGTGCAGTTTACGGAATCAAGAAAAGGCTGGTCGAGGGGGTTGGACGCAAAAAATGGGGGCCGACCCGCAGTGGGGGGGTGAAAAAGTGTGAGAGAGAAAGAGCGGTGGGCCCCGGGGGTCAGTGAGAACACAGATGATGGGGACGCTCGTGTGGCGTGGGGGGCGCCCCAAGGAAGGGGGAGGAGAAAACGAGATTGGACTGTCGAGAACCCAACGATCACAGGCGGGGTGCGTTAGAAAGAAACGGCCACTCATTTCTTATAAAGGGACAAAAGCAGAAGATGAGGATCATGATGTGATAGGGGGTTAGCACCCTGGGGTTGGGAGGTGCGTGCGGGCGGGAGGGATGAACATTATGGACCATGAAAAAGGGCTAACAGGAAGTGAAAAAAAAATCATCGCTAGAGCGGAAAGTAAAGGTTAACCTTGGGGGCGTTTTCAATGAAATGCCTTACCTCCGAGCTGACTGCAGTTATACATTTTGCTGGAGAAATTGCAGGACGGTCCTACCGAGTTATCCCGTCGCTTCCTAGAGAAAAGTGTGGGAGCCGTTCGGGGGTGGTTTGATTTGTATTCATGTACAAAGGACACCCTTCCAGGAGTGGGAAAGATGCATTCGAAAAAAGCTCCAAGGGGGCGTCATCCTCTTCAGAAAAGGGCTTCAGATGACCAGAACATTCACATTGATTGCACTCGCATCAAGGTCTGGAGGGGAGTAGGCTCTGCGTTAAATCGCGGGGGGAGAAATGAGTCGATTCTAGCACCTATTCTTGAGGGCTAATTGGGCGGTAACGTCGGAGGACGGAGAGCATAAAAACTAAACGGATCAGTTCTACGAAAAGGGCTAACGAAATGGGGCGGTCCCATTCAATGAAGCCAGTCACCGCTGTGGATTTCTTCTACAAAAAAGTACCAGGGTGGGTCACACCACTGAAAAATTCAAGATGAATCTTGAGTGGTGGCCAAGTTGCACACTTACAAAGTAAAAACGTGGGGTCAAAACTGACGTGTGGGCGCACGGGGGAAAGGCGTTACCCAACTATGAGTGAAGGGCCTTTTATCTGCTTCTTTATCTGAATTAGTCTGGTTACGAAAGAACACTGCTGGCTCGGGGAAGAGGGGGAGCGAGTGAAACAAAAGGTCGGCATATGCGAAAATTCGGGGTTCGTCACCGTGAGGTTAGAACCGTCAGGGGGGGGGGAATACATGGGAACAGCAATCTAGTCACCAAGGAACGGGAATGTGATTGCGAAGACGTTAAATTTTATAAATCCCAGTCTAATACATGGGGGTTCTTGAGGGTACACCAACATAACGGTTTCGCCACATGTTCGCAATTTACACTTTATGGTCCCGATCAAACCATATTAAATTGACAGGCAACTCTCCACGAGAATCTTGGCACGACAAACAGAATAACTAAATATAGACCTGCCAAAAAAACAAGTACCCCACCTCTTGACAGTAGGGAAAGACCCAGAGGGCTGTACGAAACTGGTCGTCATAGTGGAAAGTGTGCGGAAAGGGTCAGGCAGGGGGTACTCGGCGATCAGGGGGGGGTGCGTGAGATGGGGCGTACAAGAGGGTACTGTCATCAGAGTGTGGAAAAAAGATTGGTTGTGTGGTGTGCTACACCAATACAAAGCAGGTGTGAACAGAAGATGAACTCAACGCCCACACGCCAAAAACTTCACAGAACCACAAGGGAGGAGAGTCCAAACCGCCCTCACGGCTGCTGGGTGCTTATCAAACAATCACATGTAATAATGTAACTTTAATAGTATTACTTAAACCTCTCCAGTAAACTAAAGTCGATAAAAGTGAGGAAGATCAGGGAACAGAGCAACGCGCGTCATGTGGAACTAAATGAGAGTTCGGAAGAAGTACTGATTAATCATTCAGGGCTCTTTTAGGTCTAACTAGCTTCTTACTTTTGGGGATGGGGTTGGAATCTCCCAGATCAGTACTAAAGATGAGTCTAATGTCGGCGCCTTACAGAGGGGTTTCGGAGCACATCCGTGTGGCATGTTGGGGGGAATACGTAATGCAAGGTAAACGACTTTAAAGCTAACGAGAAGGACAGAAAAAAAACTGAAATACAAAAAAAAACGGGCAAGTGCCAAGGGAAGTAACCTTTCCGCGGGGTACGGGTTAATGGAAAGGAGTCTCTCTCAGGGGTACCGAGACAAAAGGCCGGTGCTTGTGGGGACGGACTTTCGGACAGTTCGCCCTCCTGTCCATTCGAAGGAATAATGCCAAAAACGTAAGGGCAAACCGGGGGGGGGGGCCCCTTGAACGGACCAGGAGTGGCCAGGATTGTGATCGGCTGGGTACAACGCCTACATAGGATTGTCAAAAAAACCAACTTAGGGAGGTGATAATGTTATGGTAGGGCTCTCACGTTTCGATCAGCTCCGGCAAATTGGAGTTCATGGAGCAACGGGAAAAAAGGGGACTTGTGTGGGGGGGAAAAGGATGGAATTGGAAAAAGGGGGATGGAGAGGGGAAAAAACAGGGGCAAGGATGGGCCCTGGTAACCGAGAACACTGGAATCAGGTATTAGCAGGAAGGTTCCCAGTTGCGTGAGGGCGCTATCTCTAAATTTCTTGGAAGATCTTCCAGCTTCTCTTTCGAGCGTTCATCAGCGCGAAGGTAGCGTCAACAGCTTCACAAAGGGAAGAGCACCCACCAGGCGAACTCAGCCCTAGAAGCTTTGGAAAAAAACGCCGCATCAGCTGAGTGGGGTAAGGCGAGGTGACTATAGAAAGGAAAGGTAACCGGAGTTATTCGAAGGGGCTGGCAGGGGTTCGCGCACAGTAGGGGGGACTCTTTAGCACATAATGTGCAATTCCGAAGGACAGTCTCCGGCAAGAAAAAGCTAGCGGACGGTGAGCAACGAAAGTGGTCTCTCAGCGCTGGGAGCATGGGATCTGCAGCAAAAAGTGATCCGATGAAAGGGTAGTGCAAAGCTCGTCGGGTGGGGAAGCGTCAGGTGCTGAAAGATTGACTTTCTGGGGGGAGGAAATAGGAGGTGAGGTGGCGTCACTGAAAGGAAGTAACCACCTACAGGGTACTTAAAGCAGAGGGGGAAAGATGACAGGGCGACATGTTGGTTAGTGGGCCTGAGTTAACTACAGTTTCATAGCTCGCCTCAACTCGTGAAAGGGAGCTACCCCTTGGGGGGGGATCTTTCTGCTTTTTTAGAACCTCGAGCCGAACAACCTCTTCCGGACACCAGGCTACCTTGCCCCTGCACCAAATTTCCTCCTTTTGCAGCCTTTCAACTGGGGTGTTCCTCGTAAGGGACAGGGTTGACTTTGGGCATGAATGCAGAGAGACCGTATCTAACGATGAATCGGATTACATCCAGGATTCTGAGGCACACTGCCTCAAATACCGACATCCGTTCCAGCCGGTACTTCCTCATCTCCCTACCGGATGGGGGGTCGATAACATTGGAGCGAGCAACCTGAAACAAAAGAAACGGTTCGCGTGCGACATGATGAGTGGGCTGGTAAATCTGAAATGTCAGGATACAGGGACAAATAAAAAGGAACACTTGGAAAAGAAGGTAGGTAGAAAAACAGACCTGGGGGGAGGGACGAACATTTTGGCAGACACAACCTTGGAAAGTGTCGTTTGGGGGCGTAGAGTAAGGTGATTATTGCCAGTTAATCGTCTGTCCGTAATAGCCTTGATTGGCGAAAAGACGGTAGCAAAGAAACAGGAGGAAAAAAAGGAAGCGTGAGTACCCCGCGGTGAAGAAGAAGGACTCACAACACCGACCAAATGACTGAGGACTAAAGAGGAAGGGGGATAAAAAAGGGAGCAGATCTTGAAAGGAAAAGATTAACACCCTCGAAAACAATGGGGGGACCCCGGAAAGCTTCTGCCTAAGTTTTTAGAAAGTTCCTTCCCAGACAACCCACCCAAAGGGAATCTTGTTCTCTTACTCCACTCCTCCCTCCGCGAAAGCTTCTTAGGGACTCTCACTGAGCCCCTATGTTTCCCTGAATCGGATAGTTGAGATTAACTCTTGAAAATCACGTTCCTGCCAGAGCGCGCGCATTCATGTTGGGTGGGGTCCCATGGCATGGGTAAAAACATAATCCAAGCCCAACCACATGAAAAAAATATGCGGCAAAAGGGAGCTGGGTCCTAATGCGGAAAGACAGAAGTTGAGGAGGCTCAAGGAGAGCACCTTTCTGGCGAAAAGAGGCTTACTATTACTCCACTGCGTTTACGAAAACGCTGGGGTGAAGGGAACCGCTTGTCGGCACCTGGGCCCTAGATTATAAAATTTTGGGGTTACCCCCTCATCTAATCTACGATTAAGTCGAGAAAATCATTTAAAGGCCGTGAAAGGCGGGGCAGGGGATCAAAACTAATAGAAAGAGAGGGCCTGAACTAAGACTGAGTCAACGCTACATTTAAATTTGCTTGGTGTGGTTGCGATCCCGGAGAATCCCCCTTATCAATGGGCAAAGCCGGTCGGCACAAAAGTGAAAAGGTAAGTGGAATCAACTTGCTCGAGGCTTAGGGGCGGAAAAAAAAAAAACTAAACCAGCCCAAAACCCTTCCTGAAATAGGGAAGAACAGATTACCGGAGGAGGAAAAAAAGGGAAGCCGCAGCCGGCTCTATCAATCGAGCCCTAACGTTAAAAGAAGAGTCGCTTTCAAAAGCCCTCGCTTGAAGCCCAATGATAAAAAACAAAAATGAGTCGGAAAAGCTATAATTGTTGAAGCGGGAACAGCTGATTTCGCCAAGAAGAAAGATAGGTGGAAAGCAAAACGTTTAGATAGATCCGTCTGGCAGGGGGGCTGTGCGAGGAAGGGACTCCAGGAGGAAGCCGGGGCAATCGTGGAAGGGACACCCATGGAAAAACACTGGAGGTGGACTGGGACGGGGATTTGTGTGCAGGGTGAACACCTAGGTATAAGAGGAGAGGGAAATTTGCCTTGATACGGGGGGACGCTATAAAAGGGGTTCCGAATTCTTTAGAGATACATGAAGGAACCAAAAAAATTTTTAGTGGACTGGGATCTCCCAAGAAAAAGCATTAATCTGCACAGAAAATTAGGAGAAAGCGAGATCACGAAAGAGGGACAAAGTACTCTTGGGAGTTGAAAAATAAGGGTCAAGACTCTCGCAGCAGGGATCGGATGGGGACCTCATGCGTAAGGGCTGGGTTTAAGGCGATAGTTGAAGGCTCTACATCTATCTCGCTTGGTGAAAAACCAAAAGTGTCGAAGAGGTGTTGGGGGACTCCGCCCCTTCTTGCACTCAGGAGCGGAAAAAGTCCCCGAAGCGTTTCTTAAAAAAAAACGCAAGGGGGCACTGAGAAGGTGGGTTGCGAATAACATCCGGTTCGAGATGGATTGGCTTTGAAAAAAGCAATGTCGGAACCTGTGCGAACGCACAGGGGAGTAGTTTGAAACTTTGGGGGAATGGGTGGTGGTGAGGCGAGGTCCTTCTAGACAGGGAAACTCTCACACCAGAATTGAGAGTGCGATCTTCCAGGATACTGGGACCCTATGGACTCTCCTTTACCGTCACGATGACCTGGTCAGCGGTGAACAGTACCTAAGGCAAAGGGGAAATCACGTAAACCTAAGGTGTCTTGGGGGGGCGTCCTGTTACCCTTTGCCACCAGCCCCTGCAACGTGACCGGCGCTCAAACTTTTTTCCAGCTTTACGCAACGTGTTTCGCGGGCCCTCCTTTAAAAGGGAGGGAATGAATGTTAGAACAACAATGAAAGCTGTCTGGGGCCTAGAGGGAAACAAGCTAGGTAAGGGAAAGGAAGTCCTGCGACAAATTCTAGTGATTGCGATACAGTCTTCGAGAGCGGTAGATAAATTGAAACATCGTCTTTGAAAAAAAGATCGAACTGCCGGCAAGAAGGCATAAGAAACCACCAAGCTCCGCAAAGGCTGAACTCGCAACATCCACAATACGCGTGGTTGAGGGAGTTGCGGACGGAACTACAGACCTAATGTGGATGAAAGGCACCAAAACCTAAAAAGTGAGAGGGTTTTCTTCCAACTTCAGAGAACGCGACTACAAGACATTGGGACGATCATCTGGGGGTGGCAAAAGTAAGGTGCCGGCGGCACTTCCCTACGCCAACATCCTGGGGATATACAAAAAAGTTGGACTTAAGAAGAACGAACTTTGGTGTGGGTGAAACTAGGTAGACGCTGACAAAGACTCAGGAG
>Ga0179593_1603556_pt1 | contig 19107 bp, 24 predicted proteins | sample CZODoug2_1_08_16_FD_185931 | JGI IMG/M metagenome (GOLD analysis project Ga0179593, IMG submission 185931) | Vadose zone soil fungal communities from Angelo Coast Range Reserve, California, USA - CZODoug2_1_08_16fungal (PacBio error correction) | ecosystem: Environmental > Terrestrial > Soil >...
AAACGCACCGCAGCCAGCCGTGGAAACTCCATCACCTCTCCCCATCTTCTTGGCGCAGCCACGTGGGTACTCCGCGCCTACCCTTTTGTCTGGGTCTCGGGAAAAAAGAGGTCAGGCCCGACTGTCAAAAAAAGGAAACTCGACCTACGGAGCTGCAGGGGACACGTTGCACAGGGATATCCCACCTGAACTGGGGGAGGGAAGATTCCAACAAAGGTCCGAAGTAAAGAGAGAGGGGAACGGCTTAGGTTCCAGTCAGAGATGACTGTTGGCATTTCTGGAAGGCGAGCTCCTCAGTGAAATGAGGGTTAAAAAATCTCGTATTTCGTCCCGAAGAAGACCATCTTCGACGACGTTTCACAAGGTTGCGCATAACCGTAAAAGTCTAAGCAAAGTCCATGTTTGCCTTCATGAGGAAACGCACAATAGGGGGGAAGAAAAAGCAGGCATTGTCGCCATATGACGCGAAGCCGAAAAAAAGAGGGGAATCGGAAAGCGGCGCATATGGGGTGGAAATTATTGAAAATTGGAATTTCCATCATAATATCGCACTCAAGAAAAGAAAACCTCTTGCGGGAAAGTGCGACGTACAGGAGGGGGGGAACAAGGGAGCGGTCATCGTCGAGAAGAGGATGGCGTCAAACTAGCTGACTTGTTGCAAGAAAAAAAAGGTCATTCTTCAGTTGGCGAAGAGGGGATGACCCCGACGGAAAGCCGCCTGGGAACGTGAAGTAAACAATGCAGGGCTGCAAAATGATTTGAGGAAATTTCTCAGGAGGCCAAAGGGCCTCTACCACCGCGGGAAGAAATAGAAAAGACGTATTCGAACCACCGAAAAAAAAACAAAAGGAACGACAGAGACTCGCAGCAACTTGGAAAACCTGACCAAGTAACTCATAGGGAAAAGGATTGCCCAACCAATACGGAGAAGGCCCTTGACGTGGGCAGCCTCGAGGCTCACAGACGCCGGTCACAGAACCGCGCGGGTAAAAAGAGATGCCGCGGGATTTGTTTCATCCAAGCGACGAGTAAACCGCCAGCAGGGAATCAAAATCAGAACGGGGGAAAACAGAAGAAGTCATACGACGATATTTTTGAAAATAGATTTGCTGGGGGAGGGCGGGAGAGGATCACACACAAACTCACCCCAGTCGTCGTCCAAGAGGAGAAGTCCATGAGGGGAGGAGGGTACTTAAAACATGAACAAAGAATTGTGTTTACTTAAGGTCAGGGGTCGGAAAAAAAGTCAAATTAATTCCTGGACGCGAAAGCGAAGAAAGAAAAAAAAGTCGCAAAATACCTTCTTACAGGAGGAGCCCCTAGGGAGCGCTGTTAACGCACAAAGAACGACATCATCTAACAAGAAACCATTCCTCTCTCAACACCAAGAATTAAAATAGCGCGCTAACTGGCGGCAGGGGACAGACGGGGGGGCGGAGCTAGTGTCGAGGAACAGCAGTAAGCAGAGGGGGCTCAGGATCATTTTTAAGGAAGATGGGAGGTCGGAAGGGTGAAAATGGAAACTAGAAATGGAAGCACTGAAATGAAAAAATGGTCCTCATTTTATTACAAGCAAGAAATAAAGGGGATGGGACCGACGAGGGGGAAGCCCGGGGGGGTGATCACGCAGAAAAAAAAGAAACCAACTAACATGGGGCCTCTATGCAGTTCGCAGCGCGAGAGGAAAGGAAGGGGGAGGTTGCATGTGAAGGAGAGGCAGATAGGCTGGGTTCCTTTCCAAGGCGCGCAGAGGAAAGAAAGAGTTTCATAAGGGAAAGGGGAGGAAGAGAACGATGGGACGTCTCATTGGCTTAAGCGCGCCCGAAACCAACGGCCGGGGGAGACCCTAGAGATTTGTTGCAAGGAGTTAGGGGGACAGGTCAGAAAAAGGTGCGGCAGGGGGGAGGGGGCGGGTCCGAAGGTGGGGTGACGGCAAAAAGTGGGAGATCCGCTGTCTGAATTCAGTTGTAGGGGGGAGACATAGCCAGACAACATCCATCCAGTTGAGAAGAATGGATGGACTGAGGGTAGGGGACCGGCGATCGGGGAAGGGTTAGAACGAGGTCCTCCAAACTGAGATGATCCGGCAGTGAGGCGGCGCTCGGGGAAGACAATGAGAGATCTAACTGGAAGGTTTTTTCCCCAGGAATTGCGGAGAAAAACACAACAAGGAAGGGAGGGGGGTAGAGTGCGGAGGAGAGGAGCTAATTCTGTGAACATCTGCCAGAAGGGGAGCGTTTCTATCGGAAAGGAGAATTTAGAGGAGGACACGCATAGCAAGTCAGAGCTATCAATTAAAAGAGAGGCACTTGCAGCCATAGTTGTTGCGGGGGGAAGGGAAAAGGGGAGAACAAAAAGGCGGCTGTTGCTAGACTTTTACGGGGGAAGGAAAACCATTGTCTTCGTAAGGATGAAAACGGACGATTCACGGTAGGAAACAGAAGGGGTTAAAGCTTTCATGAGAGCGATAAGCAAAGACGAGGGAAAGAAGGGAATCCAACCGGTCCGCGCACTGTGGAGTTACTGGGAAAGAGACAGTGAATTGGCGAAGGGAAAGGGAAGCGCTCAAAGCGAACTTCTAACACGTCAGCGGGGTACATTCGACAGAAACAAGTGACTTAATGACGATTAAAAAATCGGAAGGTCGCTCGGGAAAAGGAAACGGTCGCGCGCCACTACGGTGATGGCTCTTTATGCAAAACTCCACAGGCAGGGGGGCGCGGTCGTAGGAAACGCTGAATGCTAGCGCTTAATCGTAAGAGGACACCCAGCCTCGAACAAATGCCAGGAGTGGATCTTGAATTAACGGGGTGAAAAGGGACGGAATACGTGGCCGACACAAGGAAAGGCTTGTACTCGTTTCCACGATGATGAGTCGTGAACCCAAAAAAAGAAAAACCCCCACCAACAACAGAAAAGGTAAGAAACGATGGTTACGAGGAGGGTTGTCGGGGGAAAAAGAAGGTATGTGGAGGAGGGAGACGAGAGGCGGAGTCGGGGTGAAGGGGCATCGCAAGGAAGAGAGGAGAGCCTCAGGATACTAATCACATAAGTCAATTTTTTTCAAAAAATGCGCCAAGAGCTTACCAAACGTTTGTCGCCTCGCGGGGGAAAAGTGGAAAAAGGAGGAACAAAAATCATCCTTGGGGTGGAGAATTGCACAGTCTGAATCAAGTTCAATGAAAACAAAAGAGGACATTACATTACGGGTGGGGCTGTGGAGCCTCATCAAAAAAAGGAACTCCGGGAGCCCCCATGAAGCCACAAACCGGAGGGAACTTTGGAGCCGCCAGCCAGCAAGCTTCCTTTAGCGCGACAACGCCGGGTCACGGGGAAAAGAAACCAAAAAAAGGGATTTAAATCTGAGTCCCTGAGAAAAGATGGGGCCCTCATTTCACACGCATTGAACGAAATTCATCAGGGACCAAAAAAGAACAGATCGCAAGGAGTTCTTCAAAAAATGGCCCGTACGCCCCGCGGGGCTCTGAAGAAAAAAAAAAAGACTGTGTCGGCCTGCTTCAATGGTCTAACTGAGCGGCCGAAAGAGGTTTCTAAAAGGGGAAAGAGGGAGTTTCAAAACCTCCCGTTCCGACATCCAGAAAAAAAAATTCAACCGTGTTGCTCATCACGTAGTCGAAACACTTTTGGGAACATGGATCTCCACCCCAAAATATGGGGGCTCCGCAAAAGGAAAGAAAGGAATCTCGCGCGATCAGGAGCGAAGCCGGAAACGAGTTCGCGCGAAAGCCGGAAAGGGGAACCTGTGTGAGTGAAGCACAAATTAGAGCACTCGCACGCACGCAACTAAAAAGAAGAATGCGGGAAGGGTGTGGGAAGAGATGAAGTGGTGAAAGGGGGAGACGAGTGTCGACCTAGGTTGCAAGACTGACGGCGCGGGAGAAGAAAGGGGTGCCGCGCGCCAGGATCAAATTCTTTTTGTTCTAAACTCAGCGTTAACAGGAAAGAGGAAAGAGTCAAGGCAAGTCCTTGGGGCATCATTAGAGTGAAAGGGGTGGAAAAACGGGAGAAGAATAAAAACTCTGGTAAGGGAAGAGAACAGACGGCGATCGCGTTGCGTACCTTCTGACAAGAAACTACGAGAGAACTTAAAGGGAAAGGGCTCATTACCTAACTCGATCGAGGTTGGAAACACCAAAAAGAGAGAGAAGGCCCGTGTTAGGTTCCTCTTCGGAATCCATGGCCGCGCCAATTTATTCTGATGGAAAGAAAGATTCAACAAGAGGAGTCGACTTAAATCCCGCGGAAAGTCCTAAATGAAAAAGGAAAGCGAGGACTCGGAGAAGGAAAAAGTGCCAAAAGTCCCCTTTAAATCTCATGAGGGGGTGGAAAAGAACATAGCCCGAGAGAGTGGGGGATTGGGGGGATGCGGCCCAAAAAAAAGGGGAGAGGGCACCAGCGTTCCCTATCGCGGGGTGATGGTGCCCATCGGTCTATGAGAATGGGGTTTAAGGCTGGAAAAGTGAAGGGGTCAAGGTCATTTGGGAATTTGTCAAAAATTTAGAAGCTTAGAGAAAAAGTCGTTCAAAAGAGGGAGGAAGGACTGTGCATCCTGTCGCAGCCGAAAATTATGGTCCCCGGAACCCAGGCACGAACGAAGGAGACTATCAAAAAACAAACTTATTATGAGATATAGAGACCTGCGGCGTTGACAGGGGTAGAAGGGGTTAAGTGACGGGGGAAAAGAAGACAAGAGAAGAGGGAAAAAAAAAGGGTTTAATGGCGCATAGTCTAGAAAGGCGTCGGTGACAATGAAACTAGAAAGTGGAAATCAGAAACAGAAGATAAAACAGGAAAAAAAGACAATGGGTAGGCGAAAATATTACCTGAATCACTTTACATCATCGATAGGGGAACGACGACTGGAAGGAGGAACGCTGACCAAGAAAAATTTCTATGGGCCTTACCCGGATGGGCCAACATCTCGAGATTAAGGGAGGAGGAGGGGGGGGGTCAGCTATGAGGCGCTTGCTTGTGGGGGGTCTTGCCTTAGGAAACTAAGAAAGCGTGGCTAGTGGAGGCATGGGGGAACAGGAGGAAGGGGGGGGGGGGGGAGCGCCAGGAAGGCGCGCCACGGGCCAAAGGACTATTTTTGTGCCATACAAAGAGTCGGATTGGTTAGTCATGAGATGAAGGGAGGCACAATTAGAGAGTTACGGTTCATTTGGTGGCAGGGGGGGAGGGGAGGCTGGGGATAAGGAAAAGTTCGATGGAGATACGCGGGAGAAAGAATTCATCAATGAGCAGGGGGATTAACGCGGTACAATACGAGGGGGGGGGATAACACGAGTTTCGCCAACGAAATAGGGGGGATCACAATCAGAGCCAAAGGGAATCAAGGAAAAAATTTTCGGGAAAGAGAGGAAGGGTACCCATTCGTGGGACGATGATCACGCAGAGTGGAGGATAGTGGCGGTAGGGGGGGGGGGGGGGGGGGGGGGGGGGGGGGGGGGGGGGGGGTGAAACGAGGGGCCGCGAGGAAAATCATGTGTCAAAAGTCTCGAGATGGCTTCGGTGAAAGGAATTTCGCTTGTCGGAGGGGAGCAAAAGATAAGCAATGGGATAGGAGAAACTACCTGAGCCATATTGGCGGGGCCGAGAAGATTTTCAAAATGTGCTAGACTTTCGGTGATGAAAAACGGGAATCTGGAACGGAGACGTGGAAAAGAAGCTTCAGGTATGGGGTTCACTGCGTGAAGAATCTGAGGGAAGGCAAAACCTGAAGAAGAGGAAAACGGCACGCGGAGGCCTGAAGAAGCCGGTACCTCTCCGCTTTACTCTGAAGGGGTTGCCGAAACGAGACATTGTTTGTTTGGTAACATTGGGAAGGAAAAAGCACTGTCCGGACTGGAATCTCGGCCCGGTCAATGCTTGGACGGCACAGGACGTCAAGAAAAGGAAGAAAGCCGAAACGGGGGGGGTACTTTCTCGGTAGAAAACGGGCGGTGGAAAAAGCGAGAGCAGGGGGGGGGGGGGAGGAAAAAGGGTCTGGCGGCTCAGGGCCCGGGGGGCGGGGGGCAAAATGCATGCGCTCGGCGGACGCCGCGGTGCGGGGGGCTGAGGCGGTATCGTGATTCCTGGAGAACACCCCAAGCAAGACGTAGGAGGGTGGCGCGAAAAGAAATTAAATTGCAGGGTTGGTCCGACTGAACTGAAGGGTTCCTAAAAGAACGAGGGACGAAAAACGTGAACACGCTGAGGAAGAGGAAAGTCAAAACGATGGGGTAACGAGAGGTGGGTGGGAAAATTGCCCGCGGATTTCTGTACGGGGTGTTAATTGATCCTTCTCAACCCCGAGGGATGAAAAAATAGAAGAAACAAGAAGAAGGAAGACCGGAGAATATCAGAATCCGAAAAGACCCACAGAGAGGAACATCTGGTCTTGCCCTCGATGCGTACGGCTAAGGATTCGGGGGAAGTCACCACCCTTCGGGAAAAAGGGGGGATTACGGGCAAATTATCGGCAGGAAAAGAACAAATTAACAACAATCGCGCCAAAAAGAGAAGGAAGGAGTCGGTGGGGTGTCCGCAGGCATCACTATTACCTGGAACTCGCGCCGCAGCACCCACCCCGTTGATCCGAACGGACCAGAGTCAAAGCTCTGGGGTCGGGAAAAAAGGACGGGGGTAAACGCAGACGGAAAAAAAAAAAACTTGGATATTTAATCCTTCGAAGGGGGAAAAGTGCTCTTTGGCTGGGGGCTAGTCCACAATAGCATTGGGGGGAAACTGCAGAAAAGGATAATTTCCTCGGACCAAAAGGCGATCAAGACCAGGCAACTTCACTTGGATATCAAACAGGAAAAATTCCGTAACTAAACATTAAGGGAAAGGAGATTCAGCATAGACAGAGAATGCGGCCAAAAAAGGTCACAAAAGAAGAGGCAGAACCCAAAGGATCTAAAAGGAAGCGTCGTAAGTCTGTCGCACGCGGATCGATCAGAAAAGAAAAACAATTCAAAAAATAGAAGAAAGTTAAAGGCTAGACAGAGGGGGCCAACAAGGAATGCTCGGCCCGCCATATGGGCGCAAATTGCAAGAGAAGGTCGCGAGCAGGCGGGCATAACGGAACGAAGGAATCTCGACGAAAATCGGGGGGAGGAGGGGGGGAGAAGGGGGGGGAAAGGAAATTTAATTTACAGTCAGATCTCTCTCGCAGAAGGAAAACAAAAATGCAACGACCTGCGGCCAGGGGGAGTCCGGAGGAACGCTCCACAAGTGGAGCAGGATTGTCGGAAAAAATCGCTATCTGATTTAACGGCGAGCGGAACTGGTTTCCGCGCGAAGTCATGACGGGTTGGGGAGAAATCGCGTTCAACGTCTATCGATAGGCAGAGAAGGCAAGCGATGGTCATCAAGGATGATTTGCGCGGACGGCGGAATCCTCGACACTCGGTTCTGACCAGCCAACGGGGATAGAGGACAGCCTTGGGAAAAAACCAAAGAACAACCTCTCCTCGCAGCACTTGGGCTACACGACCTTACCTAAGCCTGCACAAAGATGCCACCAAATAACTCAGAGGGCCGTTGGGCCCTTAGGTCAGATTCTTCCTCAAAATGCAACGAAAAAACTCAAAGTGGAATGCAGGTAAAAAGGCTCACGGATGCGCTTTCAATCAGGACCCTTGGAAAGCAAAAAAGCCAGCGGACCGAAGACTGAAAAGTAACCATGCAACAACTCACCTCCCTCATCTCGAATATTGTGGAACATCAGATAGCCAGGTTAGGGGTCTGGGGGAGGGAGGGCACCCAGAACACGTGATTCGTCACCTCTGTCGCTATCGTCGAGGAATGGGGGATCGGAGATATTGTCTAGGAGAACATGAAGGGTGTTTTAAAGGAAAGGTTGTCTGAATTTCAAGGTTTCTGGGTAAAAACTGTAAACTCAGGAGAAAGGAAACCCAACATTCTTCTTCGAGCCCTAGGAGGCGAGGATACAAGCACAGAAGGGATGCCAAGCGAAATCACTCTCCAAGTGGCAAAAAAAAACAACTTAGTATGAAAGGAAAATAGAGAAGGGGGGCGGGAGAGGAATGAAAAGAAAGGTGGCAGCCTAGGCTAGGAAACAGCAGTAAGCCAAGGTCTACGGGAATTTTTCCTGGTCTAGAGTCTAGCAAAAAAAAATAAAAAAAAAAAAGGAGAGTTACAGGTTGAAATTAGAAAAATAATCCATAAAAAGGGAAGGGAAGAGTAAAACAATAGAAAGGTGGGGGAGGGAAAGGAAAAGAAAAAGTGGAAAAAAGGAAAATCGAGGGAACGACGACTGTCGAACGTTTGGGGTGCACGGAAAGAAAAACAAAAAAATTCAACTCGAGTGGTCTAGCCGGTCCAAAGCATCGCGATAACAAAAAAAAAAGAAAAAAAAAACAAAAAAAAAAAAAAAAAAAAAAAAAACCCACACAAAACAACAGAAAGATGAACGAAGGGAGGAGGGGGGGATGTAAGGGTAGAGCGAGTAGTCTGAGGGGTTTTCTTTCCAAGGACTGCGGGAAGGGAGAAAACCAGCGGAATCTCACCTGAAAGAGAAGAAAGGGTCGCTGTGACCGGAGGAATTGGGGTCGATTACTGCGCGCCAAGGCCCACAGGCCCTTGGGTTAACCCTCAGAGATTTTGGTTGCATATTGGTAATTATCGTTCGTCTCCAGGGGGAGTCGATAAGGAGGTTAAGTCATGGGGGAAAAGGCAAAGGGTCAGTAGACAAGGCTGGAGATTCAAGGAAAGAGTGCAGTCCTCTAAGAGGCGGCGCAAATCTAAAAGCTATTTGTAAAAGAGGGTTGCCTTCAGGCGTGGTAGGGAAAGGAGGGCAAAACAACTCAGAAGGATCCAGGCGCGCGGCACCAAAAAGGTCGCTCTCAATAAATGAAAGGAGAGTCTAAAGAGACCACCGACAGTGGGGACCGTATAAACGGCGGGAAGAAAACGAAAAAGAAAAGGGGCGAGTGCAGAAGAGAGAAAAGGGTCCTGTTAATTAAATTCAGACATTGGAAACTTCTCTAGCGCTATTTTTGTCGGAAGCGGAGGTAGATGGGGCTGGACGGACTTCGCAATAGGGAGCGCGATCACTTCAAACTGAGGTATTTGGAAGAAAAAGGAATGGGAAACTGTGAGTTTTACGTGATGAAAACCGGGGGGGTCTCTGAATGGGAGAGGCTGCGGGAAGAAACGCATCTTTCGGGAGAAAAAAATGTTTAATTGGCGCGCAGTCTTTGGACGATAGGAAAGCCGACAGAGAAGAGGGAGAGAACCGGCCGCGCACCTGGGGCGTTAAAATTGCCGGGAACGATAAACAGTGGAGAGATGACGGCAATGGTCCCTACGGACTCAGAGCGTCAATGCTGGGGAGGCAGGTGCCTGCAAGAGGACGTCCAAGAGGAAAAAGAAACTGGGGGTCGGGATGCCGCGGATACGGGCCGGGGGGTCGGACGACAGCTTGTTGCGAGGACTGGCGAGTCATTAAGGGGGCGCTGCGGATGAAGACCTCTGCGGGCAGAGGATTGATTCCTTCGTACACCCAGAAGAAAGAATGGGGTAGAAAAAAAACGGGTGGTGGAAAGGGAGGAAGAAGCGTGGCCGAACACAAGACCCGCGAGGTGGGACTTTCCGACCGTAACGGTGGGGGACTGGTGCAGTTTGGGGAATTGGCGGGGGTTTCTGGTCCGACGAGGGGAGGGTTGAAATTGATAAACCAACAACGGAGATCAATTACCCCAAGAAAAAAAAACATCGAGAATCACAGCCGCATTTGCAACCCACCCATCCACAGACGTTTCCGGGCAGATGCGGAGGCTCCAACGAAGTGGAAACAGGTCACCAAGAGCTGAGGGGGAGGTCCACGAAAGACTCTCGGGACCGGGGAAAGAAAAAAGAACCTGGCATTCCATTACGTTCAGCGTTCGCATCACGATACCGGGAATCACGAAGCAAACGCACCCCACCAGGCGGGCCAAAAACGGAAAGCGCGCGCCTCAAAAAAGGTGGCGCGACACAAAGCCGGGAGGCGCGCAATTAGAACCCGTTGTATGGAATCCTTAGCAACAGTGCAGTAAAAAGGACAGCATTGGAGGGGGAAGACTTTCCGCAGTACCAGGAAAGAACTTGAGAAAAAAGCACAGGGAGATCTTTAAATAACAAAAGGAAACATGGGACAGAGGGAAAAATCAGGTCTCCTCGTCAGCGTCCGCTGTTCGGAGAGGGCCAAGAGTGCAAGCTTAGACACGAAGGGTCTTATTGGGCGTGAGAGCAAGGGGGCATTCTCAGCTCACGAACTCATAAAGGTAAAAGGCGAGGAAAAGAACGGGGTGACCCTCATTCCGCAATTCTTCCTCGAGCCAATATGGATAAGGGCAAAGTCCCAATGTCTCTCGGGCGGACGGGGTCAGGAAAAAGAGAAAAGGAATCGCTCGAGAAGCTCTCAGAGTGGGGACGGGATTGGCATCAGGAAGATGTCTCTTCTAGCGACTCGCCTAACACGAAATAGAAAAGAATCTGGGAGGAAAGGAATTGTGGACGCTCCTGAAAAAAAAAAGGGGGGACGCGGGGTTCGAATACGGCAGCCACTGATGTAGGCGAGCGCGCTTGGGGAGAAATTGAAATGCCTTTGGAGAAACTCTTGTTCGGACCAAGAACGGCCTGAACAACGAGATTGAACGGACAAGTCGCTGTCAGAATATTGGGACGTCTGCTCTGAGAGCCTCGGAAAAAGAGGGGGTACGGGATCGCCAGATCTCGACCGCAGGGAACAACCTAGGACCTCACTCTCGCATAAGGAGAGACCTGGGAACGCTCATCGGACAACAAAAGCAAGTTTATGGCCCACCAATACTGGGCGACGTTGTGCAATGGCGCAATCACTTCCCTTCACGCCGCTCCGTGGAGGCCCCTTGAAAAGTTACAAAAAAAATGATTCGCCCAGACGGGAGGAATTGAACCGCAACGTCCTTGGGAACAAGCCTAGCGATCCTTAATCCAAGACACCGAACGTCACTCGCTGGATCGAGAGGCCATAAGGAAAAGGATGGTTGGGACAGAGGGAAATAACAAAAAAAAGTGGGTCGTCACCAGTCAGAGGGGGACCTCGGATCTCGTAGGGCTGGCCAGGGTTAGTGTTATATTCTAACATGGAGGGGGAGAATGGTAATAAATTTCGGTAGGGCTCCGTTTCCATGGCCAAACACCGAATCAGGACTATGAAAAAGGAAAAAAAGGAGAACCTAGCCCCCTCTGCACTCTTGTGGCCGCGGGAACCCTTTCGCAGCCGCACAGATGTATTCCCAAAAACTCGTACAAGAAACGCGTCAGTTGACTCTCCCAACGGGAGGGAGGAGGAAATAAGAGAGAAGCCGGGCGGGGGGCTGTGGGAGGGAGAAGGGGCAAAAGAAGGAACCCAGATCTAAGAGGTCGAGGAAGAATGTTTGCAAAAAAGGGGTCTCTAGATTGCGTAACGGTGAAAATGGGGAAGATCAGCTGGAAATGTGAAGAATTAAAACATTCTCTCAGTTAGAACTAAAAATAGACCGATTCAGAGGGTAGAACTAAGAAGGTGACGAGAACAAGGAAAAGACAGAAAAAGAAAAAGGAGGGGCTACCGATGTTCCAAATCCATCAGCGGAGAAAAAGATGGGGGAGGATTGGCCTTTGGAGGCGAAAAGACTTTTTGGGGACTTTCTCAAACGGAGAGGATGGAAAGCAAAAAGAGCTATATCTGAGCGAAATGTCTATTGTGGGCGGGAGGACCGGAGAGGGGAGGACAAAGCCCGGCCTATAAGATTTGGCCATAAAAAGCGAAGTTGTTAATAGGTACCACAATGAGAAACAGGACAAGGGGCTGCAAGAGTAAAAAAGGGTCCGAAGGGGACGGCCACGGCGTCAGAGATACCTGGCTGGAAGGCAGGAACGGATTTGGTTCGAGGCCCACGAGACGAAGAGAAAGGGTAAAGTCCTCCAATAATTGTTGCCTGAAAGACTCGGGGGTACGGGAAAGAAGTTCGAGAGTTTTCGCCAAAACAGTGTCTGGAAGGGAGTCCAAAAAAGCTCAGGCTCGCCGGAATCAGATTAAGGGTAAGCTAACGTAGGGGACCAGGGCATTGCGGGAGCGTCCTAGAAAAACAGAGTGCAGGGGCGGGGCGAGAGAAAGCGCTAAATGGCCTGAAATTAAATTCCATCATCCCCACGTCAGGAGGAGGGGGGCGGAGGACTTCGATTGTAGCTGTTCGGGAGGTCAAAGCGCGAGAACGCACGGAATCCATGGCCCTGAGGCAAAAGGGGCGGGCAGGGAGAGGAATAGGGGATACACTGAGGGGGATGAGGACAACAAGGGGGAAAAAAATTCGGCGGGAATCTCGGCTGCAGAAGAATACGACGCTGAGGGAAAACATTGCTTGCGGTACTTGAAGGCGGAAATATCCAGAAGAGGGAAAGAGGACCTGGAGAGCCTGAGAGCCGCCGAAAAGGCTTTACTCTTAAAGTGTTGCCAGGGACAGGTGCGAAGATAAAGGCACGTCTATGGAAGTCTCGCTCGTCGGCGGACAGGAGGGAATGCAACAACGGAAGAAGCAATCACAAACGAGTAGCCGCGCGGTGAACCCGGCAACAGCTGGGGGCAAGGCGCTGCGGCAAAAAATGGCAATGCAGGTTGGCAGGGAGTCTACACGGCGGATTGACGGTAAGAAGACACACCAGCGCGAAAACGTAGGGGGAACAGTTTTGGCGCGAAGTCGTGAGTGCGTTGATTTAGACTGAGGAAGACGAACGTGACCGGAAGGGGTGGGTAAGACTTCAAAGGGGAAAAGACCTTACCGAAAAAAAGATTGTTGAAGGGAAAGAGGGGCGAGGGGGGGGGGGGAAAAAGCCGGATTTGAAGGATCGAGGAGGAGTCCTGGTGTTAGCACAACAAAGGAGAAAGGACCCACTCCGACCGAAGTGACGGTACTCATAAGCGGTACCCCCAGTCTCAACATCAGAGTAACCATGTTTTTCGGACCCGAAAGAAGAGCCAAAGAGGGGGAACGTCGGAAAAACTTGTCGCCACGTACTGGCCAGGACGAATCAACCCCGTTCAGGTTAACGAGAAGACAGCCTGGCATGAAGGTAAAGTTGGACGGGGGGGAACGCCAAGAATTAACGGGAAACGGAATCCCCGGCCCCCAGGGGGGGGGGTGCAAACAAAAAAGGCCAGCGCCCCACCTGAGCCAGGGCGCGCCAAAAGGCCCTCGGACCCCAACTGCGGGGAGAAACAAAGGGGAAGGGGTCAGCACCCGGGGGATTGAAAGCATGGAAAAAGGGAGAACGCGGCAGGCCCGCATGTCAACAATACGAGAATTCCGCAGGACCGGACCGTCAGACCTGATCCAAAAAAAAAGTGATCGTTCGGGGGCAAAAACGTAACGCCAACAGGGAGCGCATCAGCTCTCCACGGAAAGGGGAGATGGCCTGCTTCAGGTCGTAGAGGCGGGAATGAAGAAGTGCACATGGGCTGCATAAAACGTACGCCTCGTCCACGCCGAGCATAAACAAACAAAGCCAGACGACTCCAGGAGGGGCAAGGAGAAGCACATTTTTTGTAAAGTGAGACACAACCGCAAGTATGGGCTACGAGTGCCTCAGGCATTGCACTAAACTATCTGCTCGAAGCCTAACACAAGCTAAGCAGAACCGAATCGACTGAGGCTGAACGGAACAAGGAATGGTTTACACAGAGGCAAAATAGAGCAGGAACTCACAGGACAAACGCACTCTTGCGTGAGGGGCCAAAGAGGGGTAGAAAGACAACTGGAAGGGGGTGACAACAATGGGGGGGACGGATGAAGGATCGCAAAGGGGTTTACGGGCGATCGGCGGATTTTCCGAACAGTAGGAGAAGTTTTGGAGAAAATTCCAGGGGCGAAAAGCTATTCGGAAAAAAGGACACAGAGGAAAGTCAAATAGGGACGAAAGTAAAGGGATGGAATTGGCGCGTCTGGCGCTCGAGAGCCCCCGAAAATGGATTGGTCGCCATCCAGAAATCTAAAGAAAGGTAAAGGGGCATGTAAAACCAAAACTTCGGGGCTCAGAAGCACACTGGGGGGAGGAAAAGAAACAGCAATCATCTGCACGAAAGTCTACGGGGCCCACCAAAACTGCTAGTTCCTTGGGGCCTGGTCAGCCAGAGGCTCCTCACACTTCGACAAGGAAAAGCAAGACCCTTGAATTCTGCCATATTCGAACGCGGGGAGCAAAAGAGACCGTCCTGTAATCACCCAAGAAGCCTCCGAACCGGAAGGAAAGGCCAACTCCCCTCCCCGAAGGACTAAAGCGTGGCCTTAGAAACCATAGAGGAAGTTTGCTGGGTTGACTGCTGGAGTGAACGATTAAAAACCAGTACTCGTTTGAAGTCGTAAGGGGGGGGGAAAGGATGTGAAGAGGGGTAGAAAGAGACAGAGGATAATTGTTTTAAGGGCTTGAACCAGTCATTTTCTGATTGGAAAGTTTCTAGTTGACCTTCACCCTGGAGGACGAATCTCTCTAGACAAAAAGGGGAACATTCTTCCTTCAAAAAACTCTGCAGGGGGGAAGAGAAAAGCAAAAAAAACTCAGCCGCAAAGGAGGGAAAGGGTCCCCTCCCCCGGCAAATAATCACAAACCACGGTAGGAGGGGGAAAGAGAGAGATACCATGGAGAGGTTAAGGGGGATGACATCCAGGGGTGCAAAAGTCAGGAAGGAAAGAGACGCAGGATCGAAGGAGGGGGGGGGGAGAAGTCTAAGAGAGTCGCGTCCCAGGGTGGAAAAATGTATGAACTGAAATGGAAGACAGACAGATATAACAGGTCCCCAAACGAGGGAAGATATGTAAACACGACTGGGAGGGGGCACTGGGGGATTGTGTTAAGCTGAAATAAGAAAAAAGCAAGGCTGCCCGGAGGGAAAGAGGATCGGGAGGGAGGAGTTGGGGAATAATTCGTAGGCGGGGGAAAGGCGCGATGTAAAAGACGAAGAGCGTGAAAAGGCCAAAACAAGGGAAGAGGAATCAAGGGACCGGCCAGGAGACAGAAGAGGAATGGCGCGCCCACGGGAAACTTCAACATCTTTTTCCAATAACAGGATGTTGGGGGAATTGGAAGATCGGTCCAGGTAGCAAAAGGATTCGAAGGGGGGGGACCAAGAAGTTGGGGTGTGGGGCCAGACGCCCGGAGGAGAATCAAGGAACCGATTGTAGCTCTCCGAGCGCAGAAAGCCAAATTCAGCCAATAATACAGCAGGAAGGGCAGTCGCGGCTCCTAGGGAGAGGGGTTTCGAAAAAAAAAGCACGAAAAAAGGCAGGGGGTCATGGCGACGCGGGGAAAAAAGGGGACGCCGTAAATCGATGAGCGAAGAAATTGAAGCGCTCCAAGTGGGGTTCCCCTTCATGCAAACCACACGAGGACGATCAAGGCAAAAGAGTGATTGAGGGGGGTATTCTGAACAGCAGAAAGGGGAGGGCAGTAAAGAGGGAAAACGGAGAGCGCGATGGGGTAAGAGCGGGGCTCGATTGTAGCTGTTCGGCATTGCCATATCTCGGCGGGAGCAATGCCCTCAGCACTTTGGGGAAAGGGCGGGGCAGAGAATGAGTAAAGGGGCCTATACTTTTAAGCACACAGTGACTTTCGTCGAAGGGGAATGCGACGGACGGGAAGAAAAAAGAGGCGGTAAAAAAGATTGGGACGCGGGACCTCTGCTGCGATATACCTGAAACAGGAAGCAGCGACAAGGGGAAGAATAGCCGCAGCGACAAACGGGGCGGGGAAGAGTTGCCACGAACCGGGGGGAAGTTGGTGGCCGATGAATTACGGAAAGGGGAAATAGGGACGGAAGGGGTGCGGCCTGCAAAACATCATGGGCATCTAATCCACCGGGTTCGGTCAGATAAGAAACGGAGTTGTCGCGCTCAAGATTGCGGGGAGCTGGGTAGACCCAAGGCAGGTGGCGCAAGCTTAAAGAGGGGGGGGACTCGGCCGGGAAAGGGAGGAGACGGAAACCCGCGAACGTATGGAATGCAGACTTTTGGAGGTCGTTAATAATCAAATGGATGCGGGAAAGGACGTTGGCCACAAAGACAAGGTAAGGGTGTAAAGGGCCAACCAGGAAAGGGGGACCAGCCGCATCGATCAGAGGGGGGGTAGAAAGGGCTTGGGGGGAGCCAGTGGGGGAAACCGATGTGATTCCGTATCCGAAGGGCGGAATTATCAAACAAACTGGAGAGAAAACAATTAACCCGACTCCGCCGCTCGTCGATACAAATCACAAATCAAAACGCCAAAAGATCGTACACACATGGGGGTGCCCGAGGCGTACGGGCTCAAAGGAACTTGCGGACCACCCCTTACGGGTTTGCGCCCACTACTTCCCTGAAGAGGAAATTCAAAGGTCAATTTAAGAACTGGGGGCCAAGAAGGGACATTACCCAGTAAGGTGAGCGACTGGGGGGTCGCAAGGCATCCCAAAGATTATACAGGGAATCCAACAGCGTATCGAAACCCTGCCCCTTGGCCAAAAAAAAAGATCGCCCAAGAGGTGAAAAAACGCCCGTTGGTTCATCCGCAAAAGGAAAGAACCCGGGGGGGGAATCAATGATCTTGACTACAGATGTGGGACAGGCATTCCACACGCATTGACCGCCCGAGACGGTTAAACCGGACCAGGGTGCCAGAGACCCTTCGAAACCTAACTCAAGGGCGGAATCTTCGGGAAATGAATCTCCACCGGTGCGCGGAAACAGTCTTCGTCTCCAACGGGCAAGTACGAAGGCGTATCGCGCAAGCAGGAATACGAGTGACACAGGGAAAAAAAGTAGCGATGGCCACACGCAAAAACCCCGGGAAATTGCCAGCTCGACGACATTCCAAAGGGTTCGGTCTAGCACACATTTTGGGGAGGAAAAAGTCCCCCCCAAATAGGCTACTGAAGTAATAGGCATTCGCAACGATCGAAGGCCGAAAGGATAAAGCAAGTCCTCAGGAAAAAGGGGGGAAAGGGGGGGGGACCTGGAATTTAATTTACAGCAGACCAGATACGCCGTCCCAAAAAACACTCGTGCTTGAGCCTTCCAGGGTGGGAAGAGACGGGAAGTAAACACTTTTAGCGAGGGTCAGGACTACAGATGATGGGCGGAGCGCGCTGAGGGTGCCGCGCCAAAATCTGCAGTTTGTCGAATCGTGAGTGAGAACCAGTTGGCGATCGCCCTGGGGGGTAACAGAGAAGAAGGTCAGGTGAATTTGCGCGTACTGCGCGAAGGGGAGAGCACTCCTCGGTTATGAAGACCGGCAGCGGATCTCAGAAAAGCCGTGGCAGCAACCCTAAAGTCAGGCGCAACTCAGCACGTGGCACCTGGAAGGACTCAGACTCAGCACAAATCTCGAGAGGGGGAACCCGAATGAGGAGTGCAGCAGACAGCCATCCCTCCAATGCTCCGGTCAAATTGAATGAGGTTTCACCAGAAAGAGAAAAAAGGTCGATTTCAAGTCCACGAGACAGACCTTAGACCCAATCATCAGAAGAGAGAGCCGGGAACGGCGAATCCGAAAAACCTCATCTCGCGTGGATTGAAAGAAGGCTAGATGACTTTGCTGGTTGCGAAACCAACGACACGTGCTACAGTACAAAAGTACCCTGATCATCTCTGAGGGCAGGCGGGAGAAGAAGAGGGGAGAGGAATTTTTTGATTCTTCATTTCGTGGTTCTGTCTTCTATTCCATTTTCACAAATGGACGAGACTCGAGGCAATTGGGAAAAAAAAGGGGAACATTCGTCATTCGAGCAACTCATTACTGGCCCCTTCATGGTCATTCCCCAGACCCACGCCGGTCTCAAAAAACAAAAAAAAAGGGAGAAGGAGGGGGGAAAATAAGATGCGGCGTTGCCGGGGTAGAGGGAAATGTCGGGCGAAGGGTGCGGACACAGTGATAAGTTCATGGTCCGCAACAGGAAAGGTTCGCGTCCCTTACAAAAATGAGAGAAAAAATGGGAAATCAGAAAAACAGGGGAAGAATAAAAAGGATTAAGAAAGACAAGAGAACAGCAAGGGAAGCTTACGAGATCGGCGGGAAGAGACTATGGGTGACGCAGCCAAAAAAACCAAAAGAGGGGCTATCCCGGATGGGTTAAAAACGCAATTCAACGGGGAAGGTGGTTTAAAGGGTGAGGGGTCGCGAGGTGGGGGAGGATAGGGGTGGACCCAAGGGACGGCATTGAAAGCCGATCCCGAGGCAGGTAATCTCATCCAGGGGGGCGACTGTGTATTGGATAGGGGGGGGAAAGGAGACGCGAAAGCGTCAGTATGGGGGGGGGGGGGGGAAGAAACCTCGATTGGGTGGGCAGATGAGTTTAGGTACCTGAGAGTTCTCCAAAGTGCGGCGCGAGGGGTGTGGAAGACACGCGGTTCTATAGAACTCGGGGGGAGATTGTCAAAAGGAGGACGAGGCGCCGAGGGAAGAAACGAACACCAATAATGGAGACAGGGACAGGTACTCTCTTGGGTGACCTTAGGGAGATCGATTGAAAGCACATTTTCAGACAAAAGGAAAAAGGAGAGGAGAAAGGCACCAAGGCGAGGTCGCCGTAAATCATTTATCGGAACGATCCTAACTCGATCCCAAGTGGGGGCCTAAAGGCGTCCAAAACTTAGGAAGAATCACAAAGATGCGTAGGGCCGGGTGTTCAAAGGATATCGGGAATGGAACTTAAGAACCAAGTACGGAGAGGAGGAGGTTTCGAGCGACTTCGATTGTACGTTCAAATCGCGCAGATCGCTAAGAGCAATGAAGAGAGGAACAGGGGGCGGGGCCGAGAATGAATTGGCAGGGGCGGGGCCTTTTAAATTAAAAAAGAAAACACAGAAGGGGTCGGCGAACTGGAGGAGGGGGGAGGTAAAAATACGAAGATGAGGAAAGAAAATTTGCTTGCGGGAGCCTCTGCTTGGCGAGTACAAGGACGCAGCGACGGGGAGGAGGGCCGAGTCCGCGCACCATGTGGCTTTACGGGAAAGGGGGTACTATAGGAAGTGGGTCGAATGGATGAGAGAACGGCGAGGAAAGGGCGTGTGGAATGCGGGAAGACAACATCTGTAACGTCAAGGACAT
>Ga0179593_1619076_pt1 | contig 19107 bp, 24 predicted proteins | sample CZODoug2_1_08_16_FD_185931 | JGI IMG/M metagenome (GOLD analysis project Ga0179593, IMG submission 185931) | Vadose zone soil fungal communities from Angelo Coast Range Reserve, California, USA - CZODoug2_1_08_16fungal (PacBio error correction) | ecosystem: Environmental > Terrestrial > Soil >...
AGGAAGTTCACAGAGGATCTGGGGATTTCTGGAGAGGGGAAGCTGGGGGGGAAAAAAAGGCCGGCCTCTGGGACCGAAGTTTCGATCACTTTCAGAAAAACGCTGGGAACTACACAAAAACAGATTAAAAGGTATGCAAAAAAGGGGCCGGAGAGGGGCAGGGGACGAATTGGAAAAGGGGGGGCAAACTGCGGTTCTCATCTGATCCGGGGATGAATCACCCTGTCTGCGAAGTGATAGTCGATTTAAACGGGAAAGGAACTCCCAAGACTCTTATGCAGAGGGAAAGCACGAAAAGGTTTAGAAAGATTGAAAAAAGAAAAGGCCTTGAAGAAAAGAGAGGATGAATTCACGGCTTGCAGAGCAGCTGTTAAGTAGAAGAAACCGAAAGCACTGTTGAAAAAGAGGAAAACGTAACAACGAGAAGAGCAAAAAAGCAGAGATGCAAAAGGGGGGGGGGAAAAAACTAAGGAACCAAGACCCCCAGGTTTAGGGACAGGATGTGGTTACATCGAACTGCCTCTCCTGTGGGGGGTGGCGAGGGGAAACCCCTAAAAGGGTGGTACGAAAAACGGGGGAAAAAAGGGGGAAAAACTTAGGGGGAGGAAAAGGAAAGGGAGAAACCCCCCACAAAAGGTCAAATGATGGGCAGACCGGGACGAAAATCTGATCGAAATTTACTAAGTCGGGTAGTGCCGGGGGGGAGAGACGGAGTTTGGGGAGTAAACTGCCGAAAAGGGGAGACCAACAAAGGAGGAAGGGAAGGCCTGGAAAAAGAATGCGCAGGCTGTGGAAGCAACCGCATCACCTCCGTCATAGAAAGGAAGTGAATCGGAAAAAAAAAACCTCAGAATAAAGCTAAGGGAAAAAACCAACTAGAAATGACCCGGTAAGCATGGAAACCAGAAAAGGAACACTTTCCAAGAGGGACGCACAACAAATGTAAAAGGACGGGATAGAGAGAGGGGAGAAAAAAGAAAAAGAAGCCCAAACCAAGGTGTGGGGCCAATTCAACACAAATACAGTTAAAGAAAAGGATCATTTGGAAGCGAGAAAGGTAAGAGGAACACGGGGAAGGGAGCTTTGAGGAGGGTTGTTGTTCTCATCGCCCGGTCTTTGGTAAAGCGCTGAGCACGTGGCGATAAAAAAGGGAGGGATGTATGGAGTGACGCCAACAAAAAAAAAACAAAAAAAAAAAACGGGGCACCCGTCAAACAGGACCAAGCGATCATTCCTATGGCAAGATGAATGGTTGGCGCCTAGGTGGGAGAAATCCCAAATCAGAAGAGCCTGACTCAAGAAAAAAAAAGAAAACCTGTACACGACGGAAAAGGAAACCTTCGAAAAAAAAAAAAAAGGGCAACAGTAGTTGGGGGGGGAAGTCTTCTGGGGGAAGAAGTACCAAAAAAAGAAAGTTAGACAGGGACGCAGAGGAGAAGAAAAAGAGCAAAAAGGGTGGGGGTGGGACTGACAGGGTAAGGAGAGAAACCACGCTGATCCAGTCGGGGGCTTCTACGAATACTCAGAATTCCTGATCTCTGCTAGATAAGAGGATTCCGAGAGGGAAAGGGAGGTTAATTTTGAGACCTGGTGTGGTGGGGAGAGGAAAGTCCTAGAAAAGGGGAGAAAGAGGGGGGGGGGCACAGGGGGGGCACGCATTCGTTCACCTCAGGTTAGTTTCCATCAACTCTCAAACCACAACAAGGATTATGAGAGGGGCGAATGAGGGGAGAAACTCACCAGTGGTCAAGTGGAGCTAAGGGGAAAAGGAGCTCAGGGACCCCCTTATTATGCCCGCTACATTCCGCGATCCGCATTCTCGCAGAGATCAGGGGGGAGGTGTGATTATTAGCCCGAAAGGGGATGAGAACCTTCCAAAAGAAGGACTCATGAAGAAGGGGAAAGGACTGAAAAATTGTCTATGTTCCGGAGCGTCCAAACAGAACGGTCCCTCTTGTTGGGGGGGAAGAACATGTTCCAGGGAGGAAAGGGAAAGGTCTTCCGGGGCCTTTGGTGAATGATGCTGAAGGGAGAGATGTAAAAGTTTAAGGGGAAGAACACCTAGGAACGTACAAAAGAGGAAAAATCTTCTTTGGTCCTGTTTTTCCCCTGGGAAGGCACTCAAAGGAAATCCCAGAAAAAAGAGGACAAAGGGGCGAGGAAAAAAGATGTAAAGAAAAGAACAGGGGACAAACAAGTGTGACCCTTGATTTATCCAAGGGAATTTTGGCCATGGTGGAAGGGACTTACGGTTGTTCCGGTGGACCCATGGGGTGAAAAGGGTTGAAAACAGGGGGGTTTGGGGGGGAGGGGCGGGTTTTGGCGACCGTAACTCTTAGATCTAATAAGAAGTCAGCTGTGGGGGACACGCCGTTGTACAATGACGGTGGGGCCTGCAGAAGGGAAATGGGGGCGAAGAAGGGAAAGCTATGAGTCGGTAGCTTCCTCTTTTCTTTTCATGCCAGCGGCAGGGAATAAAAAGTACGATCAGAGAGAAAGTATGTCACGGGGGCCACAGAGGGCTGGGATAGAGGGAAGGAAGAAAGGGTCCGGAAAAAGCTTCCCTCTGCAATCACTTGGAAAAACAAGCCGCTCCATGAAAGAACACCTATCCGAAGTTAAAGGGATATAAGGGGACAAGAAAAAGTACATGGGAGGGGGGGGGGGGGGGGGTTCGGGGAGCATTCACCAAAAGCCCTTCGGACGCACCACGGCAAAAAAAGGGAAATTCCTTGGAACCTAACATCGAAGGAAAGATTGGTCTCAACCCATTAAAAAGCAGACTGGGGACTAAAGCAAAAACAAACGCTCCCTCAACTTCCACTCACCTGTGTTCTTGGTTGGTCGAACTCCCAACGTTGGGAAAGATGGAATCAGGATTTCCGAAAGGGAGTCAAAGGGGAAGACGCAAGGAAGTAGGAATCCTGTTGGGGGTGCGGCTCCTTCATGAAAAAAAACTGAAAGAAGAAGCATCAGGGGGGAAGGAGAGACTTTCAGGAGGAGGGGGGGGATTGCAACTGGAAGTTTGAGAAAAAGAACATTGTGCAAGGAAAACCCCAAAAAAACCGGTCAAATCACCGGAAAAAGAGGGACCATAAACAAACGTAGATCACGCCACAGTGTTGCCAAAAAACACGAAAGCCGGTTACGACAGAAGATCGGAAGGCAAGAGGCCCGCCTGCCAAAGAAATGCTTAACAGACAGAGAACCTCTCGATCATAAGAAATCTGTTGGGAAACCAGGAAAAACTTGGGGGAAGGGGCGGGGAACGGCGGTTGAGTGGAAAGGGAGGGGGGCCAGAAAACCGTCTTGCGATGCAGCCACATCGAGTACTGTTTCCAGTCGATGAGGGCGGAAAACTCTAAAAAAAAAAAAGGGAGACAGAAGGACGACCTTTATACCTCGATGTGCTGTCTCTCCAACCAAGGCAGAGATCGCTAAACCGTTCCTTGAGCCTATCACCTCACACGAGAAAAACAAACTCAAGAAAAGAAAAGGGGGGGGATGAAAAAAGCATGGCCACTCTTCCTTCAGGCGATTGAAATCTGCTGCAACGGGCAGTCGAGAGGAAGGAGGTCTTCATCAGTTTCGTGGAACACGGTCTTCGAAGTTAAAAGGAGGGGAAGGGCTTTGGGAAAAATAAAACCCTCCTTGCTTCAAAGAGTTGAAAGGAAAAAAAGTGCGGAATCCAGGGGGGGGACCTGAATTCACAGAATCAAAGGCGCTGTGCTCTAACCTATGATCGATTCGGTAAGAGAGGCGAGGAAGGATAACCCTACCGGAGTACGTGTGGAGTGAAGGGGAAAGGGAAAGGGGAAGCGAAAGAACTGCCCACATCACTGACCCTCCCGCTCCCAACGTTGGGGGGGGACTACCCCCAAAAAAGTGCCGCAAAGATCGAGGGAAAGGGCCAGAAAAAAGGGGGGAAAAAGGGGGGGGGGGGGGGGAAGGGGACGACCAGAAAGGGTGAGGCGGCAGATTGTATCTTCTAGGCAGAATCTCCGTAGGGAAGGAAGGCGGCGTCGAGGGGGGAGAAGGGTCGAAGAAAAGTCAGTTAAAATTTGGGCGAAGAGAAGATCTTATGAGGGGGAATTAGGAAGGAGGGTAAGGGCCGGAGTCGCGTTTGTTGTGGGTGGGGTTTGATGGTCAAAGGGGGGGACCAACGTGAGAAAAAGTGTGACGGTTCCTGCAAGGGGACGAAGGGAGAGGGGATGTTCAAGGAAAAAACGCATCAACTACGGGAAAGGAGACCGGCAGGAAAATCTCCTGGCGGCCGCAGCTGAACATCAACATAAGGACATCTACCCGGTGAAAAAATAGCTGCATGGAAAAAAAAAAATCCCAAGGAAACAGGGGAAGTGTCCCGAAAAAAAACCGGCGTTAAAAATTTGTCAACAGCTAAGCTTCTTATATAATAGGTGAAAAAAGACGCTCAGAAAAGGGGGGCAAATTAACCAAAAAACATTGAGAGGGAAAAACAAAAACACAGACTTAAAACAACCTTCTTCCTGATACCTCGGGGGGGGGCTCTTGGTATAAGAGGGGGGGGTCCTCAGAGAATGGTGGCAAAGTTGCAAAGGGGGGAATTGCATGGAGGGGGAAGAAGTCATAAAAAAAAAATTCCGATTCACTAACTGGTGGGCGCCTATTTGTCCTCGGCCGGAAGAAAAAGCGCAAAAAAAACCAAAAAGGAGAAAAGGACCCCTAGAAAAGGAAGGAAGTATTAGAAAAACAGTCTGCCGGGGTTGGGACAACCTTCTGATCGGTAAACATCACAAGTGCTCAGCACAAGAAAGGGTCTCATAGGGGAAAGGAAGGGAAAGCTAGTCGAACGGGGACCGAGGAGCTGCGAAAGAATGAGGGCTAAAACAAAAAGAAATCAAAAAAGGGACAGGCTGACTCGGCCACTAGGGGGAAAGTCGCACTTTATGGGCCGTCTGAGTTCTGAGCGACGGGAAGGCACCTAGGAAAGGGAGAACTTGGTTGAAAGGAGAAAAAATTTTTTCAAATAGGGAAAAGAGAGACTAAAAGGAGGACAAAGGAAAAGGAAACGGAAATGATGACAAGATGGGCTGCTGACTCACCAAAGTGCCAAAAAAAAGGAATTTGGGAACTGGAAAAGGAGAAACGTAACCTCGTCAAAAAAAAGACCAAAAGCACCGTTTCGAAGGACTCCAAAAAAGGAAAGTATGAAAGGGGGTATTGGGATAGTGTGGGGGGGGGGGGGGGGGGGGGGGGGGGGGGGGGGGGGGTAAAAAGAGGACGCGGGTGGAACCGGTAAAAGTCTCGACGCAGGAATTCGAAAGGATGGAGGGACTTTTGGAAGGGGACTGAGAGTCAAGAAAGTTTCCCTTTATTTCAAAAGACACGAGGAAACCGGGGAGGTCCGATTCCCTGGGGGGGGGAGTCCTGAGAAGAGGATGGTTTTGTGGGCCGGCCGCCACCTCGTCCAGACACCAGGGGAAGAAGGACTTCTCCAGGGGACCTGTTTGCAGGGGGGAAAATCCCAAGAAGGAGGAAGCAAAACTCCTCGAGGACAAAAAAAAAAGCAAAAAAGATGGGGGTGACTATCATCGCCACAATTTTGAACTTCACCGAGGTAGCAATGCGAATTTTGAAAGGGAAGACTGTACGAACCAACAATGGTGGGGTAGGTGAGGGGGAAGTTTGAAATAAAACACCCCTGGCCTGCGGTCGTTTTAGCTGCCTGCCTCGGAAGAAGCCGGAGGAAAGGGGGGTGTAATCACATTTGCAACGAAATGACGGGGAAAGTTGGGGGGTTAAATAGAGGTGAGGGAACCGATGACACGGCCGCATGTCCATATCTATGGGTTTACCGTACCGCTTGGAAGGCCTCCCTTTCTGGAAATTCTGAGGCAAAGGCCGGGAGAGGGAAAGGCGGGACGGTCCCAGCAGGACTGTGACACCTCGCATGCTTGTAACTGGGACGTCCATGAAAAAAAGGGTCGTCAAATCGGCCCGAAAGAACATAAAGAAGGGAAAGAGGGGCCAGGGGGGGAAAGAACTACTTCAGAAAGAATCAAGTTCTCCGCGGGCCATCAAACACCCGGCGAAAGAAAAAAGTTTGGGGGAAGGCATTCACAAAAAACCGAAGGAAAAATCACAGAAAGGAGGAAGGGCAGTCACAAAGACAGGCCCAAAAAAATATGTGTCGTCCCTTCCCAAAAAAAAACCCACAGGAGGGTCCTATGATCAAAGAAAGGAGCACTCAAAGGGGGGGAGGGGGGTTAGGGACTAAAAAAGTTTTGGGAGGGAGGGGGTTTGATCCGCCGGTCTAGTTCCCAATTCTGAATTCCAAAGAAAGTTTCCATAACGCACCGCCTGAGGACATCTATCTTCATTCTCGCCTGGAGGAGGGGAGATTTGGTCATCGGGACAAGTTGCGCTCAGCGGGAAAAAGGGGAGGAGAAGGGGGGGGAGAGTTCATTACTCACCTCAATAAACGAAACATATCAGGAAAGTGTTCTGGCGTGCAGGGGACGAAGGGGTCGGCAAACCTTTCCAGGTCTTGGGAAAGAATCGCCTAAAGAAGTGTCCAGTAGATTATCAAACAAGAAAGATAAGAGGACTGGTTCAGAGAGGTGCAGGGGGCAAAAAAGAACTGAGTGAATACGAAAGTCACGAAATAGGCCGCCGTTGCTGTTTCCAGCGGCCGCGAATACCTCCAGTTCGAAAGAAACAAGTAGGGAAACTTAGGAAAGAAAAATCGAAAAAAAACAACAACGTAAAGAAAAGGCTGGTTCAGCCGCAAGTCATCGCCCTTTGACTGAAAAGGGAAGCTTTGAGGCAAACTTGGAGGGGCGGGAAGGACCACGATAAGAAGGTCAAAATTTCGAGCAAAGTCTGGGAAAGTGTCTGGTAAAGACCAAAATCCATATTTGGGGCCAGACAGATGAGAGATATGTTGAATGAAAAAAAAAAAGCATTCAAACGGCTAAAGTGCGGAGCCACCGTTAAGGACCAGGTGCAACTCACCTTTTAGTGAATCAAAAAGGGAGAAGGTATCGTGGAGAGGCTTAATGAACGCAACTAGGGGACACGAAAGTTGAGAGTAGCGAACAAGGGGGAAGCAACTTGTACGCATAGGCCACATCAGCAGTAGGGGAAAGGGGCGCTGGAAAGGAGAAGAGAAGAACAGGCAGAAATGAAGAAACAACAAGGGGGAACTGTAGAGTTGAAGAGAAGGCGAACATCGACCGGCGTCAACATACGCACAAAAAAAAAAACACAACGTGGTCGACTACAAAAGGCGATTGCCGCGACTGTAGGGCGAAAGAGGGAACTGGAAAAGGGTTACGGGAGGGGGGACCATCGGTTGATCTTTCTTGGGAGCCCCGTCATGACGCAGGGGAAGGAGGGGGAAAGGGATGAAGTCCAAAAAAAGAAAAAAATAAGGTGGTTCGAAACAGAAAAAAAGAGTATTCTCGAGAACGTGTCCGGCTAGGCAAAGGGGGTCCAGGGCGCTATTTTCGCCGAGTGAGCGACGTTCCTAAAAAAAAAAGAGACTACAAAGGGGAGCATTTGAGAGAATCCAAGACCTGGAGGGTGGGGGGAAGAGGAATGAATGAATAAATAAACTCAAAAGTATGAAAAGCTAATAAACCCAGAGGGGGGGGTACTGCAAAGGGGAATTCCCACAGGGGAAAAGGGGAAGGGTCAAGAAAAAAAAAAAAGATTCCAAGGCCTCTCCTACTTTCGTCACTATATAAGAAGGAAAAAAGGGAGCAAAAAAAGGAAAAGAGACCCCACCAAAAGCAAATTAAAAGTGGTCCAAAGGGAAACTCACGGGGGGGGATCATTGAACTACAAGGAATACATAGGGAACTTTCACACTTGGAAGGGGGATGACATTCGGGGGGGGGGGAAAACTATTCGCTAAAAAGAGAGCAGGGGCGGGAGGTTACGGAGGGGAAAGTTCAGAAAAGAAAACAGGACCAGCCGAGATACGTGGCATCGGACAGGGTTTTGTTTTTGGGTTGGGGGTTTTTGGGTTGGGGGGGGGGGGGGTTTTGTTGTGTGGTTGGGGGGGTTGGTGGGGGGGGGGGGGGGGGGGGGGTTTTTGGGGGTTGGGTGTTTTCTTGGGGTGGTTGGGTTTGGGGGGGTTGTTGTTGTGTTTGTGGGGGGGGGTTGGGGGGGGGGGTAGGGGTGGGGTTAGGAGTGTGTGATTTGGAGGTTGGGGTGAGTTGGGTCTCTGCGGGGGGGCGCCGGCCGAAAAAAGCTCCAGAAAGCCCCCGGCCACCAGGAAAAGAAGGAAAAAGAAAGGTATTCCCTAAAAGAATCGAAATAACCCTTGGGCAAGGCAGTCCGGTCACTCGGGGACTTTCCAGCAAAGGCAGCCACTTTCGCGAAAGAAGGGAAAGCGCCTAAGAGAAAAAAGGGGTTGTAGGGATCTAAAACCAAGGGAGAAAAAAGAACTCAAAAAGAGGGGGGAGTCTGAAAGAAAGCTGAATCTCAGGGGAATACGGGGGGGAAGGGTGCACGTCTGAAGGAGGAGGTTACGGAAAAGGAAAACCACTTGAGAAAAATTGGGAAAAAAAGGAGTTGGAAAGGAAGAGATCGCCAAAAAGGGGGAGGGAGAAAAGAGAGAGGAAACGGGAAAAATGATTAAAATAAATGAGCTGCTGGACGCACAAAGTAAAAGATTAATCCAAGTTTGGGGAATAAAAATCGTCCGAGGGGGGAAAAGAAAAGGTCCCACGTGAAAAAAGTCAGCGGTCGCGAGAGAAGATAAGGCTAGTAGGGGTATTGTTACGAGCAAAACGAAAAGGAAAGGGGGGATTAGAAGGGGAAAAATACAGAAAAAGGCGCGCAAAAAAATTATGAGAAAGGGCTGGGGTGTCGAGGTGCAACAAAGACTGGTCCGCATGGGGGAATTTCGCTCCTTTCCCGTGGAGGTCCTAAGTTCTGTGAGGAAGTGAAGGCAAGGGAAGAGGGGGGGGGGGTTTAGAAGAAAGGAAAATCGGCACATGCCAAGCGTCGGCTTGGTCCTGTTGAAGTCTTTTTGATGGCTTGCGGGGAGACAAAGCAAATCACCTAAAGAAACGCTTCGCAAAAGCGAAAACGGGGGAAGGAAAAAACAGAAACGTGTGAAAAAAAAGGGACAGGACAATGCCGATGTGGGGGACCTTATAGGGCGTACTTAACGAACCAAAAGGGGAGGTGCCGGTGGGGGAAAGGGACCCCATGTCAGGGCCCACAAGTTGGGAAAAGTAGGGGGGGGATCATGAATAGTGAGAAGGCGTTATGAATGTACGGTGGGATCACTCCGTGTTTGATTCCCAAGAAAGGGGGAAGCGGAATTCTTAAAAAGAAAAGAGCTAAGATGGAGGAGCACGGGGGGGGAAAATTTGACCATGCCGGAGGAAGAAAGTACATGCTGCGTCTGAAAAAGTGCCCGTTCTTTGATTCGGTCCACCGCGCGGGCACCGGAAAGAAGGGTCGGATCAAAAAGGCGTCCATTCAAGGGGACACAATAAAAGTAGGGAGGGGGCATAAATTGGAACGACGTACGGTCAGAAAGCGGCCAAAGTCACATAGACGACGTCAAGGGAAAAGGCGAGAGGAGCGTCGCCATCAAACAAAAGGGTTGGGAACCAGGAACAACTAAGCCAGTAGGAACCTCAGCGCTGACCCTGCGTCATTACCCACTACACATGGGAAAAAAAAAATGGAAAAGGACCCAAAGGAAAAAAAAAACGGGAGCCATTTTAAAAGCCAACATCCGCCCTCCCCTCACTTCTGCACCAAAACCAGGGGAATGTGTTATTCTCACGAGGAACTTTTTTACAAGGATGTGCAAATCCAAGAGGTTGAACCGTGAATCAAGAGAAAAAATACTTCCAAGCCGGTAGGGTTTCTTAGGAAGGAAGCCTGCTATGAAAAAAAAACGACCGATCGAAAAGAACGCCAAGAGAAGGGGGGGTTAAAGCGAAGTGTACATTTTCGGGGGCATGGGCCGCCAAAATCCAACAGGCATACTCGTTCAAAGAGAAGTAGAAACAAAAAAGACTTCGATCAAAAACATTGGACCGACGCGTGCTCCTGGGGAGTCAAAAACCACTTTGGAGGAAGAAATCGACAGCTTGGCCAAAGGCTGATCATCACCCAAATAGCCGAGGGCTGGTTCCACTCTCTTGGACCTTGAACAAGATACATCCAGATCGGATCGGAAACTTGTCAGGAAAAGGGGCCTTCCATGGAGGGAATCCCAAAAAGACGAAAAAGGGTTCTCCCAGAAGAGGACAAAGGTATTCCTCTAGGACGGGCATTTCTGGGCCATCGACTCACCAAAAAAAAGGAGGAAAGGGAAAAGCGAAAAAAAAGCCGCAAACATTAAAGAAGCAACAGTGAGTGAAAAAAGCCGAATGGCAGAATTTCGATCATATTGGCATTAAGCGGGGGGAAACAAGGAACAGATGGAAAAGGAAGGATGTTTGGAAACAGCCTGGAAAAGGTCGGCAGAGGAGGTCACCATGAGTTGAAACCATGCTGCAAGCCGGAGTTAAGCACACTGTGATTCTCAGTGAGCGGAGGGGGGATTTGCAGAGGGGGAAAGCAAAGACGAGGGAACATGAGGGGGAAACGCCACGGGCTGAAAAGGAGGAAACCATCCAATACTGTCAATGCGCTGGGGGGAGGGAATTCCTATTAGAGGAGGGAAAAGGTCATCAAAGCGGGACCCAAAGAAAGGTAGGAAAAGGACGGAGGGAAACGAAACTCTAGACCGGCTGATCAAAAAAAAAAACACCAGAAAAACGTAATTCAAAAGGTGAAACCCAAAAGGGGGGAGGGGGGGGGGGGCTGCAAGAAGGGTCTGGAGGGTGGATAAGTGAAGGTCCTTTTTTTACCTTTCGAGGGGGAAAAGTTTAAGAAAAAAAGGAGTGGGGGACTTCAGGGATCGGAGAGAAAAGTGGGAGTACACTTCTCGGTGGGGATCGGATCCAAACGCCACTTCAGTACTCCGTTTTGAGAAAGGGGGACCTCTACTAGGGGAAGGGGAAAGGTACTAAGAGGGCCCTTGAGTTGAATTGTACCGGCGGGCCGAAAGAAAAAGGTGACTAACAATTGACAGGTTCGATGGAAGGTTCTCCCCGGGGGAGAGCTTGGGGAAAAAGGAAGAACCTCATCAGAGGGCTACCGTCAAGAAGGTTCAGAAGAAAATAAAAGCCTGGGGAAGCAGGGAAATTACGTAAAGTGGAAAGAATGGAAAACAATAGCATGAGGAAAAAAAGTCCACCGGATCAAAAAAAAGATGAGGGTCAAGAGGGGGAAGGAACAAAACTTCCCAGAGACAAACCAATTGGGGGGTGGGGGGTCCAAAAGTGCCAAAAAAATCAGGGGGAATAATTCACCGGGAGAAAAACTCGGGGAAAATCGGGAAAAAGAGGGTGAATTCACATTGGTTTTCGCTGGAGGAGTGACAGGGCATTGGGGGCAGAACGCCTTGGGAGACCTTCTGGGAAAAAGGGAGGGGGGATTCAAAGAAAGGACATCCAGAAAAGGCAAAACAGACGAGGTCCCTAGCATTCCCTTGGGGGGAGCCGTGGCCTCAGGGACAGGGAAAAAGAAGCCAAAGCCAAAGGCCCAACCACAAGAAAAAACGACAAACTAAAAAGGGAAAAATGAGGCAACAAAAAAGGAAAAGACTCGGGTAGTCAGGACGTTAACACAAACAAAGGGATCAGCAACCTGAGACTCTTTCTCCTAAGGAAAAGACAGGGCTCACTGAAAGGGGGGGGGGAAGGGGACCGGTCAGATGGGAAAGCCAGTCGGGGAGTCAAGAAAGGATAAGACGGAAGACTTCGGGGGAAATGAGGGGCCACGAATATTAAAGTGGGCACTTCCTTAAGCTAGCGACGCGGGTTTGAAAAGGGGAAGTCACCAAGGAGAAGGGGGGGGTGGGCAAAAAAAGAAAATTTCCGGAAATCGGGTTCATCAGCGTCTCAACCAAAACGAGTAGAGGAGATCTCTGATTGATGGGAAAGAAAGGGAAGGGAAACGAAATGAGGAGAGACTCACCACTGGAACTCAAGGGAAAAAAGGAGAATCCAAGGGAAGTTCCGCTCGAATCAGACCGACAAAATTGAACTTATTTCACCACTTCAGAAGGGGGAAAACAAAAATTATGGAAAAGAAGGGGGGGGGAAAGGAGGGTTCCTGCCAAAAGGGGCTAAGGGGGGAGAACTGCCAGGCCGCCCCAAACCACGCCGTGCGCTCTCAAAAAGGAGCATTATTCAAGGAGAAAAGAGCATACCGAAGAAGGGGTGACCGAACTTTGTCCATCTTTTATTCTACTTCAGGGGGGCCCGTTTATTTCCTAGTTGAGGAGAGGGAAGGCGAAGTGAGGGCGAGACAGGCTGAAAAACTGCGCTGGGGGAGGCCCCCTAAAAAAGTTCATAAGGTCCATCGGATGCAAGAAGACTTGGTCAGGTTGGCCGAGGGGGGAGAACTTCTCACGAAGAAATGCGATCGCACCTAAGAAGGGGCGACCAAGAAAAGCGATCGAGGACAAACCCTTGGCACGAAACTCCCAAGGGGTGAAGGAAAGGTATCAGGGGGAAGGGGGGGACCGATGAAAACTGAATGAAGTTTGAGGGGAAAGGGCTGCAGTTTAGCCAAAAATTTTTGTTGGGAAATCATGTGGGCACGCCACTTACCGAACTAATAGGGGTGAAGGGGATCCGGGCGTTGGCGTGTCCAAGGGGGGGAAAGTGTTTGGAAAAAAAAAAAAAGTGCTGGGAAAAATCCGGAGGAAAGGTTTAAAAAGAAAGTGAGCGGGTTCCAACTAAGGGTGCTTAAATGCGATCCGATGGGAAGTGACCTTGCCGGGGAGAAAAAAGAGGTGCCCGTGCCCGTCAGGGGGGGAAAAAGCCTTGCACAGGATCGGAGAAGGGAACGAGGTTGTAGGAAAATTGACGCCAAGTTAAAATCAATGGGAAGAACTCCTCTCCGACCCGGGAAAAAGTAGCCTACTTCTTAAGGGGGGGGGAGAAGATCTTATGCAGGAAATCACATGGTTGGGGGAAAGGAGGAATCAAAAACGAAGCAGCTTGGGACTCCACAAAGGACTTCCTGAAGAGGAGAAAAATGCCTCTTCCCCGTCAACAAGCCAAAATGCTGGCACTTGGAGGGTAAGCAAAACGAACTCACCATCTTTGGGAGGGGAAATCACCATGTTGTTCCCGGGGGCGCACAAAAGGAAAGGGGGGGGTACTCACAGTGTATCAAAAAATCTCAACCGTGAGGATGCAGTAAGGCTCCAAGAGCAGGGGGAAAAGGGGGGGGGGGGGGCTTCCAGCTTAAAAAATGCTAAGCCATCCAGAAAGAAAAAAGGGCCGAGAAGAAGGGGGGGGAGTGAAAAAGGTAAATTGCGGGGCTCAGGGGGGGACGCCTCCTCAATTAAGTAGATCTTGCCAAAGTAAAGGAGGTGAGAAGGAGGGCAAGGAAAAGGAAAAAGTCTCAAGGTGAACTCCCCCTCTCATCAGTAAGACAAGCGGGGTAAAGAGTCAAGCACGCTTTCTCAATAAGAGGCCGATCGTGGGGAAAAGAAATTAGGAAGCAAACCAGTATATCGGGGACCATCTGCTTTCTTTCTTGGAAAAAAAAACTTGCAAAGATGGGGAGAAGTTCCGAACCTGCCCATGTGAGGAGGGGGATAAGAAGTGCGAACGCTTGGGTCAAGCCCATCTATTGAAGGGGGAAGAGGTCTAGGGAGGAGGCTTATCGCGAAACAGGAGAGAGAGGGGGGAAAAGCATCAATCTCGACCGGGAAACTCGGTAGGGGAGGGAGACATCCTGGAGAAAGGGGTCCGGAAGAAAACTCCGGTGGAAAAAGCTCGGGGGAAGGAGGGGATATAGACTAGAACGAAATGACTTTTCATACGATGAATGATCTTTTTGAATTCAAAAGAAACAGCATGGAAGGAAGGAGAAAGGTCTCTGAAAAAGAAAAAAGTTTGCACAAAAAAACGAGAAAAGTGTTTCGACACCTGCGGCCCGGGGGAGTAAGCACACGTACTGGATTCTCGACCTCTTGACGTGATTAGGGGAGGACGCCCACAGGAAAGGGAGATTATGGACAGGAGCGGGAAGAATCCCGCAAAGGGGGTGGGCAAACAATAAAAGTACTAGAGGGGGCGGAAGGAAAAGAAGATAGTATTCCAAGGTGGAATCATTCAGGGAATAGCATGAATGACTGAGAAAACCCAGGGTAAGCAGGGGGGATAAGACGGGGCGATAAACCGGCGAATAAAAAAAAGAAACTCGAGAAGGGATTCGTCTCACACATCCACAATGGTTATTTCCGCGGATGCGGAGCTTTGGTTGTTTTCTAAAGAAGGAAAAAGAAAAAAAGCCTGTGGTGGGGATGTTTTAAGGGAAAAAGAATGTGAAAGACGCGGAGAAAGAACCTTGTGCAGGGAAGAGGGCGGCCGAGGGTTCATGTAACTTTGGGCGAAAACCCAACTCAGTTACGCCGGTGGCACTCTTTGAGGAAGAAGAAAATCTGATCGAGGAAGAAAGGCCTTGAAAAGGAAGTCCAAGGGGAGGAAACTGAAGTGGGAAACAACGGGGGGGGAAGGGGGATCCCGAATTCAATTCTTGGGAGGGGGATGCTGGACCGGGGCATCAAAAGGGGAGGCACGGGAGCAAGGGAATCAGAAAAAGCAAGGGAAAGAAGAGTACAAAGGGGTCAAAAGGATTCTAGGAAAAGGGGGTAAGCAAGGCAAGACCCCTCGACAGAGGACCCCCTTGCCAAAAAGCTTTTCCCTCAAAAAAAAAGTGAGAAAAAAAAACAGCGCCGGCCACTGGGGGAGGGCAAGGGGGGGAGCAAACAATGCAAGAAGCCCCAAACCAAGGTGGGCCACATTAACTGGCCGAAATGGGAAAATACAGTGGGAAAAAAAAGTCAGTTTGGGGGGGGGAGACCAGAACGTGACCAAAAACTCGGTGAGACAAGTGGTGGGGACGCTTATAAACATTTACAAGGGGGAGCTCTATAGACCGGGGGGGGGGAGGGGAAGGGTCGCTGGGGGGGGGGGGGGGGGGGGGGTGGGGGGGGGGGGGGGGGGGGGGGGGGTGGGGGGGGGGGGGGGGGGGGGTGGGGGGGGGGGGGGGGGGGGGGGGGGGGGTGGGGGGTTATCGTCACATGGATAAGGGGATTTGGCAAAAAGGGAAAAAAAAATCTGGCAAAGAAAGAAGGCCTATGCACTTAAGGTTTTCGCCATTTTTCCGACCAGCAGGTAAAGGGAAATAAAAAAAAGAACATGCCAGAAGAGACCATTCCACCCTTCACTAAGAATAGGAAATAAAGAAAAAACCAGGGAAGGAAGGGGAGGGGAAACACGCTACCAGATCTCAGAAAAAAAAAATGATCAAAAGAACTCAAAAGGGATGGGGGGGTTTGACTTACCGGAATTGATAAAAAAGAACTACTCGCGAATCAGAAAAGAGCACAATACTCCAAAGAGAAAAGATCTCGGCGAAAAAAAGGTGGGGCAAAAGAGCCACGGCAAAAGAGAGGGTTACGGCACACAAAAGGGAGTCCATGGGGTTTCAAGGGGGGGTCCAGAATCATCATTTAGGGTCAAAAGAAGGGACATCATCGCGAGAAAAAAAAAAAAACACGGTAGAGAGATGAGGAAACGAAATAAAGAAAAGCCAATAAAAAAAAGTGGGGGAAGGAGGGGGAGAAGGGAAAAAAGAGGATCTGCTCATACGTGGAAAAAGGAAAAAATATTCGTTGGAAAGGAACCGGCGAGATCAAGGGGGGAAGGGGGGGATTTGGTGAGGTGGGGGGAAGAAAAAAAGAAGAAGGAAAAACAAAGATTCGTCTCTGCGACGAGGCCTTTAATGAGAAAAGGGGAGAAGTGCTTTAGCACGGGGGGGACGGGAGGTACCTTCCAGAGAGAAGGAAGTTCCCTCGGGCCCTTTGGGAAAGGGTGGAATTCTTAAGGTAGAGTTGGCCAAAAAAGAGAGGGCATGGCACTTACGATGTGCTTCTTTCCGGACATGATGACCAACCTCGGAAAGCAAGTTACCACCACGAAAGGAGACGGTTTGCAAGGAGACTGGGGGGGGGTGGACTAAGAAAGAATTCAGATAGAAAACGACGCCAAGAACGCGAAAACGCCAGACCCGCTCGATGACCCAACCTGCCTGTCACTAGAGACACAAGTGGAACGAACAAAGAGTATCAAGACGATTGGGAAAAGGAAGGTACTTAAAAAAAAAAGGACGTTTGTGAGCCGAGGGGCAGTGGGGGGAAACACCAGTGGGGTGGTTTGGGGGGGGGGGAGGCATTTTTTTGCGCCTGATCTGAAATAGAGAAGGAAAAGAAGTCGGATAGGGGGGCGAAGTGGGAAAAGGAAGGAGGGGCCTGACAAAAAATTCCGAGGGGAGGGACAAAAGAAAGGTGTGGGAAACCAACTCGGTACAGATTCCTAAAGGATGGGGGATGTTCCAAAGGAGAAACCGGGGAAAAAAAAAAAATCCAAAGGGGAATGGAGGGATGAGGCACTGGGAAGGAAAAGGAGTCCATTCAGAAAAAAAAGGGTAAGGGGGGAGTCAAAAAGAAAGGAAGGGCCTGTGACGACGTTCTTAGAGGAAAAACCTCAAAAGGAACGAAAAGATTCTTGGGAAAACTTAGCGAAAAAAAAAAAAAAGGAGCTTAGGTTTTTTGGGGATACATTTGAGAGTCCACCATCGCAAAGAAGGAGGCCGCACAAGGAGGAGGGAAAGTACCGAAGAAAAGATAAAAGAAGGAAAAAAAAAAATCGCACAAATCTCATGAAGGATGGCGGACGCCAACTCAAAAAGTATAAAGGAGATTTGCTGAAAAAAACAGGGGGGGGGGAGGTTGGAGGGGAATCCCCACTTTTAAAAAAGGGCGGGGAAAAAAAAAAAAACGCCGAAAAGAACCCTTTCTAAGGAGAGAGGAAGGAAGTGATTCCAATAGCCTGTATTTTGGGGGGATGAAGTCCAAAAGGAAACAGCCTGCTCGAAAAAAAGGTGAAACTTAAAAAAACATGCAAAAGAAAGATTGTAATGCCGGGGAATGGAGGAGGGGGGGGGGATTTGATCTCCACCCACTCAATTAGGAAACGGAAGAAAGATCATCACAAAGGAAAGGAGGGACGTCTAAACTCGAGAAACAAAGGGACTTGCAGCGGAAGAAACACTTCCGGAATACTATGTCAGACCTTGTGAAAAAAAAAAACGAGGGGGGGGATGAAAAAGAGGACCGGAAAAGTCAGGGAAAACAGCTAGAAAGAGGGACTGTTTCCAATAGAAGAGGAAGGTCAACAGAGAGAAAGAAAAGCGCGAAACTGGAAACCCCTGCGGGAAATGGCCGGGGAGGGGAAAGCTTGGTGGGAGAAGAGGGAGGTCGCGAGTGGGGGGGAGGGAAGGGCTGTGTGGAGCTCGGGAGGATGAACAACAACGATTATTGTTGAAAAAAAGAAGAGAGTTGGGGAGACACAGACAGGCCTGTCGGAAAATCGAGGTGAGGAACACAGAAAAAAAGCCGCTAAAAAAACTCTGAAGGAGGAGTCAGAGTGGCGCTTGACCGAAAAAAAAGCCATATTGTAAACAGAAAAGATAAGAGATTGTTTGACCGAAGGGCCATCACTGAAAAAAAAGGGGGCAGCAAAAGGGGGAAAAAGGCACGGGGGGGAGGGGAAAAAAAGCAAAACACGCCGGAGGGAAAAACCGGGGTCTTAAGAGGGTACGTCCGGGGCTGAATCGGGACGCCCCTTCCTGGGGAAAACCTGGAGGCGCACACACAGGGTGGCATAATCAAAAAAGAAAATACTGCAATGGGGCTAGGAGGGAAACCGAATGAGGAAGGTCATCAGAAAAAGCGTGTGAGGGAGGAAAAAAATTCACACAGGGAATAAAAAAAAGAAGACGGGAACACATAAAAAGAAAACGCTATTCAAAAACGGGGGGAAAGTTCGGGAAAGAAAGAAAAAAGGGAGTTAAGAAATACGGAGAAGGAAAAAGCGGGGGGACTATTGTGACGGTGAATGTACCCCCTCAGTTAGGTGAGTGGGGACTTAGGGGAAAAAGAGCCTGGGAGGTGAAAGGCGTCTTGAGGGATGGGGATGAAGGTCTAAGAAGGTACGACGGGGGGAAAAAAAGTCTGATCGAAAAGGGATCAGTATTTAGGGAGGATTTTCCGATGCAAACCTTGAAGAAAAAGAAAGTTCTTGGGTGACTAAAAACCACTAGTTTTCCTGGTCAATGGGGGAAGAGGGTCAGGCCTGTGGGAGGAATCACCGACAGAAGAAAACGGATCAAAAAAAAAGGAAAAAAAAGAAGAAAAGGCGACGTGGGCCCAAAAGAAAAAGGGGGAACTTTCCTGCCCGTTAGGAAAATCCCAAGAATGAGGGAAAAAAGGTCCACCTTCAGTAAAAGCCGTCAGAAAAGGGAAAACAGCTTCCAGGGAGGTCAAAAGGAACTACTCACCAAAGGGGCAAATGGAACTGGGGACGATGGCCAAAGAAGTTTCCAAAGAAGGGACAGTGGTTCGGACGACATAAAAAAAGGAAGGAGAAAAACGGGATACCTCAAGGAGGGATGGAAAAGGGAAAAAATCGCCGAACGCAAATCTGTGGAAAGGGAGGGAGGGGAGGTGAAATTTTTGAAGGAAGGGTCCATCCACCATCACGCAAACAGGAGACGAAAGGAAGGGGAAGGACACTTGTTGCAAAAGGGAAAAAGGGCGGAAAATAAAAAGGACAGAAGGCGAAAAAAAGGAGGGGACGCCATCCAAAAGAGTAGGAAAAAAGAACTGAAAAGATAAACCAGAGGGAAAAGTACTTGGACGTCTCTCAAAGAAAAAGCTACCATTCTCACAACCTGGAGAAAGTCCGCATAAGGCAGGATGGTCGCAAAGGGGGGGGCGAAAAAAGGGGGGGGGAAGCCCCTCGCGAGAGAAAAAAACATCAAAGAAGGAAGAGATCTCGGCGAAAGGCACAAGGATAATGGAAAGGGGGGAAACTTCTGAGAGAAGCACCGGGGGAGCTATGATCACCGAAGGGCAAAAGGGGAAGAATTTTAAACCGGGGTGAGGAAAAGAAGGGCCAT
>Ga0179593_1280590_pt1 | contig 19106 bp, 23 predicted proteins | sample CZODoug2_1_08_16_FD_185931 | JGI IMG/M metagenome (GOLD analysis project Ga0179593, IMG submission 185931) | Vadose zone soil fungal communities from Angelo Coast Range Reserve, California, USA - CZODoug2_1_08_16fungal (PacBio error correction) | ecosystem: Environmental > Terrestrial > Soil >...
ATGCTTGTGTCGCACTAAGCCGAGCAATGAAGAGGGACGAGGGAGAGTGGACCTACAATGCAAATTCCAAGAGATGGTGGGGGGGCGCGGAGGGGAAAAATGGCGAGATTCAGCTACGAAAGACTTGGTTGAACCTCTAGGCGAAGAGAAACCTCGGCGATGAATTTCAAGGGGGGATGGGAAACAAGGGTAGAAAAAGGGGGTAATTGGGGGGTCCGGGGGTGGAAGAAAGTGTAACCAGAAGAATGCAGGAATCAGAGAGGGCCCCGGGGGGAAGCTACTCTAATGAGGATCATGCACCGCTAGTAAGAACTGGGGGGGTATATGGGGGGGACTTGGGGGATGATCAAGGCTAGGAGCAGGAAAAGAAAATGGCTCAAGTTTGCTGGCAAGCTGGGGCTGGTTCGTGCCCAAAGGGAAGCGGCTTCAAATCAAACAGGAAGGGGCATACTATGAAAAGACCGAACTTGTTCTAAGAAAAAAAGAAACGCTTACGGCACCAGAAAATCGATCGAGCACGGACTAAAAATGCCCAGGGAAAAGAAGCGGAGCGCCAAATCTGTCTGTCGACGGGGAGAAGTAAGAGAATCCATTGGTGGATGCTCGAACCGGTCAAGAAAACAGAAGTCGGATCAACTGGAAGTCAACTAAAGACCGGCTAAGTGGCATTATAAAAGAAAGAAAGGAATCCGTCCAATGCCCCCAGAGCGGTCACGTTTGCGGGAGAGGTCCGGCGTCTTGTGGGACAGGAGTTGTCGCAGACAATTCACGACCAACCCTGGGGTTGAAAACGTCGATTTTGGCGGCGGGCTACACCAGCTAGAGAAGAAGACTATCACAGAAAGGTCATGCATGGGAAAGAGGAAAAAGTTAATCGAATCACGGACAGCTGAACTTAAGTCTATCAGAGACTAGAAAAACAACAACGAGGCGGAGGAGGGGATGTCCGAACAGGGGGGACTCCTGAAGTGAGCGATGAAAGCACTGTAGCAAGGTGCACACGTTCGGCGTGGAAGAGGGTCTCTATCGTTGTGGGAACAAATCCGACGAAACGGTGAGAGGTGGTGGTAGATACAACAGTGGGGGCGGCACCGAAAACCTAAGACGCACGGATGGGGAACGGACTCCGCAACGGGGTAAGATGGAAGGGGACCGGAGTTCATGGAGCGTCATAAAAAGGGAGCACGGCGGGAAGGTTGTTGAATTCCGAGCCAGAGCGAAGTGCTGTTTTTGGGGGGGGGAGTGGTAAAAGCGATCACAGTGGGGGCGGAAAAGAAGAAGGGGCAGGGGGGGACTACCGCAAAAGTTAGGCGTCCTCAGAGGGAGGGCAATGGATCGTGGGGGGATTGCTCGCGGGATCGGGTCGGAAGGATGGGAAAGAAAGAAAAATAATGGCGAGGCGCACTGTTGGGGACATCCTGAGGGGGAAAAGTTTCCAATAGAGAGGACATGAAGGGGAGGGAATCCGCCTCCTTGCGGGGGCAGAACAGCAGCGGAAAATAAGCAATCATGGTCAGGAAGTAAAGGGGCGCCTACAAGAGCATGGGAGAATATCAAAACTAATACTCAGAAACCGGAGGTAGGAGGAAGAGTTAGCAAAAGGCAGGGGGAAAAGAAGGAAAAATAGGAAACTTAAAAGAATGGAGGACAACGCGAGCCCCGGAACCAAGTCCTTGAGGAAAAACATTGAAATCATCGAACAGGGTGCACGAAGGGAAGAGATACTTTGCAAAAAATTCGGTAGCGGCATGAACGCCGTAGGCCGCGCAAAAACGGATGTGCCTTCGGAGTTGAATGTGAGAAAAACCCATGGCTGTCATCGCGAACATCTTACGACGGATGAGGGGACGCGACCCCCCCCCGCAAGAAGGAAGGAAACGTTAGGAAGTATAGGGGGGTCGCACAGCAAAGAAAGAAGCTTACAGCGCGGGGAAAGGGTCAATCTGGCAGGAATCGCGGAGGCTTCGGTTGCAAGTCTCGGAGGCGGGGTTAGAGGAAAATATGCTGAAAACGGGCAACATACGGGCGGAGAATGGGTGGAATGTTGGAAATGAAAAACACGTCGAAAATGGGTGAACCCTCGGCTGGGAGACCGCCGTGGACCAAAAAGAGGAGTAACAAGAAAAGGCTGAAGCACGAAGAAGCCGAACGCGGTCGGGTCGGAAAAGCAAACCAATAACGCCCAACGACCAGCGTCTGAGGAGGGGGAGAGGGCAGGGAAAAAAGCGCGGGGAGGGCACGCTGGAAGAAGGAGGGGGCCGGAAAATTGGGACTGTCGTTAGGGAAAATGAGCCCGCATATAATAGGGGGGGCTAGCAATTGGGGGGGAGGGGCCTGAACCCGGTAAGAGAAATACGGACCGAAATTTACATACAGAAACACGACCGCCTTGCCGCTTACAGGCAGCGGGGAGGTAATGGAAAGGACGTCACAAAACAAGACTGAATGATCAAGGGCCGGCAAAGCTGCTGCAATGACGGGAAAAGAGATAGCCTTGACTGAGATAAAGGCTGCGCACGTTCACTCTGGGCGATCTCGCCAAACAGAGGGAAGAAAACGGTCGTAACACCGTGAGCAAAACTATTGGTCACGACTGGAGGAATGGACTCGACAGAGGAAACCGGAGTTTTGGCAAGATCCGCAAGGTCCTTGCCACAAAGTGGGGGGGGGGACCGGAGATCGCAATCCCCTGGTGGCGGAGGTCGGCGGGAGAGAAGGAGGGTTAAGGAAGGAGAGACAGGGATTTAGGTCTTCGTTTGGAAAGAAGGCAGTAAGGAGTACTTCCGGGTCCAAAAGGTCTACCGCAAAATCCTCCGGAAAACAGAGAAACTCGGTGTTGGTGATGTAATGTGTGCAACAGAATGTCCTCACATTCCGGCGGGTAATCTGGGTTGGGAAATAGATATGGAGGGAGAGAAGAAAGGTCGGCCCTTTGGAAAGGCTAAACAGGGGAACGGTTAAAAGGGGGAGCCGATCACACCAACCTCGGCAGATGGCAAGTGGGGAACGCAAGGGAAATAACTTCACTTTTCTGTTAGTGAGACCAGCGATTCTGCTGAGGAAAAACAATCTAGAGCAAGATGAGCTTTAAAAAGACAAATAGCTTGTAGAGGAGGGGAGAAAACAGCCATGTCATTCGGGAAATTGCGTGAGAGGTCCCTTCAAAGGAGCTTACCGCTCAAAGGAAGAGAATAGAAAGGAAAAAAAGAGGAGACGCGGGAATCGTTTCTAGGAGCCGGGGAAGCTCCTGGAAGAACCAGAGGCGGGGGGGAGCAAACGAAAGGAAAATTGCGGGCGTTTGCATGACGTAACAGAGAAGAAAAAATTCCGTACAACACGGGCAAAAAAAGAGGCGCACTTCTCACAAAAAAAAAATCCAGGCATTTTCGTAGGGAGATGCCGCACTCATCTCGAAAAAAAAAAAAAGGATTGAAGGGGAGGGAACGAGCTCCTAATCACAGACCCTCGCCTGGCGGCCGATATGAGGGAGTGGGGGAAAAGCTGGGGGCGACGCACCATAATCATCGCTCGCGGTCAAACGACCGGCAATCTGGAAGGTGGTTCCCAAAAGCGAAAACAAAAATCTTGTAGGGGTTCCGCAACGGCGAAGAGAACTGGCGCGCAAACAGCGTCATCTTCTCGAGAGAGATGAGGGGGCGAACCTGAGCGGCGTGAACGCGTACTGGCAGGAAGCCAGACAAGAACATGAGAGAAATGAAGTTCAAGAGCTCGGACAATCGCTACTTCGAGGGGGTTCGTTTCAACTATCAAGTAAAAAACGATCTGTTTCGAGAACACGAATAGAAGGTACGAAAAAAAAAACTGCATTAAACGTCGCGCGACGCTTCATGCCCACGGCAGCGCAGAGGGGGTGGGGCGGCGCAGACGACAGAAAATGGAAGAGGGGCCGATTCGATTCGAATCGCAAAGGGAGCAAAAGGGGAAAAACGGGGGCAAGGCCTGTACAGGTCGAGACTCGCCGGAAGAAAAAATCGGCGCTGAGCGGTCAAAGGGGACACAAGGAATCTCTCCGACGAAGAGGACTAGAAAGAAAAAACCTGAGATCTCGACTGACCAACGCGTTAAAAGCTTCAAAATAAAAACAGGGGGGGAAAAGGGCATTCGTTCGAGCCCGCGGAGGACTGGCGATAAATCAAAAAATATTCGTTCTCTGTCAGAAGAAACCGCAGAAAAAAAGCGTGGGGTGCAAAGACTTTTTTTGGACCGAACGCGAAGAGAAATGGAAGCGCAAGAGCAAATGCGCAGCCTGTTGAAGAAGAGCAAGTCGCATCAGCGAAGGGCATTGCAGAAGAGCAGCCGGTGATCAGAGACGCGACTGGCAGAGAACGAAACGGATGCCAAGAACGGCAATCTTAGTGACTGCTATGCATCCATGGCGGGACGTATTCGGGGGAAGAAGAGGTTATACATCCAGCAGGGCTAAACGCGACAGCTTTCAAGGCAAACAGCTCCACATGATTCGGAAAAGCCTTAGGGGGGGGAAACAAAAAAAGCGTCCTGCACAAGAATGGCTGCAAGATCACGAAGAACCTGGAAAGAACGCTTTCGATGGGGTGAGGGAGGGGAAACCGACACGAAACACGTCTTCTTCGGCAAGAGGAGATACTCAGGAAAAGACAGAACTCCCGAGTGGTAACATTCTCGGTGTTCGGCATTTCAAAGGGAAAAAGGACGCCACCGCTTTTGGGGGACAAGGGTGAAGACTGGAAACCGCCCTCGGCCCACTGAACCGGCGGCAAATCACGGAAGGGGAACGCCGCACTGACGGAAACCCGAGGTGCTGTCGCAGGGCATGCAGGACGGGACGGGGGGGGCAAGCCGAAGACCGAAGACTGAATAGCGGCGGGTTCCTTTCCGAAACTTCCCAGAAGGCCATGGCTGCGCCAGAACCGAAGAAAGCACTGACCGAATCTTTCTGGAAGCTCACGGCGGAAGAGGAAAAAAAAGCGATTAGGTCACAAGGTTTCCTAAGGGAAAATGGGGAATTTGTTCGGTCTCGAGGGGAAATAGAACTAGGTCCAGGGAGAAAGACGGGAAAAAAAGAAAAAAGGGGCCATGCTCCTAGCGCACATGCTCTGATCTAACGAAGGATATAGGGGTTTGGGTTAAGTGTTTTTAAAAGGCGGGCTACCATAAAAATCTCATAGTTGCGAAAGCGATGGCGCCGCTGCTGGAGGCAACAGAGACGTCAAGGCCGCCATCAAAGGAAGGGGAGAGAAGAAGAACGAGGAAACAGGCGCGCGCGCAAAATAGAAAAAAAAAACCAAAAGAAATCGCGAAGCGCAGATCCCAACGTTCAACGACATTTCCAAAGAAAAAAGGCAGCCTACTGGCAACCAATTCAATGTCTCAGTCAAGCTCACAATGATCACGAGAAAAGGAAAAAGAAAGGAACAGCACTTCTAGCAGTAACCTTAACTCAAGAACGGAAAAAAGGAGCTAAAAAAAAAGACCCAATGACATCTCACTTTTCCCGAGAGAGGAACAAAACGTCGATTTAAAGTGGCAACCAGCCAACAGGTTTTTATAACCACCACAAGCCATTCCCGAATTGTGCGGATGGCGGCCAACAAGCAGAAGCGAAAGAAAAAGGGTAAGAAGGAAAAAAAAGGGAAACCCAAAGCGTTCATAGAGAACTGAAGGAATCTCTCTCAACACAACGAGGAACATTCAAGGCTCAAGGAGGCGATGAACGAAGGGGCATCTTGTCGCAAGCAAAGTGAGGCGTGATAACGTGTCAAAATCCAGACGAGAGAAGTGGTGGTCGTATCACTTGGTTGGCTGGGGGCGATTGCCCGAAAAACAAAAACACGGATGGTATCGCCGCAAACTGGAATGATGGACTTGGCCGGGGGGTCATGTGAAAACAGTCCCGAGACAGAGGCGGATTTGGATCAAGTGAGTGGGTGGGCTCTGTCGGTCCAGCGTTCGGGAACGGATTCGAGTGAAGGGTGTTTCCTGCCTCCTGTGTGCGGCAGAAATCAGCGTCTATGTGGTCAAGGGAGGGGGGGAAATTGGAGACGCGCGCGCGGCAACGGAGGAAGGTAAGATAAAGATTGAACGGCTCCGTTTGGAGGAGCCTCACGTCGGTATGGCCAGCGATGACAATGACCGTTTGAAAGGCCGCCTCGACTGATGGGAACACAGAAAGCGGAACAGCGCGGAAAGAAGGGCTGTATATTTTGGTCAAACCTAAATAGAAGGGGGGAAACAAGTCAAAATAAAACCAACGGAGTAGTAATCAAAGAGTCGCACTAGCGTAAGCGCAAGGGCGACGTGAAGGAAAAGAATCCAGCAAAAAGGAACCACCGGTGCGAAAGACAAACTGAAATATCCAACCGTAAGGTGGCACGAGGACTCCGATATTTGAAGAAAGATGAGGGGACGGGATATAAGCAATCGACGAGACCGGGCAACTTACGTAGTAAAAGGGCACGCCGCGCAGGCTGAACCTGTAGCTCAAATTAGGAGACCACCCGCGTCCTGAGGCAGATCGATCTGAGAAAAAACGGAGATAGGAGAAGAGGCGAGAAGTGCGATCAGGAAGGGCTCGAAGGGGCTTCGGGGGAAGCGCGGCTTAAATCTGAAAAAAAAAAAGTAAGCGGGGATGGTCGCATGAAGAGGGAAATGCCGAAAGCGACAGCAGATGGAGGGAAAACGCGCACGCCGAGTAGCCGCCAGACTGCCGCACGAAATTGCGATAAAAAAGCCCAGCGACCGCGCGACGTCGTGAAGATAAGCCAGACCGCGGTGACAGAAGGCGTGTGAAAAACGGGCAGTATTAGCTAAAAGAATAGACGCGAGGGGCGAGTGTTGATGAAGCAAGGTATCCGAACTAACAACAGTTGAAAGCAATGCAAAACTTCCCAAGGTCGTGGGAGCGCAAGTCTCGCGAATGAAACGGCGCATCTGCAGCGAGACCGGAAAGAGCCTTGGGCAGGAACAGGCAGAGCAGTTGGTTGGAAAAATTTATACGCGAGCCCACTTCAAGAAGTTAAGAACCGGGGGAGATTGAGCTGGTCGATGATCGACATCAAAAAAATAAGTGGGCAGAAGAACGCAAAAACACTGGCACGCAAAGGAGCCCAGAGCATCCGTTCCGTGGGCGGGAAAGAGACGAAACTGAAGTCAAATGAGACCGGGTGAGGCTCTAAGTAAGTAAGACAGATAGAAGCGCCAGGGCAAACGAGAAAGCGCGGGCCTGTGGAACGAGAGAGTCTTGTGTTATTGGGTGCAGTAAAAAGCCTGGCGGTCGGCCGGGAGTTTGATCGATTCAAAGGAAGAGAGAAACGGGTAGGAAAGGGGCAGAAGACGCCGCTCCAAACACCGGGGGCGCTGCAGTCGAGAAAAAGGCGAGACTTAACTGGAAAGCTGTCGGTGTGAAGCCGAAGAATTGTTCCGAAGATATAGGAAAAGGGAAGATGACCCGGAAGGAGGAGCGCGGGGCGCGAGAGGGGATTGAATTGTCTTCAGGAGCGGGCAGTCCTCGGTCTCTTTCAACTGATCAGTCTAAAAACGAGCGCGCATAGATTCGCGAGAGGGGAGGCCAAAGGTCTCGTCCGCCGTGAGCGCCTTGAAGAAGACCATAGGGCGGGGGGTCGAAAAGCGAAAACGTGAGGTCTTCAGCCGTCAACGCTCGCATGGGGACCCGTGTAAGTCAAATGCAACAGATTGGCAAAAGGGCCGTATCTTCGACAACGGCATCGGGCCTTCGGGAGAGATGCAAAAAGCATCAACAACACAGAGGGGAGGAAGATAGAAAAGGAGGGCAGAAGCTCTCCACGACGGCTGACGGATCGGGTCAGAAAATGGGTGGGGGGCGAATCTGACTAGGAAAGGGGCCGGTGGACGCAAAGGACAAATGAGCAGTTTTTTCCGCTGTGAACTGGATTCTTCCACAACGGCGACGAAAACTTGCGGCGGGGAATCCAGCTTCTACTCCGGGGGAAGAGGAAGCGGAGCGAGTGAGCGTATGTCCAGAAGACAAGCAATTGATGGTCAAGCACAACGCTCGCGAAAAAGCAACATTCGGATTTGTTCCGGGTGGGCATCGAGAAAACTGGGACGATTCTGGTTTGTGGACAAACCGTGTCAGGCCAAAGACCGACAGCACTTTTTACGTTCTCAAAAGAAGTGAAGAAAAGACGGCACGCCGAGTGGGGGAAACGGCGCAGTGAGGACCTTTACCTCAAGGTGCGATCGCGAAGGGTCGAATCTACTAAGGCAACGCGGCAATGCAGAGGGGTACTCGAAGCGAGGGCTCTAAAGGCAAGAGGGGAAAAGGGAACCGCAGAAAAGCCCGAAGAGCCGACAATAAAAAAAGCGGACGACAGGTCAAAAGACGCGTTAAGCGAGGGGGTAAGCCAGCTCAACACGGGCGTGATGAATGCATGCAAGTAGATGCGGTAGAAGATCTGGCGGTGGGAAGGAAAAGAGGGACCGAGCGGAAAATCATCGACCGCAGCAAATTTTGAACTACTGTGGGAGAACTCGACGTGGAAAAGAGGGATATGCAGACGATCGCAAAGACGGCAATGCGGGGAAGAAAGGGGGAGGAAGGCAAAGGCCTAAAAGGAATCGCATTTGAGGAATGACAGGTGATCCCGACGAAGGGCTCGCGGGGCGCCGCTGCAAACGACGGGCGGATGGCGCTGACTGATAAAGGCCGAGGGGACTATACCTGGGCTGAAAGCCACCCCCATGGCGAGCCATAGCGCATGCGGGCTGAAAAAAAAACAAAGAACGCTCTAAATGACGTCGTCACCACCGAAGGGAGGGTAGGAAGACGACAAGGTCGACTCTGTCTGAGGAATCGTGCAGGAGGAAACGCCGAAAACGGGGATTCTTCGGCGCAGCTACAGGCATGACCGCGTCGCCAGAACAAAAAGGGGGCACACCTGATTGTGACGTGTTGATTAACCTATAGAGAGCCAGAAAAGTGGAAAGTGGTTCAGCATAGGGGAAAAAAGATCAGCAACCGAAGAAAGATCACAACCCATCGGACCGCGAGTGCGCCGAGAAGATAAGGCACGGGCATGAGACGTGGGGGAAGAGGAAGAAGATCACGGATGAAGAATCGGAACTGCAAAAGAGAAGACCGACCACGGGGGGGGGGAGAAGGAACCATGCGGTATCCGGACGAATCTTGTTGCGGGAAATGCACCGATCGCGCTTTCAAGGGTTCGTCCTGGGACCTGGGGGGGTCTCGCGGTGTATCAAGCAGAAGCATGTCCTACGAAGTAGCCGAACGCTGAACCTAGCAATTGCAATAAAAACTATATACTACTCCTGATATTTGGGGGTGGGGGGGGGAATGCTAGAATCAGGAGGGGCTTGGCCGAGATAGAAAGGGGGAGGCGGCCCCAGCAAGTAAAAATTACGAAAAAAATTGAATCGCTAGGACTCGACGAGGGGTCTAACAGCGGGCGGCTCCATAGACGGGAAACCCTTCATGCCGATAGCCAAAAACCGTTAAAGACCAAGTGACGAGGGAGCTAGCCCTACAGCTGGATGGAGGCGCACGGAAGTCAACATCCTACTTTCATGAGAACCAAACAACAGGGGAGCAAGGAACCTGATCAACTAAACGACCAAGGGTGCTAAAGGGAGGGAGCTACAGAAAACAAATCAGAAGTAAAAACTTTTTCCCGGGGTAAGAAAGTCCGTGAGTCATTTCAGGATGGTGAAAATCCGCCAAGCAATGACCAAATCATTGTTGTATCACCAAATTCAGAATTCGACGGATTGGCGAAAACAAAAGTCCTTCCTCACCCGAAAGGGGTGCAAGAAGGGGAAGGAGGGCAGAGGCTTCATGAAGGGGGAGAAAAAACTGCTGAAGCCGAACATCTCTCTCACAACAGGAGGAGAAAAGAGGAAAAAGTGTTCGTCCTGCAGGCGGAGAGGCATTGGGGCAAACGGGGCACAAGGCGGAGAAGACGGAGGAGGGAGAAGAGGTCCGCCAAAAAATGGCTGTGTGGTGGCGAAGGGGCGTGGCGGATTGCCAAGAAAGAAGAAGACGACCGGATTGAAACGGGAAAAAGTGAGAAAGCAGGATTTCATGGGGGACTGGGGGGGAACCTCATCCAGAAGAAAAGGAGGAAAGGGGGGGGGGGTTACCCAGTGCTCGAAGTGCTGTGGCTGGATTGGTGAGAGAAACACCCCCCCCCCCACTAAGGTAATTGTTGGCCGTGGAAGAAGAAGGTGTGTCGGAAGCTCAGCGAGAGGGAAGTAAAGTGAAATGCTCAGACGAGCATGGGGAAGGAAAACGAAAGCCTTTTTGTCGTACTCCGTCGGTATTTAAAATAGCGAGACGACGGTTTTTTGTGCGAAAGCCTCGAAGGTGCTGGGGGACAAAAAAAAAGAGCGCCATCGAGGGCAAATCAGAAGATTTTTAAGGGTCGCCTACCATATTATCGAAACAAGACAAAAAAATATACCATACCGGAGGGCGGTAGCAGGAAAAGAGAGGCAAGGGGGCCGTGAAGAAAGGATGACCTGCCAAACATGATGGGGGGGCGAACCCCCGGCCCAGAAAAATCGAGAGGCCTTAAAAGTGAAGAAATCCGCCGATCTGTTGCACAGGCGCCAGGCGGGCAAAAAAGATTCGGTAGACATAAACGCCATGCAGTTTTGAAAGCAAAGGGTGTTTGAGGTGGTCGACCGGGCACGCCGCGCTCTTACAGCGCAAAAAAATGGGATGCAGGCGGCGACACCCAATCCTGTTGCGTCGAGCAACCGGCGGGATATGGTTCAGAGCGTGGCGATCCGGAAGGCGCTGAGGGGAGGATCAGGGGTTCCTTAAGAGGAACCAGCCATAAGCGAGAGCAAACATGAGATGAAATGCCTAACACGTCGAAAATGGAGAAAATTCGGACGGCAGCGGTCAAGCCAGAAGGGGGCTGCCAGAAAAAAAACGGGGGAGAAAAGATACCCCGACTCTACCGCTCGATAGGTAAACAGTGACATCTGACGCCAATTCAAGACCGGTGAAGAAGGGCCTGGGGTGGAGCCCGAGATTGAGAGGGGGAGCATGCCTAGGGGGGAAAGAAAAATTTGTTGAGGTCGCGAAAAAGAGCAGCCAAGGGATCCTATCTTCAATCCACGGGAAAGAAAAAAAAGGGCGAGGGGAAAGCGCAGCCGGACGGCAAGGAATGAATCACAAGATAGGCTTAGGCAATGCGAGGGGCGGACCGGGAAGCTGAGCAGCCGTGTCTGGCGTCGGGACAGAGTAAAAACTCTCTAAGTTCTGTAAACCGAGCAACAAAAACTGGAGCGATCGGTCATGAAAGCGCCCGCCACAAATTGGGACAAGTCCGCCAGAGCACCGGCGAGACCGCATGCCCCAAAAAACGTTCTTGTTTGGCTGCGGAGAAGGAACGCGGGTGAAGTACTACATGGGGTACGTCCTTCTTCAGGGGGTGACATAAGCAGGAACAGGAAGGTACGCCAAAAGGGGGGGGACGGACGCGAAAAAACTGAAGGAAAGGAACGGCCAGCGCACGGAGCATAGTAAGGCCTTTCGAGGAAAGTACTGCGGTTGATCGGAGAAAAAGGCACTCGATCGGAACAGGCGGTCACAATGCCGTCACAGGCGCAGACTAAAAACCAAGCGTCGCATTGAACGGCCTGGAGCGCACGGAAGTAAGGGTGAGTCGGTACTTACGGCGAATGGTTCTCGAACAAAAGCACCCAGTGATTGAGACGAACAAATAGGTGAAGGGGGGGGGGCAGAAGTATAGCTTTTAGAGAGAGGGTAAACAGCAAGGAGAAGGGAACTGTTATGCGCTTTCACAAACCACTCACAATGCACGATTCAGACGAGAAGAGGAGACGCTGAGCGAAAGTTCTCTCGAGTGTCTCTCCGGAAAAAAAGCAAATTCTGTTTGGGGTGCGACCATCGGGAAAAACGTGACGAATTGAGTCGGTGGAGGAGAACGGGAGAGGTCCGCGCGGCGCCACAAAAAGAGGCGCACAAAAAAACGATCTGCGCCAGCCATGCACGGGTCGGAGAGATGGGGCGACGCGACAAACACAACAACGAGGAGAGATGCTGCGCAGCCGAAAGCCAACCCCAAGCCTCAGCGGCGGGCGCAAGAGGTTGTGCGCAGGAGACTGCCCAAGAGAACGCCGGTTACTCATGCCGGAGGGGGCGCACAAAGCTCTCTTAAGCAGAGGCAGGAAGAAGCGCCAGCATAGCGCAAAGCGTCACTTACGGGGAGCGGAAAGCGGACTGGGCAGATCAATTCCCGGACTCAAGAACAAGCGCTACGTTTGGCGATGTCATCTCATCAATGGAGATCTGTTGGGGGAAAAAGAAAAAGCGCCTGGCGTCCACGAAATCAGTTACGTCGAAAGGCGCTTTACCAGGGAAAAAGGCAGACAAACAGAGTGGTTGGAGTGCGCAAGTGGAAAACGCATTACAATAGGGTGAAGAATTTTCGAGAGAAACTCGCAGACAGAGGCAGAGCTGTACATTAGAGGGCGCGACAAGGCTGCGCTTTTGGGACAGAAAAAATGGCTAACCCGAAGATCTGCTCGAAACTAAAATAAAACCCAGGAAAACTTCAACAGCGAACGCAACAGCCAAAGGGAACGCATGAATGAGGGAGGGGTAAGAGAAAAGTCCATATTTGCGGGCGACGTCCGACCGCGGACAAAAATTTGTGCGACGTGTAAGAACGAGACGTGGGAGGGCGGGGCGAAGACTAGAGGAGCGCCAACCCGCAAGTGGGCAACGCAAGGCTAGCCGGCCCTCGGCCATGAAGAATATGAATCAGGTGGAAAGAAAGGAGAAGATGGCTCCTCAACTATGACGCTGGCGAAAGCTGTTAAGAGATTGCCGAGGTAATGTATCCATGGCGGTCATGGGGGGGTGGGGAAAAGGAACACAAAACGGAGAGGAGTTGCCATCGTCACTACCGCGCTCAAAGAGTCGAAAAGGAAAAGGACAGAAAGAATTGAAATAGCAAGACCGACTCGGTGCGGGCGAGGGAGGGACGCAATCGTCTGCTTCTTAGAGGCAAAGACGACTGAAAGCTAAAAGCAGTGTCCGACGTGGACCAATATCAACTTGGTCAGAAAAGAAGAGGACCTTGGTTCATCATCTGGGGCTCGGCGATCCCAGGGACCGGCCGCATTCATCTGAAAGACGCGCAGCACGCATGGAGGGGGAAAAGGCGTGCAGACAGGGAGGGGCAGGGGCAGTCAGTCGGATGGTCGCCGACGAGCAAAAAAAATTTCCTCTCTGCGCGGAAGTGCCTACATAAAATTAATACTGAACAACGGAAAAGCCGGAAAACAAGCCGTGGGAATGCAAACAACTTGTTAGCGGAGAAGAGGGTCAAAAATATCGGCGATGAGTAGTTGTCCGGAAGAGACAAGGGGCAAACCGGGGGTTTAATTTGGGCAAGGGTAGCATCCGGGCAGGGAATAGTTCACGTCGGGGGGACAAAAAAAAGACGTAGCTGCCCTAAAATTAGGAAGATAAAAGTCGGTATAGGGGGGGGGGGGGTGACTATGATCAGAGTGACAACGAAATAATGCATTTGAATTGCAGCAAGGGGAGCGATGACTGGGAGTGCAAAAATAGGGCCGCTTCCGCTCAAACGTAAGGGGAAATACCGACGCGAAGAGGGAAGAACACAGGGTCTCTCAGGAGAAAGGAGAAAAGACTCATTCCTCGCAGGGGGCAGCCGTGCACATAATTGCCCAGAAGTAGCGAGAAGACGAAGGGGGAAAACGCATTCGAGAGTCAAGATGATCGCAAACCTGTACCCGAACCAAAAAGGAGAAAATGTATCAACAGGCTGACCTTGATAAAGAACATGAAATAAGACATGTAAAGCGGACACTTTTTTCAACGGGCGATGAAACAATCCGTGAAGGTATGGGGGGGAGGAGGTGTGTCGGATCGCCAAGCAAAGGTAGACAACCACAACCGTCACCTAAATGGAAAGAAGGGGGCGGCCAACAAGAAGTCGGAGGAAAGTGCAATTTGCCTGGAAACACAAAGATCGCGCAGCCGGGAGACAACTGAGTGAGCAGAAAGAAACAAACAACACGGAGGGAAAAAAAAAGGACGGCACTTGTCTCCTGCAGGGAAAACAGGTGGGGCAAGCTCAGGTCAAGTTGCACAAGACGAGATGAATTTCGCTATCTTGTTGGCCGCCAAAGCAGCATGCGGTGAAGGGTGGTCAAAAAACTGTTGGTGGAGAGGGGAGGATTGCCGACAAGAGAGGGAGTGTGAAAACGAAAGGAGATGGGACAGTGGAGGGAATGTACAGGGCTAGAGCCGCTCCTTATTTAAAGTGAACCTTGCCAATTAGTTTGTGAGGGAGTGGGAAGGTAGAACAGGGAAAGTATGATCGGAAGGTGGGAAGGCCTCCAAGATGTAGTGGAAAAGACCCGTGGGGCAAGGATCGTTGCAATAGCCGCGCGCAAGGAAAGGGCGATCGGCATGAGGCCGATAGAAGCGCGTTTGCCAGGGAGATGACGCGTCGGTAGGGGTCAGCAATGAACGTTTTGAGGCGGAAAGATCGACTGGAGGGAAGCGAAAAAACGGCTCCCAGCGGAAAGTCAGGGTTGCGACTCCATCTTCGAAAAAAAAGTGAAAAGACAACGGAAGGTATCCAGGTCGCTGTAGCTAGGAGGGCGAAAGGAAGGGGGAGGCCAAGACCGATGGCTTATACCAAGAAAGCACAGAAACCGTCGCTACAACAGAACGAGAAGAAAGATCAAAAGTCACGCGGAAAGTGCAACCTTTGCCCAGAAGACTAAAAATGAGGGTTCCGACCGAGAAACGTGGGACAGGAAGATGGGAGGCAGTCAGTCAAGCCGCCACATATGAAGGAGGACGAGGCGACAAAACCGAGATGGAAAGTGAGATGAGGAATAGGCAAAGAGTCATATGGAGAAAAACGAGGAGCGGTCGGGAGAGACTTCCGTGGCAAAGGAACACGGAGGGGAAAAAAGCGGAACACTGCCCAAGGAGGGATGTCACAAAAGGGGATAAATGGCGGGAAACGTAAGGGACAAGGAAGGGGAAGGAAGGGTCGCCGCAGGAGCCCAATATCGGCCAGGAAGGGGAAAGCCCTTGCGGTAGCGATACCCTAAGACCAAAAGGTACCAAGATAAAGCTAGAGATCGAGGAGAAGAATTGCCGCCCATCCTTGTAATGAAGAATGAGGGGAGAAGAACTGTGGATCCAAGGAGTTGACGCTTACACCGCCGGGCGAACAAGGGGTGGATGGGAAAGTGAAAAAAAAATGCACAAAATACGGAAAGGACCAGGGGAGCGAAAAATAAGCCGTTTCCGGAGAGGGCAAGGGGGGTGGATGCGCAGAAAAGACAAGCTAGATAAGAAAAAATTCAGAAACAGCGACCGCCGGGAGAGATAAAGCTTGCGACGGGACAACTGGCTATCGAGCAGGCGCAGGACAGAAAGCTCAACCGGTTCGTAAAAACCCGAGAAAAAGATGTGTAAGGAGGAAGAGTGATCTCGAGCCCGCAAAAAAGCCGCCAGAATGAAGGGAAAAAAAAGAAGAAACAGCTCCATCCTTGGGCGGGAAGGCGATCGGAACGCTGTTAAAGAGAAAGGGGGGAATGGCGGAAGCGCGGCGGCTGAGGCTTTAAATGGGCGAAAAAAGCGCACAGCTTGGTCCACGAAAACAGAGGGGGCCGACCATGGAAAGACCGGAGGGCCGGCGGAGCGCTTTATTCTGATAGAATCGACAAGTATTAGTCTTGGAAGGAACTTCGCCAACCAAACCACAGACAAAGTCGCATAAGCGAAAAAAACGAAAGGGTGACTGGTCGTGTAAAAGGGGGGACGAATTCAGGTGTGTTCAAATCGGGAAAAAAAAAAGATCAATATAGAGCCGGAACGAGAGAAGTAGCATTACGAAAGAGGGGGGGGGGCAGGTGAAAAAAAGTGAAAGTCGTTAATTTCGGTCGGAGACTGAAAATACGGCTGGGCTCAACAACGTCATCGAAAAAACTAGATCGACGGGACACTAGGGGAGGGGAGGTGGCAAGAAGCCATGGGCGTTGGGTAAGAAACGTCGACAATAGTCGGGGGGACAAGGCGCGCGCTGCGCCGTCAAAGAAACAACATATTGGAACAAGACGCCCGATCGGGCAGCCAGAAGAGGGTTCTTGCCCGTCAGGGAGAGAAAAGATGCTAATAAAACACACGATTATGAAAAGAGTGGAAGATCTCCCGAAGCCAGAAAAAGATGAGACGACGTCTTGCGGTGAGTAAGCTAAGACCGTCCGCAGCGGAAGGGGGACAGGCAAGAAAAAACGCAACTGTCGTTCTCAGGGGCGAAAAGAACATATGTACTTAGAGAACTCACGGAAAGAGACTGCGAAACTCCAACGTCTCAGGTAGCGCCGTCTCGTGCAAATGACGAAAGAGGCGGGGTAAAAGGTAATGGAAAAGCAAAGGGTCCCGAAGAATAACAGGAGAAGCTCTATAAAGAGGGGGTCAGGCCACTGGTATCGATAATTGTGAGAACAAGGAGGCGGACAAAAAAGGTCAAGTAACTAGCAGGCGAACGACGCGCCGGGAGGGCGGCTAAGGACGGCACGGGGGACGCCTTGAAAAGAACACGCGGCGATTTCGAAAAGCAGAAGAAACGCAAGGTACTTGCAGCGAGGCGGAAGGATGATCAGAGAGAGGGAAGAAGAATTCGCGAGAGCAGAAATCCGTAATAGAAGACTAAGACATCACCCAGAGGTCCTCTTCACCAGTTAAGCTAGAAGCGGAGCAAAAAAAACGATGCGCGGATCGGGGGGAGTTGCGGGCCATCTGGAATAAAATATGGGGCAACGAAGATCTACCTAAGAAGGGAAGTCATGGGGGGGAGAGTGTTTACGAAAGGAAATGGAGAAGAAAGAGGAGCTATAACAAAAGAACATACCCGGACCGGGAACAACCTTTTCAGCAGACAGAGCATTGGAGATTCATCGAAGGACGTCTCGAAATCTAACTAAAGGAATGATGCCTGAATCCGCAAAGGAGGGGGAATAATGGTGAGCCATGTAAGTAACAGAGTTTGCGCATAAGGGGCTAAAAATGAGGCGCAAATCTCGGCTATGATGAAGAAGCTTAAAAACTCGCTCCGGTCGGAAAAGTCCATAAAGAGGAAAAGGTCGCAGCGAAAAGGATCTCGCGGTCGAGGCAGCGGGCAGGGGCATAGAGCCGACCCGACCGTCGAAGAGGCAGTCGTGGCGTCTACAGGCGCAAAAGGCGGCGCAAGAATTAAAGGCATTGTCCCTGCAAAGGTCCACCGTGCTTAATTGCGACCATACCGCCGGAGGCAAGGGGGGGTAAATAGAACCGGGAAGATCCCGCAACGGAAAAGACTCGTAACGATCAAGGGGCAGAGAGGCCGCGACGTGCGCCCGGAAAGATCGGCACATGCATGGGAAGGACTGCGGTGGTCTCCGCCGAATAAAGAGAAAAAAGGGCCAGCGGGAGAATCGGGCAGGTGACCTACAAAATTAAAATATCGCAGAAACTCGATGCCGATAAAGGTAGGGTCAAAGCATCAGCGGCAGTGCAAAATAAGGGGGTTTAGGTAGACTAAGGTCAAAACGGGGTATGGGGGGAAGGGAGACGCGGGGTGAAAAACAGAAGGGACTCCTATAAAATGGGGCAAATCTTGAAGAGGAGCAAAAAGGAAGCCGAAGACGAAACCAAGGTCGAATTTTTTGACTTGGTTGAAGAAAAAGGAGGGCGGAAGCCAGGGCGCCAGGCATGTTAGGGAAAAAAGAGGCGGCGGAAAGGCCAACGTCATTGTCATAGGAAAAAAGAACTAAACAAGAGGTCTAGGCAAAAACGGCGCAGAACCCTAAAGGACAGGGGAGGGGGAGAAGGAGCAATTGAACGATCCAATAAGACGCAAGCGAAAAATATGGAGCGGGAAGCAAAAAAAAAGGTCCTCCGACTAAAAGAGGATCGCGAACCTTTCACAAAATCCACGGATCATGTAAACCTAAAGGAGAAGTATGACCTTGAGGAAGACCATGAAGCCGGAGTCAAAGCGGAGGTCCGTTTTGCGGCGAGAGCATGGGTTGGAGGATTGTCGGGATGGCACTAACAAAGGGTGGTCAGACCACACCAGGAAAGAATTTAGGCGAGTGAAAAAAGCGGATAAGTACGTCTTCAGAAAAGAATGTTCAAAGATGGCAAGAAAGCAGGACCAAAGGACAAACTGGAAGGGAACTAACAACACTGGAGGAAATGCTACTTCACCATTGAAGGAAACTACGGGTAAAAGAAGGTTTGGGCAGCTCTTGGCGAAAAGAGGGCAAAGGAGGGCCGTTTATAGCGTATGAAGTGTGGCCATCCAATCCCCAAAATTCGGGGGCTTGTGTGGTCTAACAAACGGGTCAGGGGAGAAAGGCCGACAAATAAAAGAACGATTGTGGAAGAGCCAACCGGGAAGGTGGCCGGATGAGGTTAAAGGCCGGTCAGCAAGGAGGCCTTAACGTTTAGGGGTGTAAATTCCTTGCTCGATTTGGGATCTTGGACGTGGCTCAAAGGAACTTCTTATCGGAATGAGGAGGGCCGAAGAATACGAAACGCGATCGAGGATCTGAAATTGCCGCCTCGCAGGGCGATCGGCATGAGGGAGTATGGAGCGCAAAGGGTTACGAAATACTCGCGTCCCGGTTTAACGGTTTTTGTGAAGAAACGCCAAGAGGAGGGGGGGGGAAAGAAAAAGGCAACGGCATAGAACAGGGATGTTCAAGGCAAAACCATGAAATTTATCATAAAAACAGTCAAAAAGAACAGACCGTATGTATATAAAACAAGTAAATTCAGCTATCGAAAGAAGGGAGGAAGGGATCGAGGGAGAAAACTGTATACCCCAACAATGAAAAAACCGAGGTTGACGGAAAAAAAATGAAATCATCGCAAGAGGTTGCACTCGGCCGAAGAGTGCGGGTCAAAAAGTACGGTCAACGAAAAAAGGGGTCCGGCCGCGAAAAAACCGGGGACGAAGGGTGTAGTTAAGCCAAGCTTCTTCAGAGCGGCACCTCAAAATGAGAGAGAAAACACGCCCCTATGAGGAACGTGC
>Ga0179593_1407978_pt1 | contig 19106 bp, 18 predicted proteins | sample CZODoug2_1_08_16_FD_185931 | JGI IMG/M metagenome (GOLD analysis project Ga0179593, IMG submission 185931) | Vadose zone soil fungal communities from Angelo Coast Range Reserve, California, USA - CZODoug2_1_08_16fungal (PacBio error correction) | ecosystem: Environmental > Terrestrial > Soil >...
AGTCGAGTGAGGGAGAGAAGGGTAAAGGGGGATTGGCGGAAAACTGGGACAGACAATACAAAAAAAAGAACAGGGCAAGGAAAGAAAAACTCCGGCCACCAACGAAAAACCCAAAAACCGAAGAGGGAGAAAGGGGTGGGAGCAAGCAACTGAAAGAAGTGTAAGTAGGTTACAGGAATGGGGCAAAAAGTTACAAAAGAGGGAATAAAAACAAGCGAACTGCTGAGGAAACGGGCAATATACAAAGGGAAGGGGAAGAGGGGTACCACTCCAACAGTTTGAGCGAAGGAAAGTAAATACCCAGGAATGACAGGGTAGAGAGGGTGGAGGGGCGAAAACGTCAACACAAACGCTGAAGGGGGGGGGTTCTTGAAGTGATAGTGAGGAATAAAGAATCATCGGGAGAAAGACCTAATGGGAAGTAAAGCGGGAGGAGAAAATTAGAGGGTAAAAACGGTACCACCTGACCATGCCCAGAAGCAATACACCAAATCCCAGTGAACCCAAAAAAAAAAACCGGTCAAGGGCGAACTTCAACCCCAACAACAATCTGGATTGAAAAAATCAAGTAAGGGGACTTGTTTTTGGACAAAGTTTTCCACCAGAGGGTTTGGCAAGAGGGTGAAGGACCCAAATTCTTAGGCAGGAAGGTCCTAAACTCAGTACATCAAAACAGCCCCGCCGTTGCAGGTACTAAAAGAACATATTTGTGTTGAAGGCACACTCCCCTCGTGGAATGAGGCCAGTCATGTTTTTAAGAGATCGGGGTTGTGTTGACATTGTTTGAATGTTTGTTGTTTTGCCCAACACTCGGGTCAATGAGGTTTGTAGGAAAGGTGTTCCCAATGCCAAGGATGCATTCGACTCGTGGAACGAAAAAAAGGAAAATTGGGGGACTGGGGCCAATTGCACTCGGGGGGGCGTGTAATTTTTGGGTTTCGGGGGGGTTAGTAAAAAAAAAAACATTGCGCAAGAGCGCAACCACAACAACCAACGGAGCGAGGAAAATGAGCCGATCCATGGTGTATGCGGGAAAACAACAAAAAAGCCCCGGACAACAACGATTAAAATTGGGGGTCTGCACAGGAAAGTTGGTACTGCGAAGATAAGCGTAACTAACAAATGCTACGAAAAAACACTCATTTGGAAAAAAAGATGTGATTTAAAACCTGGGAAAATTAAAAGGAGTTTCTTCCCTGCGGGGAATTGGACGCCATGAAGCAGGAACCAAAAGTGGGACCCCGAAAAGAAAGAGCTTTGTGGATGTCTGTATGACATAAACCCGAGCGGGGAAAGGGACTATAAATAGGATGCAAAAGGGGGGTTGTATTTCCGACAATAAAGTTTATGCCCGTGGAGAAAGGTTCCACGGGGAAGGGGGGGGGAGTGGAGTGAAAGGATTCCCAAAAAGGCATTTGTCCCAGGGTTTCCTGAATTAAAAAGGTCAAAGGAACCATGAAATACTCGGGGCAAAAGAGGGGACACCGTGAAGTTTTCCGCGAACGACGGGATTTGAGAAGGAAATTACGGGCTGGAAAGGGCGGGGGGGGGGACAAAGAAAACATAATAATTTTTGGTAGAATGAAAAACGGCCGAAAATAAAAGGGTTGGATCCGAACTTGACGTGACATCAGGGGGAGGGCGGTTCAGAATGAGTGAATAAAAGGGGATTTCACTTCTTAGGGGGGTCCGGGTTTTCTGTATTGGGGACGGTGTAATGTGGAAACCTTTTTTAAGTTCGGGGTAAGTAAAAAAAAAATCGACGGTGGGAAACTGTCCGCGGCATTTTCTGGGGGGGATCTGCACCAGTGTTGTCCAGGGATAGTAAGGCGAGAAAAAAAGTTCCCCTTTGGAAGGGGAGAAGGCCAAGACTGGGGGGGGTAAATACTATCAGGGAAGAAAAGATGTAGATGTCTCGACAAAAGGGAGGAAGGTCTTAAGGGGAATATCTTGGTATTAAGGGGAGGCGTTTGGTATGCCACGGTGTAAAAATTTAAAAAAATCGGTGGGAGGCGGGCACGGCTTGTCCGGGTTACCATTCCGGAAAGAAGGAAGCGGGTGACTTTCAAGATCCAGGGGAAGGCAATGGCGAAAACGGAAGGGGGGCGGTTTGGGAGAAAGTTTTTTCCTCTTTGTGTGCTTTGGGTGGGGGAGAAAGGCGCAGGCCGGCGTATGAATGAGGGATTTCCCACGGACAGGGGGCCGGGAGGGTTGGAAAAGAAAACACCGGAAACTCCGCTGGGAAAAGGGGTTTGGAAAAGAAAGGGCACAAGAGGGATAGAAAATCCTGGAGGAAAAAAAAAAAAGGTCCCACTTGCCCGGAAAAACTGTTCCCCCCGCCCTTGAAGACGAGAAAATCATTGTTAAGATCACGTCAGAAAATGTGTAAGGGGGGAATGACTTTAAAAAGTATTGTACAGGGGTGGATGTGGGGGAGGGGATTGGTGGGAGCTATACTTGGTGGACGAAAGACCCTTCTAAGTCCACCTCTCGGAAAAAAGTGAGAATGTACTTGGGAAATTTAACCCTTGCCAAGACCCCCGCGGAATCCTCCTTGTTGGGGGACAAGACAGAAAGTTTCCGTTGTATACCGGTTCCATCACATGATTGGTGTTTGGGTTTTTAACAGAAAGAGTCAAAAGGGTGTGCAAAGCAGGGTCCAGGTTGTTGGTATGAGGTCAGGGGTATTTGGAGAAAACCGGTCACAGAATCGATGGTGGTTAAAGTGTTGTTGGGGAAGGTCTTTCAAGGGGGTTGTTGGGTTTGTACCATGGAGAAAAGGAAAAAAGGAGAATGTGTTAAACCAGGGGGTTGGGTTAAAAGTAAGAAAGTTGAAATAATTAGGTGATATTGAAAGAAAAAAAACATGCAAATGTTTGTCCTAAAAAGTTGAGCGAAACGACCCAGACCTGAAGAGGGGGTTTCCTTTCTTGTGATTCATGTTGGGTGAATGTAAAAACCCGCCCAGGCATGTTGTCGACGGGGTTTTTGTATCCAGGTTGGTTGCAATTCAAAAGGTGAAAAGGACATTTGTTTCTGGGTGCAGTGTTTGGCCCAGAGGGGGTTAATCAAACGGCGCCATTTGCATGGGGGTGGAATTGGACAGCAAAAAAAAAAGATTCTTTGAGGGTATTGGGGGCGGGCGCAGTTTGGTTTTACAACTGGTACTTAAGGGTAGACAAAAAAATATTTAACTATGGAGGGGGCTTTGTGGGGCGTTCTGCCAAAGAGGGGGGGGGACGGTGTCCCAACAAAAAAAGTTGGGAATACTTCAGCTTGAACTCATCCAAAATTCAAGGTGTAGGATAGAACAAGAAATGAACCGAAAAGAATCACGTTACATCCCTCCCGGGGTACCAATACTTTAAAAACATTCAAATTCGTACAGGTGGAATGTTGCTGCTGAACATGGGAGCAGGAATTGGGTGGGGATTGAAAAAAAAGGAAAGAACACAATAAATGTTTTGTGGGGTAGCCACCGCGTGGGCCTCCATACTGGGAAATGATTTCTCACGGGTTTGAGTATATGACAGGTCCCACGGATCTACTCGGGGGTTGGGAATTTGTTGGGTTCATCGACCCTAAGTTTGGGGGGGAGGGGGGGGGTAAGTGAGGGGTAAACTTTAAAGGTTTTTCCCAGCAGAACAAAAAGAATTGCGTGGGACCACATTCGAAGAGGAGGGCGACCTAGCGAACCAATGGGGGTTGGGAAAAAAGGTGAATCCAAGCGGGATGAGGAAGACCAGTAATATGTGGTACTGAAACAGAAAACAATCCCTCTAAAGACTGGGGACATTCGCTCCTGCTGGAAGAATTCAACTTTTTTGTCAACGAAGGTGCAGGTTTCTGACTAATAAATTTGGATTTTCTGGTTGTAAGGGGTTAAAAATGCAGTGTTCAGGCGATTGGGGGGAATAATTTGTTGGGAAGGCGTGGTAAAAGAACGGGATACTAATAGCAATGGAAGGAGCCCTGGGGGTTTTTAAAAAAAAAGTGGGGGATGACCGGGACACAACACCAAACCAAAGGTAAACGGTGGGGCGGTCCCTTTGTTGTTTCGCTCGGAAAAAATGGGGGGGATTTCAGTGGGTGGGGGTATCGCTTGAAGGTGGGCTTGTGTTCCCAACCTTGTGCTTTGTGTTTAAGACCAAGGTCATGGAACTGCATCTAAAGAAAAAAACCAAAAAGAAAAATAGGGGGGATTCTGGTTTGATCATGAAGTAAGCTCTTAAGCAACACCTGAGGAGTTTTGAACTCACTTGTGTGGGAACCCTCCCTCCTGGTTTGGAAGTCAAGGCGGTCTTATTGGGGGAGTCTGAAAAAAAATTTCTCGAACATGGTTTGTAAGTTGGTGTGTGCACAGGAAAATGTCAAACCAACGACCGAGACAATTTGTGTTTTTCTCTTTATTTCTCCCCAGTTACCATGTCGATGGCCCCACCCCGAAAACACCAGTCCAGGAAAAAGGGATCACGGGTCCGGAAAGACGTTTTATAAGCGAGCCAAAAAAAACAAGACACTTATTAGGTGAAGGGGTGGGGGGAAAAGATCGGAAGAGATTTTTCCCAAGAAAGGTTGTTCCTGTGGGGAAAACATTTTTTTTTTTAATAACATTTCTACACGTTTGACAATTAAGGGGTGGAGGAGACAGGTTGCCCCACGGGTCACCAAATAGAGCCGCAAAAAAAAAAAATGGGGTACCTGGGGAAACTGGAATAAAAAAAAAAGTGTTCCGGACAAAACCGTAAAACGCTCTGCGAAGGCCATAGTCCCCCTAGGTGGACTACCCAAGGTCGTTTCGGTCCACTTCCCACTACCCCAAGCGGTGGGGAAAATTCTTCCACCGTGAGTGAGACATCCTGAGGAACCGCTTCGTACAAAATACAAGGTACAAAGCTGTGTTTGGGTGCGGCAGCCAGTGTTACACGGCCGAATGAAATCAAAAGGCGAAGGGCTCCTTGAAAACATGAAAATCAATATTACCCAAAGGCCTTCGCTGGGCACAATGCCCCACCAAAAAAATTGGACGTCCACCTACTTTGGTGCTACATGGTTTGGCCAAAGTACAACATGGTTAAACCTGGCCCGACAATTCGGAAAACACTGTGCAGCTTTGGTGAAACCTACATAAATAAAAATACGACGTCGCAAAAAGGGTCTGATACAAATCAAGGTTGGGGTGTGTCCATAATGAAAGGTTCAAAACAATGGGCCAAAAAAACACATCATGGACGGGCAAACGCGGCAGCTGAAAAATGAGTAACCAATCATTGTTTGAGAGAAGTTATTTGGCACGGGCACGTGAGGGGGGTTCCCCAACCTGAAACTGCAAACAACAAATGAATCCAAGCCAACCCTGTTGTTTTTTTTAGAGAAACGGACGCTTAGGGTGGGGAAAATGGACCCATGAGTTTGTTTTTTGTGCTTAACTAACGGGCTCAAATGTCAGGGGCCCAAGTCGCTCGTGCCAAATCGAGGCTATCTCTTGAGGAGTTCCCTGTGACGAAGGCGATAAAACAATAATCATAAGTAGGACGAGTGGTCCCCAACCAGTGATGTTATGGGTTGGGAAAAGTTTATGTGTTTCCTAACAAACTTTCGGGGGCAGGTATAACAGCAAAGGACATCGACGATACTTGTTTAATCTTGAAGCTGTTTTACGCCGTACAGGGAAAAAAAGTGGAGAGGGGGAAGGTTCCTTGTGAACAGGTTGCCATTCTGGTATGGACTCACTAAGTCCTCAACTTGGGGGGGTCCCTGCGTTATGCTAGCAATCACCAAACCCATTTTGGATTGTCTTCCTGGGGTGGGTCAAAGGACGCCAACCATCAACTATTTCCATGCGAGTTTGCTCAAATCAGTGAATATAAAAAAAATGGAGGGTCCACGCCAACTCAACAAAATCCCGTGCCCGAAATAGGTGAAACCGTTCCTGCAAACAATGGAGTACATTTATGGTTTACACCCACCAAAGAAATTTTAACACCCAATAAGTGGAATTCCGAAAGTTAGGAACGTGACGGTTAAAACGGGGGGGCTCCACGTAAGGTATGGGACAGTAACCGAAAATAAAAAACTACCGGAAACAGTACCTTCTGAATTCTCAAATGGGGCAAGTTTGAAACCGAGGTGGTTTTCGCGGCGAGTACCACTTGGGCGACAACTTCAGGGGATGGAAAAACACTGTAAAAGGAGAAACAAGGGGCCAAAAAAACACCGTGCTGCCTCAAGAAAAAAAATAAGGTCCTGGATCATCGAAATACAATGACAGTTCGTTGGGGGGGAAAGAAACCTGTGGAAGAGTACCCGTTTCCAACAAAAGGGTAAAAAAATGCCTTATGACAACAAATCTGAAGTTCCCAACTGGGGGGGCTAAAATTCGGGAAAAGAAAAGAATTGAAGTTCTTACCCTCCTGAATTCCCTCATCAATGACACAGGAAAGATAAAGGTACTGAGTACACCAGTAAGCGAAACAAGATAACTCAAAGAAGTTCAAAGGGGGAGAAAAAGAAGTTAAGCAAGGGGGAAAAAGTGGAACTAACTGATAAATAGGACGTCGCGTCCCATGTGAAAAAAATGGAAACATTGGACAAAAAAGGCCCCAGATGGTTAAGAATAAGTGATGAAACTACTGGAAAAGAAAAACGTTGGATTGGGCCCAATCCATTACGAGGGTCCCTAACCGGGTTTCCTCATCAAGCGGAGGGGGGAAGGGGGGCGAAAAAAAGTGAAGAGCGAAAAAAAGAGGGGGGGACGGCGCAACAAATAAGCCCCAATTGAGCAACCCGCCTGGGATGCGTGGGAAGTGTGGGGCGCATCTAAAAGCACCAGGGTCGTTTTCCTTTTAAAGACCATCAAACGGTAATAGTTATACCACGTTGGGTCAAAGAGAGGTAAAAGGAATACACCAAGATAGGTAGAATATCCGAAGGAAAATTAAATAAATTGGGCAGCAAAGGGCTAAAACACTTTGACTCCTTAAATTAATGAACCCCCAAACGCTGCAGGAGGGAAAATAATAGTTAGGCCTCGAGAAAAGAGGACCCAAGAAAAAGGTTTGGGAGTAAAAAACAGGGGTAAATTGCAAGACCAGGTTACTAACAGAAATCACACACTTCCCAGATCCAAAAAAACTAAACCTAAAGATCGTTTAAAGAACGTGTCACCTCCAGGTCTGCCATCACGAAGACGAGGGGTCAAAAGGAGCAGGAAATGGGGATTGGCTAGTTGAACCAAAAGGGCAGATGGTCGCCCTGCAGTTAAGAAGGAGTCAGGGAAAAGAGGGGGGGGCTGTAATGCACACCGCGTTGGCAGGAATAGGTGCTGGGCGAATTGAGAAACCTAAACCGGGAAAAAAAGGGCAAATCCAAAAAAAAAGCAAAATCAATCGGGGAACAAAAAAGGCTAGGTAAAGACCTGGGACTAATCATATAGGCAGTGGGGTCGAAAAAAAGTAAAGATTTGGGGGGGGGGGGGGATGTGAAATCCTTGCCGGAGGGTCCCCTAACCACACAAATAGGTTCCGTGAAACCGAAAACAACTGAATGGTGGGGGTCGCAGCCCCTTAGTATGGACCCGGGGACAAATCAATTCTTGTAAAATTGTGTGTCATTTGGTAGCACATCACCTTCCTGAGGGCGAAGGGGTTCAACTGTCCCCCCGAGGGCGGCGGGGAAGAGTTAAAAAATAGGGGGGAAGGTGCCAAAATTTTGCCCGATGGCATGGATGGGTTTGGGGCCCACCGAAATTATCGAGATAACCAAACAAACGAGGATGGGGTACAAAATATAAGGAGATGTTGCCTTGGTAACAATCAAACTACCACAAATTAAGAAGGCGCAAAAAAAAAAGGCCCCGGATTTTATCGTCTGGAAGACCAAAATGGGGGAACTAACTAACGAAAAAGGGGGTATATTTCTGTGAAAAACCCTTAACCGTAAAAAGCAAGAGGAACTTTAAAAAGTGGGCTTGTAACGGGAATTCCAAAATGGAGTTATTGTTGGAAAAAAAAAGAAAATTCGGGGTAAGGTAGACATCAGCGAGAAGCCGGGACCTATCAACATGAGTCAGAACACTAAAACGGCAAAACTATGAATTTGCAGCAACCAGAATCAAAAAGGGGATTGGGTCCCGGGCAAGACTGTAATGTGGTGTTGCATTTTTGATTGGAAAATGCCTGGGACACACTTTTTGGTGTTTTTTTGTGTTTATATTCCAAGGTCTCAAGTTCCAAAGGATCACAGCCCATGGGTCTGGCCTTGAAAGGCATATCGTGCTGTGATTCATCTTGATTGTAAAGTCGGTCAGAGAAAATGAAGCTTTGGTCCCTACCGGAAAGTGCGAAAGGTGGAAAATCAAGCAAAACTAATGATGAAATACAATTGGTTTTACTCCTTTAAGGTGCTGGGAATGGCCTGAAAACTGTAGAACACTACTCAGAGAGATCTTTGGAGTTCTGGGGTAAGATTCTTTGGGGACTAGGGGGGTAAAAATAAAAAATAGAAAGTGGGCAATCTTTGTCACCCCGGTTGACGCCAAAGACCGTTTTTTGCGGGGATGGATTCCTAAGACAAAAAAATTGGCTTAGGTCACAACCAAAACTATACAAAGAGGGTTTGTTGTAAGCTGAAAGAACAAAGAGAAAAGATGGTTTTGCAAGCAACAAGGGCCAAGCCTGAAGTGATCTTTGCAGATCTTTTTGGGGGAGGAGCGGGGGGTGGGGTTGGTGAATTTTATGTCGTACCGGGGGAAGTGACTAACAGGGTTAAAGGAATAAAAATTAAACGACTACAAGAACTATAAATTCTAAAGTAAAAGTGTCGGTGGGGAGCATTCAGTGGACTTTTTTTTTAAGAGGAGAGTGTACTGTCCATTAAACCCAGTGTTCCAAACCTTAACCGGAGCCAAACTGGTTTATAAACCGGGGGGGGCGGACAACACCCTTGGACTTTGGGGGGACCTTGGAAAAAAAAACAAAAAAGCAAAGCTAATATAATCAGGAAACATGGCCACTTTTCAGAAACTGTCAAACTGAGTAAAAGCTCGAAAATGGCTGAATTTGCCTAGAAGCAGGGGGGAATTTGAAGTGCAGGACTAGCAAAAATCCCTGGCCCGGTGTTGTGAGATTGCTCGGGAAAAGACTCTTGTGTGGGGGGCAGATTCTAAATGTGTCGTAAGGCACGGAAGGGGGTATGTTATCATTCCACGAGGCAGTACTCAAGAATTTGTGACAAAATACATTTCCAGTTTGGTGTTTTGGAGGTGTAGACTGTTTTGGTTGGGGAAACTGAATAAGAAAAGTTTGTAAGCCTTTTAAGATGGGGGGTAAGGGTGCGACGTTGAAGTTTGGAATAATTGTCGAGAAATTCTTTAAGAGGGGGTAAAATTATGGACCTGTTTGGTGGGGGGGTTTTTACAAATTACCGATTTGGGGTGACACCGTGGGTTTTTCCCAACTCTTGCATACATTTTACATTCCCTGGCTAAAAGAATGGAAGAAAATTTCACTTAACTAAACAGGTCCCTGGGTTTGTCGTATTGGACATGAGGGGTTAAAGGGACAATGCTTCAGTTCGCTGCATTGTTTCCGTGTTTGTTTTTTATTTCCGGTGGGAAGTCAAAATTTAGTACAGGGACGTTGTTCCCTGGGGTGAGGGTCCCGCACCCAAAAACGAATTGGAAAAAAAGGGTGGGGGACGGAAACGCCCAAGAGAAACCGTGGGAGGGTGTCCAACAAAAAGTTTTTTTGGTAGGAGGGGGCGGGGAACACCAAACCGATCGGGCCACTGTAATGGCAGTGCATAAAAATCCAAGGGATCAACCTTGTTGACCGGGAGAGTTATCGCCGGACCCAAAATAGCAGGATGAGGAACGGAAAAAATAAGGGAGCATCGTCCTTCAGTTCACACATTAGGGGGGACAGCTCAGCAAGGAACAATTGAACAACTGAATGAGACGGGCGCTACCGTACCGGGTGGTAGGGAGAAAAAAGAAAAAACACACAGGGGTTGACCATGTTCCCGGGAGCAGTTGAAGTCCGGGGGTACAGAGAGTGCGACCCTGAAGGAGCAATCATAGATTTGGGCAGGGTGGGAAAGAATTTGACAATAAAGAACGGGTGGTTGGAAAGGGAAAACATGGGTGGGGTTCCCCCCTAAAGCCATCTCTATAGAACGGTGGGTACTAACAAAGGGGCCCTGACCTTAACAAGTCTAGACTGATTGCACACATCGAAAATCAAGGCCGCATCCCCGTCAACAGGTTAAATCTATGTTCCCCCTAGGCTCTGTCCGGGACTTCCAGAGGAAATGGGTTGTATTTAGGAAACAATTTAAAGGGTGGTGCCGTAAGCGGTGATGCTTTTGGTGGTTAAAAAGTTACGTGGCCAACCGGACATAAGACACGGGTCCTTGCCCCCCGGTTACCATGTTTATAAAAAAACCACAGAAGTAAAAAACCCATAACGATTCTGGGGTGGGCATTTTGTGTCATGGCCATGTAGGCAATTTTGTTTTTCTGCGGGGAGGTAGGTTGTTCCCCGTTTATTTGCTTGTTGAGTTAGTAACCAGCTGGGCTTCCAAAAATAGTAAAAGTTTAAATGATGGAAGCCAGAAAACTGACGGTAAAGCAAACTTAAGTGAAATGTTCTTGGATCTTTTATTGGGGGTTTAGGGTCCCTTGCAATCTTGAACTGATTGCTATGCTTGTATTCATAGGTTAGAAAATGTTTAACTTAAGTGGTTACGATACCTTCAACCAAAACAATTTGTGTGGTGGTAGCTGGGGGGGGGGGGTCCCATAGTTTGGGGGTAAAATCCGAAAGTCATACAAAAAAGGGTAAAAAATGTTGTTAATCGAATATACACAGAAAAAAAAAAATGGTAGGAGTGACCAAGCTGTGAAAGTACAAAGTGGTGGGTGTAACTTAGAAAAGGATTGCAAAACAGTTAACATCGAAAATGGGCAAAACCAACAAGTGGAGCCTCCAAAAAATTTCTGGGCCGAGGAAAAGGTAAGGGAAAAAAACCCCCTTCCCAAAAACTGGATAAAGAAGATCAAGACAAAGACACTGCTGAAGTGGCATTTTCAAAAAAAAACAAAAGGAAAAGCCAGTTTATGTAACCGCCGCTGTACCATCCGGAACGCAAGAAAAAGGGCCCATCCCGAAGGGTTTGGTTAACCTCTGGATCAACGCAGCACCTGCCCCAAGAACACAAACCCGAAGAGGAAACACCCCTCAAACTTTAAGTTCAAAACGAACGTACGGTCACATTTGAAACGCTTTGGTTTTGTTGTTTAAAATAGATGGGTCCCTAGCACGTACTTGGACCAAACCCACAAAAAATTCATAATCTTTGTAACAGGGGGGACGACTACAGTCATATCCCAGCTCACCCACCGCTCTCCGAGGGGGGGTGTCCCACAGGAAAATGAGACCAATTTCTCAGAAGCCCATCTTACCAGTGAAACCGGTACCGAAAACGGGATGCAAGGGGATGGCCGGTTCAACGAAAAGAACGTGAACGAAGATGTCCAACAAAAGGGGGTCGAGAGCACTGGTTGTCGGGGGGAACGAAAAAAGGAGTGTGTGGAAACAACCTGGCACGAAAAACGCTTTGTCCACAGGCAGGAAGCAAAAAGTAAGACCTCGTTTCGGGGAGCAAAGGGGGCCTAATAAAGAAAGGAAACGGGGTAGCGGCCCTCCAAAGGTAACCAAAATGAAGGGGGTTTTGAGTGCAAAAAACTCGTAACCGGTATGCGGCCCCCTGAAAAAAAAACTCTGGTTGGGTGCCGATGAGACAATGACACTGAAACGGCAAAGGTTGCTTTGAGGGGGGGTGCAAGTTTAGAAGCCCCCCATCGGCGTTATGAACGAGCGGGAATCAAAAAAAAGGGGGTATGGACCCCGCGTATTTTGTTCCGGAAAACAAGCAGCAGGGGGTTCCAGGGGGGAGTTCCGACTCCAGGTCAAACTGGACTGACAAACCGTTCTCAATTGGGAGCAGAAAGACTGGCCGGGAACTGTACCCTTCCCGAACAACAGAAAATGTAAGGGGGTAGTGAAAGGAAAAAAAAGGCAAAAAGGGGGAATCAAAGAAATGAATGAATGTGGTCACATAACAATCAAATGTAACTTGGGGAAGAAGGTGGAAAAGTCACCTTCGGGTAAGAAAACAAATGGGTGGTGTTCACGGGGAAGAAAAACATTCCACCGTAAGAGATTCAAAAAACGGGGGTAACAAAGGGGAAGCCATTAGTACCACAGACAACCATCCTCGCAACTGAACACATAAGCGGGGGTCAAATGAAAAAGTAATAGAGGCCACCAGGGAAATTAAAAAATTCATTGAAGAGGGGGGAGTTTGTTATTTGGGCCCCAAAAAAGTGCTTTAGATAAGTCGGGGGGACTGGAAAAAGGCCAAAGTGAGGGAAATTCGCGAAAAAAAAAAAAAAAAAAGGGGGCCAGCCCAATTGGGAAGGACGATAAAAGATTCCCCCATAAGTTAAGGAACCCAAAGAAAGTAAAGCGCAGCACAGACATGTATGGGGGGGAAATATTAAGCCGCAATGGGCACCGGAGAGGGGAATATAAAAATTTGCGACGCTACCAATTGGGGAAACAGGTTTGTCGGGGCCACAGTTGTCCCATTGTTGGCAATCGATTCAAGCTTGGACCTGCTACTCAAAGTAAAAGGGGTCGTAAGATAAAACATCGGAAAAATCAACGCCCGGCTTCAAATATACGGATAGGTCCTCTAAAGATCGAATGGATACCAGGGGGATAAAACACCAGGGATTAGAAATTAGCAGGGGTATGGGAAATTTGACTAATGCTAGGTCCACCACCGACGTCAACCCCGGGGTTTTATGTTCAGGGTGTGAAAAAAACAGGGGGAATAAAACAGAAGGGGAGAATGGCCGCCAGATCAAGTAGAAGGGGGGAGTCATAGCATCAATTGACTCGACGAAAATAGTAAAAAAAAGCCGGAAGAGTGCATGATGAGGGGGGTGTGGGCGACCGGAAAGGAAGACAGTCATCAACCGAAAAAACTTTGGGGGGTTTGTTAAAGGAATAAAAGGGGAAATCTGGATCACCTTTTGGGCTAAACTCCAGGAGTCCCAACAATAACAAATAGAGCGCCAGGGGGGGGGCAGACCACATCCTCACCCCTGCCTGTCTCATTGTTCCTCGTACCCCCGCCAAATTGCGCAATCGGAATCAACAAGTTTACTGGGCCTTTCCTTCCACCACCTGTTCAATCTTTAGATCCTAGAATAAAAAAGCTTTGAGTAGGTGAAAAAGCCCCGCGACTGTGCCGGATCGAATTGGAGAAAGAAACAAAAAATGGAATCCTAGCAAACCAACGTGACCGCAAACGAAAAATCAAGAAAGTGCTAGGGGGAAAAAGGTTTAAGTTCACATAGGTGGCTGAAACCAACACGAAGGCCAGTTCGCAACAGGTTCAGTGGGGTTGTAGTACCCCGGTCTTGTCTGGTCAATACGAGCCCTGAAAAAGGCAGGAAAGTACGAAAAAAACCTATGGTGTTAAGTTTTGGAGTGGGAAGAGTGCCGCCAACTAGCGTTTTGGTGGAATTGGAAAAAATGTGGGGTTAAGACCTCTTTTGAAAATGAGTTATGGCCGCGTTGGCCAGGACACGTATCGACGAGACAAGAAAGAGGTGGGGGTTTGAAAGTCGCGGTGGGTCAAGTTGAAAAATGGTGTTTTTGTGTGCCCACATACTCTTCTAACAAATTAAAAAAACAGCGCAAAAGGGGATGGAAAGATCAACACGTGGGAAGGTGAGGTTTTGGAACAAACACAAACCAAATTGAACCCACAAGGAAAGTTTGGCGCCCCAATCACGGTGAGGATCTCCATATAACCTTCAGGGACTACAATGGAAAACAGGAGGACATCATTTAAATAGTGGTCGCAACTAACTACACAAAAGAGGGAAAACTGATTGAGGCCCGTGTACTGCAGCGAAAGGAAAACAAAATAGGGGTTTTTTACAAAGAAATCAGGCTGTGGTTTAGTGTAAGACAGCAACGCTAGGAAAACAGGGGAGTACCTAGAAATCCGAAATCCCCGCAACCCCTAATGTGTAAAACAAGCCATTTACCCTTCTGGGAAAGTGCCTCCTTGTTCAAACAAAAAATGTGTGTTAAACGGTGATGGGACCGGGGTGGTAAGGGTTGGAAAATTAAAGTCCCTACGGGTGGGAAGGTAGGCTTGGCGGATTCCGGAAGGGCGAGTTTTAAGAGGAGAGGGAACAAAAAGGTAAGGGTTGGTGTGGGGGGAGGCAGAAAAACGCTGGGGGTGGGTATAAAGCTTATGAAACGTAGCTTGAACGCGGGGTCAAAGGGCGGAAAAGAAAAAACGGTGCAACAGTTGAGGAAAATTCGTGGGTTGTTGGGAGGAGGCGGGTTGCCCGGTTTATTGTCCTGCTGCCCGGACAACGCGGGGGGGGGGGCTCGGGGGCACGGCTTGAGGTACCGGTCCCCGTCTTCTCCCAAAAACCGGGGTTAGCTTTTTATTGGTGAGTGTTCTACAAGTATTATTCAATTCTGAAGGGGGGTGTGACAGACTATACCGGAAATTATTCGGCAGCTACAGAAGGAGATCAAAAAAAAGGATATCTCGGTCCGTGAGTCAAAAGCCCGGGGGTGAATAAATAAGGCATCAAGCTTTACCGGAAAATAAAATTAATCGGGGGGACTAAGAGATTGAAGGAGTGCGACTAGATGTGCGGGTGGATTTTCCAATTTGTTTGATTTTTTCGCAGGCAAGAATTGAAGGGCGAAAATTCAATTTCGCAAACCTAAACGGCTACCGCCCATGGGTATGAAAAAATTAAAACCTTGGACCAACCTACCACCGTGGGGTAAATTGGTAAAAGGAAAAGGGAAGCGAATCACTCTTCGTACCATAAAAGCCACTGGGGGCCGGGAAACTTGTTTCAACTTACAATGGTGGCAAAACGGTACAGACGAAAAGAGGGTCCTAAAACTTGGGAGGGGGGGGGGGGAAGGGGATCTAGAAAATCAATGGAGTTTTTATTTTCGGCTTTGCCGTCACGGGGGATTTTGGGGGGCTCCGAAACCACAAAAACTGGAATTAAATAGGAAAATGCGGGGATAGGATTAAATGGGGGGGACCGCAGGCCACCCGTGCAAAAGCAATGGTAATGGTGTACCAGAATAATTCGGGTTTGTGGAAATAGCGCCCACCCGGGACATGGCCAGGGGGGTATTTGGTGGGGGGGACCACCCCAAAAGGGGGTAATCTAATATAAAGTGTTGGTCATTAAAAGCGCAGTTGTCACGGGTCACAAGGGGGAATTGGGGGGGATACCGTGTAAAACGCAGTGGACAGGCTAGTGGAAGTTGGGAAGGGGGTGTCGAGATGGTGTGGCCAAAAGCGGAAAAAAAAAAAAAGGCAAAGGAAACAAGGTGGTGTCAACCGTTTGTTGGAATAAGGACTGCGGAGGACTTAGTGTGAAGAGGAAGGCGAAAGCGAACAGGGCAATGCACTGGGGGAGCGAACGAAAGAAGGGTGTGTTGTTCCTGTGGTGGGGGGGGGGTGGGGGGGGATTGTGTGTGTGTGTGGGTTGTGTGTTGGGAAATGTGTGGGGGGGTAGTGAGCGTGAGCAAGGGGGGGGGCTTGTGGGGGTGTTGTGCAGGGTCCTAATTGCAAGACTGTTCATTTCAGATTTGGGAGAATTGTGCCCTTGAACCCAAAACCAAATAAAGGCCTTTGAAAGCAAGATCCAAGTCTTGTTATGCGCCCATGGGTAAAACTATCAAGGTCAAAGTTAATAAGCCGAGCTTCATTGGGGCTGTGTTGGCAACAAACTACTTGGGGTCACATCCACATAAAGTAGGGGGGGATTCGACAGACGAGGCAAATGGATTATGAAGTGGGTCAACCGAACAACAGTAAAAAAATAGAACCTCCCGGAAAGCCCGGGGGGGAAAATCTAAGCATCACATGGAGGTGAAATGGATCTTCCAGACTAAAAACGAACCCGAAGGGAGAAAAAATGCCAAACTCAAAAGACATTTTGTGGGGGATACCACGAAAAAAGCCTCGGGGTATTTTTCGGGGGGGGTGACCCTGGTGGGGATAGAAGCCCTATCAACCGGACTTTCAGAGAGGAGAGTACATTTTGTTTGACAGGCGGAGATGTTATTGCCAAGTGAAATATTTTAGGGGGAGGTTTGACCGGGTAACCATCACGGCCCAAACCAAGCAACGTTAGTATCCCACCACTCGGGAGTTCTCACGAAAGTGTGGGGGGTTTCGTCCCCAAGAAGTTACAACCACTATAGAGAATGAAAAGATGCGTCCCAATACGCACCCCCTCAAGAAACTTCCCGCTGGAATGTCAGATGGTTTTTGAAAAAAAACACAATACACACTAGTGAGAGGGGGAGAATGTACTAACGCGGGGAGTTTACCATAACTGGAATCAAATGGAATTGGGCAACGTACTCGGGGAAGACGACGTTTGACAGTTGGTTCATTTCAAACGGGGGTAAGTAAACGGATGACATTTTAACTGCCCCGGTTTTAGTTGGGACACGACAAGGGATGAAGAAGAAAAAACTGCGTTGCGGTGGGAAGGGGTTTTCCTTCTCTTGCCACGCTGGGTGGGGGCTGGAGGTGTGAGTTGTGGGAGAACCAAACAGGATATGGTCATTTTTGGCATTCGGAAACATAATCTCAAAAAAATCGGGGGAAAGTGGGCCCGTGATCAACAACGCGGTAGAAAGTGGAGAGAGCTGTTTAAGGGTGGGGGGGTGGAAGAAAAGATCCACGAATGTCCACAAAAAAAAATGGGGGCTGTAAAGCGATTAGGCAAGTGTTGTGATACTGTTTTGTTTAAAAATCAAAAAGTGTGGTCCAACACAGACATGGGTTGTGGGAAGAGGTCGCAAAAAAATGGGCAAAGGTCCCAAACCCAGGACCCGCCCTAACCACAAGCCCGGTTGTGCACCGAGTTTGTGGATGAAGAAGTCGCTAACAAAAAAAAAAAAGGGGATGAGGAGGAAAAAAAAAGATTAACCCACGGGTCAAGCAAAAATTTTCTTCCCAGGGGGACCTGGGCGGTAGCCAGTCAGATTGGCCAAAGTGGGCAAACCTCAAAGGAAAAAAAAAAGTTCCCGGGCCAGTAGAAAGGGGGTTCAAACATCCAAAATGACTGAACAGTCGGCCTCGTGGAAAATACTCCAGATGGGTGGATCCGGGTTTTTCTTCACAAACAAAAAACCGTACATAAATGTGTGAACTCCACGTACATTCTTTGACACACCGGGCAACCCTCGTTTGTTATTTATGTCTACGGGAGGTGAGGACCTAGGTCCCCATCTCCGTCCCACGGTTCAGAGGCGCACTGGCAAAATCCCACTCATCAAAGGGGGGGGGAACCCCGAACAGACCCGGCACGAAAAACCAAAACGTGCCATTGGGGGTTAACAAATTTTTTTCCCCACCCCACCCGGGGGCGGGCCCCCGACTTCCTCATCATGACGCGTCCAAAAAGGACATACCCATCAGGTAACACCTGTACGGCATTGGTTTTCCCAGGAAAAAATGGGGACCCTTCCCCATCCCATCCGACACACACACGTGGAAACTCAATTTGAGGGGATATATTTGGAAAGTTGAGACTGCTAAATCTTAAGAATGAAACCACATCATAAAAGAAGGCCCACACACAAATTGGGACTTCACCCACGCTTTACGATGGCCCCGGGAAAAGGAGGGGTGAAAGCCAACGTACAAGGGCCCCCCGGGAGGTGCAACCCACGGACGCAAAGGAACTCGCTGACGGGCACAAAAAAAAAAAAGGGGTACGGAAACTCATTCCAAAAGACAGACCCTCTGGGGTTTGCCCAAATTTGTTTGTCTGTGTGTCAATTATGTTACCCCAGGGACTACAACGAAGAACCTTTTTCCCCATGGTGGTAGGGCATTGTATCATGTGGGGGGAAGAAGGGACAAAAGTGGAACAAAAAAGGACATTGGGGAGTGACGTTTCATCATGGGTTTGTTGAACCAACTATGGGGGCTGTAAAGCGAAGGAGGCAGGGGGGTTTGCATGGCACCACACAGTGTATTAGTGAGGGATGCAACAACGTACCTAGGGTGGTCGAAGTCAGTTTCCGGCAAGGGTCGCACACCCGGTGCCGGATCCGCACACTACCCGCTCACAGAATTTGGAGGGGACCAGAGCATTTTTCCGTAAGTGGGTTGAATCCCATTATGACAACAATGCAACAAGAAAAATTGGGCTAAATAAGCAAAAACGGAGCCACCAAAAACATGAAGGGGTATGCCATTAACCTGAATAAAAAATACCTAAACGTAATAGGAGGTCGCGAGGGATAAAATTGGAGAGTCGGGGGGCCGGGAATTCACCTGGTTCAAGGAAAACACCTTATTAACGTAATCCCCGCAGGGTTCGACCCTCTGAAAACGCAAAACCCGGAAGCACCGACAGGACGTCAAACCGAGGTTTGTTTGTGAGAAAAAGACCAATCAACGGAAATACAAAGAAAAGCCTTTAAAGAGTGACATGTAATTGTCCACACCATCCTTAATCTGAGAAATTACCAACATGGAGGGAATGGAAACTTGCGATTTCACGTAGACAAGGGGGTCTCCAAGAAAAATGCAGGAAGCACAGGCTAAAAAATTAAAAATGTAATTCCTGCCATGTTATCAAAAACGAATGCCTAAACTGTCAATTGGTTTGGGACTAGTCACTTGGACATTGGCGTGTAGGTATCAGGAGATTTTAGCGCGGAAGAAAACAAAAAGAAACACAGTGGTTCTCCAGGGCCCCATGGGGAAAGCACAATAGTTATGAAGAATATAGTGGCCTGTGAAGAGCCAAAAAATTAAACGGGGTCTCCCAACGGTTACATCAAAATATTAGGAAAACATGTAGGGGTTCAAATGGAGACGACCCTTAGGGTAGGCTGTCTAGGGTCTCAAGGGTCACCAAGGTGAGAACTTTGAGAAAAGCCAATGTTAGAAGTTCAGGCATTACCGATTGCTCATTTAAAAAAAGGGGGGACCACCGTGCAGGGCAGAAT
>Ga0179593_1370287_pt1 | contig 19105 bp, 19 predicted proteins | sample CZODoug2_1_08_16_FD_185931 | JGI IMG/M metagenome (GOLD analysis project Ga0179593, IMG submission 185931) | Vadose zone soil fungal communities from Angelo Coast Range Reserve, California, USA - CZODoug2_1_08_16fungal (PacBio error correction) | ecosystem: Environmental > Terrestrial > Soil >...
AGAATGACTCGAGAGACATTTTGGTGGGGGTCGCACTGCAGGAAAGGGGAGAAAAAGGAGCATGGTCAGAGAAAAAACAGGGGAGCCGACGGCGATGTCAATCAAGCTAAAAAAAAAAAAGTTCAGTGACAGAGGCGGGGCCAAGAAGTAGCCCAACAATGGGAACGAAGAAGGAGTTTTTCTAGGGACAGGTGTTTGTACGCGCGAAAAGGCTCGCTACCCCGTTCTGGGAAATATGAAAATCGCTTGAAAAACAGAAGGGGAAATACTCAGAAGAAAAGTCTTCTAAACAGCTACTTCATGTGTCCTCATCAAAACTAAAAAAGAAGAAATGTCTTGGCAGACTCGGGACTCAGTTACTGGATTCTCATTCCTCAAACACCTACTTTCAACAAGCACTCTGATCGATTAACAAGAGAATTCTCTTAGGTGGGGAGGGCAGACCGCGGAAAGCACTCTTGATAAGGAAAAAACGAACGATCCGATAAAGAAGAGTGTATCGATCGGAAAAGCCGGAAACGATGACATCAGGTTAGCACCCTTTGCGGTGACATCGAACGGTTTAATCAAAGAAAGACTTGCGCTCTCCACTACGCAGCGGGCGGCCGGGGAAAAGATGGTTGTAAACATCAGTTCATCTTGGAGACCTGGGCCATGGCGTCAGATTCACTTCGTGATATGGCAGGCAGGCACCGAACTAGGGTCGGAGCGGCGAAAAGAGAAAAATCCAAATGAAAGCGGCGGCATCGGGCCCTGAAAACGATAAAGACATAACGTTAATTTTGGGCTTCGACCACATCCAGGCCAGTAAAAAATATCGGCAAGAGAGGAAAAGTCAGACGGTTTCGGGTTAAAAAAAAAAGCAATTTTTGAACGATGTCCACCCTCGTCAGTGACTTTTTTTCCTGCCACAGAGAGGGTTTACGGGAACCTCCAAGCCATCAGAGAAAGAAAACCCAATTGAAGGCGCAAAGGCCCGATAAGAACGAAAGCCCGTGTCGCTTCGAAAAACGACCTACTATTCGATGCGCCCGATGGGGAGAGAAAAGTGCAATTTGAATGAACCAAACAGATTCACGAAAATTCAGCTGGACGCGGAAGCGAGCTCTGCATGGAGGGAAAAAAAAGCAGTGCAGCAAACCGCTCTCTTATTCAAAAACCCCTTTGTTGCCGAAAAAATCCGTATCTTCTTGTACCTAATCTGCTGGCGACGCAACCGAAAAGAAAAAGGCCTCACCCACTGCCGCCGCCTTCCTCCTTCCGCCCACGCCCGGAATATAAAAAGAGCCTTCGACCGCAGCTCATGGTGTGCAATGCAATTTTCCGTGAACTTGATCTAGAATTTAAAAAAGGGCCCAGCCCTGAGCGGGGAAAAAAATCGACCCCAAAACGCGAGCCGTTGGGCTCTTGAAAGGCAACGAAAAACGGTGGTACTGGGGGTTCTACAAAAAATAGGCGCACAGGTGAAAAGAAGGAGGTTGATTCATTCCCCTTGTACTAGCCCAAGCAGGGCCGCTTTGGGACGGTAACCATCAACCCGGGAACCAAAAACGCATCAGGCAGCGCCAAGTGCGGAATGCGTGGCAACGACTGAGATCCAAGACTCTCGCGCACGCCAGGTCTGGCAGGAATGCCATCCGTGTGCTTTTTTTATGGGAAAAAGCAGAGGAACCAAGTGCCGGGGCAGCAGAGGTACAAGGCCTCGTCAACAATCCCCTCCGTCTCTTACAAAACCGGCGACATAAAGCGGACAGTGGCATCAAAAAGCTGCCTACAGCGTCCGCAAGAGGGGAATCTCTAATGGTCAAGGGCGCGAACTATCGTTAACACTCTGGACGCCGATGAAAGGGAGGGGAAGTTCTATGCCACTACCAAGGTGGGAGCAACTGTGAACCAAGCTCGTTGAAGTTTCAACCCTGGTAAAGGTGTTTTGTGGAGCATCGGCCGGTGGGAAAGTTTGCCGTCCAAGAGTCCTTGACCTCGATGGAAGCACTCGAGAACCGAAAAAAAAAAGTCACGGAAACTGACGCGACTGGGGGATGCCCGACCTCGATCCAAAACCCGGCGGAAGGCAAAAAGTCAGGGGGAACACACCGGGGCGTCGTAATCCTACCAAGCCGATAAGTAAGAAAAACTGACCTGGACGGAGATCGAAACCGGTGGGAGAACTTGCACAGTGGGCGGAGAATACACTTCTTGGACTACTTTAAGAGCATTGGTCGAGGGTAAGGGGGAAAAAACGACTATTCGTGCCAAAAGGCCCGAGAGGACCAGTGGGGGCAAAAATGAGCAAAAAACGATGCAAACTGAATTACGTCATCAGCCAACACAACGCGAATCTGTGTTCAAAGAAATGGAAGCGGTTTGGGACGGAGTGGGGAGATACGCTTCTCAGGGATGATCTTGGGAACTAGCACAAAGGTAAGGGCTCGGGCAAACTACTTGAACTGTTCTAGCACTACTCGTCAAACCACTACAGGGGCGCAGGGGAGGTGGAAGGGGGGGGTTCTCGTCTCTCCAAGGCCGCCTCAGCGCGCGCGGAAGAGCGCTATCTCAACTCTGCTGGCTCAGGATCGGCCCCCGCCCCCCTGGAGCACTTGATGCGGCGAGGAAACCACGGGAGCGCGAAAGCTGGGAAAGCTGTCTCTCCGTCTGCGGCCTGCACAGAAAAACACGTCAGCATCCGCTGACACGCGGTCACTCGTAGAGCGTCCCTCCTCGCGGGCTCGCGATGGCGATCTTCGGTCCGCTGTCTCAACCTTTGGGCATCATTCACGTTGGCAAAACCTGATGATTTCTAGACACGGTCTGGGGACTGCCTCGCTGACCCAGCACTTCCAAAAATATACAAACTTAAACACCGACAATCGGTCGAATCGCAAGGTCGTGACATGACGCACTTGGTAAGAGGGGGCAGCTGTAACTCTCCACCGGGACAAGGCGTGGAAGACCTTGGTCGTGATACCGACGGCGGGACCGCCGTATCCCAAATAGTCAGCTTGAGGCTAAAAAGTTTCGGGACGGCAGACGCCAATGACGTCCGGCGATCCGGGGCGCGGTGCCTGTTCGGAATGTCCTGATCGGGATATTTCCAAGGGCTAAGGCACGAAAACAAAGTGATCCGAACCAGTCCGGAATTGGCATTAGGCCTTTGGGTCTGCGGTGAAGACAAGGCGCCACGTTCGGCTCACGAGGAAAAAGCTTTTAACACTGGGGAAACACCAACGAGAGAAAGACATGTGGTATAACTGCCCGCGTGATGCCCGCTCGGAAATTGGTTGCGGACTGTGGCGGATGACGTCGGGTCACGATGGCTTAAATGGCCTGCGCAGTCGGTACATTTGGGGGAGAGACTTGTGGGGTTATGTGGGGGGGAATCCTCTACGAGACGATCGTACATAGCAAGGGGTGGGAGACGGCACAACGTGTAAAGCTCCATGGGGTATAAAGGCACAAAAATCGAATCTCTCCACAACACCACTTCTTAGGGGGGGAAGGGGCAAGTATAGCTGCCGGCAATCATGGAGGGCCAGACGTGTGCTCTGCACCGGTCTCACTATTAGGAAATATTCGACCACAAACCATCCCCCGATCGAAGCGTCTCGAACCAAGCAAATAAAACGTTTCCTGCTACTTGGAAGGGGCGTCCGCCATAGCGAAAGAAACAAAGGGAAAATCCGGACCACACTCAATTAAACCGTATTCGATTCATCACCTCGTGCAGTGATCTCCAGGGACTTTGCTCGAGTCTGTTGTTCATTGTATTAAATGGGCACTCTTTGCATAACGTGGGAAAGGGGACTGAACCGGAAAAAGTAGGGGCACCCTAAAAGGACGGCAGTTTCGAAGTCACTGGGTGGGGTTTGGAAGGAAGGGGGAAGGGGAGATCGATAGGCCATAAAGAACCAGGGGGGGCTCGTATCGCCGTAGTCAGTGGCGGAAGGGAACTAGAAATGGGTGAGGCCTCAATAGGAGGAGTGGGAATACAGGAGGGCATCTTCGGCGATAGGATCAGCAAACCAAGAGGTCCACGAAATTGGCCAGTGGTATTACACTGGAAAAAGCACCATTGGTCAATAGACAAAGACCTCTGAGAGCAGGGGGAACAACTTGATGTTGCAGGGGGAGAGTGAAGGGACTCTCTGGGGCTGGGTCAGCAGAGGGCGGTCCAAAGTGGAAACTGATGGTCATAGATCAACGAAATTTCATTCTAAAACGGGGGAAAAAAGGAAATTCCGGAACAGTGGTGCAGTCCCTTGTCACGACTGTACCCGTCACAACTGGCCGTTCGGATGTGTTCAGTTTTAGAATTATAGAGGAAGGGACAGGAGCACTACCAAATTGTATTTCGCCGAAAGCGGGAGTCTTATCATCAATTGAAGTCAAAAACCTGGAAAGGAAATTGTGAAAAAAAAGGCAGAAGAGGGGGATGGGATGAATGAGGGAAGGGGAGAGGTTGCCTTTGGAAATCAGTGATCAGGGTGGCGTAGAAATAAGGCCGCTTTTGGCAAGATCGTCGGGAGGGGGGTGGGAAACCGACGAAGAAAAAAGCTCTGAAGGTCAAATTAAGAAGCACGTCACGCCAAAGGTCATTTCACCCAAGGTGAAAAGGAAGATCCGTGCCAGATGAAGGGGGGAATACTGTTATCAGTTCTTCCTTGGAGGGGAAGAACGTCAAAAAGGGGAAAGTGAAGCTGAAGCAGGTTGGGGGGGTATGCAGAAGGTCGGGGGATTGAGAAAGGGGGATTCTCTTGGAAGGGAACCTTTATGCCTTGGGCTGGCAGGCCTACAATATCTTGGAAAGAAGGGGTTCGGGAAACAGAACGCGGAAGGCGCGAAAAAACCCAAAGGAAGGAGAAAAGGAAGCCGATTGGTGGTAATTTTAGCAACCGTAGGGGGGTAGTGCCTGAAAAATCCAGGCGGAGGCACCATTGATTTACAAGATAGGAGAGGTGAAGTCGGGGGGAAATGACCTCTTCCAATCTGAAGGGAGAGAGCAGCTTCAGCAGCTGATTAAACTCCATGTCAGGTGTTGATAAGGGGGGGGAAGAAAAAGACTAGAAGGGAATTTCATTGGAGACGTTTGGAACACGAAAGGAAAACGATTCTCAAAGGACGGGGCTTGGAACGGGAGAACGTCATGGGGAGAACTGCAAACGACGGGGGAAAGCGGAAGACTTGCGAGCGAGGATGGAGAAAGTCAAGGCATAAGGAGGTCCGCAACGAACCTGTGAAGATTGAAAGGGAATCGGGTCAGTGGTACTTTAAGAAACGGGGTGAATGGGACGCAGGTCCAAAATATGAAGATCTTGGGATTAAAATAGGGGGAAAATGGAAGAAATCATCCTTCACATGGCCTGACGCGCTGTGGGGATAAAAAGGTATCGTAAGAAGGGTCAAAACCGCGAAGGGGGGCCTTGAGCCGCAACGGAAGAGTTGGTGTATTAAAGATTTCCTACTCAAGAGGGAAAAATTGGCAAAGTTATCGAAGGGAGAAGGGCAACTGAAAGGAAGAATGAAAATCATGAATAGACTGGTCTAATTCTGTTTTATAGAATTAGGTGGGCGAATGATTAAGTCAGGCGGCAGTAGAGTGAGGAACTGGGGGTAGGAAAGGATTTGCGTAAAGTCAGAGATTGGGGCAGGGTAAAAGATACGGAGTACGGAAAGTACAATGGGGAGGAAAGAGCGGTAAAAGTCACCTCTTTAGGGTAGAAATGAAGGAAAAGAAGAGAGACGGCTTTCAAGCGTAAATCATGAGTGGGTGTGTGAGATGGGGCAGTGTAGGGGGGGGGAATGAAAAGTGAAAGGGGGACACGATTGGAGGGCTTCATCTAATCAGGAGAGGGGGTAGGAAGAGACAAGGTGCGGAAGGAGGAAGACTTCTGAGTCAGTATGAGAAAGGGACAAGGGGGGGGTTTTAAGATTGCGGAGGGTGGGAGGGGGCTTACCGAAATAAACGGCGATGGTTTGAGGAAAGAAAGAGAAAAGTTTGACAGACGGGGGGAACAATGGGATTGCTAACAGGAAAAGCGAAAGTAGGGACTTTGGCCGAAGGGTAATTCGTGTGAGGAAATACCAAGCGTGTCTTTTAGAGATATTGATGAAGACAGGGGCGCTCCTGCAAGAAGGTCCGGGGACGGCGAACGCAGGGACCGAAGCCAAAGTCAAACAACTGACAGAGAAGAAATATACCTGTCAATCAGGGAGGAAGGGAAAAGTGTATTGAGAAAGGAAAAGTAACCGAAAAGGGTGGAGATGGCGTATACTGACGTAGGGAGGGAGCAGGAATTTTCATATCTACACCAGGAGAAATGGCCTAAAAGGTTAGGGGCGAGGTGCCCCTAGGGAAGGGAAAAAAAAGAGAGAAAAAACCGCCGGGTGTGAAAGTGAGGGGAGGAATTGGCAATATCAAGTTTAAGGATTTCAAGCAACGAAGAGTGGGGGGAACTGAACAGGGATGGTTGAGATTGTTCAGGAGAAGAAAACTGGGGGGAGGAAGGAAAGACTGGAGTCACTTGGAAGTAGCAGAAAGAAAAGGAGTCGCGAAGGTAACCGGAAAAGTCTCGGTAAGGAAGAGATAGTTCATTGTAGTAGTCAGGGTGAGAGTTATGTACCGAAGAACAGATCATGGAGGGAAAGGGGAACACACTCTCTGTGTAGATTATAGCTGTCGGAGGGAGAAGAGAAACAACAACAAAAGGGAATGATGATAAAGGGTATAAGTAGGCGAAGAAAGATTCTGTATGAAGCTCAGGAGAAGGTGGAGGGAAGACGTAAATTTTTTTTGACACAAGAGACTAAAGAAAGTGACGTTGAGCAGGAGGAAGCCTGAGATAAAAGGTGAAACATCCACGGGAGGGAAAAAAGAGTCCTCGCAGGAGGGGACCGAAATCTTGACCGGAAGAAAGGGTATAGGGAAAATCAAAGTCAACCAGAAAAAGGAACTTTGAAATTTAAAGATGAGGGGAGGAAACTCAGTCAGACGAAAATTAGAGTAGAAGTGGACCAACAGAGAAGCTCCACTTGAGGGTGGAGGGAGGGAGGCTGTGTTCAAAAGAGGTGGAATAGGAAAATAAAGGGAGGGCCATCGAGGGGTAATGGGACTTAGGCGACTAAGGAATATAAGCCATAGGAAAATCAAGATTGGAAGGGGATACAATTGAAAATGAGCGTAGAAAGGATTAGAGGAGGATCTACGAATAGGGGAAGGAGGAGTTCATTATGGTTTCCAAAAAGGTAGGATTCATCTTTAATGAGAAGAGATTACAAAATAGGAAAAGGGAGGTTTGCTTTAGGAAAAAAGGAAGACATACATGAGGAAAAAAGCTAACCCTTATGAGGGGAGGTTACGCCAAAGAAGTTTGGGAACGATGAACTAGGGCGGGAGTTTAAAGCACAGAGCGGGGTAAGGAAGTTAAAAGAAAAAAGAAAATCAGGAAATGGGAAAAAACAACAATTTTTAAGAGTGTAGAAACGAGGGGACTATCCTATAGCAAATCAAGGGGTAGTACTAAAACGAGACGAGAAGGAGTCGTCAGAAAGAGGGTAAAAGATTTTGGCACTTCAATTGGGGGGATGACCACACCCGTCAGACACCAAGAAGAGTCCTGAAAGGAGAGCTTCTAGAATGGAGAAAGGTGGTGAGAAAGAAAGTAAAAGGTATAGGAGGGGGGGGGTGGTGGGGTAAGGGGGGGGGGGTGGGTGCAGGAATAGGGCAATAGGGGAGGGGGCGATAAGAAAGGGGATAGGGGGGGGAAAGGGTAGCGGGAGAGAGCGGGAGAAGAAAGCAAGAGGAAGGTGCAAGGAGATAGAGGGGAGAGGGGAGTTGAGGAAAGCGTGGCGAGAGGGGAGAAAAGAATGGGTTGAGGGGGGAAGGGAAGGAAGGAAGAGAGAGCAGGAGCAGGTAAGCAGTGAGTGGGAGCAATGGAAAAGAGGAGGGGAGAGAGTACGAGGGATACGGGGGGAGGGGATTGGAGAGGACAAAAAGGAAGGGTGAAAGGGAGAAACGAGGGGATAAGGAGGTAAGACGAAGGTGGAGGGAAGCGAGCGCGACTCGAAGCCTGGGCGGTGACACGGTAACGGGGGCTCTCTTAAAAAGAAAAACACTTGGTTGAAGAACGGAGACTTAGGGACATGGGGAAGATCGGCTGAGAAAAAGATCAGAAGAACAAAAAAGAAAAAAGAATTAAGAAGTCCTCCTGGACAAAGAAGAGACCCACCGCCTTGATGACGAAGAGGGGGGAAAGGGGGGGGGGGGGGAGAGGGGCCGTGAACGTTATGAGCTCCTACTTGGTGCAAAGGGGAAACGCCTGTGCAGGAACGTCGCACACAGCGATCCGGGGGTATGAGGGAGTTAAAAGATCCTGTGGGATCGAACAAATAGGAGAGAAATCATAAGGAGAGAGGGTGGGAATGAAGGGGACAACCGTGTACCAAAAGAAATGCCTCTTTTACAAATGCGGTACCATCACCCATTGGTTAAAAGTACAAAGAACAAGCGTCACTTGCAGCGACACGTCGTATTCTAGACAGGACTGGATCTCCAAGGACCAATCGCAGAGCATTCGGAAGAGAGAATACTGGACGTGGTGGGAGGTAAAAGTCACCAGGAACGAAGAAGAATGTAAAAAAAATTTTCCTAAAGGCAAAACTGCGAACACTCCCTCGAGGATAGAATTTCAAACCTAGACAAAAGTAACATGGAAAAGCAAGGAAGAAATAACGGAAAGCGCAGCGTGTATAACTGGTAGGGGATAAGGGAACGCCTAGCCTTCAAAGGGGGAGAAAACTGAGGAGGGTTGAGCAGGGACCCATACCAAGAAATTGTCACTCACCTGGAACAAACCAATTCGTCGTTGGGAAATGTGAAAAAGGGGAACTTTGGGTGTGGGGGGTCTAGAAGAGGACTTTTAAAATGGAGCTCACCTGGCCTTTAACATCTAGGGAAATCTGGCTAAGGGTAAACAAGAGGGAAGAGTTTAAAAAGCGGGGGGAACTTATAAATGTTTCAAGAAAAGGAGATCAAAAAAAACATCTTTCAATTCTCCACCGGGAAGAGGAGCCATCCGACAGGGAAGCCGGACGGGTACGACAAGACCAGGGGCCTTATGTAGAACCGGTAAGAAAATGAAATTTGGGAGGTGGGTGGGTGGGCTACGAGGGTTGGAAAAGGGGTAAGAGGGAGGGGCAGTAGGACGTACTAGAAAATGAAGACTAGGAGACAAATGCTTATCTGGGAATAATCGGTTTTCAAAAAAATCACCCGAGGAAAAAAGGAGATTAAGGAAAGAGAAAGACCAACGCTGGGGAGAGTTCAAAGAATAAGGGCAAACTTTTGGAAGTAAATTGTGGAAAAAAATTGAGACATAGGCCAGATTTTCGGGATAATCACAGTGGAAAGGGAGAGAAAAGGGGGGGGGAACCAGGAAATGGCTATAAATTCGTGACCAAAAGAAAAGCAGACAAATCTAAAAAGTACAGTCGACAGCCTGCAAGGGGGGACGGCAATAAAGGGACGCGTTTGGAAAGATCAAAATAACCTGTCGATGAGAGGGAGCTTGGGACGACCGCGCTAACCCTCAATGACCAATAAAGAAGGATCAAAGACAAAAAAAAGGAACAGAATTTTCTACTAGCGAGGGTTCGGTGGCGAGGAAGAAGGGTGGGGGGACGTGCACAGGGAATAAAAAAGTCACCCGGGAAGGAAAAGGGGAGGCATATACAAAATACGGGGGCCCAATCAGTATAAATAAGACTATTCAGATCGTCTAACAGTGTCCGTAGGAGGCGACCAGTGACTTGACGGATAGTCAACTAAGGAGGTTTAGTCTAGTCAGTATCTGGGAAGGAAGGGAAGCGAAGCAAAGACCAAAAAGGAGGACGCAAAGTCCCCGGGGGAATTCAGAATTTGGTAGGAGGGCATGTCACTGTAGAGACGAGGGTATCATCAAAGATCTGTGAATCTCTAAAATCCAGAGAAAAAGCAAAAAGTGTATGCGAGAGTGGTCAAAAAGGGGGTGGAGACACTAGTCTGAAGGGGGAGCAGGTTCGGGGAATGACCTGCTTTTTTAGGAGGGGAAATTGACTACACCACGTCGATGAAGTTTTCTCAAAGAAAAAGTGGGGGAAAGGGGTAGAAGAGATAGATCGGTCAATCACCTGGGGGGTCAGAAAGGATAAAGGAGGGAAACTACCAGCTTGGAAGAAGACTACTACTCAACCGCAAAGGGGATGGAATATATGGTGCGCTAAAAGGAAGGTTACCGAAGTGTGCTTCGCCCCTTTAGTGCTATGAAGCGAGTAGCAAACAATCCAAAAAATCAATCTAGGGCAGAACAAATCATCGACGTTGGGGTCAAGGGTCAGAAAAAAAGCTCCCACAAACAAGCTTAAAAGACTAAAAAGCCAGCAAATTCAGAAGCGGGGCATCACCCGCCGTCAAATGGTCGAAGAAGTGAGGGGAGAGACCGGACTTTTTTAGGGATTGACAGCATAGCAATGAGGAGAAGTTTCTCCTGGCCGGAAAAGGAAAGCGACCAAAGAAAAGAAAGGTCTAAACAATGTTTTCTTATAAGGGGGATTTTAGTGGGGGGGCGGATTGAACACTAGGAGAAATAAAGACTAAAGAAGCCTCTGGTCAGCAGTAATCCATGTCGGCCCAGCCCGGAAAATCCCCGACTGAAAATTTTTCAGTACTCAAAGCTGAAGGTGTCATACGGCGTCCGCTCGTTCTCAGAATTAATCAAGAAAACCAAGTGGAAGGTCCAAGGGAATTTCACGGGGGGGTAGGGGAGAATCTAACCGTCAAATTTGTTGGGCATAGAAAGGGGGACATAGAGGGGTCGAACAAGGAAGGTTGACCAGACGGATACGAGCTGAAGTGCGGAAAAGGGAAACCATGCCACGAGGGAAATAGACAAAGTGGTGCGCCAACGGGAATGATGCCGGGCCCAAAAGGGGGAAGGAAAGGTTCACAAAGGACTCCCAGCTAAAGGGAGAAGGTGGAGGGCGAATGTTTAGGATAGGTGGGGTCCGGGAAGAGGTGATTAGAAAAAGCCGATGTCGAAGTCCGGCGAAAAGGGGGGGGGAGAAAAAACTAGGAAAGGCAGAGGTTAAAAGAAGATTCGCGTTTTGGTGTCAGGGGGGGCTTTACTTATGTCCTTTTAAGCGGGGGGGGCAAGGGGCAGGTTGGGAAAGATCTCAGAGCCGCATTTTGCAAGATAGTAGGAGTGGGGGGGAACAATCCTAAGAAAAGCAAAGCGAGGACCTTCAATTGAATAAAGAAAAAGCCACGGAAGTCTTCACCGGGACGAGAGAAAAAAAGAGCCGGGGTAGTTCGACTTCTCCGGCTTCAGGGAGGAAGTTCGCCATTCGAGGATAATGTCAAAGAAGGAAGAAGGGTTTGGGGGGGGATCGGGCATTTCGATGTAAAAGTCTCGCCATTTCAAAGACGACAACGTACGAAAGGAAGAAGCCCGTACATAATAGGTAAACAAAAGGTTGGGGTCTTAAGAACAGTCAAGAAGGCAGAGAACAACAACCACGAAAAGGGAAACTTCGGACTGAACGAATGGGACACTTGAGGGAACACCGGCGGGTGGGTGGTCATAGCGAAACCGCCTAATAGGTAAAAAGAGGACGAGAGAGTTGAATTCTAAAAGACAGAAAAGATTCCACAGCTTGCAAAAGAAGCCTTCACATCTTATTGCAGCCAAAAAGGGAAAAAGGTTGAATTCGAGACGGAGGGATGGGGGAGACTAAGGAAGGCAGAATCAGGGGTCGACCCACTGCGTCAGGGGGACTCCCTTCAAGTTGAGGTAAAAAAAATGTCAGATCAAGACGAAAGGTCGGAGAGTTGTGAAGTAGTCTGGCCGACGATTTGACGGCCGAAGGAAAGAAGGTCAAGGGTCGTGGGGGTAGGGAAAAAAAGGGATTTAAAGCCTGACCAAAAGGCCGGAGGGGGGGTTTAAGACAAGAATTCAATCCTCAGACTGAAAAGGGAACCAGCTGTAAAAAAGGTGTCGAAGTCCCATCCTTCCTATTTTGGGGAAGGGAACAGGGAACTTGGATATCTTGTGGAGGGTAAGTTAATGGAGAAATGCGAGGTCCAAGTGGCAAGGGAGCGAAGAGAATCAAGAACAACGGAAATTAAGAACAACCATTACACTGCTGACGTTTTAGATAGTACTGGGATGCGGTTTCTGAAAGGAAGTTCTGGAAAGAGGAAAACGTGATGGCCTTGTGGGGGGGGGAGAGGATATTGTATTCGTGCCATACAAGTTGGTAGAGGAGTTCAATGAGATTAACTGAAAAGAGGGGGTTCCATTTATAGAAGCGGGCGGGGATTCAAAGCAACCTTAAATTTTCGACATGCGCGAAAGCGCGAGGAATGAGAAGCTTGTGTGGGGGAGATTGATTGGTAGGTGTAGAAATTGCAGTTGCAAAGGGGACAATAAAGACTTCAGCTAATCGTAGGGAACTGGGAGCGGAACACGGGAGTTACTTGTGACATTCAGTGACTGGGAAGGGCGCACTTTAAAACCAAAGGGTTTTTTAAGAATGGAAAAACCAAAGTGGCTTGGCGGGTGCCTGGAAAAAAATCGAGGGGGACTTAAAAACAATCAAACTAATATTGGAATAGGGAAAAAAGGGCAGTTTAGGCGAAAATACGAGAGTGGGGCGCGGTTTCATGTAGGGGGGGGGTCTAACCCAAATTCAAGTTGATGTGGAGCTAAGCAGTAAGTCAACGGACCAAAAAAAAAAAAAAGAAAGAGGTGGCGAACTAAACCGGAAGCCGTACTTAAACGAGGTCGAAGACATAAAAGGGGCAAAATAGACCCTAACCATGGTGAAATTGGCTTGGAGAAAAGAAAGTTCCCAAGAATCGATGTGTCGTAACCGAAGGAAAAGGACCGGATAAAATCTGCAGAAAAAAGTGCTATTGAAACGAGGGAATTTAAATTATTGGAAACACCGAGGAGGCAAACTGCCGGATACGAGAAAACAGAAGTAGTTATTCTTATCACTGTCTTAAGGGTGAAGGAAAGATCAGTGAAAGGACAGTATGGGAGGTCAGCACAAACCGGGTGTTAATCGAGCCCGAGGAATTTCTTTTCCTTGACAAGAGCCGAAGAAAACGTAGGCAGCAGGCTGGCGCCCTGGTACGGGGGAAGTCTTACGATGCAACCGGGGTCGCGACAGATGTGGCAGTCATAAATAGAACATCCACACTTGACAGAGATTTCTGTGCTCAAAACACAATAATCGAAAGTACCCGGGGTTGAAAGGCCACAATGAAAAAGGAAAAGATTCATCGCTCTGCGCATAAGATCTGCAAAAAAACCAAACTGAAAAGGGGGGAGGAAAGTACTAATCAATCAAAGAGAAGGAAAGCAAGGATTGTGAACGATGTACGTAAGAGGGTTGGTACTGAACGATCGAGGAAAAAGGGATGGGTTTCAGGGAAAAGGGTCGAGGACATAGAGCTAAACAGTGCACAGAAGGGAGAAGAATACTCCTTCCCTACTATCCATGCCCCAGAAGTGTCCGGCATCACGGTCTGAGGGAGGCAGAAGAAGTCAAAAGAAAAAGGGAGACTAGGAAAAAAACACATTTCTTAAGTTGGCGGGGGGTTAAATCCCTCGCCATTGATCTTGTTAACGGCCGGGGGGAAGAAGAGACCCTAAAAGGAGTGGAGAAAGAGTCACGGCAAAGAACGGGGGTAATTGGGTGAGATCAGAATTCTTACAGAAAACGGGTGGAAAGAGGCGCCGCGGCCATCGGAATCAGGGAGAAAATAGAGGATTGGTTAAAATTCCATCTTTAAAATCAAGACGGGAAAAGTAAGATTCCACGTCATGGAAAAAACTAACTCGGTCCGGCTTCGGCACTGTATCAAAAAGGAAAGGAGGAGGCTGAAGGGAAAACGGAAGGCACTCTCTGATAACAAAATCCCTGAATTGGTGATTCGAAACATCCAGTCCATCCAGAAAACAAGAAGCGAAAAAAGCGTTTCTGGTAAAAAAACACATTTGGGGAGGGGGACCGGGAGTTTGCGTGAAAAAAACGAAGATACGCGGTATTGAAAAAAAAAGGCCAATCCATCCGACCGACATACAAAAAATAAGTGCTCCCAAATCAGATCAGATAATAATGTCAAGCACAGGTGTAAACGCGGAAACACAAATAAGCAGGACGATTCGCTGCAGCACCGGGAGAAGGGGGCAAGGCAGTTGAATTCCACTACCAGATCACGACCAGAGAAAGAGAGTAAGAGGGAATTCGAAGGTCGAAGGAATGTCGAAACCCCAAGAAATGCGCCGGTACACGCTCTCAACTGTACAGAAAACAATGCCCGTTAATCGTATCTGTGGGAAAAGGGAAGAGATCGTGGCTACTCAATAGGACGCCGGGGGGGAAAACCAAGGCACGCCACACTGAAGCCGACTCCAAAATTCCGCCCAGCCAGCCCACGAGAACCGGAATTCGCGCGATGAGGGGGTGCCTGCTACTTTTACAGGGGAAAAAAAGGGATACTATACTCCTTCCCATGGCAAAACCCTTAGCAGAAAAACACGGAAAAGAACCACGCTGCTTTGGATAGGGGAGACCTATCCTTTGTGGTAATGCAGAACGAGGGGGCTCGAACGGGGGGAAATTGGATTTAGAAAAATGTCCCTAAAATCATGCCGCTGGGAAGTAGGGGGAAAGAAAAAGTTGGGGGGGGAAAGGAAACACAAAGCTCCGGGATAGTACAAGGGTGCTGAATTATTAAAAAAAAATGGAGCTCCAGCCGCAGAGCTCACTGTCAGGACGCTGGACAATGATTAGTTGGTGGGAAAAACTTAACATGCACAGTTAATGGACGAAGTGTGGGCGAAGAGGTGCGCCGTGAAAAACCTAGGAGAAACAAGAACATACGTAATCAAAAAGATTCCCGGAAAGAGTCACCGAATGTATGAAGAGCAAAAACTGAGATACAGTCGGAGAAAGCTTGAATCTTGAGGTTTGAGAAGTGAAAGCGCCGATCTTAACAAAAGAAGGTGTGAAAAAGGAAGTGCGGTCTGGACTATGGAACAGACGGTGGGCAGCCACAGGGACTCACAATGCTTTAGAATGTAAGCACTGGGACATGGGGGTTGTCAAGCCTCGGCGGTGTCCCGGGGGTTCAAGATTCCTGACTAGCTGTGAAACGAGGACCAAGAAGAGTACAACTGGGGAAGCTGAACGAAAGGACGGGGTAAAATTGCCCGGAAAGAAAAAAACGCAACAAAAAGTCCTCTGGGGCTCCACCGTGACGGAATACCCGAAAAGGGAAAAGCAGTGATAATCTACTCAAACTTACCGTGTAAAATATCGACCGGTAAAAGAAAAAATGGGACTGGAAACAAAGAAAGGGGAGGCTACTTCTATTGTCGTCGGCATGGGAGTCAAAATCGAAAATTAGTTCAAAAGGAGGGGGAATATGAGCACAAACAGGTAAAAATTCAACCGCGATTCCAAGTATTTAACGAACCATCGGCCGATCAAGCTTTGCAAAGAGAGTTGCAAATGTTGGACGGAAGTTTGGAAGCCGAAAGAAAAAAGCGATGGCAAAAATCCCCTGGCGACGGCAAAGGGGGATAAATTTCGCCACGCAAAATCCAAATGCAGAGGAAAGGAAGGGATACAAGGGGGGAAGGAACACAAGGGTTACGGCATAATTTCAATTGGAAAAAGACGTCGTTGCTATGACATCGAAATTTGAAGAAAAACAAAAACCATCAATTCAATAAAAGAACGGCCTGGTTCAAAAGAACGGGGGGCCGAATCCAGAGGTGCCTATGACACCGGGGGGTAAGGGCAGAAGTTCAAGTACCCAGGAAACGGCGGGACAGGAACATTGATCAATAGAGCCAGACATGAAAAAAAGGGCCAAAATATACGATTCTGACAAAGTTCAAGGGTACGAAAGGAAAAAGCATCCTAGCGGCACGGTTCAGGAGAGGCACGATCGGAGAGACATTCAACGCAACGACCAAAACCAAGGGTGGAAGAGCACGCAAACCCAAGGCGCCTTTGTCTGACAGTTTCATGGCAATGAGCCACGTTAATGCTAAAGAAAGATTGTAGAATAAAACTTAGAGAAAGAGAATAGAAAACGGTTGGAGTATCACACCCAGGGAAAACTCTGGGAGTACGTTCAAGGGGTGCGGCGGAAAATGAGGGCGCAGGCTGGCTGCGCCGGCCATGATATGAAGGGAGATCTCATTGATTTGGGAAATGGGGGGAGAATCAGCTCGCGACAAAGCACCGGGAGGGCACCTCCATGATTGAGGAAAATCTCGAACTCAAACAACAAAGGAAAGAGAAGAGATGCGCGCAAGTCAGTAGGGTACGAGAAAGTGAGTCGAAAAGGCTGTCTATAAGTGCGCCACAGAAAATCAAACGCCGCACCTCATTCAGGCCATCCCGGCGCCCGCACAGTCAGCCGCAAACGCAAAAGGGAACCAAGAGGATCACCAGAGGGAGGTACTCGCCGTGCATGCTCTCACATCAGTGATAACACTTCCAAATAAAAAGAACGTGGAATTGCCCTCAAAGAGATAAGACTTTTCGGAGAAGGTGGGTCGTTGCTTAGCTGAAAGAGGAAAAGATACGAAATAGACGAACCGGAAACTCAGCGGATCGCCGACGTCAGGGTCGTAGCCAAAGGACGCGAAGAAAGTGTGTAACCATAGGTTTGAAATACTGGACGCGGCGGCGATATGGATAAAGGGGAATGTCCCCAAACGTGGCCATTTGGTAGGAAAAGAAAAAAAAAAAAATCAAGGGTGGCATGACACCGACGAAGTCAAAAACCTTGATGTTGCCTCGTCAGTTATAAATTTCTGGACTTAGTGAAATGGGCACAAAACCCAATTGGAAGAGGGAGATCAGCGGCACTGAATGAATGACCGTCAACGTGCATGCCCGGAGAACAGAGTAATTGAAATCTGCCGTTCGGATTTGCGGGGCGTTTAGGTGAAGCGCCTGGAAGCCCAGAGCCGAGCGAATGCGATCTCAAAATTGACGTCACAAGCTGAAAACTGAGGGGGAACAAGATTCTCGTGTTGGTCAGGATGAGGGACGTAAAATATACCGCTGGGGTTCAGTTTAACTGCAAAAGAAGAACAAGCATTGTGCAGAATCGCAAAGCGGTTTGAAGACCGCCAGGAACAGAAAGAACTGGAATTAGCAAAAACGAGGCGAGCAAAGTGCAAAGTGAAATACAAAAGATCTCCGGGGCCACAGGGTCAGGTGGAAAAGGGGCTTCCATGTTCGATTACACTGTCAGGTGGTACAAGAGCATGCCAGTGTGGTTGGGATCATCAAGTTTCGAAAAGTGATAAAGTAAAAAAGGTTTCGTCACGAAAGGCGAAGAGTACAAAGGGGCGCGGAAAAACCTGAACCGGCACGCGCCACAAAAACACGGCCCAGTGATGAAAAGGAAACGACCTGTGGGGTCAAGTGCTGCCACAGGTCATGGCCGCCGCATCCGAAGAAAAGTGGCACGAGACCAAAATTCGACATAGACCATTACACGAAAAGGAAAAAAATCGTCAGACAAAATGATTTTCGCCTAACTGAGGTGAGGCGCATGGTCCGACGGATGGAGAAAGTTTCAAACTCTGCGCCCGCGGACTAACGTTCACAAAAATTAGGTTGAGAACAACGCACTAAGTCAAGCGACAATGGGCTTGGTATCCAGTACTGGCAAATGAACGGAAGAACCCTGGGAAGATGCAAAATCGCGGGGAAAAAATTCAAGGTCCAAACGGGATGTTACCGCGTTCCAAAAGAGCATTGATCTGGAGGACAAGGGGAAGGACAATGCCCCGACGGAAATTGACCAAAGAGCACGAGGGGGGGGGTCCCACCGGTTTGCAGGGGACATCCGAAAAGGGTGTAACTGTCCTGCGTGGGGCAGAGGGGTCAAGTGCATTTTTCAGAAAAAAATCAAGTTTGAACAAAGGAAAAATAGCAGTCAAAAAACCATGAGCATACGTGGATCAACGCCTTGTGCTGCGGTAAGGAGAGGTCTCGATCGGATTCCCGTTGAAGTCCTCAGCAGAGGAGGTAACGCAGTGGAAGTGGCAAACAGGGGTGATATATATCCTAACCCGAGAAGCGTGAGGGTTTTACATTGAAAACTCTCTAAACATGCTGAGGGGGTGTGAACAATGTGATCTTGGTGTTCATTTGTAACTGGGGGAAACCTACAGTACAGCGATCTAAAAGTTTTTCGAACTATGGGAAGTTCTTATCGGTAGCGTGGCAAACGGCGTTTGTAAACACTTGGTGGGTTTTGTCGGTAATATTGGCGAAAAGAAGGACGGGGAACGAAAAAACGACTGTGACAATCGTTTCAAACAATGTGCGGGCTAATAACACGAAGGGGCAGGGTTTGAAGCAACGAGGAATTGTACGGGGAGGGTCGAGAAACCAAATCAGGGGGATGTGGAGCGAGCGTCTTCAGGTCACCGATGCAAGGGGGGCTGCTCCTAAAAAAGCAAGTGCCGGATGCCTGACCAAGGCGAGCAAAGCCCATAGACAGGGGCATCGAAACAAGGTAAAGTGGAGGTCAAGGGGAAGTGGTCAACACCGGCGTGACTCTGAAAAAGACCGACATAAATCTCACCGCGTGAGAAAAAAAAAAAAAAAAAAAAAAAAAAAGAAAAAAAAAAAAAAAAAAAAGAAAAAAAAAAAAAAGAAAAAAAAAAAAAAAAAAAAAAAAAAAAAAAAAGGAAGCAACATTTATTTAAATTATTTCCCGATGGGGGGGCGAGGGAAACGCTCAAAACCCCCTCTGATCGAACAACGTTCGGAAGATCTTCTTGCAACGTTTATCAGAGACTCTGCGGATTTAACCAAGTAAATTGGTTGTAAATTCGATCCTTGTCAGGGTTGCCCGTTCCTGAAAAAAAAAATAAGGCCGCAACTGTGCTTTCGAGGACGGATTACTTCTGGCTTATGTTGCCCGTTTGGGCGTCGGTCAAGGTCTTCAAGCACCGTCACGGTATAAAAAGGTGGTAGCGTCCAAGACCCTGACCTGGAACCTCCTCTCGACCTCGCTGAAGAAGGA
>Ga0179593_1328109_pt1 | contig 19104 bp, 19 predicted proteins | sample CZODoug2_1_08_16_FD_185931 | JGI IMG/M metagenome (GOLD analysis project Ga0179593, IMG submission 185931) | Vadose zone soil fungal communities from Angelo Coast Range Reserve, California, USA - CZODoug2_1_08_16fungal (PacBio error correction) | ecosystem: Environmental > Terrestrial > Soil >...
GAACAGCGATTGCCGGCAAGAAGAACGGGTTTCAGCACCAAACTAAAAAGGGCCAAATCACAACCGTAAAAGCTTCCGGATATGAGCCCAAACCGTTCCCCCACGGAGCGGAGCTGAGGGAGAAGGAGGGGGATTCCGATCTGGAAAAAGAGGAGCCACGAAAAAAAACAGACGTGGGTGAGAAGAGAGCAAGCAACATGCTCCCTGAGGGAAACAGTACAACTCCAGAACCGGGCTGGGAGCCAAGCACAGGTGCGGACGGCCACCCGTTAGATAGAGACTCAGCTCGCAAAGCAGGCGGAACAGTTCAGGCGGACAGGCCACTGTGAATTCAGGGCATAGGAGCCGCGCCTTAGCCATGGCCATTAACACCGTGGGATACTTCAAAGAAATAACGGGCTCCCCAGTCAGCGCAGACATCATCTCAAGCGCAGATATTTGCGAAGCAAGGCTAGCCGGCATTTCACAAGTACATCACAGACTCCGCCAAGAAGTAATCAGAAAAGGAAGAAACGATTGAGGTCTACCGTGACCTGGGGAAAAGATACAAAACAAGATGAAACCGACCTAGGGGGTGACATTCTCAATGAGACCTCGAGGGACCTCCAGAGTCAAAAAAAGGGTAACAGCCTTGGACCTTCATTAAAGCCTGCTCGAAAATCGCCACCTGAAAACCCAGCCAGGTTTCGAACTAACCGACTGGACTCCCAAAGCCACGTTCCTCGGAAAAAAGGGAAGACCAGGAGTGCCTGATATGCACCCAAAAGGGAGGTACGGAAGTTCCAGAAGCAAAAAGCTCATTCTTTTATGACGGGCGAAAATCGACGAAGGAACGACATTTGAAAAATCAAACGGAAAAACGAAATCTTATGGGGCGTGGGCTGTCGAACCAAGACAAGCAACAAAAAGGTAGCAAAGGTGGGGCGAAAGGAAAAGCTAATGGATGGCGTACACAGATTGGGAGAAATACCTTCCAAAGCGTTTCGACAAAAAGAGTCGATGAATCAGGGCGATGCCTTATGAGAGGACCTAGGAATGCGAAAACCAGTGCCACAGTGAGACCGTGGAAACACGTCATGAAGGCGAACTAAGCCAGGAGATCATCGGATGCAAGTGGAGGGGGACGCTCTGGCTGGTTTCACGGATCATGCTTACGCGGAAAGACGATCAGAGAGTCAGGTATCATCGAGGACAGCCCCACTTAGAGAAAAGGGAAGGAGGAAGAATAATCAAGAACTTGGGAAAAGGGGCCGTTCTGTAAGCTGTAGCCATCAACACCTGGGGCGACGATCGCGGGGATGAGGGGAAAATAAGGTGTAGGGAGAAGAAGTATTGGGAGAAGGGATTTAGATGAGGAGGGAAGGACAACATAGAAGAGAAAGCCGCGGGGGGGGGAAAACAAGTACATATCACCGATCGTCCTCGGGCAGTGCTCAGCCCCGATTCTAAAAGCTCAACGTAGGACACTGAAACATTCCACAGCACTGGGAGGCAGGACGGATTCGTGTCAAACAGACAACTATCCTATGCTGCCCAAGCGGAAAACAAAGACTAAAAAAAAAAAAGAAGGGGGCGCGTATCTGGGACCCCGGTGGCCGGCCTAAGATAGGGGGGGTCAGATCAACTCAGAGGGGGAATCGGGAAAAGGAAGGATACACCGGACCTCTCGGTCATCGATTCGCATAGGAAAGGAACTGGTCCCGAGTCAAAGGGGCCGTCATTTCTGCTGAAACGAGCCCTCGAATGCGAAAAAATCAAACGAACTAAAGCACCAGGGATAAAAGGAATCTGCCGGGAACTGGCTCCATTCGGATCCCTCTGGAGAATAGGCCACGACGGCGGGGAAAAGACGGAGGAATTGCAGTAGACTGAGAAGAGAAAGGTGGGAGGATGGCAACCGTCAGTACCTTCCATGCCGAAAGGACAAAACAAAAAAAAAAGGAGAAAGGCACGCACCGGAAAAGGTTCACCACGAGGGAGCTGAGGGAGCGTCCGTGTGGGGGCTCGATTCCGCAGCGATCCTGCTTGGGGACTGTTGAGGACCCGAGGTCCTTCCATAAAGAAGGGTCCATGGAGCAGAGTTGTCCTCACGGATAAAACAAAGAACCCGCCTCATCTATCTGGTTTTATATAAGGGGGTGGGGATGGAAAGTAGAATTAATGGAAAGAAAGCGCTACTCAAAGCCCCATGGCCCACGACACAAATAAAAAGTCACGAAAGAAACCCCCGCGGGAGAAACCTAAGAAACGGATTTCCGAACGGGGACAGGAGAAAAAAAGCTGAACACGAGCCAAGCGTTGAAAAGTGAGTTCTTTTTATCTAATATAGTACGGAACTGACAGTGGCTTCGGTCAGGGATAAGGGATACTGTGAGCATCGTTCTCGAGAGGCACATACCCTCGAATAGTCAAAGGGGAAAGAAGAGACAGCAAGGGGAAAAGAAGATCGGGCGGCGTTCATTACGTGCCCTTGTTCAATTGAACTCGGTCTGGGCCCACGGTGGCCAATATCCGGAAGGGGGAAGCAAAAGATTCGTATATCGAGACGAGGAGTAGACGCTGATACGGTATAGGAGGAAGATTCGTTGACTCCATCCACGGAGGATCGGTCTTGCCAGGTCAAGATTAGGAAAAGCACTCTGGAGACCGGAGGGGGGCCGAGAAAACAGAAAAAGAAAACTCTTAGGATCCGGGGTTGGGAAACTGGTGAGGCCTGAGAAATGAACGGCCGAGCCGTACGATTATCTGGGAGAGAGACGTGGCCGCATCCAGCATGGGCCGTGCCGTCAAATGCTCGGGGGAAATCCTGAAGGTCAAGAAGCCAAAGATGGAATTTCGTCCGCGTATGTATGTCAAAAAGGAGTTGGGCTCATCGTGGGAGATCAGGTGAGGCTCCTCGAAAAAAGGGAAACAGAAGGGAAAAACTGGTTGGCCGCAGGAATCGAGCTGCAGAATTTCGCCTATAGTCGAACCCAGAGCGGCACCCCTCCATTGGCGACCCCCAGGGATTAAGCCCTCAGAAAGGGAGGAGTGGGAAGTAGGAAGGGATGGGCTCACGGTGTCGTCCCCGCGGGACGGCGCGCTAATCTCAATCGAGCTGCTTCCAGCGCAACTAAGGGGCAGGAGAAGGAAAGACACGCTACTGGCTCTTAGAAAGAAACGGTTTCACTTAAAAAGACGAAGGAGAAAAGCCAACTGGCCGACTTGGTAACGACCAAGAGGGAGTCAAAACGGTTTCCAGAGAAAGGGGCACCATGCTAAACTAGGGGAACTGGATCAGACGCCAATGGGAAAAGGGGAGCATGGAAGGTGCAAAACTTTATCGCAGTCACACCGACGATGGCCGGAAATCACCGGGGACCATTGAAGGAAAAGAAAGGGCCGGGGAAAGGGGGGGGACCTGGAGTCATTGAATAGACCCCTTAGCATTTTAAACAAGGGAGCTGACAAGTCAAGCGACTGAAGTCGCCGTTTCAATTAATGGCAACGAAAGGTCAAAAGCGCGAAGAACAACAAAAAAGGGAGGGATAGAAAGAGATATTGAACAGAGAGTGTCAAACAAGATATTCGATAAAATGTCGATTCGTCAGAGACTATAAGTAGTAACCACGCGACACAGAGGGATAGATCAAGGAAAAACCGCTTTCCCCCAAAGTTAGAGGCAGAGAAGTTCGGGCAGGTTAAAAAGCGACAACGCCCTAAAAAATCGTGGTAATCAAAATTTGGAATGCCATGGCCATGGAAGGAGTCAGACAGATGTAGAACAGCGTCAAGGGTAAGAGCAAACTGAAGATCTCGTCCTAAACCGCTCGGAAGGTCCCAAGGCGAAATTCAAGGAGCCACTGTATGTAAGAGACGGGAGAGGAACCGGCGGGGGATACGGCCCCATGTGACTCGAGGCCTCCCAAGGAAATGCGCTGGCAAAAGCAGTCGCTCAGGGAGAAGCGACACCCAAGCGGGGACCGACACCGTAAACTCTACGAAGAAAAACTTAGGGAAACCAGGACAGGCGAGTCTTACTGGAACGGGGGGCCTAAATGCGAGCAAAAAAAGCGTGTTGGAAAAAAATCTACACTGAGCATCTCGATTCAAGCCAAGGGGCCAAGGAAAAACGCTGGGAAAACGGATTAAACGCAGGAACGCGCCACGTTAGCATGAATACCCGAAGAAAAGAGAAAACCTCCAAGTTGGGACTCGAAAAACGGGACCGACGAGCACGGTGCCAGAAGGGCAAGCGCGGAGAGACAAATCTAATTCTGGGTAGGCAAGGGCGGGAAAATCGAAAGCCAAACAGTTGGGCCACCCAACCGATCTCGGACGAAGGCTTGGCGTTGGAGTCGTCCCACCAGACAAATCGGTGTCCTCCCTTTATTTCCGAAGGGGGATAACGAAAGGAACGCAAAATAGCGAATGGGGATCACACGGTATTTTTCAGACGAGCCGGACCGAACAGAAATACTGAGAAAGCCTTATCTAACAGAAGAGGATGCGCTCGGACCGGGAGTGCCACCGCCTGGACCCACGGGTGAGACTGTGCCTTGGATTAGCCCTGCTAAAACGAGGGAGAAAACGTGCGTAATTCGTAGGTGAGGGACATGGCGCGGTTTGAGTTTGAGGAGTGCAGGCTCTCGAAGAGGGGAAAGAATCTGACCGCAGAAAAAACCTTTGAAAGGAATACTAGATTAGAAAATAAACTCACTGGGAACCGCTTGCCAAAGACGGGCTAATGGGCGGGCTGAGCGGGCCACCGGGAGAAAGAAAAGAGGGGGGTTGTCGAAGGGTTATCCGGTTAAGGTAGGGTTCTGGAGGGGGGGGGGGAAGGCCCATGGAGAAGTCTCGTTGCTAAATCGAGTGAAAGTCAAAAAGCCCGAGGGGGGGGTAAACAAGGTAAATAGAAACCGATCGACTAGCGGGCGGCCAACTGGAGCACGCTCAAGACCAAAGCATCAGTAAAAAAAGAGAGGAGAGGACTGGAAGACATGACGTCGGAAAAAACAGGCAAGCGAGCCGAAAAAAATAGAAACCAACGGAACGAGCCCACAAACAGCGAATGCGTTACCTTGCGAAAGATCGTCAGGGAATTCCCTTCCGATCGGAAGCTGGAATAGACTTTGCCCTAAAGAAACGGACCGAGAGCAGCTACTGCAAGTCGAAAGGAAAAGAGCGTCCAAGTGGAATGGCTGAAAGAGCCGATGGAGCGCCGGCTCACAGAAGAGAGATCAAAAAAAAGGAGGATGCCCATGACCGGGCTCCACATCGGAGGCATCCATTTGGAATCTGACTTTCAACGTAGATGAAAAAAAACGATAAAGTAGAACAGGGCACCGCAGAAGAAAAAAGGACGGAGAAATTGGTCGAGCGTCAAGAGATGTCAGGCAAGTCGAGAGAGCAAACTAGGGGAGCGGGGAGAGGAAGGTTGGTCGATGGAAAAGACAGATAGATGATTAGGGGCTGACAAGAGGGAAAGGGAAAAACTTACACTCTCTCCGCTTCTCTCTCACACGTGGTGTGCATGCTAAGAAACCTGTCGCTTCACTAACCAACGACGCAGAAAGTGACCGAGACATAGGAGGAGGATGAGGACTTGGGGTGGGAAAAAAAGAGGGAGGGAAAGAGAGGGAAAGGAAACGCAACTTAGACCCAAGGGGGAAAACACCAGAAAAGGCAAGACCTAAGAAAAGCTAGAAGGAACAAGAAAAACAAGCGAAAAGCAGGAAGAGACAGCTGGAGCCCAGCACTTCAAAAGGGTTCAAAGGATGATGGGGGGTCGAAGAGGAAGACCTGACGGGGGATCAATCCGAATGCACTACGATGACTCAAACTGTCTCGGCGGCAAGAGAAAAACGCGATAAAAAACTGTGAAAAGATAAGGCAAGGGGGAACAGCACGAATGGAGAGAGTCTGCATTACGGAATGGAGGGCAAGAAACTCACAGAACAGGGGGGGAAAGTGTCCAAAACAAGAAATCGGAGATCATCAGTCATGAACGAAGATCTCTAGAAGACGAAGAGCAGCTGGAGGGAATCGGAGGAAATACAGTCGGTGACGAAAGCAAAGGATTAGGCTTTTTCTCACCCTGTGATTCCCATCGACAAACGGGCGTCCCAGGAGAACTGCGGGGGAGCCATCCACGCAAAGAAAGAGGTCTGCATCGGTGGGTCTGGGGACCGTCGTCTAGGGGGGAACACCTGGCCGGGAAGCAACGAATGACGTTGGCGCATGCTGAACGTGAAAACATAAACTCCCAGCATTTGGACAGCCCCACAGTGCCTACGTTCCGCGGACTGACACGTAGAATGGTCAGGTGCTACTGAGCAGGTACGTCACGAAGGTAGGTGGGCAATCAGCGGGAAAAGAAGTGATAAGGCTACTCTCCGGGCGTAAAGGGACCTGGAGCCATAGCTTCGAATCAGGGAAGAACTCTTGCCTGGTCGGAACGTGCATGAAACAAAGCAATGGAGACTCAAGAGGGAACCAGAGGAGGAAGTCGTGAGAGAGTACTTGCTGGGGTTTCAAAGGGAGCGGAGGGCGCGGAAGAAGTTCAACTGTGAAACAACGATGGGGGAGTCCGAAGGAGCTGGAGGTGACTTAAACACGCGGTTTAAACGGGGAAAGAAGAAAAAGGAGGGGCCTGAATAAGCCGGGAAATCTCCACAGAGAACGGAGAACCGGACGGGAGGGAGATCGAAAACGGTAGCCGTAAATTGGGAAACTCTCTGGAGACAGCGTGGCTATAATCCAAAGGCCTAAGTTAGCATGGGACAATTGTCATCACCAACCCAAGTGGGCGGCTCCAGAGGATGGCCACCGCCTACCAAGGTTTCGGGGCAGAACTGCCTGAACCAGGGTGGGGACCCTGGTCCGGCATTTTAAAAACTGGAGACGGCCGTACGGTATTAGCTGGACATTAACGAACAGTGGAGTTCAGTCAAGGACAGTGGTCATCTCTCAAAAAAACCAGAAAAAACTGATGAGGGAAGAGATAGGAAACTCTGATTTCCAGGAAGAGAGGGCGAGTTCCTGCAGGAGCTACCGGCATATCTAAGCGCACAAAAAGTCAAACGAGAGCATGGCGTCTAGATCCATGGAACCGGTCAAACAAAGACGGACCCTGCAACCTAAATAAGCGGCACGGGTTTAATTAGCCTCCCTACGGAGCAGGTGGAAAATTAAAGACAAGGGAAAAGGCGAAAATGTCATCCCAGTCTTCCGATCAACAACATACAAGATACCATCGAGGGGGAAAAGTAGAAGGGAAACCTTGACTAGAGAGGACAAGAGTCAATGCCCAAAAATTTAAGGAGTGGGAATGATACCGCACTGGGGTGTCCAGTGCGAGCGCTGAGGGGATAGGACCGGGCCGGTGAACCCCGCGTGGGCTAAGAAAATAAGAACACATACGACCATCTGGTCAGCCAAGCTAAGAGGTTTCGCTCCAAGCTCGAAGGTCACACCCCCCCGTTTAGCTGACCACACCCACCCAGGGGGGCAATACAGCAAATCCCTAGACAAGACGGAGAATCCTTACGAGTCGAGTCAGTTAAACCTGTGGGGGCACGAAAAATCGGGCCCAGCCCGATCGGTCGCCTGGGCGACACTTAGTCAGCAGAGATTCCCACTGAGGCAAAAAAGGTAAGCCGGGAGCTATGCCTCAAGGGAACTCTCCCACTCCATGAGGTTCCCTACGGACAGAAATCGCCCCGCCACTTGCCTAAAGTGAAACGGACGACGAGCACTGAATTGCTAGGGCCCTGAGTTAGAGGGAAAAGTGCGCATGAGCCAACTGCTGTACCAAATCGAAGAGAGTCAAACGATACGAACTCTACAATGTAACAAAAAACCAGAGATAAAAATAGGACTGAGGCCCAAAGCAGCCCGGGGGGGCACCTTAAAGAAACTAGAATGGTTCAAGGAAGCCGAATATTGCGGAAGGGAAGGAACACCCATCTGTGTCTATCGGACTAAGAGATAAATCTTCTAGAGAAGAGGAGGCATTCTCAGGAAAGCTTGAGGGCGCTCAGACCGAGTGCCACCTGAGACGTGGAGCCAACGAGGGCAAGGACAGGCCTACGCTAAGTAGATCAGAGTTGACATTTGGAGGGATCGATGCGCGGGACCCGGACTTCTCAAAGGACGTTATAGGCCGCTCAAAAAAGGGGGAAGAATCAGTAACCCTATCGCAGAGGAAAAAACAAAAACTTTAGGGAGACCCGAAAGTAGAAGAAAACACGGTGAATCCTCGGTGGGCATCAGGGGAGAAGAATAGGGTAAAAAGCAAAAGCGGGGTGGGCTGAAGGGAGGACTTTTACTTTGGGGGTCGTAGATCCAGCGAGGTGGGCGAGGCCCATGGAAAGAGGACGATTCCCCTCGCAGTTATGAAAAAAGATAAAAAAATAACCATTTGGGGGGGGCAACAAAATATCACGATCAAAGACTCAAGGGCCTCGCCCGGGAGTCTAAAGGGCGCTCAAAAAGGGGTAGTGGCCTGGCCCACAAAATATTCGCATCAGGGAAACGCTCTCGGAGAGGAAAACGTCGGCGGACTCAGGAAACCAGGCAAATCATCGGGGACAGAGCGAAGCGAACCAACCAAAAAACGAAAAACAGCAAGATGGCGCGATTACCCAGGGGGGACGACCTCGATCTCATCAGGACGAGGGAAAAGCCGTCCTAGGGGTGCCGAAAAGAAAGAAAAAAGGAAAACAGCTTCATCCGCTCTTCAGTGAAGCCAAGGCTCAAAAAATTAACCGGGGTGCGCACTCGATGGAGCGAAAGGTCCACCGGGGAAACTCGAAAAAAAAAACACCAGTATGCGAAAAGAGAGGGAAGCAGATCCAGCAAGCCATGTTTGACTCTGGTTACGACTGCGTACTTGAACGAGGTCATAACAGGTAGTGTCGGAGTCACCGGCAAAAAAACGAGAGGCAAAGCGGACTGGGTCCGACATCAACCTGACAAGCGGGAAGAAAAACGGTCACATAGCGAGGGGGACTCGCATTTGGTTGCTCGTGGCCGCCAGGCTAGACAGGCTTTGGGCCTGTGACTGACGACGGCAAGTAAACGGCCTAGGGTGAAATTCTATGATTGGTCAGGGACACACCTCCGCGGCGGCCGGCCCGAGACGCTAGGAGGAGAATTGATATTACCTGGGTTTTACCAGTACTGTCGAGGGGAGATGTGAGGAGGAGACTCTCCATCCCATGGCCGAGCACAAAAAGAAGCCTGGAAGATAACATAAGCTCACAAGGTCCTCCCTTCAGAAAAACCCAACGCCGGGAACTGCGCTTTAGCAAAAGATCAGACGCCAAAACGGTTCCCACCCGTGAGGGAATTTTTGATCAAACTAAGATGTAAGGTAGCCTGACAGGAGGTGGGGTTGTCAGTTGAGACACAGGTCTCACGTCAATCATAAAAGAACAAGAAAGGTCCTAAGAAAAGAAACCGCAGCTATTACCAAAACTGGGGGCCAAAGGGTGATCGAAAAAGGAGATTGGAAACAGGACGGCAGGTTCATTGAATCGGCTCGTCACAGGAAGGAGAATCAAGCGGCAGGCGACGATCAAGTAAGCCGATCTAGCTACTATCGTAAGCCGAGGGAGGGAAGGGGAGCGTCGAAAAATACATCGGTGCAAGACAAGCTACGTAAGGGGGGACAAGTAGATCCCCTCAAGCAAGCGTCCCAGAGTTCGCGGTGGGAACAAGCCAACGCCAAAAGGGGGATTCGTCGGAGACGGGAGGGGGGAACGATTGTATGACCGAGTCGGGAAAAAACGGCCGGGAACGGCATAAATTGGAACGTTTGGGGAGAAGGCGTTAACCGTGCCGCAAGAAGAGTGCCGACAAGGCTCGGAGGGTACTGAATAATGCCCACTGGAGGTGGGCCTTGTCCGGAGGAGGTCCGCCACAAGGGAGGGGAAGTGCCAGGACTCGTGTAACATTTCAGCAGCCAGGCAGTCAAGAGACCTGGTGGGCCCATGGCGAAATAAAAAATGCTATGTCCCTATCGGCGACATCGAAGGGATCCTAGGCATTGGACGGGACCAAAAAGAAAGGTGTCCCAGGGTAGGGGGATGAGACGTCTAAATGAGGATAAAGTGGGCCCAGCCAACATCGAAAAGAATCAAAAGGGCGCATGCTGCAAAAATGTCCGACGAAAAGGGAGTAAGAGGAGCGCACGAACCCAATGGGACCGGAGATCAACGTCGCTTGCGGGAGCCCATGAAATCACATGAAACAGCCCACGCCTGAACTAAGCCGGGGGGGAACCGGCAGGAGAGGGAGGACGAGAGTAAACGGGGGGACCGATTTGCACCATACGATTCTACAAAAGGTACGGAAACGGAAACACGGGGAATGGTCAGGTGAAAATTCTAAATCATCACCAACCGTGTAAGCTTCCAACAGAAAATATGAAGCGACTAAAGCCGTAAAAAATCAATGGGGAAAGGTTTACAAGTGAAGCGGAAAGAACTGGACACCAGGATGCTGTGATGGGAAGAAAATGCCGGAGAATGACGAAAACCTTCGAGACCAGGAGTCCTGGTTCAAATAGAGAGCGAAACCAAAACGAGATAAGATATGTTAGTGGCCTCTGTAAAACGAAGATGAGAATTTTCCGTCACAAGATCCAGGAACTCCCAGCGTAAGACCTTCACAGCCGTCTCGAAAGAAAAAGAAACCGTACTGCCCGGGCCCGAATTCCAGGAGCTGTGGGAAAACGAAGAGGAAGCGGACCTACGGTGGTTGTGAAGGAGGAAGAAAGCCAAATGGCAAAGGGGGACTAAGTTAAGGTACGTACAGAGGCCAGTCAAGGCCAGGTGAAAAAAAGGATGGGTCAAAAAACAAAAGGCCACAAAGACGATAAATCGTCCTCCCGGAAGGGCGGGCCCAAGAAGCTAGTGGGATTCGGTTCCGAAGAAGGTTGTCGGTCAAAAGAAACACACGTTGAGGGCCGGGCCTAACAGGAGTGGGGCGACAAACGCCCTCCAGAGCAAGGAAGATAAGACCATAGGTTAGAGGGGGGGAAGAAGTCGCTCAGGAGATGAAACGCGAGGACTCGCCGAACCGACACCGGTGAAAAACAACCCATCGGACTCTCTCCCACGAACGGGAATCAACAAATCGACAAGCAAATGAAATAAAGCAAGTTGTCAAGACAAAGAAGAAAAAAAAGTAGGGGGGGGGGGGGGGGGGGGGGGGGGGGGGGGGGGGGGGGGAGTGGGGGGGGTTGGTGTGGTGTTTTGCTTCGGGGTGGGGTGTTGGGGTCTTGGGGTTTGTGTTTTGGGTGGGGGGTTCTGGGAAGGCTGTTGTGGGTGGGTGAGAGTGGGGGTGGGTGGAAGAGGGTGTGGTGGTGTGTTGGGGGGGGGGGGCGAGGGTGGCGTGGGGGGGGGGGTTCCCGAGCTTGTATAGCCATCTTACCACTTTCTTTCGCACTGGGATCCTTACGCCAAAATAACCTTCTCAAGACTAAATCATTCCAAAACCTTGAGAAACGAAGGACCTGGAAATCGCCCACATAAATTGATACAACCAACCTTTGCCTTTTAGGAAACTACGGTCGGGCCACGAACACGCAGAGCCAAACGCTCATTAAAATGCCCGGCCTCGGCGAGGAGGTAAATGTGAAAGAAACAGGGTCCAACAAAACCCGATACGAAAAAAAAAGAGGAGGGCTAGGGACCCACCCAACAAGCTCAGAAAGGCACAGCTTGTTTCATCCGGGTGGGCTAACTTTCATTGAGGAGGTTTTTTTCGACGGCCTCCAAAGCTACGATCTTAGAATCGGCGAGGCACCTGAGCGTAGCCTAAGCGGGAAAGGCGCTCAGACCCTAGTTCCAGGGGGCAAGCCCACAGTAAAGTTGCCGAGAAACAATCATCCGCCAACATTGCGGAGAAAGAGCTCGGGGGGGGGAAAAAGAGCGACATGAATGGTCGGGCCGAGACGAGAAAGAGGGACTTGATAGAAAACGATCATCATGGCCAATAACTGAGAAGAGGTACCAAAATCAACGAACGGGAAAAAAATTGGTCCTGAGAAAATGAAAGGGCTGAGCTGGAGAATTCCACGGCGGTGTTTCAGAGGGGATTATTGTAGCCTTGTAGGTTGTCGGGAAAGATCAGGATGGAGGTGGGGTGGCGTATAGGATCGCAGTGGAGCCCAAACTAGAAAAAAAAGAAGCTGTGTAAAACAAAGGTCATATAACGATCACACGGGAGAGAGCCCCTGAGCGCTTGACGGCTCCCGATGAGGTATTTTGCCTCACATACAGAGAGTGGGAGTCCATGCCTCGTAGCAAAAAAAAAAAAAACATCTCATGCACGCAAACAATAGACGAAAAAGCCCACCAGCGGCCAAGAGGGGGGTCGAAGTCGGGGGGGAAAAAAGGGCCAACTCATAATACTCATAGGCCCTCCGAGGGCCGGAGGCCTCATCAACTACCTACCGCTAAAAAATCAAGAGAGGAAAGGCGAAAAAGTCTTTCAACTTCCACTTGAAATGGCTGCCGTAAGGCTGGAACGACGGGAAAGGGAATCTCTCTCAACAACCAAAGGAGGGGGTAAAATATCCCGTGAACAGCGCGACATCAGGGAGAGAGAATCAGCAATCGGCCACGTGAGGACAGACGAGGAAAAGATTAGAATGAAAATGTAATGCGAGAAACCCGCATGAATCAGATCGAAGGGGACGACGTCACGGGGGACAGCTAGGGCAGGAAAAAGGGGTACAATCCGCGCAACATAACAAAAAGTGCTCGGGTGGGACTCGGTGCCGGAGGGGGAGAATGGACCGACCGACGGAGCGGGCTTTTGGGACGGGTTGACGGAAGACCAGCAACCTGGAACAGAAAAGGAAAAAGACTTGATGTCGAATTTGTGGAAAATCCTAACCTCACGAGACAACTTCTAGCCCGGGCAGCCAAAGGAGGAGGTCTCCTGGAGATGACCGGGGGGGGGTAAAAAAAAAACGCGGGGACTTCTACTGAGAACTGAACTCCACAAAAAATGAAAAAAAAATAAAAACAAATCCACCGAAAACGAAGAACAAAGGGGAAAACCGCGCAGGGATCCCGGCATAACCACGGACGAAGAGGGGAAAAAGGCTGATACAGCAGGCAGCACCGCCAAGGGATGTGTGAGTCCTATTACGGTAGAACTGCGAGGGGGGGACGTAATCAGGCCTACGATGAGCACTCAAAGTGCTCGAACAAGGAAAAAGCAAAAGCATGGCACGCTCTGAAAAGGCCAGAGAAAAAGCAAGCCCGATATTATAAAGGGAAACGCGCCCTGAATCCTCGTTGTAAGGGAATCACGTACTCGGCCGGAAATCAAGCGGGGACTCTCGAAATCAGGACAGGAGGAAGGAGATCGAGATCGGATAGACGGTAGGGGGAAAAGAAAGCATCTGTGGCAATCAACGCAGTAAAGTTCTGCAAAAAAACCGAAGAATCCAAGGGACATCCGGAGGAACAGATTGTGCGGGGAAAACCAAAAACCAAGACGGTCTTCGATATCCGGTTGGTACTTTAGAAAACGGCGGGGGAGCACGGAGAACGGAAGCAGGGTTCATACGAAAAGGAAGGGGGGGCGGGAACCAATAAAGTGAACACTCCACGGGGGAAGAGCCCGCTTTCTCGGAGTGCTAAAAAGGAAAAAGGGATTGAGGTGGATCGTGCGGAAGGTGAGGAGGGAGAAATCAGATGTCGGGGCGCTGCCAGCGTTGTAGGAGATGCGAGCCTCCCAAAAGGAGGTCCCCAGGTTGGCAGCATGGCGGACCTCGATCTATGTGAATCCGGCTGAAAACTAAATGAAGGGCGGAAAGCATTGAAAAACACCCAGCAAGTGCACGAATCACGTACCAGGAGGGAGTTATTTACCGTAGGAGTCAAAAGGGAGAGGGAGAAGGTCGGCCAGAAGAGAAACGGGCGCGGAAGAGCCTGGGAGGCCAACGGACAACGATGTGGGCATAGAGCGTCCACGTGTGAGGAGTCCGATGCAAAAAAATGAAAAGTCTGAAGAAATTAAACAGTTCCTTTATAAAAGAAACGGAACTGGGGACCTACTTTGGGAACGAAGAGAGGGAGGAACGAGATAGTCCACGTTTGCTAAAGGAAAGCTGGAGAAAACCAAAACCGTATGTACTGGATCAAAAGACAAAGCCACTGGTCCGGGAAGCATGTTGAAAGTTGAGGAGACTACACCTCATGGCTCGAGGGAGGGCCCCCGAAAAGGAATGACGCGGCAGCACGGCCGGGCTAAAAGAACGGTGGGTTTCAGGGCAAGTGAGACTCAGACACAGGGAAGCCAGGACAGGGGAGTGACGGAGGATAAGAGCTCAAAAGAATACCGATGCTGGCATCAATTTTTCAGTCTCCTCCCCACAAAACGGGGAGGTAGGAGAGATTGGAAAAAAGGAGGAAATCGGCAAATAGAAAAGGAAAATGTCCAATCGGGGTCTCAGAAAATACAGCTAGAAAACGGACGACCAGGGCGGAAAGCTATGAAAACAAAAACCCTTGACTTAGCGTGCTCAAAGAGTGGCGTCTTTCTTGGAAAGAAAGAGAGACACCCTCGCGCGGGGGGGAAGGCTAGACAGCAAATGCTCTGAAGTTGAAACGCTTCGTCAAGGTAAAAACTTCAACCATCGTGACACGTCACACCCGGGGACCGATCTAGTCCTAAAGCTCAGCAGGGGAACCAAAGTCTTCATGCGTGGGGAGAGTAAAGGACCTTTATGTTGCATCTGATCCGAAGCCGTTAAAAAGCAATCCAACCGAGGGGATACCGAAGAGACAGACGGAAGAACCTTCGTTGAGAAACGAGCGCAGGGGAGAAGAATTCCCGAACCCTACTAAAACGAAACTGTAACCAACGGTGCACAAGAAAGAGAATGATCAAAGAAAAGGAATCCAAGGAAAATCCTGGACGTAATACTCTACCTTGGCAGTTTCCCTTCCCAGGCGCGCACAAAAAGAAAGAAAGATATGCAAATGGGGATAAACTCAACTGGCGACAAACATGGGTACTCTCGGACGAAAGGAGGAGCTCACCTCATAAAGATAAAACGCCAAAACTGTATGGACAAAAAAATAAAACTGGGCTCCTACAATGGGACATCTGGGACATGAAGAAAAGAAAACACTGTCCGGCCACAATTGCGTGCGGCAAAGGAACACGTAATTCGACAAGGAGATTGCTTGTGGGCCGTCCTAGCCGGCGGTCACTCACGTGCAAAAACAGTTACACCCCAACGGGAGAGAAAGAAAAAGATGACTGGGAAAATTTGGGTCCACCGACACTTGGCGACCGCACAAAACGAGGAAAAAAAAGGTCTAAACTTAAACATGGGGCAGTCAACCGAGCGAAGAGAAACGTAAGAACTGAGGGGAAGGAGAGAGTCGAAAAGTCTGATTATCGAGAGGATCTCCGTTAACGAGTGCAAAAACAAGTGAGGGAGCCCAGGTCAACACAGATGACGCGAAACTAAGAACGGCTGGCACCACATACGGGAAAGGATGCAGGGTCAGAGCGGACCTAGAGGGGAGTGAGGGTTTCCGGATATGAAAAGAAAAAATCACAGTAGTCCCTATCATCGATGGAACAAGCACCACCCGTGGAGAACGTCTTAGGAGAAAAGAAAAAAAGGGAAAAAATTTGAACAAAGGGGGGGGAAGATCTAGTGCTACAGCTTATCAGCAAAGCGGAAAAGTTTCTGGAGGAAAAGGGGAAGGTTATGTTAGGGGGAGGAAAGAAGAGGGGAAAGGGTGGGCGGAACAAGGGGAGGGAGAAGACGGGGGGCGTTAAACACCTCGCACAACCAGCGGTTAAAAAGGAGCACATAAAAAAAATGGGCTCGCCCAGAGGCTAGACGAGCAAACCATTGAAGGGACAAAGCAGTCGAAATGGAACAAAGATATTCAGGGCGGGCAGGACTCGAGGGAGGAAAGCACCAAAATCAGCGATCCTATGCAAACTAAAAAAAAAATGCACAAAACAGCCGCCCTGATGGGGCTCGATTTGGCCGGGACGACGGGGGGGAGATCCACAGGGACTTCTGAACCAAGGACACGGAGAAGACAAGGAAGGTTGGAACCGTTAGGAGTCGCAGTACACCAACTGTCCAATCGCACGTGGCAATGCTTCGAAAAGAGAGGTGTCTCCTTGACAGGGCCTCTCGCTCAAACACCAAAGGAAAAGAAAGAAGACCCTTTTACCGGCCCAAATGCAGAGCATTCGGAAGAAGAAATCGGAAAATGCGCGGAGGGGCGTACTTGCCGAGGAGAAAACGATAGAAGTATGGAGGGCAAACACGAAAGAAAAGACTATCGGGGCGACGTCCTCGATCCTGCAACAAGGGGGGTGGTACAAAGCCGCGCCCATAGACGCGGAGGCTGGAAAGTTGGGGGGGAGCAGCAAGAAGAGGAGAGCCTTTGCCTTGTTTGATGAAGGGGCAAAAGGTCAAGAACTAGAGGGAGGTTGGCGAATATTTGGTTGTCCGGGAGAAAAGCAAGAGGGAGCAAAAAAGATAAAAACTCCCGGGGGGAGGAACCCTTGGCGGGGGATGACCTTGGGGGGTTTACCACGCGGTCTGGACTGATACAGGGAGAAACTACCTCCTCCCCATGGAATAGCAAATCAGCCGGAGCCTGAAAAAGACACTAAAAGATACAGGCCTCAAAGGAACAACAAAGAGAGAGGAACCGGTGGCACTAAACCGGGGGGAAGAACGGGGTAAATTGTTGATCTAAGAGAGGGAAAAAAACCAAAAATCATAGATATATGCCTACGGATGAAAATCTTTCTCAGTGCATCAACGAAAAAGGAGAAGAATGTAAGACGTGAAAGGACCAGAGCACGAAGACACCCCTTGGAAAAGTGATACCGAGTCCGTACGGCTGGGTGGGGAAGAAGGGGCTACGGCGTGGAAAGATAATAGGCGGGAGAGATAGGAAGGACATCTTCGTCGCTAGAAGGGTAAAAGTCGAAAAAAAGAAGGTGACAAGTCCATAAACTCAGTCGGGAGCGTTAGCAAACCCACAAAAGGGGGCAACAAGAAGCCGTCCCAGAGGGGGAGGAGGTTGCAAAAAAAAAAAACAGTTCGCTCAATCAAGGGGGGGTGGAAAGGGCAGGTCCGGAACGGGGAGAGGGAAAAAAGGGCCAGGATGGAAAGAAACAGAGCGTGGCCAGGCGAAAAAGGGGGGGAAAAAAATCAAGCAGGGGAAGAGCAAAGGCCAAAAACATTTAAGTCGGGAAGGAAATCGAGGCCCGGTAGGAAGTCAGCCCGGTCGAGGTACAGGGAGGGGGCAGCGCCAAAGCTGGGCGAAAGAGGAATGAAAGATCCTGAGTCAAATTCGGTTCCAAGGGGGTGGGAACGCATTCTCAAGGCTTCGCCTAGAAAACGATAGGGAAGGAGGAATCAGAGGGTATAGACACAAGAATCGACCGAGGACGGCGTTTCTTTATCAGGAGTGGAATGAGCGAGTGCTAAAAGAAGCCAAAGGCTCGAACGAGATCCTAGTGTACAAGGAAAATAAAGGGGTGGGGTAGCAAGAGGGGAGAGAGGAATGCGACGGAGCACAAGTTACTTGCCCGGAGCAAACGGGTTCTCGCTGCCCTGCCTAACAGGCCGGTATAAGGGAAACGAATGTCAGATGGAAAAGGAAAAGGGAGACGAGGGGGTCAAAAGTGGCAAGAATTTTTAAAGGAGACTGAAACAGCCGCTGTAGTGTTGTAAGAAAAGGCACAATGGTACGAAAAAGGAACAATGCAAAGGATCTGACCCCTGCAGGGTCGTCTCCGGAGAGGACACCTCCAAACTAAAGGGGAGATTAACACTCGGAGGGCTCCGTCAAAAGGTTTGCATTGACGGAAAAAACAGAACGGGAACCTTGACGAGAGGGAAGAGGGAAAAGGATGACTGGCTGGACTGCCAAAGTCTCGTAAAAAGGGTCACTAAAGAACTCAACAACACAAGGTATTATATGATGGAAAGGGCAACTCGATATCAGGAAGAGGCTCCGTTCCAAGAGCCTGTAATAGGAAGTAAATTCTCAGATAAAAGGAAAAATAACCAGGGCGATATTCAAAGGTGAGAACGCGTTCCTTTCGGCGGGGGGCCAGAGAAAAAAAAGAGATTCGTTGTTGCGATCCAGAAGGGCACAAATGTCGGAAAAGGAAGGTAACTTCTGCAAGCCAAGAAGGGCGGAGGATCCAGAGCCGGAGAAACCCGTGACTAGTGCGTCCGCACCAGATACTTCCCGGGCCCAACTTCCAAGGCGTGAAAAAACCCCTGTAATTTCAGAAAAAGAGGAAAAGGAAAAATCCGGGCAGGAAACCGCCCGCCGCAAAAGACAGTAGAGCTAAAATTGGGAGACGGGACACAGCTCAGCGGGACAATCGCAAAAACGAACTGCGCCTACACCGTCGCACAAATCGATCCTCCAAAAGGGAAAGAAAGACCTTTAAGAAAGATTTTCCCGGGAACTGGGGTAGGCGAGGGAAGACAGAAACGGTTGAAAGATCGGAAGGGAGGAAAGAGAGGTCCCCATTCTTCCAACGGGAACGTGAGCCCTAGAAAGAGTCCACGTCGCCACTCTGGGAACGCAAAACCCTTGTCGAAAAGACAGACAGAAACAAAAAAAAAAAACCTCCAGGTAACGTGAAAGAAGGCGAAAAAAATCGGACAACCTACTGGAGGGAGCCACTTCAAACCCACGCAGGAGCAAGGCCGAGGCCGCTGTAGAGACGAAGGAAGGACATTGACGAACAGAGAAAAAGTTGACGTGCTAAAAACGGCACAACTGCCCCCCCCGCTGTGGGATAGCCGGTGCCCTAGAACGCAAGAAAGTCGAAGGGGGAGGAGGCACGGTATGGTGTTACTAATACCGAAAAAAGAGCGATCTCGAGAGATCTGCGCTTATAAAAGACGGGCTGGGGATGAAACGAAGATGCCGGGAAAAGAAGTCAATTACGACGAAAATGACTCCCAGCGAATCAGACTGGCACAGGTGCGGGAAGAAAAGGGGGGGAACATGCCTTCAAGGGGATGATTAAGAGAGAAAAAAAAGGAGGGGAACTCATCAGTGGTATCATCGGGGGGCCAGAGCC